>PVBE010102109.1_pt1 | contig 77984 bp, 55 predicted proteins | sample 1631181 | NCBI WGS metagenome assembly PVBE01 (sample SAMN08397723, study PRJNA350692) | Marine metagenome, whole genome shotgun sequencing project. | isolation source: water | place: Pacific Ocean | collected 2012-04
ATATACATCCTAAGTTTGCAATATTATATATTTATAAAATAATCAGAAGAACGAAAGAGAGGAATAAGGCTCATTTATACACGAGGACAAAACCCGTCAACAATGCAAGTCCCCTCTCTTTCTCTACTAAAATCTGAACAGTTCATTAGGCCTGTAGAGCCTGTTTTCAGGATGTTAGGTATCAGTAGCTTCGTTCTTCCAAAATGTATATTATGGATAAAATTACAATTTATTATGGAATTGACATCTCTAAAGATGTTTTTGATGTGATGGATAATTTTGAAGTTCATCACCAATTTTCAAATAGCAAATCAGGGTTTGCAAAATTCTTTAAATGGTTAAAGCCTAATAGTTGTTGTGTAATGGAAGCAACTGGAGTTTATCACACTCAATTAGCAGATTATTTATATGAGAAAGATGTTTTTGTTTCGGTAGTTAACCCATTAGTTATAAAGCGATTTATTCAAATGAATTTACGAAGAATAAAGACTGACAAAGCTGATGCTGATATGATATGTAGATATGCTCAATTAAACGAATTAAATGCCTATAAACCAGAGGCTGTTTATATCAAAGAAAGTAGGGTTATATCAGAAAACCTTAGTTTGTTATTGAAAAGCAGAACTATGTTTAAGAACCGATTACATGCATTGATTCATAAGCAGAGCAAACATAGAAATGCTTTAATAAAACCAATAAATGATACTATTAAAAACCTTTGTAAACAGATTGAAGTATTAGAAGGAGAGTTACAAAAATTGATAATGGAAAATGAGTCAGATTTGTATTACAACTTACAAACGATCCCTGGTATCGGAAAGAGTACAGCAATGTATATGATAGTTATCAGTGATGGTTTTAGAAAGTTTGAGAGTGCCAAACAATTTATATGTTATGCTGGTCTTTCGCCAGTAGAAAATCGCTCAGGCTCAAGTGTGCGTGCTAGAAGTCATATTAGCAAGCAGGGGAATGGTAAGCTGAGAAATTTGCTTTTTATGTGCAGTTTTAATGCATGCATATCCAACAAGTCTTGTAAACTAATGTATGAAAGGATAACAGCAAAGGGTAAAAGTAAGAAGTTGGCTCTTATTGCGGTAGCTAATAAGTTAATCAAACAGTCATTTGCTATTGCACGCTCAGGATTAGTTTATGATTCAGAATTTGTAAGTGTTAAACCAAGCCTAAGGTAAAATAATCACAATTTTCCTTGGTTTTTACCACAGTTCATTGTTATTGTATGAATATTTTTCATGTCGTGTTTATCAGTTAAAATATCAACCGACTCAACTTTCGATTCTCGTAATCCGATCGACTCCACTCGATGACCATAATCCAGCAACTTTCTAATTGCCTTATTCGAATATCGTTCGCGTTTAACACTTCCACCAATTACTAATGTTTTCTTATTTATGAATTTCTTTCGCATTTCACAAAGTAAATCACTTTAACTAAAATTAAAAAAACAATTTCATATTAAACGGATAGTAATGACTTTTATTTTTATCTTTAATCGATATAACTTAAGATGAAAATCTCACAAACATTCCAAATAAATTATTATTGCCCTAACAATCTAAATATCAAGCCATTTTGACAGTTAGCCTTGAAATATTATGACAAATTTTCCTGTTTACAATACACTTGTTTATTTGGTAAGTCTTTTGCTATTGCTCTAGTTAAAAATAAATAATATGAACTTAAATCATTTTACAATAAAATCACAAGAAGCCATACAAAAGGCTCAGGAAATAGCATCTTCAAATAATAATCAGTCAATAGAAAGTATTCACTTATTAAAAGCTATTATTAATGTTGATGAGAATGTTACCCCTTTCTTACTTAAAAAGCTAAACGTTAACTTTATAGTCTTTTCTAAGGCTATTGATAATATAATCGAATCTTTACCAAAGGTTAGCGGAGGGGAAGGTTATTTTTCAAGAGAAGCAACAGATGTATTACAAAAGGCAAGGACTTATCTAAAAGAGTTTAAGGATGAATTTGTTTCTATCGAACATTTGCTTATTGCAATACTTGAAGTAAAGAGCACAGCCTCAATCCTAATGAAAGATAATGATATTAAGAAAAAAGAACTTACTGAAGCTATTAAACAATTGCGAAAAGGAGCTTCAGCAACTAATCAAAGTGCAGAAGATCAATATAATGCATTGAGTCGGTACGCTCGCAATTTAAATGACTTGGCAGGTTCTGGTAAACTTGATCCGGTAATTGGACGAGATGAAGAAATAAGACGAGTACTTCAAATATTGTCAAGAAGGACAAAAAATAATCCGATACTTATCGGGGAACCTGGAGTAGGTAAAACGGCTATTGCAGAAGGTCTTGCACACAGGATTGTGAATGGTGATGTTCCGGAAAATCTTAAATCTAATTTGATATACTCTTTAGATATGGGAGCTTTGGTTGCAGGAGCAAAATATAAAGGCGAATTTGAAGAACGATTAAAAAGTGTGGTCAAAGAAGTCCTTTCATCCGATGGCGAAATAATTCTGTTTATTGATGAAATTCACACCTTAGTTGGTGCAGGTAAAGGAGAAGGAGCCATGGACGCTGCAAACATCCTAAAACCAGCCCTCGCTCGAGGCGAGTTAAAGGCCATAGGAGCAACAACGCTTAAAGAATATCAGAAGTTTTTTGAGCAAGACAAAGCCCTGGAAAGACGATTTCAGCAGGTACTTATCAATGAACCCGATACTATGTCGGCAATATCAATTTTGCGCGGACTTAAAGATAGGTACGAAACCCACCATAAGGTTCGTATTAAAGATGAAGCAATTATTTCAGCAGTTGAATTATCACAGCGTTATATTACTGACAGGTTTCTACCGGATAAAGCCATCGACCTAATGGATGAAGCTGCATCAAAACTAAAACTCGAAATAAATTCACTACCCGAAGAACTTGAAATTGTAGAACGCAAAGTTCGTCAACTTGAAATTGAACGGGAGGCTATTAAACGTGAAAAGGATAAACTAAAGTTAGAGGCTATCAAAGAAAACCTTGCCAACCTTAACGAAGAAAGAACCAGCCTTAGAGCAGCATGGCAAGCTGAGAAAGATTTGGTAGATAAAATACAACAAAAAAAACAGGAGCAGGAAGAATACAAAGTTCATGCGGAGCAAGCCGAACGTGATGGTGATTTTGGCAAGGTAGCAGAAATACGATATGGTAAACTACAAGATAATCAAGCTGATATTGAAGCATATAAAGTTCAACTTGAAGATCTTCAGGGTGATAGTCCTATGATTAACGAAGAAGTAGGCGCAGAAGATATCGCAGACGTTGTTTCAAAATGGACAGGTATACCAGTGAACAGAATGCTACAAAGCGAAAGAGAGAAACTCCTGACTCTGGAAACCGAATTACACGAAAGAGTAATTGGGCAAGATGATGCTATAACAGCCATCTCAGATGCAATCCGGAGAAGTCGGGCTGGCTTACAAGATGAAAAAAGGCCTATTGGATCGTTTATCTTTATTGGTACAACCGGAGTTGGTAAAACAGAACTTGCTAAAGCATTGGCCGATTTCCTTTTTAATAATGAAAATGCTATGGTGCGAATAGATATGTCAGAGTATCAAGAACGTCACTCAGTATCAAGGCTTATTGGTGCACCTCCTGGTTATGTTGGTTATGATGAAAGCGGTCAGTTAACTGAAGCTGTTCGACGTAAACCATATTCTGTTGTTTTGCTTGACGAAATTGAAAAAGCACATCCTGATGTATTTAACATATTACTTCAAGTACTAGATGATGGAAGGTTAACGGATAATAAAGGTAGAGTGGTAGATTTTAAAAATACTATAATCATCATGACATCAAACATTGGTTCACACATTATTCAAGAGAACTTTTCAGGAATAGATGAGCAAAATCAGGATAAGATAGTTGAAAAAACTAAGGTTGAAGTATTGGATCTCCTCAAAAAAACTATACGCCCGGAGTTTTTAAACAGGGTTGATGAAATAATAATGTTTAAACCGCTAACAAGAAATGAAACTAATGATATCGTACGACTTCAGTTTAATGGCGTGAAAAAGATGCTACAAAAAAACAACATCGAAATTAACATTACTGAAAATGCAATTAACAAATTAGCCGACATTGGATACGATCCATTATATGGAGCCCGACCTCTTAAGAGGGTAATTCAACGAGAGGTGCTAAATCAATTATCAAAGATGATATTATCGGGTAAACTTGTGCCAAACGAGAAAATAATGGTGGATGTTGAAAATGGAGAGTTTGTATTTAGGAATGAGTAAAAGAATTTATATTCAACCGTCTGGTCGAAAAAGACCAGAAAGGTTGGCAATTATTACTACACATTAAATCTTATGTGCATAACATCACCATCTTCAACCACATAGTTTTTTCCTTCCACATGAAATTTACCAGCATCTTTAACAGCTTGTTCAGATCCATACGAAATATAATCATCAAATTTAATAACCTCAGCACGGATAAATCCACGTTCCAAATCGCTATGAATAACTCCCGAAGCTTCAGGTGCTTTCATCCCTTTTTTTATGGTCCAGGCTCTAATCTCCTTTGGCCCGGCAGTAAAAAAGGAACTAAGATTTAGGGCTTCGTAAGCAGTCCGAATAAGTCGATTTACTCCTGGCTCTTCTAATCCGGCATCAGATAAAAATTCATTTCGATCATTTTCGTCTTCAAGTTCTGAAATCTCGGCTTCAAGTTCTCCAGCAACAATTATTACTTTTTCATTTTCACCTAAATGATCAACTACCGCCTTTACATACTCGTTGCCAACAGTTGCTGATGCATCGTCAACATTACATACAAATAGAACTGTTTTATCAGTTAGCAATTGCATATCCTCAATATATTTTTCATCACCATCCACTATGGGAGCTGTTCGCACATTACCAAAATTTTCAAGATGATTCTTATATTTAGTAAGTACGGCAATAGCTCTTACAGCATCTTTATCACCTGACTTAGTAAGCTTATCGAGCCTTTGTATCTTTCTTTCAACAAGGTCAAGGTCACGAATTTGTAGCTCAAAATCAACAATTTCAAGATCTCTCACTGGGTCTACCGAACCTTCTATATGAGGCAAATTATCATCATCAAAACAGCGTAACACATGGATTAACGCATGAGTTTGTTGGATATCAGCTAAAAACTTATTACCAACTCCTTCGCCCTCACTTGCACCTTTTGCCAAACCAGGAACGTCAACTATCTCAACAGTAGCATGCACAACTTTATCCGAATGTACAATATCATTAAGTTTGCTTAATCTGGGATCTGGGACGTTTACAATCCCTTTATTTGATTTGGTAGCACTAAATGCATAGTTGGAGCTTTGAGCTTTTGTATTCGACATACAATTAAAAATTGCTGTTTTGCCAGTATTGGTTAAGCCGATTATCCCACAGTTTAAGGACATAAAATAATTATATTAAGTATTTGTGTATCTGATGTTTGCTAACTATAATATGTGAAATTAACGCGGCAAAGGTAGTACAATTATTTCCGGTAAAATTAGTTTTGAATAAATTTTTGTATTTCAATTAATATAAGTACTTTTGCACCCCGATTTTAAGGTGTCCGGAATTTAGGTAGTATGTTATTACCCAAATTCTTAAAATAATTAACTTAAGTATAATCGGTTTCAAATCACAAGTACCGGACGGTTGATTTAGAAACACAATTAATTATTAATGTCAGAATTAGAAAAAACCATCCCTGAACCTGCTGACGACACGAAACTAACAGCTCAAACTCCTGAAGAAAATAAACAACCTGAAGAAGAGGTAGTAGTTGAAGAAACTATTGATATACCTGTTGATAAAACAGATGAAGCTATTCCTACAGAGACTAGTGAAGAGACAGTTACAGAAACAAAAGATATTGTAGCTGAAGATATTGCTGAAGTACCAGATTCTAAAATAGAAGAAGTTGTAGGTGAGGAAATTAGCGAAACTCCTGTTGATGAAGAGCCTGTTACTGAGCCCGAAGATGTTATTGAAGAACCTGTTGCAGAAACAAAGGAAGTAGCAGTTGAAGATACTGTTGAGGCTACTGTTGATGAACCTGAAAAAGCTAAAGATGAACCTGTTGCTGAAAACGAAGATGTTGAAGTAGAAAATATTGTTGAACCTTCTTCAGATGAACCTGTTGCTGAAACAGAAGAAGTTGTAGCTGATAAACTCGAAGATGAGGAAAAAGAAGCGATAGCAAATATACCCGAAGAATTTGACTGGGATGCTCTTGAGAAAAAACAAGATAATTATTCAACTGCAGAAAGAACCAAACTTGAGGATATTTATTCAAATTCATTAAGTTCGATTATTGAGCATGAAGTAATTGATGGTACCATTGTTGGGATTAGCGACCGTGAAGTTGTAATCAATATTGGTTATAAATCTGATGGAATTATCCCCTTTAATGAGTTTAGGTATAATCCTGATATCAAAGTTGGAGATAAAGTTGATATTTATGTTGAAAATCAGGAAGACCCTAATGGTCAGATGATACTATCTCATAAAAAAGCTCGTATCCTAAAATCATGGGACAGAATTAATGAAGCCTTTGATAATGATGAGATAATAAATGGATATGTTAAATGTCGTACTAAAGGTGGACTTATTGTTGATGTTTTTGGAATTGAAGCATTTCTACCTGGTTCACAAATCGATGTTAAACCTATTAGAGATTATGATATTTATGTGGATAAAACCATGGAATTTAAAGTGGTTAAGATCAATCATGAATACAAAAATGTTGTCGTTTCTCACAAAGCACTGATTGAAGACGAGCTTGAACAACAAAGAGCCGAAATTATTGCCAAACTTGAAAAAGGACAAGTACTCGAGGGTATTGCAAAAAATATTACTACTTATGGTGTATTTATTGATCTTGGTGGTGTTGATGGTTTAATTCATATTACCGACCTATCTTGGGGTCGTATTAAACATCCTGAAGAAATTGTTGAACTTGATCAAAAACTGAAAGTTGTAATTCTTGACTTTGATGAAAACAAAAAGCGTATTGCACTTGGTTTAAAACAACTTACACCTCACCCTTGGGACTCGTTAAGTACTGAATTGAAAGTTGGTGATAAAATTAAAGGAAAAGTTGTTGTTCTTGCCGACTATGGAGCATTTATTGAAATTGCGCCTGGTGTTGAAGGACTTACTCATGTGAGTGAAATGTCATGGTCACAGCATCTACGTACTGCTCAGGACTTCCTTGCCGTTGGAGATGAAGTTGAGGCAGTAATACTTACGTTGGATCGTGAGGAAAGAAGGATGTCTCTAGGAATGAAACAACTACTGCCAGACCCATGGAGTGCAATTCGTGATAAATATCAGGTAAATTCCAAGCATAAGGCAACTATTAGAAATTTCACAAACTTTGGAATTTTTGTTGAAATCGAAGAAGGTGTTGATGGATTAATTCATATCAGCGATTTAAGTTGGTCGAAAAAGATTAAACATCCTGCAGAATTCACAAAAATAGGCGAAGAGATTGAAGTTGTAGTTCTTGATGTAGATGAAGAAAACCGACGATTAAGCCTTGGGCATAAACAACTTGAAGAAAATCCATGGGATGTATTTGAAACAGTGTTTACACTTGATTCAGTTCACCAGGGAACTATTATAAACCTTCATGATAAAGGTGCTTTAGTTTCACTTCCATACGGCGTTGAAGGTTTCGCTCCTATGCGTCATTTAAAGAAAGAAGATGGAAGTAATGTGAAAGCTGAAGAAACTTTGGACTTTAAGGTAATTGAGTTTTCTAAAGAGAATAAAAAGATAATTCTTTCACATACACGTCTTTTCGAAGAAGACCCAAGAACTGCTAAATCTAAGAAAACTGAGAAAGCCACTTCTGAAGCTCAAAAATCGAAACGTGCTGTTAAAAAGGTAAACGAAAAAGTGGAGAAAACTACATTTGGAGACCTTGATGTTCTTGCTTCTTTAAAAAGTGAAATTGAAAAAGAAGAAAAGGCCGGAAAAAAGTAATTAAGGAGACTTAAATATATTTATGGCATATTAATAAATCCTCTCAATAATGGGAGGATTTTTTTTTGCTACTAACTTAGAAGAAGAATCAATATTAAATTGATTTCCGTATATTTGAAATTATGAAATATCCCTCCAGATTCTTCGTAACAATACTCGGTAACTCTTCTGCTGTACCATCTCAAAATCATCATCCGATTAGTCAATTATTAGTATATGAAAACAAATATTTTCTGATTGATTGTGGTGAAGGAACTCAAATGCAATTAATTAAGTACAAAATTAAATATCACAAAATTGATAACATCTTTATTAGCCACATGCATGGAGATCATTTTTTTGGGTTAATTGGCTTAATATCAACATACCATCTTCTGGGTAGAGAAAAAGATTTGCATATCTATGGACCTGAGACATTAAAAGATATAATCGAAAACCTTCTGGAGTCAGCTTATACAAAACCAAAGTATAAGCTCTTGTTTCATAGTTTAAGTAACGATATTGGAACTATTTGGGAGGATGAACAATTCTCGGTTTTTTCATTTCCACTTAATCACCGAATACCTACTTGGGGATTTAAATTCAAAGAGAAAACAAGGAAGCTCCTCATAAAGAAAAGTTTTGTTAAAGAGTTTAAACCATCGGTAGAAGAAATACTAAATATAAAAAATGGAGAGGATTATATAGATACCGAAGGGAAGCGAATTATTAATGAAACAATAACACATTCTCCTCCAAAACTATTATCCTACGCATATTGTTCTGATACTAAGTATGACGAGTCAATCATTGAGCATATTAAAGATGTTACATTACTTTATCATGAGGCCACGTTTGATAATAGTATGCAAGATATTGCTGATGAAAAGTTTCATTCAACTGCTCAGGATGCAGCAAATATTGCAAAGAAAGCAAATGTTGGGAAATTAATTCTAGGACATTTTTCGGCAAGATATAATGATCTAGAAAAGTTGCGTGAGGAAGCAGTTAGCATTTTCAAGTCCACTTTTATCACGAAAGAGGGAAAGCAATATATTATTTCTTAATTAAAATCTATAAGTGTTTACAGGTTACTCTCCGCTAGAAAAATCAATTTTTCTTACGTCTAAACTTTGTATCGAAGAACCCAATAAAAAAACCCACCCGAGACCAGGCGGTCCATTGGGTGGGCCCAATTATGAAAAACAAACAAAACAAGCACTGCAAATATAATACAATATTTTAATTTGTCAAATTATAGTTAATTTTAAATTAGACATCCAAGAATCTATTTTAATCGCTTTCTCTAAGCATTAGATTTACTCTAAATATCAAGCGATGGAATTTATTTTGACAAGAGTGATCTTATCCTGTTTATTCCCTTAAGATCAAAAAAGTTCCATCATCTTCAAGTTTGATAATAGTAGATGCTTTTATTGAACTTACACGATCCTGAAAAACAGATACAACATGATCAACACCTTTAATTATCCCATCATCAATTTGCCTAAATGTCAGTGCGGAAGGTTGGTTTGTAAAGTTCGCTGAAGTTGAAACAATAGGTTTCTCAAACCTACTTATAACTTGTGTACAATATTCATCTTTAACTATTCTAATTGCAATAGTACCATCATTAGCTATTATTTTTTTAGTCAAATTTTTTGGTCCAGAATAAACAATTGTTAGCGGTGACTTTGAGTTTTCAATTAGATCATAAGCTAATGGAGGTACTTTTTTCAAATAATTTTTAAGTTTTTCGGTAGAATCCAAGAGCACTATCATCCCTTTATTCTCACTTTTACCTTTTAACTTATAAATCTTCTGTATCGCTTTTGAATTTGTAGCATCACAACCTATTCCCCATATTGTGTCGGTTGGATAGAGTATCAATTTTCCTTTCTTCAATAATTCTACCGACTTGTTTATTTCTTCTTCTAAATTCATATAACTCAATATTGACATGAAAATACTATCTTACAAAATATTCTTAATTAAGTAAGTTTATTAATTGTTCGTTTTTAATAGTTATTGCACATTTGAAATGTTCCTTCGGGCATTCTTTTAGCCCATGTAATCCGCATGGCTTGCACCCTAATTGCTCTTTTGTTTGAATAACATGAGCATTATCCGACAATGGTCCGAACCCATATTCAGGAACCGTAGAACAGTATATAGCAGCAACTTGCGCATTCATAGCTGAGGCCATATGCATTGGAGCCGAATCATTTACATAATTCATTACCGCATCACGCATAAGAGCGGATGATTGCAGAAAAGTTAGTTTTCCAGCCATATTAAGGCTTAGCTGGTGATGTGATTTATCAATTATTCTCTCGCACAAATCTCTTTCTTTTGGCGATCCAAGCAAATAAACCGTTATATCTTTTTCAATTAATGATAAAAATTCAACCCATTGCTGTTCGGGGAACTGTTTTGTAAACCATAATGAGCCTGGAGAAATTGTGATGTATTTCTTCGTTTTATATTGAGAGACCAAAGCCATATCTTGGTTTGAGGGATACAATTTTACAGAAAATGAATCGCTATCCGTTAGATGCTCAATTAATTTCAAGTTACGTTCAGTTTCATGTGGGCTGTTGGCAGATGTATTAATTGTATGTACAATCCTATTTGTAAAGAATATTGAGAGTGGATTTTTTGCAAACCCCACTTTCATTTCTGCACCCGAGAATGTTGTAATTAAACCTGAAGAAAAAAAACGTTGTACGTTCACAACCAAATCATACTTTTTGTTTCTGACAATTTTAATTAGCTCTTTTAAGTGTTTGTACTTTTTTTCTGTCTTATCCCAAACAATCACATGTCGTAATTTTGGATGCTTTAGGAGTATCCCTTCATAACCATATTTTAACAAAAAATCTATATGTGCATTAGGGTAAAAATGATGTAGTTTTTCGATAAGTGGGGTGCTTAGAATGACATCTCCAAGTGAGGCAGTTTGTATAATGAGTATTTTTTTCACTTATACGGTTATATTTTCAAAATAATCATTTTTTGCAAATATACATACACACGATGAAAGATTACGATTAAGGTTCTGCTTTCTTCAGTTTGTTTGAATAATAATAGTCCTGAATTATATCGAAACATACTTTTACAAAATTCGATGCCTTATTTAGACAAATTTTTAATTTTCATTATTTAATTATTATTAGACATAAGTTGCTATTTTTACAACAATCTATTTACAATAAAATTAATTATTAAGATAAATGGCAAATCTTGAAACAACTTACATGGGTTTAAAGCTCAAAAACCCAATAATTGTTGGCAGTTCGGGTTTAACAAACTCCATTGAGAATGTTATTGAAATCACAAAAGAAGGAGCAGGTGCAGTTGTTTTGAAATCACTGTTTGAAGAACAGATAATACAAACCGCGAATCGTATTTTTGAGCAGGATGAATTGAACAACTATTATCCAGAGGCTTTAGATTATATTCAGAATTATAGTGCTGAAAATGATATAGCCACTTACTTGAATTTAATTACTGAATGCAAAGCAAAAGTTGATATACCTATAATTGCTTCAATAAATTGTATGACTAGTAATGAATGGGTGAACTTTGCAAAAAGCATTGAAGATGCGGGTGCTGATGGCCTTGAATTGAATATTTTCATATTACCATCAAACCCTAATAAGAGTAGTACTGACAATGAAAAAATATATTTCGATATTGTTGAAAAAGTAACGAAGATTGTAAATATTCCAGTTGCGTTGAAATTAAGCTACTACTTTTCGGGATTAGCAAAAACAATGGAAATGCTTTCGTGGACGGGAATTAAGAGCCTTGTTTTGTTCAACCGTTTCTTCTCTCCCGATATTGATATCAACAGTTTTGAGATAAAGTCAACAAATGTTTTCAGTTCACCTACAGAACTGTCACAGTCACTCAGGTGGGTGGCAATGTTAAGTGAAAATGTGAAGTGTGACATTGCCGCTTCAACCGGTGTTCATGATGGAAAAGCTGCTATTAAACAAATCTTGGCTGGCGCTAAAGCTGTTCAGATAGCTTCTGTACTATACAAAAAGGGATTTAAAGAAATACAATTCATGGTGAATGCAATTAACGATTGGATGGACAAAAAGAATTTTAATTCAATTGAAGAGTTCAGAGGAAAAATGAGCATCAAACAATCAAATAATCCTGCAGCTTATGAACGCGTTCAATTCATGAAATATTATTCCGGTATTGAATAACCCATTGTTTAATTAAGAGTTATTATTAGAAATTGATACTTCAGGTTTTTACTAAATTTATTTACTTTAGTAAAAAATTACTACTTATGAGAAAGTATTCAAGACAATTACGCCTGGTTATTCTTTTGTCAGGATTAATCATAAGTACTCTTTCACATGGCCAGTTAATGAACCACTATTGGTCGTTTAATTTCAATTCACAATCATCATTACTTTCAGGAGCTGTTGTTGCAGGTGATGGAGGTAATACATCAATTTTCTTTAATCCTGCAACCATATCCGAAATAAAAAATGGGTCTAACCTGTCGTTTGCTGCTTCATTACTAACTTGGGGAGTATATTATTTTAAAGATGCGCTAGGTACCGATATAGATATTACAAATCTCTATTTTAATGTTCAACCCCAGTTTATATCATACAGTTATCGACCAAAAGATAGCAAGTTTGCTTTGGCATTTACTTTTTTAACACGGATGAAGGAACGTTTTGATATAAATTATTACAACTCACGGGAAATAGATTTAATTAGTAGTAGCCCAGGTCTCGAAAACTATAATGTAGCCTACAGATATTTTCTGGAATATTCAGATAATTGGTTTGGTGTCGCAGGCTCATATGATATCTCTGAGAAATTCAAAATCGGAGCAAGCTTATTTATTTCAGCTGCTTATTTTTCATATCGAACTTCAACAACTACAATTGCTTTCTCTACTACTGACACTTTGTGGGTAGATGGAGTTCCTAATCCAGCACTTGTTTCTGATGCAGCGGACATAGAAACATTCAGATTTTTTGATTACAGATTAATTGCCAAACTTGGGTTTACTTACGTATTAGATAAATGGAGATTCGGGCTAAACTTTACAACGCAATCGTTCTCGTTATTTTCAACTAAGAAGGAAGCGTATCGTGAGCAAAGGATGAGTAATATTACAAACCAAGATACAGGCGAATTCATGCCCGGTTATGTTATCGTAAATGGCCAAACTAAAAGAAACCTTGACGCAAGAATAAAATTTCCTTTTTCAGTTTCTTTTGGATTTATTTATGAAATCAATAGTGCTAACAACCGGTTATATTTTACAATGGAATACTTTTCTCACATTAAGCCATACAAAATGATAGATACACCTGTAAGAGAAGATATTACATCAGACATTATTTATGACAAGCTCGATAATAAGGATTGGTTATCTATAGTAGATGTTGCCAGACCTGTATTAAATGTTGCTGTTGGATACAGATGGGAATTAAATAAGGATTTAATGTTTTTAAGTGGAATTCGTACCGATTTCAATAATATTATCAATGCAAATTACAAAGAGTACTCAGATTATAATACGGTTAATACTGCTGATATAAATATATATCACCTCACAGGTGGTGTTCAATTTTATTTTTTAAAGAGATATCAATTGGTGGCTGGTGGAGAGTTCTCATTTGGATATGACAAAAACCAAAGACAGATTGCAAATTTCTCAGATCCTGTTGAATACAATGCTGAAGATAACAGAGTGCTTCAAGGTCCACTTGAAGACAAAATGGATGTATATTTTTTTGGGGTTAACATATATATCTCGGCAACATTTAGGTTTGGTGGAAATAAATAATTGATATTTTTAACTAAAATAGTATATAACAAAAAAGATATAAATTTGTACTATAAAACAAATCATTTAATAACCTTTTCAAAAAAATAGTTATGTTGAGAAAAATTTCATCTATTAAATTACTGCTGGTAATAATTTTACCATCAGCTATTCTAATGTTATCATCATGTTATCCTGATGACAGCATTAGCCCAACGGAAACAGATATAGTTGTAACAAACTACTACGATTCCGTCACCTTTAGTAATTATAGTAATTATTATATGCCTGACACCATTCTACCACTTGATACAGCCTCAATCCCTAAAGACCAACCCAAAGCTTTGATTTTGGGGACAATTGCTACGAATATGGAAAGCATGGGGTACACTCGGATTGACGGATCTGACACAACCATTACTCCTCATCTGGTTGTAATTGCTTCAAGTATTATTACAAAAAATATTAGTGTATATTATTGGTATCCATATTACGGTCCCGGTTGGGGATGGGGAGGTTGGGGTTACCCAGGATGGGGCTACCCAGGATATTATCCACCCGTTCCTTATGTAACCTCATATACAACGGGGACTCTTCGAATTGAAATGTTTAATCCTTCAGATATCAGAGTGATAGATAATGATACTATCCACCCTGTGTATTGGATGGCAGGAATAAACGGAGTGCTTCAGGGATCAAACATTGACTCAAGAATAAAAAGCACAATCGATCAGGCCTTTAAGCAATCACCTGAACTAAAAACTGGAAATTAATTTTAATCCTTAAGCAAACTAACTCATGAAAAAAAATAAGATATTTTTAACAGGAATTTTTGTAGTACTTATTAGCTTTTCTTCGATGGCACAAGGTGGTGGAATTTGGAGTTTCAACTGGAATATGGGTTTCCCAATGGGGACTACCAAAGATTTTATTGGTAATCCATCATTTAGGGGTTTCTCAATTGAAGGACGCGGTTTTGTTACCGATCAGATAACCGTTGGCGGTATTGGCGCCTGGAGCGTTTTTTATGAAAATCTCGATTGGACACTTCAAGAACAAAATACTACTAAAACATATGGTTACAAAAGGAGATATTTGAATGTGATGCCTCTGATGGTTACAGCACATTACTATTTCTCTCAAGGACAAATACAACCCTATATCGGAACTGGTATTGGTCCTTATTATATAGAATCACGTGATTTTATGGGCATGTATTATGTTCAAGGAAAAGAATGGCATTTTGGCGTAGCTCCTGAAGTTGGAGTTATAATGCCATTTGGCAGCAGCAATGCTGGCGTGAATGTAAATTTTAAATACAATCTCGCTGCTAAAACAAAAAACCAACCTTCATATTCATGGCTAGGAATTAATATTGGCATTTCTTACATATTCTAAAAGTTATTCTTCATAAAATGATCAGCCGGGGAGATTGCCATATACAGTTTTCCCGGTTTTTTATTACATTTACCTCCAATATCACTATAGAGAGTGAAATGAAGAAGACAATTTTCATGATATCTATACTAATTTTAGCGATTACCTACTCTGTACAAGGTCAACTAGAAAATAATATGCAATGCCTTGAGGGCAAAGAATTTCTAGGCCAAACGAAGGTCAAAAAACAAGAGTCCACTAACCTGGTTCTTAAAAGAAATATCCTTAAGTGGAATATTACTCCAATGATCTGGAATTATAGGAACATTAATATTTCTTACGAAAGAGTTACTTCAAATCATCGTTCATTCTCTGTAAATGCTGGATTCTTTGTACTTCCTTCAATCAGTTTGGCCGACAGTTTCAATATTCAAAAAAACAAAAAAAATTGGGGATTCACAAATCTGGTGATAAACGATTCTATTTTAAAAAGCGAAATCCAAGTTTAGCACCGGATGGCTTATACTGGGGTATTTTCGGTTCTGTTCATTACTATGAATTTGAGAGTAGTTTCAAAATAGTGAATAGTACAATCGCAAAAGGGGATCTGATCTTAAACGGAAACATAGGTATAATAAGTGCCGGAGTTGAGCTTGGATATCAATTTGTTCTTAAAAATAATTTAACAATCGATTTGATCTTTATTGGTCCTGCATTAGCCACATATTCAGCCAAATTGGGGATAAGTGGTAATTTACAGGTAGATAAAGATAGTGAGTATATTCAAGCTATTTACGATGTGCTGGTGGCAAGATTCCCAGGAATTGATAAACTTCTTGAAGAAAAATCAATAAAAGACAATGGTTCTTTGTTTACTTTCGGTCCGGGATTAAGATATATGATCCAAATAGGTTACAGGTTCTAACATTTAATTATTATAAATATGAAAACTTTTATAACATCATTATTTTCGCTAATAATATTAATTAGCACACTTGCTGCTCAACAACAAATGCAAAATCCCGGATTTGAACAATGGGAAGATGTTGAAGTTGGCACAGATGAACCAAAACACTGGAGTTCGATAAAAACATCAGACGATCCAGGCCTTAATGGTTTTGCCCCTGTTGTATGGGGAAGAAGTACCGATGCTCATTCTGGTAATTATTCTCTAAGCCTATTTAATTTTTATGTGGCTTTAATTAATGATGTAGCTACAGGAATGATAACAAATGGACGCGTTCATGCAAATTTGAATACTGATTCGAGTTATGTATTTACAGATGTGAATAATAAACAATGGCACGGAGTGCTAACTGACAGACCAGATAGTATTGCAGGCTGGTTTAAATGCAATCCTGCTATAGGCGATTTTGGTACTGTTAAATTTCTGTTGCACACAGGAGAAGCCCATATACCTGGTTATTTAAACAATTCCATAGCTGAAGCTAATTATGAACTACCCACACAAGAAGTAACTCAATGGACTAGATTTTCAGCACCTTTTATTTACACTTCTAGTAGCAACCCTGAGTATTTTCTTGCCGTTATAACTTCAGGCAATGGTACTGATGCATTAGAAGGAAGTACTGCTCTTTTCGATGATTTTGAGTTCATCTATAACGGAAATTCAGTAAATGAGTTATCTGAAAACCATTTCGAAGTAATTGTGAAAAACCAACAATTAATTTTCCTTATTGGAGATAACAACAAGCAGTTATATGAGTTAAGATTAGTTGATATTAATGGACAAACCGTGCTAAAAAGTCAAATTACATCTGGTGAAAACAGCACAGTTAATATTGGGGAACTACCTATGGGTTTATATATAGTAATTGCCAATAATTCGCAAAAAGCATTTACAAGAAAAGTAATAATCAATTGATGCTAATCATCTCTACTAACCAAAACATAAACAACTTTTGTTGATCTGCATGAAAACAAGAATATACGGCAAAACCACCTTGTTCAATTTTTTGTTGTTCTTGTTTTGTATTTCTCCTTTATGTAGCGTACTTGGTCAAAATAATGGGATTTTCTCGGGGAGAGTATTAGATCAAATAACTTCCGAATCGCTCATTGGAGCAAACATCTATCTTAAAAAAGACATGTCGGTGGGAACTGTTAGTGATTTTAACGGTTATTTTTCACTTTCACTACCAATTGGTAATCATATTTTCATAATTTCATATACCGGCATGAAATCTCAAACCGTACAAATCAACATTACTTCAGATAGTACTATTCATATTAATTTTGAGATGGTTCCATTCAGCACTAATTTTGATGAGATTATTGTTCGGGCTGGGAAATTCGACAAAAGTATTGAAACCCAAACAGTTTCTATAGAAATAATGACACCTAGGCTTATTGATGCAAGGAATACCGAATCTGTGGAAACAATTCTTGACATGATTCCAGGATTAACAATTTTGGATGAAGAACCTCAAATAAGAGGTGGTAGTGGATTTACTTTTGGCGTTGGAAGCAAAGTTGCAGTTTTTATCGACAATCTTCCTGTAACATCTGGAGATGCCGGCAAAACTAATTGGTCTCTGATTCCAGTGGAAAACATAAAACAAATTGAGGTTGTTAAAGGAGCTTCATCAGTACTTTCGGGTGCATCAGCGTTAAGTGGAGCTATATATATTCGAACCAATTACCCCGGAATTCAACCATATACTAAAGTAAAAGTTTCCACAGGTTTTTATTCATCTCCAAGATCGCCAGCAGTTGCATGGTGGAAAGGAATTAATTATAAAGCATCAGCAAGTTTTCTACATTCACAGCAACTTGGTAACGGGCATACTGATCTTGTTATTGGTGGGATGTTCTCAGCAAACGAGAGTTATCTAGGCGCACCGGTTCCTGGTCCTTTGGTAATAGATACAGTACCTATTAGTGATGATGAAATGGCTAACCGAAAAGTAAGGTTAAATTTTAACTTAAGACATCGTTCGAAAAAAATTAAAGGATTGGATTATGGTCTAAATGGTAATATAATGTACCATAAGTCTAGTACTGTGTTTGCATGGTTAGATGACACAACTAATTTCTACAGAGCATATCCAGGTGCAGTATTACTTTCAAAAAACACTACATTCTATTTAGATCCGTTTGTAAATTTTTACTCAAGCATGGGTTTCAAGCATGAGTTCACTTCAAGGGTTATGTATTCAAATAATGAAGCTAACAACAATCAATCTACAAAATCACTCTTTGTTTATAATAATTATCAATTTGGCAAAAGTTTTAAAAATCTTGGTGGATTAGATTTTATCATTGGTGTTACAAATCAGTATACATATTCATATGCACATCTCTATGAGGCTTCTGGTTCGCCCTCAAATTATTTGTGGAACACTTCTGTTTTTATGGAGATCGAAAAAAAGATTGGCAATTTGCTGAATTTCTCTGTAGGTGTAAGGTTTGAAAACTATCAAATTAATGATACGATACGCGACAATAAGCCAATATTAAGAATAGGAACATCGCTTAAATTAGGGCAGGAGACATATTTGAGGGCTTCTGTGGGTCAAGGTTATAGATTTCCCACAATTACTGAAAGATACATCAAAACAACTGTTGGTAGTTTTGGAGTTTTTGACAATCCTGATCTGATACCTGAAACCAGTTGGAATTCAGAAATTGGTGTAAAGCAAGGCTTCAAGTTTGCAAAATATTATGGCTATTTAGACATTGCGCTGTTTTATCAGGAGTATAATAACACAATCGAATATTTGTTTGGTTTTTGGGATTCAACTTATTCATTTGCCATTGCCGGATTTAAATTTGTTAACACAGGAAGATCGAAAGTTACAGGTATTGATATATCGCTTACAGGACAACTTAAAATTTCTGACGATTTTACATTCAATACTTTGTTTGGTTATACATATATATTACCTGTAACCTTGCAACCTAACTATGTATTTGCTAAAGATTATAGCCCTGGTGGAAGCAAAGATTTCTCATACGAAACAACAAGTGTTAACCCAAGCCACCATATACTGAAATATCGTTTCTTACATACTATTAAAATGGACGTGGAGTTAAATTGTAAAAGATTTTCCGCTGGGTTCAGTCTCAAATATTTTAGTAAAATTGAGAATCTTGACAAAGCAATATTTGACTTTGAAGATGCAACTGTTGCTTCTGGTGGGACTACTCAACCAATATTATATAGGAAGTATTACGAAACCCATAATAATGGCAATGTAGTTATCGATAATAGGATAAGCTATGAATTAGGATTAAGGCATAAAGTTTCATTAATTACATCAAACCTGCTGAACAGGATGTATTCACTTAGGCCTCTAAAAGCTGAGCCTATGCGAAACATATCACTTCAATACATTCTGAATTTATAGTCCATATTCTATTAAGGATTTTTTATTCTCAGTATTTTCTTTTTAACCTTTCTATTTTCACTTTATTATTTTCTATCTTTGCACTTATTTTAATTTAATCTAAATAAAAATGCCGCATTATCAAATACGTGGTGAAGTACCAAAAAAAAGACACATTGTATTCGAAAAACCTAATGGCGACCTCTATTCTGAAGAAGTTGTCTCAGCTGAAGGGTTTTCAGATATTTATTCAATAGTATACCATAATCATGCACCTACAAAAGTTTTAAAGATTGACAAACCTTTAGATGTAATCCCTGAAATCGCTGTGAGTAATAATCTTCAAAATCGTTCTTTTAATGGATTTAGTATTCAACCTGAAGATGACTATCTTAAAAGCAGAAGAATTGTTCTTACTAACGATGATGTAAATTTAATATTAGCAGCACCAAAAAAGTCTATGATAGAATACTTTTTTAAAAATGCTCAATCGGATGAGATGATATTTATCCATCAGGGAAGTGGGATTTTAAAAACAGTATATGGTGAATTGGAATATAAAGAAGGTGACCATCTCATTATCCCAAGAGGAACCAACTATCAATTTGCTTTCGAAAATACAATAAATAGAATGTTTATCGTAGAGTCGAAACAACCTTTAAGATTTCCGAGAAGATATATGAATAAATCAGGCCAGTTGTTAGAGCACTCTCCATACTATGAACGCGATATCCGCTCGCCACAAAATCTTATCACTAATGATAGCACTGGTGATTTTTTGATTAAGATCAAAAGGGATGATATGATATTCCCATATCATTACCAAACACATCCTTTTGATGCAATTGGCTGGGATGGATACCTTTATCCATTTGCTATTTCAATACATGATTTTGAACCCATTACAGGACGCATTCACCAGCCGCCACCAGTTCATCAAACTTTTGAGACAAGCACTATGGTTACTTGTGCTTTTGTTCCACGACTATATGATTACCATCCAAAGGCTATTCCGGCACCATACAATCATAGTAATATTGATTCTGATGAAGTACTATATTATGTTGACGGCGATTTCATGAGCAGAAATAATATTGAGCAAGGTCAAATTACTTTACACCCTATGGGGATACCTCATGGACCACATCCAGGAGCAGTTAATCGGAGCATTGGCCAAAAGGAAACTCAAGAATATGCTATAATGGTTGATACTTTTAAACCTTTAAAATTAACAACTGCTGCTTTAGAGATTGAAGATCCAGACTATTATAAAAGCTGGCTTCAATGACACTCTCATTAACTAATTATAATTTTGACATTTATTCATTTAAGTATTTAAACATTATCTATAAAGATGGAAAGTAAATCTAGTAGCCTACCAATAAATGGAACTGATTATATAGAGTTTTATGTAGGAAATGCGAAACAAGCAGCTCATTATTACCAATCTGCTTTCGGATTTCAACCTGTGGCATATGCCGGTCTAGAGACAGGTCTCACAGACAGAACATCATATGTGGTACGGCAAGATAAAATAACTTTTGTCCTAACAGCAGCCTTAACACCTAATTCTGATGTAGCTCACCATCATAAATTACATGGCGATGGAGTAAAGGTAATAGCACTTTGGGTTGATGATGCCAGAAAATCTTTTAAAGAAACAACTGAAAAAGGCGCCGAGCCATATTTTGAACCAAAAATTGAGTTCGATGAAAAAGGTGAAGTTGTACTGTCGGGGATTAAAACCTATGGAGACACTGTGCATATATTTGTTGAAAGGCAGAATTATAATGGATCTTTTTTACCTGGTTTTACAGACTGGGAACCTGAGTTTCAACCAAAAGAAACAGGACTTATGTATGTTGATCATATTGTTGGAAACGTTGGCTGGAATGAAATGGACAAGGTTGCAGCATATTATAGTGATGTTATGGGATTCAAACAACTTATCTCATTCGATGATAAGGACATTTCAACAGAATTTACTGCCCTTAAAAGCAAAGTAATGGCTAACGATAATATGAGAGTTAAGTTTCCTATTAACGAACCAGCAAAGGGTCTTAGAAAATCACAAGTTGAAGAATATCTTGATTTTTATAAGGGTCCGGGATCTCAACATGTCGCCCTTGCTACCAATGATATTGTTTCGACAATTCAAGAATTGCGAGCAAGAGGTGTAGATTTTTTACATGTACCTGATACATATTATGATAGTATTCTTGATAGAGTTGGGGAAATTGAAGAAGATATAGAGGTACTAAGAAATCATCATATATTAATCGATCGTGATGATAAAGGTTATTTACTCCAGCTGTTTACAAAACCAGTTGAAGATCGTCCCACTTTCTTTTTTGAAATTATTCAAAGAAAAAATGCAATATCGTTTGGAAAAGGAAATTTTCAGGCATTATTTGAGGCTATTGAATTAGAACAACAAAGTCGTGGAACATTATAACATATTTAATTAACTTTCGGCACTCTAAGGTCTCAATACGTCTGCAACCTTATTAAAAATACTTTTTAATCTATTGATATTTAACAGGATAAATGATAAAAGCCAATAACCCTAAATTGAAAACTTGGATTCACGTTCCAGAAAATAGTGACTTTCCAATTCAAAATATTCCATTTGGGATTATCAAACCTAATGGTAAAACCCCTCGCCCTGCAACAAGAATAGGTGATACAGTAATCGACCTTTCAGGATTAACGGATTTTGGGTATTTTGACATTCTTGAAATTGATAATTTCGGTGTTTTTTATTCGCCAGTATTAAACGATTTTATGGAGCTTGGTCCTGATATTTTGTCTGCAGTCAGGCAACAACTTTCTGACCTCTTCAATATTAACAATAATGAACTTAGGGAAAATGAAAAAGCAAGAAAAGTTTGCTTACATAAACTTGAAGATGTTGAAATGATTATGCCTGTTGATGTTGGCGATTATACAGATTTTTATTCTAGCTATGAACATGCCACAAATATAGGTATGATGTTCCGTGATCCTGATAATGCATTGTTACCAAATTGGAGGCATATACCGGTTGGTTATCATGGACGAAGCTCTTCAATAGTTGTTTCTGGAACAAATATTCACAGGCCAATGGGGCAAACCAAATCTGATGATTCGGAAGTACCTGAATTCGGTCCATCGAAGTTGGTAGATTTTGAACTGGAAATAGCATTTATTACAGGAAGAAGTTCAAAATTGGGCAACACATAACAGTTGATGAAGCGAGTGAATATATATTTGGGCTCGTACTATTTAACGACCTATCTGCTCGTGATATACAAAAATGGGAATATGTACCACTTGGACCATTTCTGAGTAAAAATTTTGGTTCGGTGATATCGCCGTGGATTATAACTTTGGAGGCATTACAACCATTTTTTGTTGAAGGCCCGAAACAAGATCCTCCTGTCCTTCCATATCTAAAAACAAAAGGCAAAAAAAACATTGATGTCAAGCTGGAAGTATCATTAATGCCCGAAAATAGTACTGAAACTGTGATTACTAGTTCGAATTTTAAGTATATGTACTGGAATATGAATCAGCAATTGGCACATCATACTGTTAATGGTTGCAATATTAATGTTGGTGATATGTATGGTTCAGGTACAATATCAGGTCCCTCTAGAGAGTCATATGGTTCGATGTTGGAACTTAGCTGGCGAGGAACTAAACCCATAAAACTTAATGATGGCTCATACAGGAAATTCATTTCGGATAATGATACAATAATTATGCGTGGTTATGCTTATAATGATGATTATCGAATAGGTTTTGGAGAATGTGTAACGAAAATATTACCACCAAAATAATCACAATGTTAAAAATTAATCCAATTGAATACGGTAATCAAAAATTGGCCAAGCTATTGCTTGGCAGTGTGGCACCTCGACCAATAGCATTTGCATCAACTGTTGATAAAGAAGGAAACCATAACCTAGCTCCGTTTAGTTTTTATAATGCTTTTGGTGTCAACCCTTCGACACTTATCTTTTCTCCTTCACGACGAAGCCGTGATAATACTACTAAGCACACATTTGAAAATCTGAAAGAAATTCCGGAAGTGGTAATAAATGCTGTAACCTATGATATGGTTTATCAGATGAGTCTGACGAGCACTGAGTACGAGAAAGGTGTAAATGAGTTTGTTAAGTCGGGGTTAACACCAGTAGAATCGAGTATGGTTACACCCTTAAGAGTAGCTGAATCACCAATTCAATTTGAATGCAAAGTACGCGAACTAATTGAAATAAGTGGAAACCCTGGTTCTGGCAATTTAGTCATTTGTGAGATTGTTTGCATACACATTGATGAAAAGATATTAGATATAAATGGAACAATCAACCCAGACGAACTTGATCTTGTAGGGCGACTAGGTGAAGATTACTATGTAAGAACATCTGGAAGTGCAAAATTTAGAGTACCTAAACCAAGTTCATCACATGGAATAGGTGTTGATGCCTTGCCAGAACACATAAGGTTAAGTCGTTATCTTACGGGTAACGAACTAGGAAAGTTTGGAAATCTTGATAAGCTCCCTACTGAAGATGAAATTGAAATCTTTAGAAAAGACAATAAAATAATAAGCCTTAAAGGTGAAACCAAGACGCTCCATGAATATGCTAGGACTTTAATATCACTAGATAAAATTAAAGAAGCCTTAACAATACTTATGGTATAATCTGTTTAGTTTGCTTTTTTAACATTCGTTTCAGAGGTGCTCATCATAGTAGCAGGAATTTTAACATCTCCCCTTTCAAGATCCAACGCAATTTCCGTGTCGATTGTTGATTGAATTAGCATTCCTGTTTTTCTATCAACTATCATTTCTCCGGTGGTTGTCCCTGACAAATTAATTTCTTGTCCTTCAACCTCATTTCCAGACAGAACCCCTTCAACTCCAATTACAGCCTGCTTTCGAGTCATCTTCAAGAGAGTATATACTACATGTACTTTCATTTCGCTCTTTTCTAAAGGTTTTATATCTGTTTCCCAACTATCCCCAACCTTTACTTTCTTTTCAGGGTAAACGGCATAGGAATTGCCTGATCCAAAATTATCAATCAAATCACTATTATCAGTTATACTACCAAAATCTACTTCTTTATAATTGCCATGATTGTCCATTATAATCATTACAGTTGCACCAATAATTTTATTCATTTGTTCGCCTATTTGGGCTCCCATACCGGAAGTGAAAGTTGAGGAATCCCCTGAGTCATAGTTTAGCTCCATCCCAAATATTTGCTGATTCATCTTTATTCTATCAATTGTAATTTCCTGAGTAATTTCTTTACCGTCAATATTATTAATAAGAGAAGTCATTTGAATTCCCATCACCGAATTCATAGTTGTAGTAGTTCCCCTAGCATCGAAGGTCATGTCCATATCTATGTCTGTTATAAAAAGGTACTTATCTCCTTTGTTAAGATTATATTGTAACTCAACACTTTTTTGAGCAAATACTCCTGAAATGCTAAACAGAAACAGACCAATCAAAGTCCATAGCGAAATTCTAATTTTAGTTTTCATACTTTCAGTTTTTTTTAATTATGGTTAATACCGTGCTTTTCCTTTTTTGGATTATAACCCGATTTTATTTTAGTATTAATTTTATTATTTTGATGCAAATAATATCTATAAGAGCATTAGGTTTAAAACGGAGTAGATTCATCATCAGTCATAGAATTCATTTTCGATGGGAAATTTTTAATTCCTGAACTAACATCTTCTACAGAATATCTTTGTCCGATGTGTGAGTAGTCTTCAAATCTGGCAAAGTCAGCAATAAATCTCAATTTCACTTCTCCTACAGCACCATTACGATGTTTTGAAATTATGATTTCTGATACCCCCTGAGTTGGTGACCCATCTTCGAACTCGTCAATTTTATAATATTCTGCCCGATAAATAAACAGAACCAGGTCAGCATCTTGTTCAATAGCTCCTGACTCTCGTAGGTCAGATAGTATAGGTCGTTTAGTTTGACCAGGTCTGGTTTCAACAGCACGACTTAATTGAGACAGAGCCATTACCGGTATATCAAGTTCCTTTGCTAAGGCTTTCAGTGATCTTGAAATATGGCTAATCTCTTGTTCACGGTTACCCCTATTATCAGTTCCACCACTCATTAGCTGTAGATAATCAACAAAAACCATCTGAATATCATGTTGTTGCTTTAACCTTCTGCATTTTGCCCTTAATTCAAAAATCGATAGTGCTGGTGTATCATCGATAAACATTTTAGCATCAACCAAATTAGAAACCTTATCTGTTAATTGTTGCCATTCATGACCTGCCAGGTCACCCCTTTTAAGTTTATCAGATTTCAATTCAGTTTCGCTGGATATTAACCTTGTAACAAGCTGAACTGATGACATTTCAAGTGAGAAGAAAGCAATTGGTTTTTTAAATTCAACTGCTATATTCCGCGCCATATTCAGAGCAAAAGCTGTTTTACCCATTGATGGGCGTGCGGCAAGTATGATAAGGTCTGATTTCTGCCATCCTGAAGTTATTCTGTCCAAATCAACATATCCCGAAGGTACGCCACGCATATGCTCATCTGAGTCTTTAGCACTTTCAATATCCACGATTGCCTGCTTAATCAATGATGGCATATCTTCAAAATTTCGTCTCAGGTTTGATTCCGAAACAGCAAATAGATTGCTCTCAGCCTTATCAAGCAAATCAAAAACATCTGTCGTATCCTCAAAGGCATCTTTAATAATTACAGAAGATATACGGATTAACTCCCGCTGAATATGTTTTTGAAGGATTATTCTTGCATGATACTCAACATTTGCAGTTGAGGCAATCCGACTTGTAAGCATTGTAATATAGTAAGGGCCACCTACCATCTCAAGTTCACCTGTGCTTTTTAGTTCGTTGGTAACAGTGAGTATGTCGACTGGTTCAGATTTTGTAAACAAACTTGCAATGGCTCCCATAATCTTTTTATGGCTATCCTTATAAAAAACAGCAGGAGAAAGAATGTCGATAACCGCACTCACAGCATCTTTTTCGAGCATCATAGCTCCAAGAACGGCCTCTTCAAGATCAATGGCCTGAGGCTGTACTTTTCCATGTTCAGCAAGCAGCTGTGTAGAAATGCTTGGGCTTTTTTTTAAACTCGGTTTTCTGGTATCTTTTTTAGTATCTTCCATACGATCAAAAATACAAATATTGGAAGAAAGTTAATAAAGTGTTGATAACTATTCTGATATTTTTTTAACCACTTCAACACCTGAATATTAACTTATATAATAACAAAAGATTTCGTCTAACTTACAACGATATCCGCCTCAGAAATCATTGGTAGGCCAAGATATCTTCTTAATAGTTGAGCTACTGTTATAACATCTTTTTGACAATATTTTACAATCCGATCCAAATCTTTCTCTACCCAATAAACATTGCCCACCATCGACCCATCAATATCATCTTTAGGTGTAGGAATATTGAATAATGCAGCGAGAAGCTCTAAGGAAGTATAGTGCTTATAATCCCCAAATTTCCAAAGCTCCATTGTATCTAAATGCCTAACTTCCCAAGGCTTTTTCCCTGCAAGATTTATTATGTCAGGAAGCTTTATCCCATTAACAAGCATACGACGCGCTATATATGGGAAGTCGAATTCTTTTCCATTGTGTGCGCATAGCAGATTATAATTGTCATTAAAGTGTTTGTAAAGAAGATCGGCAAAATCTTCAAGCAATACTTTCTCATTATCACCATAATAGGACTTAATCCTAAAGGTCTTACCATTCATAAAACCACATGATATGCATACAATTTTTCCAAATTCAGCATAAATACCTGCACTTGAATAAAGCTTGTCAGCTGTTGCATCAGGGTTATTCCGCATAAGTAATGCTGCTTTCTTTTCCCAAAGGAGTTTAAATTTATCGTCGAGATTATTAAAATCAGGCACCTGCGGAACAGTCTCAATGTCAATAAATAACACATTATCGAGTTTCAAATCTTTAAGCATATATTTTAGTATTTATTTGATGAGAAATATACAGATAAAAAGCTTACATTCGACAAGGAATATTGAATCGGAAATACATGAAACTTATCTTAAAAACAATGTTCTTGATATTAATTATCTGGGTGTTAGATTCATGCTCAAAAGATACTAAGATCAACGAACCAATCGTCGAAATATTTAGTCCTGAAAACAACCAACAATATTTACTTCCTGACACAATCTTTGTTAGTTTTCGAGTTGAACATGACGAACCAATTGAATATATTAGGGTAAGTATAGATGATAAAAATATGATACCTGTTTCAGATCAAGATTTTGTGTATCCTAGCGGGAAGAACTATGAAGGTGACATTTATTTGCCATTAAGTGCATTGTCTGAAGATAATAGCTTCCCGCCTTATTATTTACACGTTGTTGTAAGCGACTTATTACAGATTACTCACACTTATCGTGAGATAAGCTTGTTAAATAAAGAAATGAAGTACAAAGGTTGTTTCTTAATTAGCAGATCCGGAATCAATATGCTTGAAATAAATTACTTTGACAACAATTATCAATTAGGGTTAAATACCTCAATAAGTGGTGATTACTCGGGATCGGATATTTCTTCTAAAGCCAATATGCTATATCTTATCACTAGTTTACCCGATTTGGCAAGGGCTATTAATTGTACTAATGGAGAGTTAATATGGTCAAAAGATCCTCAACTTCCATATCCTGAATTCAACAGTATTCTTGTAGGTAACAATATAGTTTATTTCAGCACAGCAATCGGGCGCATTATTGGACTCACAATTAATGAAGGCGTTCAAATATTTACAACTCCAGTTCTCCCTGATTCAATTCCAAATAATATGTGCTCTACTGCTAATTACTTGCTTTCAGATTTGAAATCACGAAACTCTGACGATAAGATTTGGGTTTCTTTTTATAAAAATACTGGCAATAAATTCCTGTCTTTTCCAACTAGCTATGAAACAGTTTCAATGTATGGGAGAAAGAGTAATAATATTGCGACTATATTTTGTAACAAAAATTCTATTGGAAGTATAATCCAATTTAATGTTGAAGATAATAACATTGCAAGTCAGATGGAATTAAATAATATTGAAATACATCATACTTGCGAAGTTGATGAAAACAATTTTCTCTATTCCAGCGACAATATGCTATTTCATTTTAACATGCAAAACCAATCATATGTAAAAATTACAGATGCAGATGAAATTATTATTGATATAAAGTTTGATGATTTGGATAATCGCATGTTTATCCTTCACCCAAATAAAGTAGATATTTTTTCGTACCCCGGTTTTAATAAAATAACAACTATTGAATCAACAAATTTGTTAGTAGGAGTTGAGCTAAAGTTCGGATTTTAGTTTAGATTGTTGATTTATTCTTTAAAATATTGTAGGGATCTTTTTGGACAAACAGCTCCTAGTCACAATAATTTTTAATTTTACCGCACAAAGTTAAGATTCAACAATTATCGAGACTTTTGCAAAACCTCTTTTATTCAACCTCGTGCAAAGGGAAGTCTCTGTTAGACAAATAATAAACATTATAGATTCTTTACTATGCTCAGGATAATAAGATATTATAATTTTTGCAAAAGTCTCCGTTATTGTGTCTTTTCATGGCTACTATAAATACCAAGCACACTAAAGTTAAGCGTGAATGAACAAACTAGAAAAACATTTTTCAAAATTCAAACAAAATACTATTGGTGATCAACTGGAGTTTGAAACTCCTTTTGGTATAAAAAAAATGATTTATGCTGACTGGATTGCCAGCGGTCGTTTGTACAGACCTATAGAGGATAAAATGACCAACATCATTGGCTGCAATGTTGGCAACACTCATACCGAAAGTACCGAAACTGGAACTTTAATGACCAATGCTTATCATGCTGCACAGAAAATAATAAAAGACCATGTTGGTGCAGATGAAAATGATGTTATTATTACTGCTGGACCTGGCATGACAGCCGTTATCAATAAACTACAACGAATTCTTGGTTTGCGTAACTGTACTCATATTTCAGAAGATAAAAAATATACTCCTAAAGATGAAAGAACGGTTATATTCATAACTCATATGGAGCACCATTCCAATCATACTTCATGGATTGAAACCAATGCCAAAGTTGTAATACTTGACCCTGATGATGAAAATTTGGTAAACAAAGATGAGTTAATTAAGCAACTAGAAATACACAAAGACTACGATTTAAAGATAGGATCGTTTATTGGCGGATCCAATGTAACAGGAGTTATACCTCCAATTTATGAAATGGCAGAAATTATGCACACCTACGGTGGTGTTGCTATGGTTGATTTTGCCGGATCAGCGCCTTATATTGATATTAATATGCACCCTGTTAACCCTCTGCAGTGCCTTGATGCAATATTTTTCTCACCTCATAAATTTCTTGGTGGACCTGGTAGTTCAGGCGTTATGATATTTAATAGTAACCTATACAAAATAGAAGTGCCGGACAAGCCAGGGGGAGGTACTGTAGAATGGACAGATCCTTGGGGAGGACATAAATATTTTGATGACATTGAACTACGAGAAGATGGTGGTACTCCCGGTTTTTTGCAAGCAATACGAGCAGCTCTTGCAATTAAACTAAAAGACCAAATGAATACTGGTTTAATCGCTCAAAGGAAGGAAGAGCTAATTGAAATAGCATTTGAAGGATTAACAAAAGTAAAAGGTATTCATATACTCGCAGAAAATGTAAAAAAACGTCTCGGAATAATGACATTTTGGTTCGAACATATCCATTATAACCTAATTGTGAAGCTATTGAATGATCGGTACGGCGTTCAGGTAAGAGGTGGCTGTGCATGTGCCGGAACATACAGTCATTTTTTACTAAATCTTTCACCAGAAGAGTCACAACGAATTTTTGAACGAATTAAAAATGGAGATTTATCCATTAAGCCCGGGTTTGTGAGAATTTCACTTCATCCTACTATGACCAATAAAGAACTCGAATATATTATATCAGGAGTAAATGATATTGTTGACAATCATGAAGAGTGGGGAAATAACTACGACTACGATCAACACACAAATGAGTTTACACACAAAAATGTATTACCAAATATTCATCAAAAGATTGATGAATGGTTTAAGATATAATCTTTCTTTTATTATTAATGCTCGCTAAGATACTTTGCAACACCATCTGCATCAGCAACCATGGCATCTTCTCCAGGTTTCCAATCTGCCGGACAGACTTCACCATTTTCCTCAAAAAATTGCAATGCATCAACCATGCGTAGAGCTTCATTAATGCTACGCCCTAAAGGAAGGTCATTCACAACCTGGTGACGAACGACACCGTGTTTGTCAATTAAAAATAAACCACGATAAGCTACAGGTTCTCCATTAAAAATACCTTCACCGTCTTCATTATAATCATAGGTTCCGGCAAGTACGTCAAAATTTTCGGATATGGTTTTCGATAAATCAGAGACTAAGGGAAATTTCACTCCTTTAATACCACCATCATTTTTTTCTGTGTTCAGCCATGCCCAGTGCGAAAATTGAGAATCTACAGAACATCCCACAACAGCAACATTACGCTTCTCAAATTCATCTATTTTGTCCTGAAATGCAATAATCTCGGTAGGACAAACAAAAGTAAAATCCAATGGATAGAAAAAGAAGACAACATGTTTCTTTCCAATAAATTGCTCAAGTGAGAATTTCTCAACAAATTCACCCCCGTTAACTACGGCATTCGCTTCGAATAAAGGTGCTTTTTTACCAACTAATACTGACATAATATTTATTTAATAATGATTAACTATTTTAAATTATTTATATAATTGGATTTTGAATCCAGTTTGCAAAATTACTAATTATTTTAAATAAGAATAATTATAAATAAGAAAAATAAAAACATAATTGTTAGTAAGTTAGGTAAATTACTATACTAGCAGTGATAATTACCCAACTTCCCAAATTAAATAATTATTCACCTAAATTTTTTTCATTCAATAAGGTCGTCAATACTAATAGTAATAGGCATGTTTCTACGGAAATCATATAATGTTAACATTCTTATTTCATAATAACTTTTCCAATATGTCATAAGCGAACGGTAATACCCCATTCTTGCGTTATCGTTGTCAATTTGAGCATTTTGAAGTTCCAATACATCATTCACCTTACCAATCATATAACGCTTTTGAGTAACCTCAAATCGTTTCTGTGCAACAGTATCCGACTTGGCAGCAATCAGCAGTTGTTTTTCCTGCATATTAAATTCCATCACATTCAGAAAGATATTATGATCAAAGTCTATTCTCTCTTGTTCAACAGATGTTTCAACCAAGGCTAAATTTGATTCAGCAATTTTTATATCCCCACGAGTACGACCCCAATCAAGTATTGGCATCGAAATACGGAACGACACAAATTCTTCATCCAAAGGCTGAGTATAAGCATCCCTGATATCACCATTACTAATTTGGCCCAGTCCAAATCCGGCATATAGGTTAGCATCAAACCTGCCGCTTCTTGCCTCTTTTACAACACGTTCAGCTTCAAGTGTCCGCCGTTGGAGTTCTAATCCTATTGATGTATTAAACTTTGCCTGTTCAACAGCAGTTTGCAAAGCCACGCCAAAATGATTTGTCTCCGTAGGGGGAATCAACTCAATCATTGTTTCTTCTTTTATCCTTAAGAATGACTTAAAAATAAAAAGTCTGTTATTGTAGTTCAAATCGGCGTCCTCTACAGCTGATTCTGCCTTTAGCAGATTTAACTCAAGTTGCAACAAATCGTTCTCCGCAATTTTACCAAGGGTATACCTACCTTGTGCGATTCGATATAGAGTATCATAATTAGAATAATTTTTCTTTGCAATACTCACGTTTATTTGAGCCAGTAAAAGCGAGAAAAAGTAATCAATAACGGTTACAGCAATTTTTTCGTTGGTCTCGACGTAAATACGTTTTGCTTCTTCATACCTAAGTGGTTCTATTCTTCTTTCCCACCTATCTGGATTATACATTGAAATGGGCTGTGTTAACCCTAAATTTATAACGTTAGTTGTATACTGATGCCAGCTCGTATCGCTTTTGAAGTTATCTGTACGTAGCAAGCCGGAGCTTACTTCAACCGTTCCTCCCGTAAATCCTATTTTTTGCTCCAAAAATAAATCAAGGCTATAGCGGTTCACATTTTCAAAAACCGAAGTAGTAACGCCGCCAACAAACTGATCTTTAAATCCGGTACTTATTGAGGGGAGTGTTGAAGCAAAACTAAGGCTAGGCAAGTAATTTGCCTTATAGTTTCTATAAACCCAATAACTACTAATAAACCTGTGCTTTGCCATAAGAGCATCGGGTGATTGTTTTTGAGCAATTTCAATTACATCGTTAAGTGAATATCTAACCTGCTGTTGTGCCTTGCTTGTAATTGAAATAATAGATACTAGTACAGCTATTACTGTTAATCTAAACCTAGTGAAGAATATCATTGTATATATGGATAATTGGTTAAGAAATTAATCGAAAAAATTATAAATACAAAACTAATACTTTGGTAGATTAGTTTCATGTGCAATAAGAATATTTTTAGGTATCAGAAAAGAATTAGGTATTCCAACCTTGTGGGCAATTGATGGTTGGCTTCAACTAAGGAAGTATATGGCCCGCTTTATATAAGAAGAGCCGTTAATCCAATGGATTAACGGCTCTTTATAACTAAATTCTTTATTGCTAGGACACCAATACACGAATAATTCGCCTACTGGTTAATAGAATTAATGAACAAATAGCTTTTTGGTTACTACCTCACCTTCTATCATAACATTCACAATATAAACACCTGCTTCATAATTTGAAACATCTATGTTGGTTTTTGTGGCTTCAATATTGTTGCTGTACAATATTTGACCAAGTAGATTCCTTTTTATATTAGTTGTAATTGTATTTATTAGTGGAGCGCTCTGGATTTACATTCCAACAAAATATGTAATGCAAAAGCAACTAATTGAAAATTTAAGAAAAGAATAAGATGTATTTGTAGTTCTAAGCACCCAAGTTCGAAACAAAGTTATTACTAACTTGCACGCTGATTTATCACTGAATTTGAAAAATAAATTATGGAAGGGAAGGAATTATTATCACCGGTCTGGACACATTTAACAGAGATAGAAGTAGTAAAAGGAAAAGGCATATATCTGTTCGATAAAGATGGAAATGAATATATTGATTTTACATCAGGTATTGGGGTCGTTAATACTGGTCATTGTCATCCAAATATTGTTAAAAGAATTAAGGAACAATCTTCAGAATTGCTTTTCGGTCAGATGAACTGTGTAATTTCTTCAACTGCGATAGAACTAGTTGAAAAATTAAACAAAGTCACACCGGATTATATCAATAGTTTTTTCCTCTCAAACAGTGGCGCTGAAGCAACAGAAGCAAGTGTTAAACTTGCCAAACATGCAACAGGAAGACCTAACCTTATTGTTATGCAAGGGTCGTTTCATGGCAGAACTCATTTAACAATGGCAATGACTACCTCTAAAACGGTGTACCGACATCGGTATCATCCGCACACTACTGGTATATTTGTTACTCCTACACCATACTCCTATTTTTATGGCTGGGACGAAAAAACCACAGTCGATTTCTGCATAAAACAATTGGATTTGTTACTAAAAGGACAAACTGCACCTGATGAAACTGCTGCAATAATAATTGAACCTGTATTAGGAGAAGGAGGTTATGTGCCAATTCCAAAACTCTATCTGGAGCACCTAAGAGAAGTATGCGATAAATATGGAATATTACTAATTATGGATGAGATTCAGAGCGGTTTTGGACGCACAGGTAAACTTTTCTGCTTCGAACATTCAAATGTTCAGCCTGATATTATCATTATGGCAAAAGGTCTGGGTAGTGGCTTACCAATATCTGCTATAGCTTCAACTAAAGAAATAATGTCTAGCTGGACTCCGGGCACACACGGTGGAACTTATGGTGGTGGTTCAGCAATTCCCAATGCAGCTGCATGTGCAACTATCGATACTATATTTGAAGAAAACCTACTGGAAAATTGTACTCAGAGAGGAAAACAATTAATGACCCTATTGAAGATACTACAATCCAAATTTCCTGTTATGGGAGATGTTAGGGGTTTAGGACTCATGATAGCAGTAGAATTTACAGATGAAAATGGGAAGCCAGATAGTGATACCTGTGGAAAAGTTTTGCAAAAATGTCTAAAAAGGAATATGCTATTGTTAAGTTGTGGTACATATAAAAATGTTATTCGCTGGATACCACCATTGATTGTCACAGAATCCCAAATAGTAGAAGCTGTTAAAATATTTGAACAATCGCTTAGTTCTGTTATTGTATAATTTCCAATTAGAGTATATTAATTGCGGTAATATTTGACTTGATTCTCTATTATTTAGAGCAAAACCACCTCAGTTAACCCTATCTGACACACGCATTCATCGATTAAAAATGCTTGTTGGTAGTATAACAAGTATTGTATGTTGAAAAAACAAAAGTCATAACATCTTTTTACTATTTTTATGACCAATTTTTGAACAATGAAAGTAATGCTCATTTTGATGAGAAGTTTGCTCTCAAAAGATTAAAAAACCAAGTACAATAAGGAAATACGAAAACACTAGAGATGATGTAAAAGCGTATTTTATTAATGAAAAAAACTAATTATGAATAGTAAAATACTTTATATGTGGTTGATTACATTATTGATAATCAGCCAAACAGCAACAATATACTCACAGGATAATAATTCTGAAGGGTGGACACAATTTCGAGGCCCAAATCGAAATGGGATTTCAACTGAGAATTTATCACCATATGAGTGGTCAGAACAAAAGCCCGAACTCATTTGGAAAAAAGAAATTGGTTCCGGTTTTTCGGAATTAATTATTTCCGATAACATTGTTTATACCATGATTAGTGAACAAATTGATAGCGTGTCGGGATCTGAATATATTGCAGCGTTTGATGAAAGTAATGCAGACGAAATTTGGAGATCAAAAGTTGATTCAATTTTCATTGATTTAGATAACTGGGGTAACGGTCCCAGTTCAACTCCTACAATAGATGAAGAATATATTTACAGCTTTAGTAGCTTTGGAAAGCTGACTGCTAATTCAAAAAAAGATGGAAGATTAATTTGGCAAGTTGATTTTGTTAAAGAATTCGGAAGCGTTCCAGCACGATGGGGTGATGCATCTTCTCCAATACTTGTTGATGAGATGCTAATTATGGAAGCAGGGGGCACAGATTCTAGAGCATTTATTGCTTTTAACAAAAAAAATGGAACTGTTGATTGGGCATTTGGAAATGGGGATGCATATTACAATTCACCATTATTAGTTACGATTGATGGTCAGAGGCAAGTTATTTTTACGAATGGAAGGACTTTATACTCGTTTAATACAGAAGGTGATACTTTGTGGACCTATCAAATGCCATTCAGTAACATTAAGGCAATGCCTGTTCTGATAGGGCAAGACAAGATATTTATTTCTGGAGTTCGAAATCCAGGTTTCATAATTGTACAAATCAATAACAACAAAGTTAATAAGGTAATTGACGGAAACAGTATGAAAAATGATTATAGTTCAAGTTGTTATCTGGATGGATATATTTTTGGATTTCATGTAGCTGCATTACGGTGCATAAGTGCCGAAACCGGAGAAGTGAAATGGACAAAAAGAGGCATGGGAAAAGGAAGCCTGATAATGGTAGATGATAAGCTACTTGTGCTCTCCGATCAGGGAAAATTAACTATTGTTGATGCAATTCCTGATGCATATAAAGAAGAATCAATAATTCAGGCCCTTAATGGAAAATCATGGACTGCTCCTTCATTTTCTAACGGAAAAGTATACCTCCAGGAACCTAACCGAAATGGCATGTTACAAGTTAAAATAGTTATTAATATTTAAACCGGATTATCATGAAATTAATAGTTTATTACTTTTTCCTTGTAAGCTTTTTAATATGTAATTTTTCAATTATACAGGCTCAGGATGTAGATGAAATAATTGCAAAGCATATTAAAGCTCATGGAGATACAGATAAGTGGGATAATATTAGGTCGATGAAAATTACTGGCAGCTTTACAGCATTTAGCGTTGAAAAAGATTTTTTTGCCATAAAAACAGATAACGGTACTTACTATAGTGAACTTTATCTTGGACAACATAAAGTGATTGAATCGTTTGATGGAAAATCAGGATGGACTATTGATCCCTGGCAAGATTTTATTTTTCCCAGAGAGCTAAATAAATCAGAGATTAATGTGTTTAATCAGAAGGCCGATTTTTTTACACCTTTCTATAAATATAAAGAAAAGGGCTACAAAGTAGAACTGATTGGCGAACAAAATGTTGATGGCATTAACACATATGTTATTAAACTTACAAGACCCAATGGCCATTCCGAAACATGGTATCTTGATACTAATACATATCTAGAATATAAGTGCGAATCTGATTGGGTTGATTTTGCGTATGATAGTCCTGCTGAGTCATATTTCGACGATTTCAGAAATGTAGATGGCATCGTTATTCCTTTCTTTATAGAAAGAACATTTAGTCAACGTGACAGAATCTTACAGATTAAAGATATTGAGTTTAATGTTGATATTGATGAAAGTATTTTTGAGATGCCTCGGAGTGCTGAAATAAAAAAGCTTGCATTTCTGATTGGAGAATGGAATGTAAAAGTTGATGTTTGGACTAGGAGTGGCTCATGGTATAATATTGATAGTACTATCTCTACTATTAGCTACATAGCAACTAATATGATAGAAGAAAAAATACAGTACGATAGAATTTTTGTTCAGTCAAATATTGTAGATTACACATATAACTCTTCGACAGAAAAATATAGGATAACTGTGTTTAATAATTTTTCATCAGATATAGAAATTTTTGAAGGTAACTTTACTGACAGCACATTTGTCGTGGAAAATACTTTCATTAGTTACGGAGATTCAACGCAAAATAATAATCCTTTTCAGGTCGTATTTAGCGATATTGAAAAAGACAGTTTTATTGTTGGGGTAAATTATTCCCGCGACAAAGGAGCAACCTGGAATCCAAGGGATAAATTTACATATACCCGAGGAAAAGATTAAAGATCAAATTTAGTTTCGTTAAAAATTTAATCGTGCCTTAGTGATTCTACAGGATCTTGTTCAGCAGCTTTTTTTGCAGGCAGCCAGCCAAACATAATCCCTACTGATGCTGCTACACCAAAGGATAACATTATAGAGGCAAATGACACTATTGTAAGAATATCTGTAGTGGCCGTAATGATTTTCGCCATGATCACTCCAACCAATATTCCAATTAATCCTCCTGTAATACTTATCAAAGTTGCCTCGGACAGAAATTGAAAGACAATATCTTTTTTTGTTGCACCGATAGCCCTTCTCACTCCAATCTCACGAATCCTTTCCATAACAGATGCCAACATAATATTCATTATCCCAATGCCACCAACAATTAAGGAAATACCAGCTATTGCTCCTAGAACTATATTGAAAATATCTTTAGTTTTTTGTTCTTGCTTTAGCAATAACTCAGGTATAGTAATCTCAAAATCATCAACATCATGGTGTCTACGTTTTAGTATTTGCTCAATAGCTGAAGTTGTTGATGATAACTGACTACTTTTTTTAACCTGTACAACAATTTTATTTAACTGGTTTTCTCCCTTACCAGCATCACCTCCTGATGAAGTAATCATAACATTGTTTCCAGAAAAGAATATTGCAGAACCACCTGCTAATCCTGATTGAGCTATCAGAGAGCGATCCTTATATCTGAGTAAGATTGTTTTAATAGGCACGTAAACATTTCTACTATATCCACTTACCCCTATTTCTTCTGCTTTTTCACTAACTGTAACCCCCTTTAATACGCCAATCACCTTTAACCAAATTGTACCACACTTCAATTGCTTTCCTATTGGATCTTCCTTTGGAAAAAGCTTTGCCACCACTTCAGTACCAATTACACAAACAGGTGCGCCTAGTTCCATCTGCTTTGCATTGAAAACTGTTCCCTTTTTCAACTCCTGATTAAACAATGTAAAATAATCAGAAGTGACACCGCTAAGGTTTACTTTTAAATATTTTCCCTCACGCATTGATGGTGTTGAATAAACTATCTCGGGGCTTACCTTTTCAACAGTTGGTAATGTTGCCATAATATTCTCGGCATCTTTTAAAGTAAGTCCTGGGGAGAATTTTTTGCTCAAGGCTTTAGTTTCATCCTCTTCCTCAGCGGCTTCATCTTCCCCTGTACTTGTATCTTTCGGTGTGATTATTATATTGTTTAGACCTACAAGCTTTATCTGTTCAAGGATTTCCTGCTGGGCACCATTTCCAATAGCCAGCATCGCTATAACAGCTGCAACTCCAAAAATAATTCCAAGGGCAGTTAATACTGATCTGACTTTATTAGTAAATACAGCTTCGAGAGAAATAGATAGTATTAAGAAATATCGTTCCAAAGTGTTTGATTAAATTGAATAATTTATATTTGCTTGTTAGAATTAATTATTGTTTAGACACCTTACGATTTTCTTTGCGACCTCTTCTTTTCTTCATATTTGATTTGTCAACATCATCAGTCTTTTTCTCTTCTTCGCTTTTTCTCTGCTGAACATTATACTTATTAATAATTGCTTCATCCAATAGCTCAAGACTCCATTCATCTGCTCCTTCAGGTGGAATGAGATAAACCTCATCACCTTCTTCTAATCCTTCGTGTATAATAATACTTGTTTCGTTTGTTTTACCAGGTATTACTTGCTTCCTCTGGTATGAAGTATACACAAAATTTATTGTATCGAGAACATTAACACTCTCAATTGGCACAAAAAGTACAGAATCAATTACCGCAGTAATAATACTGTTTTTTGTGGTCATGGACGGCCTAAGTATTGAATCAAACCCATCAACATGTAGTATGACTTCAAATACTTTTGCATTTGAATTTCGCATTTGCTCTCCCATGTTTGCGACCTCAAAAACTACTCCCCCGAAACTTTTGTCAGGAAATGCATCTACTTGAATTTCTGCCTTCTGCCCTGCCCTAACGCGGCTAATATCGATTTCATTTACATAAGTACGCGAATTCATAGCCGATAGATTAGGTAAGGTTGCAACTACATTGTCCCACATGCTTACCTGAGCGCCAACTCCTTGCTTCTTACCATTCCAATCGCGCTTATAATTAACCATCCCAGGTTTAGGTGCCATAACAATAAATTCCTTCTTCAGATCATTGTATTCGTTTAGCTCTCTTCTTGCTTTCATTAGATTTGTAGCCACTTCTCGCATATCGGCTTCAGCCTTTTGATGCTTGATAGTATAATTTTCAATATTTTGATTTAAAGCTCTTTGTGTCTTTTCAAGATCAATTTTAACCTGCCGTTGGGTTACTGGCGGCTCATAGATAGACTGATCTACGACAATTTGTTTTTCTTCTAGAGTAAACTCTAAATTAATGAGTTCATCTCTTGCCGCTCTTAGAGTAAGAGTTGTATCTAACTGAGTTTTAATAAACTGTGTTTCTAATTTCTCTACTTCAAGCTCTTGATCAGTAATCTTATTTTGCAAATCACTTCTATCGAGAGTTGCTACCCATTGACCAGAGTCTACAACTGTGCCATCAGGAACTATATCCTCAATCATATACCTGTGAATACGTGCATTTCGCAAAGCATTTGGATTTGGCCCTTTTATATTTTCACTACTCCGGGCTTCCAATTCTCCTGTCGTAGTTACATCAATTACAAAGGTTCCCTTCTCAACTTCAACAGTTATAGTATTCGCTGTTTCAACAGAGGAAGATGAAAAATACCAAATTAGAGATATTAAAACTATAAATGATATGGTAAGTATTATTGTATTCTTGCGCTTCATACCTTTAAAATATTAAAAGTGTAAAAGTAAGAAAATTGTTGGTGTTTAAGAGTGATTTACTAATAGTAAATTATAAGTATTTATCCCATTTTATATTTACAAATAACGATATGTTGGGCAATAAAAAACCCCGGAAGTTTCCAACCGAGGCTATATATACTATAGATAATCTAATGCAATATTTGTATCTGACCCCAATAAACAGCAGCCCCGGCAAGGTACCCAATTAACGCCAGAATACTAATCTTTTTCATATACCAGATAAAATCAATTTTTTCCATTCCCATTGCAGCTACACCTGCAGCAGATCCTATTATAAGTATACTTCCACCAGTACCTGCACAATATGCAAGGAATTCCCAGAAAATACCATCAACAACAAAATATGCTTGATATCCAGTAGCACCTGCCTGTGCAACTTCATACATTCCCATTGCACCTGCAACAAGAGGTACATTATCAACAATTGATGATAGTACACCAATAATCAGGTTGATCACATAAATATCACCAACATTTTTATTTAGCCAGTCAGCGAGTAGTGTCAGATGACCTGCAGATTGCATAGCAGCAACAGCCGATAGAATTCCCATAAAGAAGAAAATTGTTGGAACATCAACTTTATGCAATACACCAATTACAGTTAATGTGCGACGATCTTCATCAGGCTTTAATCGGTGCATTACTTCTGTAGTAATCCAAATAATACCCAAACTAAGTAACATGCCCATGTATGGTGGTAGATGCGTTACTGTTTTAAATACAGGAACAAATAATAATCCACCTACTCCCATATAAAACAATAAGTTACGTTCGAATGGTGTAGTAAATTCTTTAGTTTCATGAGCCGCGAGTATTGGCCTTGTAACATCACCTTTCAGTGTAAACGATAATATTACAACAGGAACTATCATAGTTACTAAACTAGGGAGTATCACCATTAGAATAATATTTAGTGTAGTTACCTGTCCTCCTATCCATAACATTATTGTAGTTACATCACCAATTGGTGACCACGCTCCACCTGCATTGGCCGCTAGAACAACCATACTAGCAAATAGCCAACGTTCTTTCTTATCATCAATTAGTTTTCGAAGTAGTGCAATTAAAACAATTGTTGTTGTTAAATTATCGAGAGTTGCAGACATGAAGAAAGTGAGAATGCTAAGTATCCATAACAGCTTTACTTTATTAGTGGTTTTAATTCTATCTGTAATAATTTTAAAACCCTGATGTTGGTCAACTGTTTCAACAATCGTCATTGCACCAAGTAGGAAAAACAATATCGTAGATATTTCCGCCAGATGATGCATTACATCATGATGAGTTATAAAATTAAGCATATCACCAGAAGTGGGATTGTGTATTCCGGCTTCATGAACATATTCGCGCCATGACTGACTTAGGAACTGGCCAGCTTCATTGAGCATGCTTAATATATCAGTACGCCCAAAAACAAAGATAACCCACATTGCCATACCAAGTACAAGTGCTGAAGCTGCTTTGTCGACTTTTAAAGGATGCTCAAGGGCAATAGCTGTGTACCCTAGAACAAAAACTACTATCATTAATATAAACATCTCTTAATATTTTAAATTAATAAGGGCGCAAATGTATATAATCAAATCGATTTTATGCATGAAAGACACGTAAATATCTGAAAGTCACCTTAAATTTATAGTGTGTCTAAATAGTAACTTAAAAATTAAAAGTTATGGTTGTGAATTACGAAGTGATAAGTATTATTAGCTAGAATTGAAATTTGTTGGTAACGAACTGATTCCTTAAACTAGTTCAACCAAAACACAACTAATTTTTTTTATTTTTAGCTTTCATCCTTCGCTTTCTTGAAGCTTCCTGCTTATTTTTTCGATCTTCGATTATTTTCTTCAAATCACTAATTGTGAAATTAAATCGTTGCGCCATTTCAGCAATAGTATAATTTTTCCCAACATATTTAGGTATATCAAGCTTTGTGCGTAGATAAGGTTCTCCAATATTATTCGCTTTTGCTACCTGCAGAAGAGTCATAGAACTATCTATTTTGGCAACAAAACTCTTAGCCTCTTCGGGACTATCTTCCGGTGCATTTGAGTTACATGAGATAATGATTATGCCTACGAGCACGATCATAAAAGATCTTTTTACTAGCATAGTTTAAAAATTAATAATTGAATTACTATTTTCATATTTAATAAGGGTTCTAAGACTTAAGATAGTATTTAGAAATTTCTGATCGCTAAATTCTGCTTCTGTCTTCTGACTTCCTACTTCCAGCTTCTAAATATCAAACTTAATACCCTGGGCCAAAGGTAAATCAGAACCGTAGTTTACAGTATTGGTTTGACGACGCATGTATATCTTCCATGCATCAGAACCAGATTCACGTCCTCCACCGGTATCTTTTTCACCTCCAAAAGCACCGCCAATTTCAGCCCCAGAAGTTCCCAGATTTATATTTGCAATACCACAGTCAGAGCCAGCATATGATAAAAATGTTTCTGACTCCTGAACATTCAAGGTAAAACAAGCTGAAGAAAGTCCTTGTGGCACATCATTTTGTATCTCAATAGCATTTATAATGTCTCCTTTGTACTTTATCAAATAAACAATAGGTGCGAAAGTTTCTTCTTGAACAATTTCAAAATGATTTTCTGCTTCAGCGATACATGGAACCACATAATTGCCTGACTCAAACCCATCTCCATCCAACACTTGACCACCAAACAATATATTGCCACCCTCCTCTTGAACTTTATCAACAGCATTTGAAAACAGTTCAACAGACCCACTATCGATTAATGGCCCTACAAGATAATTTTCATCAAGTGGGTTTCCAATTTTAGGTACAATTTTCTCATAAGCTGAAACAAATTTATCACGTACATCATCATAAATATCTTCATGGATAATTATTCGACGAGTAGTGGTACAACGCTGTCCGGCTGTTCCTACAGTTCCAAAAACAGTTGACATAATAGCCATTTTAATATCGGCACTTGGAGTAATAATAACTGCATTATTGCCACCTAACTCAAGTATAGTTTTGCCTAATCGTTTACCAACTATGCCACCAACTCTTTGTCCAACTCTTGTGGATCCTGTTACCGACAATAATGGCACCCGTTTATCAGAGAGAAAGTTATCTCCCATAATTGAAGACTTCGCTACTACAAGGTTGAAGACACCTTCAGGAATGTCATTATCTTTGAGAACTTTATGAATAATTTTTTGTGTTGCAATTGCTGTAATTGGCGTTTTTGATGATGGTTTCCATATAACAACATCTCCAGCTATAGCAGCCAATGCTGTATTCCACGCCCAAACAGCAACCGGAAAGTTGTAAGAAGTAACAATACCAACAATTCCTAATGGATGATACTGTTCTGATAATCTATGATCTACACGCTCTGATTGAAGATTCACACCATTAATCAAACGAGATTGGCCAACTGCAAAATCACAAATATCAATCATCTCCTGTACTTCACCTAATCCCTCTTGATAAATTTTCCCCATTTCGAGAGTAACCAATGCTCCAAGTTCATCTTTATATTCGCGTAGAGCAAGACCAATTTGTCTAACAATTTCACCACGTACAGGAGCAGGTACTTTACGCCATATCTTGAAAGCAGCCTGAGCTCTTTCCACTACCATTTCGTAATCATCAATAGTGGCATTTTTTACTTTAGCAATTTCCTTACCATCAATTGGTGAAAAAGATGTCGTAATATCACCTTTTGTATCAATCCATTCAGCACCTGTTGATACCCCATGGTTAACATCTTTAATTCCAAGCTTTTCAAGCATCACTCTTATTTCCTTATAATTAATCATGATAATAATTTTCCAGTTAATTTCAGTTATGATAATTTATGCAACAAAAGTATAAAATCGAAGTAATTAATAGCAGCATTCTCACATATTTTAATCCAATAAATTATTGAACTTACTGTTATATGTTTTCATGCTTATTTCTTTTACAAATTGAATGCAATTATATTGAAAAGATAGGTTTGATAATCGTTGATCTTTTGGTCATTACTTTTTAGAGATCACATTGTTCATTTTTTTTTAATTTTGCATATTCAGTAAAACTACAGATTTGAAGTTACTTTTTTTTGATTTTGGAGCAGGTGAGATAGTACTTGTTGTTTTGGCAATACTTCTAGTTTTTGGTCCGGGAAAAATTCCGGAAATTGCTAGAACCCTTGGCAAATTCATAAACGAGATCAAACGTGCTTCAGAAGATATCAAAACAGAAATTAACCGTGAAGCTGATCGTATTGATCGTGATAAAAGACTAGATGAATATAAAGCTTCTATGGATGAAAAAGATGTAGAACCATCAGGTGAATCTAAGGTTCGTACTGAAAAAAGAAAAAGATAATACTTAAGAATAACGAATTAACAAATTATTTTTTCACGTCATCAATAAATCTATTACAACTACGTTAATGAACTATCAATACATAGTTACTAATATGAACAAGTTATTTTCCGGCATATTGCTACTTGGTTTTTTGGTTTTATTACCCTCATTAATGCATGCTCAACGAAATCCAGCTAAAAGTGCCGATGAAGCATTCTCAAAACAACAATATTCATTAGCTATCGATAAATATAAAAAGGCTTATTCTAAAGTAAAGAAGAACAAAGAAGAGAAGAACAGAATTACAGCGCAACTTGCCGAATGTTATCGGCTTACCGGAAACTACAAAAGAGCATCCGCATCATATAAAAGACTTATTAAAAACGATTGGGACAAACGAAATCCTGAGATACGACTTCATTATGCTAATATGCTAAAAATAATTGGTGATTATGCTGCGGCAATTGAGCAATATAATTCCTATGCTGAGCGTGTTCCTGATGACCCAAGAGGACGCAAAGGGGCTGAAACAACAGCCCTTATAGAAGAGTGGATTGAAAATCCTTCGAAATATGAGATTACCAATATTAAGAAAATAAATTCTCGTGAAGCTGATTTTGCACCTGCATACACAACTGATAACTATAATGAGATAGTTTTTACCTCAACACGTGAAGGAGCAACCGGTAAAGAAACTGATAACTGGACAGCTCAAAATTTCAGCGACTTATTCGTAGCTAAGATTGACAGAAAAGGAGAGTGGTCAGAGCCAGTTCTTTTTGATGCTACTAAGAAAATAAATACTGAGGCCAATGAAGGAGCAGCAGTGTTTAATTCAAAATTTAACACTATTTATTATACAAAATGCCCAAACGATCAACAAAAAGAATCGGGCTGCCAGATATACAAAGCAAGACGGACAGGTCGTTCTTGGGGAGAACCCGATATGGTTGATATTGCTAGTATCGATTCGATGTCCACAATTGGTCAACCTACAGTAAGCGAAGGTGAACTCGTTATATATTTCTCAGCCAACCGACGAAGTGGAATGGGTGGTAAAGATATTTGGGTAGCATACCGGGATTCTAAATCAGAAGGTTTCGGCAGACCTATGAACCTTGGAGAAGTCATTAACACTCCTGGTGATGAGATGTTCCCGTTTCTAAGAAACGATACAACATTATTTTTTGCTTCTGATGGTCATGGTGGAATGGGAGGACTTGATATTTTTGTTACTACTATTGATACTGCTGGAAACTGGGGTAAACCACGAAACCTTAAATATCCCATGAACTCAACATTCGATGATTTTGGTATAGTATTTCACCCAAATGATGAATATGGTTTCTTTAGCTCTAACAGGAAAGGTACACGTGGACAGGAGGATATCTGGTATTTTATTGAACCACCTCTTGAGTTTACTATAAGCGGAACAATTAAAGACGACCGCACATTAATGTATATGAGTGACGTTAATGTTCAACTAGTTGGTTCCAGTGGACTTTCAGTTACAACACGTACTAACGATGAGGGTTTCTACAGTTTTGGCAAAAGCCAACTTGAACCTAACACAATGTACGAAATACTGGTTGCCAAGCCTAACTATTTCAACAAAAAAGGAACCTTTACAACTGTTGGTGTTGAGTTTAGCAAAGATTTTGTTAAAGATTTTAATCTCATACCTATACCAACCGAACCAATTGCTCTACCTGAAATTCTTTACGACTTAGCAAAATGGGATTTAAAACCTCAATATCAGGATTCACTTCAGGACTTGATCCAAACATTACGTGATAACCCAAATATTGTTGTAGAACTGGCTTCTCATACAGATTTACGTGATAGCCATGAGAGAAACGATATACTTTCACAACGCCGTGCACAATCAGTTGTTAACTATCTGATAATAAGAGGTATTGAACCTGCAAGACTTGTGGCAAAAGGTTATGGTGAAAGGGCTCCGCTTCCACTTAAAAAAGATGTTATTCGAGATGGTTTTCTTTTTTCTGAAGGTACAATACTTGATGAAGCTTATATTGAATCTTTATTAAGTAATAATGAGAAAGAAGCTGCCCACCAACTTAACAGACGTACTGAGTTTAGAGTGCTGCGGAAGGACTATATACCACAATCTACAAATATTGATCTGGCAACTATTAATATTGCTATCAATCCTGAGGATAATGCGATAGTATTTACCGAAGCTCCAAAATCTGGCACTTACGTTTCATCATGTATTATTAATGGTTATAATGAAGAGTTTGCATTTGACAGAACTGCTGATGCTATGATATCATTGGATCAAGCCATGAATCTCCTAAAGTGGGGAGCAATTAGCAAAGAAGATTTTGAAGGTGATCCTGAACGAGTTCTGGCTGATAACACAATAGCAGACAGGGCAATCATCAATATAAAAGAAATAAATATTGCCAATAAGAAGGTTGAAAACGTAAAAGTAAAAGTAACTTACAAATTAAACTACGGACTCGTGTTTGGTGACAGACTAATGAAACAATTTGGGAAATATTCCTATAATACAAAAACGCATAAACTTACTATTGAGTAATAGATAAGAAGGAGTAAATAGTGACTAAACGACCTGTAGCCATTAACCGATGACCAAACAATCACGATATATGCAGAGAGGTGTGTCGGCATCGAAAGAAGATGTTCATGCAGCCGTTCGCAATTTGGACAAAGGAATATTTCCCAATGCCTTTTGTAAAGTGATACCTGATATTATTGGTAGTGACGATAACTACTGCAATGTTATGCATGCTGATGGCGCTGGAACAAAATCGTCGTTCGCATACATCTACTGGAAAGAAACCGGTGATATTAGTGTTTGGAAAGGTATAGCACAAGATGCCATCGTAATGAATATTGATGACTTGTTATGTGTTGGTGTAACTGATGACATACTTATTTCTTCAACAATTGGGAGAAATAAAAATTTAATTCCCGGAAGTGTAATTGCTGCTATTATCAATGGCACAGAAGAGTTTCTAGATAAAATGCGTAATCTGGGTATTAATATATTTCTTACTGGAGGAGAAACAGCCGATGTTGGAGACTTGGTTCGCACAATAATAGTTGATTCAACTGTTACTGCACGTTTACGTCGTGATCAAATAATTGAAAACAATATACAACCTGGAGATGTAATCATCGGACTTTCATCTTTCGGCCAGGCAACATACGAGAATGAATACAACGGAGGTATGGGAAGCAACGGACTTACCTCAGCACGGCACGATGTATTTGAAAAAAATCTCGCTCATAGTTACCCTGAGAGTTTCGACCCACTTATTCCTGAAGAATTATTATATTCGGGTAATATGTCGTTAACGACACCAAGTAGTGTTGAAGGTATGGATGTAGGAAAATTAATATTATCGCCAACTCGAACCTATGCACCGGTTATTAAATCAATACTCGATTCTTACAGAAATCAAATCAATGGTATTATACATTGTAGCGGTGGTGCACAAACTAAGGTCCTGCACTTTATTGAAGACCTGCACATTATAAAAAACAACATGTTCCCTGTCCCACCGTTGTTTAAGCTAATACAAGCTCAATCGGGTACTAATTGGGAAGAAATGTACAAGGTTTTCAATATGGGACATCGTATGGAATTATATTTACCTGAGGAGATAAGCGACGATATCATAAAAATTTCACAATCATTTAATATTGATGCTCAAATAATTGGGCACGTTGTAAAATCTGAATCAAAGAGTCTTACAATAGTCTCTCCATATGGCACTTTTACTTATGCAAAGTAAATCCTTTACGGGTTTGGTAAGCCTCAAAAGATAATAGACTTGAACAAAACTTTTTCCCACAGTTTCTAAATAATTCTTGAATTATGCAAACTATTTCATTACTTTTATCGTCTATAATAGAAACAAAGTAATTTATGAGATTAATAATTACTATAGCTATCATTACTTTAAGTCTGTTTCTATTTCCTAAAACAATTTTGGGGCAACAGTTAAGTAATGAGAATATCTTTGTCAGACTAACAAAAGCTGATTCTATTTACGCATCCAAGCTACCTCAACTTAAACTACCAAAACGATACAAATTAGGAAAAGTTAGAGAATTACCATCAGAACTCAATAATTCTTTACTGCCATTTTTTCGTCCTACATTTTCTCAAAATTCCTTTTGGAATTGTGGGCAGGCAGCAGGAGTTGGATACAATTTTACATATGAACTGAATGCTGCAAGGGGGTTAAACGGCAATACTTTAACAAACCAATACTCTCCGAATTTCACTTATAATTTTATGAATAGCGGTGAAGGTTGGGGAGTTAGCTACTTCAATAGTTTCGATGCAATAAAAAAATGTGGCAACCCAAACTTGTCTGATTACGGTGGATTATTTAATGGTGGAGATACAAGATGGATGTCGGGATTTGAGCTATATGAAAATGCTATGCAAAACCGAATAGAAAATGTATATGCTATTGATGTAGGCACTCCTGAAGGACTAACAACACTTAAATATTGGTTATTAGATCATCTTAACGGCTCTGAATTTGGTGGAGTAGCAAATTTCTATTTTCAATTCGGCTGGACTGGAAATCTACCTCCTGAAAGTCCTGATACCGGTTTTCCTGTAATTATTGAAGCTGGAGAATTTGCCGGACATGCGTTGACAATAGTTGGTTTTAATGATTCGATTAGATATGATATTAACAATGATGGACAGTTTACTAATGATATCGATATAACTGAAGATGGGATAGTTGATATGAAGGATTGGGAAATTGGTGGCCTTCGTTATATTAACAGCTCATTGGCTAATAATGGTGCTGGTTATTTAATGTACCGCACTCTTGCTTTTGAATATGGTTCTGGTGGACTATGGAACCAACAGATGCATGTACTAACCGTAAAAGAAAATTATGAACCTTTGGTGAACTTACGCTTAAAGATAGCCCATAACTCAAGAAACAAGTTAAAAGTCATTGCAGGAATTTCTTCTAATACAACAGATAATTATCCTGAATATACAATGGATTTCCCTATTTTCAACTACCAGGGAGGTGATCAATATATGCAGGGACTTGATACATCAGCATCACATAAAACATTAGAATTAGCATTAGATATAAGCCCTTTATTAACTCATGTTTCTACAGATCACCCAGTAAAATTCTTTGTGCAAATTGCTGAAAATGACAAATATAATATGGGAGAAGGCGAAATACTATATTACAGTGTTGTTGATCGAACAGATGGATTTTCAGAAGTTGTATGTAACGAAGTCCCACAGAACATTAACAATAATGCCGTTACTACGTTACAGATAACCTATACACCTGTGTTTGATAAAGTAAAAATAATCACTGAAGAACTACCAGGAATATCTCCAGGCACAGTCCAAATTGTTCAACTCGAGGCAGAAAGTGGTTATCCACCTTATAGTTGGGAAGTTTTAAAGCCTTATACATTTAACACGATACAAAATGATTTCCCGCAAATAAGTGATGAAAGGTTAGCGTTTGAAAATAATACTGATGCCCGAGTTGAGGTATCTCTTCCCTTCAACTTTCCTTATTATGGTGACACGATACAGAATATAACAATATATCTTGACGGATTTATTATGTTCAACGACGAGCCTTACCCATACCCATATTATGTAGGTGAAGAATCTTTAATAAAACGGGAGAAAGTTATTGCACCATTTATGTCAGATATGATGTTAAATTATGAAGATGTTGATGGTGTTTGGATAAACAAATACTATGACTATGTTGGTATAAGATGGAAAGTCTCTGCCGAAACATCTTATGGCTCAAGCGATGTTAATTTCAGTGTTTTGCTTTATCCTAATGGAAAAATTGAAACTCATTATGGATCAATGGATTATCCGCAAAATAGACTATGGGCTGTCGGAATATCATCTGGTGATAATACGAACTACACTCTAAATCAATTTGGACATCATCTTGATGAAGTCTCAAATACTGCTTTTGAGTATTCTCCTCCTGAACTGCTAACGGATATTAATGTAAATCAATTAGGTGAACTTTCAATAATGATTAATGATGAATCACAAATATATCCTCTAACTGTTCAAGTTAAAGACGACAAAGGAATAATTGACGTAGCATCATATAATATATCATCTTCCGGCTTAACTTTCAACTATCATATTAGTCCTGGCAACAATAATACAATTGAGTATAATGAAATATCCGAACTAAGTCTTTACGTTAACAATAATTCCTCTAATACCTTGGAAAACGTTCATATGAATCTTTCATCTTTAAGTACATATGTACAACTTAGTGATACCCTCGTAAGTATTGGAACGCTTGAACCCCAGCAATCAATTGAAATAAGCAATGCCACTGATATAAGTGTATTACCTCAGGTACCTGATAAATTTAATTCTATTATTCGTTGCAACTTGACAACAGATGATAAACATTATACCTCAAACATAAACTTAACAGTTAACGCTCCTGATTTTAGGATAATTGACACACAGATAATTGATAACAACAATAATGTTCTTTATCCAGGTGAAACCGCCACAATAAAATTCTCTATACAAAATGGGGGGCACGCAAGGTCAATGGATGTGACATGTAAACTTAGTGATGAATATACACATGTTTATATTCCACCTCAGGAATCAGATATCATCGCCTTAAACCCTGGTGATACCACCTCCGTAGAGTTTACAATAGCTGCTGCTTTTTCAACTCCAATGGGCACAGAAATTCAATTAGACCTGGCGATTTATAATAGTGAATATGATTTTAAAACAATAGCTACAAATATAAGAGTGGGCCATTTGCCAGTACTTATAATTGACCTCAACCCAGCACATAAATCAGGGCCACCAATTAAGACTATTCTTAACAATCTGGGCCTTCAAAATACTTATACCATATCTGTGCCTTACAATCTAGACGATTATTTGTCAGTATTTGTATGTCTTGGTGGATTTTTCAACAACTACTATCTAACTGAATATGAAGGTACAGTACTTGCAGATTATCTACAATCAACAGGTAAAATTTATATGGAAGGAAGTGCAACCTGGGGTAGCGATCCACAAACATCATTACACAATTTATTTAATCTTATTGCTGACCCACCAGGTAACTACTTTATTCTAGACACGATTGTAGGTGTAAACGAAAGCTACACAAAAGACATGATTTTTAACATTGAAGAACAATATTCTTACGTTAATTATTTTTTACATCCTGATGAAGGAGCTAGCACATTTATGATTAGTAATAATGATGAATCTTCTGGGGTAGTAATAGCTAACCAAACTGAAAATTATAGTACTATCGGATCAAATATACTGTTTGGTGCCTTAATAGATACTGATACGATCAACACAAAAGAGGATTATCTATTAAGCATTCTCGACTTTTTTGATATAAAAAAATATATCTATGTTGATACTCCGGAATTAGAGTCTCATGGTAGAAATATCAACATCCACGTTTATCCAAATCCAGTGAAAGACAAACTTACCATCCAATTCTTTAATACATTTCAAAAGCCATCTTTGTACCAGATTATGGATATTCATGGCAAACTCATTAAAGAGGAAAGTATTTCTGAGATTATAGTGGGAAATTCTACTTCAACAGACTGGAATTGTAAAGACAAAAATGGGAAGAACCTTCCAAATGGTATATACCTTATACGATATATTTCGGGTAATCAATCTGTTACAAAGAAAATAATTCTCAATTAGTTGAATACAAAAAGTTGCTTGGTGAAAGTATGAAGAAAGTAATCATTTTTGGTGGTAGCGGATTTATAGGCAAACACCTTGTTGAAGAACTTAATAATGATTACAAGATAATTGTTATTTCAAGACGAAAAAGAAGTGTTGCTAAACAGTTTAAAGCAAAAATAGCTGTTGAAAGATTAAGAACCAGAGATTTGACTAAGCTTTCTGAATTATTGGAAGACGCCAAAGCTGTAATAAATCTTGCAGGTGAAAATGTTGGGGGTCGCTGGAGCAAAAAAAAGTTAGATAAAATAAGAAAAAGCAGGCTTGATATTGACAATATAATTGTCAGGGCAATAAGAAACACAAAGAAAAAACCAGAAGTTTTAATTCAGGGTTCTGCTATTGGGATTTATGGATTAAGTCGCGATAATATTGATGTAACTGAAAAAACCGCATTAGGACAAAGAGGTTTTTTATCAAAATTGACAATTAGCCATGAAAACACATTCAAGCAACTTGAAAAATTAATGCGCGTTGTATACATCAGAACAGGTATGGTCCTTGATGCTAAAGAAGGTGTACTCCCAAAAATTGCTACTCCATTTAGGTGGTTTATTGGCGGGCAGATTGGTAGCGGTAATCAATGGAACTCATGGATACACATTGATGATGAAGTGAGAGCAATAAGATTCTTAATTGAACATAAAGGTTGCCATGGAGCTTATAATCTCACCGCACCAAATCCAGTAAAACAGAAGCAGTTGGCAATAGAAGTTGGTCATACCCTTAAACGTCCTTCGTATTTACCAAAACCGGCTTTTCTATTAAGATTTGTATTTGGAAAGATGGCAAACGAATTATTGCTGAACGGATTAAAAATTCTTCCTGAACATCTTATTGAAGATGGCTTTAAGTTTAACTTTGAAGATATAAATTCTGCATTATCTGATATTTACGGTAATTCAAAATAAATACTACAATTATGAAATTTCTAGGTAATATTATTTGGTTACTTTTTGGTGGATTTGCTATTGCCTTAGAGTATTTTGTTGCCAGCATGTTTCTGCTGATAACGATTATTGGTATTCCGTTCGCCTTGCAAACAATGAAATTAGGTATACTGGCATTATGGCCTTTTGGAAGTGAAGTTGTTCAATCAAATCCACCTTCGGGCTGCCTTACAACCTTTATGAATATCCTCTGGTTCTTTATTGGTGGATTTTGGATACTACTCACTCATTTATTTTTTGGTGTTTTATTGTTTATTACAATTATTGGAATTCCTTGGGCGCAACAACATTTTAAACTTGCAGGTCTTGCTCTCACACCTTTCGGTAGAGATATTGTAACTAGGTGATAATATCTATTATTTAATAATTTTGCATCACAAAAATTTGTAAAAGCTAGATTTGATAATATGAATATTCCATTAGTTCTTGAAACAGATCCGGTAACTTATATTATTGGTAATGAGGCTCTTGAAAAATCTGAAAACAAGCTAAATAAACACAAACGCATTATTTTTATCACTGATGAGAATGTAGAAAAATTGTGTCTCCCTGTTTTCAGGCAAATATTGCCATCAATTAATATTGACGGTGTGATAGTAATTAAAAGTGGTGAAGAAAATAAAACAATAAATCAACTTACATATATTTGGAGTGAGCTTACTAAACTAAATGCTGATCGCGATGATTTAATTGTTAATCTGGGTGGTGGAGTTGTCACCGACATTGGTGGTATGGCTGCTGCAACATTCAAGAGGGGTCTTCAATTTATAAACTTTCCTACAACATTGTTAGGAATGGTTGATGCTGCAATCGGTGGGAAAACAGGTATAGACTTTGAAGGTTATAAAAATCAAGTTGGTCTGTTTGTGAACCCACAATGTGTAATTATTGATCCCATATTTTTAAAAACACTTGAAGAGTTAGAATGGCAATCAGGTTTTGCAGAGGTGCTTAAATATTGTTTGATACTTGATAAAGATCTTTGGCAACAGTTGGAAGGTTGTAACTTTAAGAATGTTGATGATTGGACAAGAGTTATTATTAAGGCTGCAAGAGATAAAATTGACATCGTTCGATCAGACACACTTGAGAAGGGCATTAGGAAAAATCTTAATTTCGGTCATACTATAGGCCATGCTTTTGAAACATATTACTTAAACTCTGATAATCCTGTAACTCACGGTATGGCTATTGCTGCTGGCATGATTTGCGAATCTTGGTTGTCAGCACAAATGTTTAATATTGAAAGTTCACACCTGAGCAAAATAGTTAACATGATCGACAGAAATTTTCTTCGTTTTGATTTCTCACAAGACGATATTCCTGAAATTATCCAGCTAATGAAACAAGATAAAAAAGTTAGGGACAACAAACATAACTTTAGTCTACTGAAAAAATTAGGAAAAGCTGTCCATGAAATTGAAGTTGACAATAGTCTGATTATTCAAAGCCTTGAATTTTATCTTAAACGAAAAAGTAACGATTAAGTGTCGAGCATCAAATTAAATAGGATTTCAACTAAAGTTTATGGGGAAGTAAGTATTTGCGGATCAAAAAGCATCAGTAACCGCATCTTGATAATCAGGGAGTTATCTGGGATTACTCATCCAATTAAAAATTTGTCGATATCAGACGACACACAACGTTTACAAGAATATCTTATCAGTATAAGAGACTACCAGAAAACGGCTACACCGGTTCTAGTGGATGCCAAAAATGCAGGAACAGTTTCACGCTTTTTAACCGCATTTTTAACTATTAAAGAAGGTAGTTGGATTATAACAGGCAACCAAAGGATGAAGCAACGCCCTATTAAAGGCCTCGTTGATGGCCTCAAACAGCTGGGTGCCGAAATAACATATACAAATATAGCAGGGTTTTTGCCCCTGTTTATTAAAGGCAGAAATATTAGTGGCGGTGAAATTGAGATTGATGTCTCAGAAAGCAGTCAATTTGCGAGTGCCATTATGATGATAGGTCCTTTATTGAAAGAAGGTTTAAAGCTGAGATTTAGGGAGCATCCTGTTTCATTCCCTTACATAGAAATGACTAGTAAGTTAATGATGGAGTTTGGGGCTAATGTTGAGTTCAATAAAAATGGAATTAATATTGAGCCAAAACCTTACCTTTTTCGCTCTTGTAAAGTTGAAGCTGATTGGAGTTCGGCGTCATATTGGTATGAAACAGCTGCCCTGGCAGAAGATGTTGAGATAAAGATTCCTGGCCTTACTAAAAATAGTATGCAAGGAGACAGTGTACTTATTGATATATTCACACAGCTGGGAGTCGAAACTATTTTTGATAGCGAAGGGATCAGGCTCATTAAGACAGATAATGTTGTTGAGAAATTTTCTTTCAACTTTGAAAGTTACCCCGATATTGTTCCTGCCGTTATGGCAACATGTGCAGCTCTAGGTATTAATTCTGATTACAAAAATATAGGACATTTAGCTTTTAAAGAATCTAACAGAATAGATGCATTAGGACAGGAATTAAAAAAAATTGGAACTTCACTAAAAAAATTTAATAATAGATATCGCTTATCACCAAATAGAGAGATATCTGATAATAACTTAGCATTCAATACTTATGGCGATCATCGTATAGCGATGTGTCTGGCACCTTTGGTTCTTAAATACAATAATATTGAGATTTGTGATCCAAATGTTGTTAATAAATCGTATCCTGAGTTTTGGGATGATTTTAAAAAACTTAAGTTTGCAGTTTCAAAAATTACTGAAACACAAAGTAATTAATTGTGCAGATGAATCCAATGGAAGTCGATTTATTTATTCCTTGTTTTATTGATCAGGTTTATCCCCAAACGGGATTTAATATGATTAAAGTATTGGAGAAGGCTGGTGTAAAGGTTCATTACAATACCAACCAAACATGCTGCGGTCAGATGGCTTTTAATAGTGGATTTTGGGATGATGCTAAAAAGCTAGGAGAAAAATTTATTACTGACTTCAATAGCGAACGTCTGATTGTAGGACCTTCTGCTTCATGCATTGGTTATGTCCGTAATGGTTATGATGAACTTTTTTTTAACGGAGCATATCACAACGAATACAAACAATTACAGCGAAACATGTACGAAATAACCGACTTTTTAGTGAATGTTGTTAAGGTTACTAATTTTGACTCGGTATTTGAACATAATGTAACCTACCATGATTCATGTGCCGCTTTACGCGAATACAAGCTAAATAACGAACCTCGGCAATTGTTGGAAAATGTAAAGGGTTTACAACTTGTTGAAATGAAAAACACTCATGAATGTTGTGGGTTTGGCGGTACATTTTCAATAAAATTTGAACCAATCTCCACGGCAATGGCCGAACAGAAAGTCCGTAATGCACTTGACACAGGAGCAGAATATATTATTTCAACCGACAGCTCATGCCTAATGCAGCTTGACGGTTATATTAAAAAACAAAACCTCCCAATCAAAGTTGCTCATATTGTCGACGTACTTGCTTCGGGATTATAATTTCTTTTAACACATTTTTCCGTTAATGTGTTCCTTTCATATCCCCGCTTTAAATTATAATACTTAAATGGCAATGCTAGCGTTCAGTTTTGTTAGGTGCTAAAATTTTTTCCAATTCATTGTGACCAACAGGTTTACCTATAATTTTTTTATTCTCATCGAGCACAAAAATGGAAGGTGTAGCTACGATTCCATATTCTTCAATTATGGGACCATTCCATCCATTTAGTTCAGCAATTTGTATCCAACCATAATTAGTTTCATTTATACTTTTCATCAAGTCATCTTTTGATTCATCAATAGAAACAGAAACAACTTCCATATTTATTCCATTGCTGTAATATGAATTAATTATCGGCAAAATATCATCACAATGAGAGCACCAGCTAGCCCAAAAAACAAGCAATGTTCTTTCAGCGTCAATTTTACTCAAAGTAACTTCTCTACCAACTATATCTGTGGTAACAAAATCGGGTGCAGTTTGGCCAATAGCAAGTCTTTTAATAAGTTCAAATTTATTTTCAAGCTTTTGTTTACGCTCTGTATTTTCACAAAATTTATCAAGAGAACTTGCATTTGCGATATGTTCAAGACCCTTTTCAAAGCCAATAGATTCAAAACCACTTATTAAAAAATCTACTAAAAACTCGTATACCTGTTGATTTTCTTGCGCATAGCTAAATATCGAATCAACACCTATTAACATATTGTCTTCTAACTCCTCCTGCGAATTTGCATTATTCTGATAGAGAGAGAGGTAGCCAACCACTTTTGATGTGAGGATTGTACTTCTAATTAGCATAGTATCACTAAAACTCACATTGTCAAAATAGTGCTTTTTTAGCATCACATTTTGATCATCATTACTCAGTGTAAGATCAACAAACACAGGTCGGTCGTTTTGTATGTACCGGGAAGCAAGAGTAGTGGGATTATTCTTAATTAATTCATCAATGCGTTTAACCAATTTGTTTTGCAGAAACTTAAACTGTTTTAGTGCATCCTGAAAGAACTCATCATTAGGTGGATAATTTTTTATGAGTGTGTTCAATACATCTAACTTGTACATATTTATTCCCTTAATACCAAGATAATCATAATAAATAAGATTCTCAATCGAGCTTATGATCTGAATCCCATCATCATTGGTAAATCCTGAAGTTGTGAATTGAATATTCTCATTATTGTAAATAAGTTCTACTGCTTGTCCAGGTCCCTTAATTACTACATACATACCGCTCTCACGTTTTTCGGGAAGAATAAATGTAAATGCACCCGTAATATCTGTTTGTGCCGTGTCAACTATCTTGCGCTTTTCACCCATCAATTGCATTAAATATAGGTTTTCATTTTCCAAACCTGATATTGTACCACTAATACTGTATTCCTGAGAAATTCCAGAGATAGTTGCAATTAATAAGCCAATTACTATTATGCGTTTTATCATTTTTTTTTGATTATATCTGCCAAAATTAAACAAAACACTTAGTTTTATACTTTATTTATCAAACAGCAATATGAAATTTATTAAAATTTCAATTATAGATGACGTTGCTACTATAACTTTTAATAATGATAGTAAGAGTAACGCATTGAGTTTTGAAATGCTTAAAGAAATTGAACAATCATTAGATAAGTTTTCAGATAAGAATGTTAGAGTTGTAATTATAAGAAGTAATCCTGACGCAAAAGTTTGGTCAGCCGGCTTGGATATTAATGAGCTACCCGAGCCCGGGAAGGATCCTCTTCCATACAGCCACCCACTTGAAGAGCTTATGCGGAAGATTGAAGACCATAATGCACCGATTATAGCTATGGTAACAGGTTCTGTTTGGGGAGGTGGTTTCGACTTTGCTGTCACATGTGATATGATAATTGGGTCGCCGAGTTGTTCATTTGCCATCACTCCGGCAAAAATTGGTGTGCCATACAATGCAACAGGATTATTACATTTCTTGAATGTTGTGGAAATAAATATTGCTAAAGAGTTATTTTTTACAGCCAATCCTATTAATGCAACAAGGGCCTACAACCTTGGCATAATAAACAATCTTGTGGATGATGACGAGATAGAGAGTTTTACTTTTGATCTGGCTCAAAAAATTACAAGCAATTCTCCTTATAGCATAAGTGTTATTAAAGAACAATTAAATTTGTTAGGGAAAGCACGACCGATGACTCCATCTGTTTTTGAACGCATTAATGATTTACGTCGAAAAGCATATAATAGCTATGACTTTGTAGAAGGTAAAAATGCTTTTCTTGAAAAAAGAAGACCTATATTTAGGGGTGAATAATCTGTATTTTTAAGTAATAAAATAATATTGCCTTAACTTTGTAATGAAATTCAATTATAACATTTTGTAATGAAACGAAAATATTTTACTAAAATTCCTAACATAACTCTGATAATTCTAATTCTGAATTTTACATTAATTGGAAGAATTTGTTCACAAACTCCAACCACCCAGGATTGCCTAGGAGCTATTCCTGTGTGCGATTACATATACATAGAAGAGTTTACAGCAACTGGCAATGGCAACTACGATGAAATACCTCCTACGGGTAATAATTGCCCAAGTCATTGTATGGATGGGGAACACAACAGTCGTTGGTATATTTGGACGGTTATTGAATCTGGCGATCTAAAGTTTGAAATAACTCCTCAGGACCAAAACGACGATTACGACTGGGCAGTTTTTGATCTTACAGAGAATGATTGTGGCGACATCTGGAATAATGTAGATAATATTCTATCAAGCTGTAATGCAGCTGGAGGTATTGGATATCATGGGGCAACTGGGATATCCACACTTAATGGTGGGGTTGTAAACTGTAACAATGGCGGATATACAAACAAATGGAATATCGACCTTCCTGTGTATGAAGGCGAAACCTATGTTCTTGTTGTTAGTGACTGGACACAATCTCCTGGAGGCTACACTTTGGATTTTAGTGCTTCAACCGCAGTTATACTTGATGACCAAGTCCCATTTGTAGATTATATTGGTGAGGATTTAATCACCTCTTGTGGAACAAATGAACTAATTATTGAGTTTAATGAAAACGTTAAATGCAACTCAATTCAAGCGAATGATTTTAAACTTGAGGGTCCGGGAGGCCCATATACAGTTGACAGTTTATATGGTGAAACATGTGCCCTTGGCGGTGATAATGAACGTGAATACACATTATATTTTTCACCTGCAATCTACCAAGGTGGTGATTTTACTATTGAAATAAAACAATTTAGCTTTATTTCGGATGCTTGTGATAATTATGCACAAAATGTAACTTATGACTTTTTTGTAGACTTAGAATCACCAAATGTTAATGCAGGAGAAGACATTGATATACCTTATGCAGGAACAGCAACTCTTGACGGATCAGCAGATGGGGGCTCTGGCAACTACTTCTACAGCTGGGAACCTCCTGAGTTATTAGATGATCCCAACTCACCTAATCCAACAACTGTGAGCCTAACAGCGAGCACTCAGTTTTTCTTATCGGTCAGTGATTTGGTAAGTACATGTGTTGGTGAAGATACTATGTGGGTGAATGTTGTTGGTGGCCCTCTGGGTATTACAATGAGTGCCAGCAGCAATGAAATATGCAATGGTGAAAGAGTCGACCTATTTGTTTTCCCTGATGGCGGTTCTGGAAGTTATACTTATGTTTGGACTTCAGATCCATCCGGGTTTAATTCTTCTGAGCAAAATCCATCAGATTTTCCAACTGATGATATTTGGTACATTGTGAATGTAACAGATGGTTACACTGACATTACTGACAGTATATTTGTTATAGTTAATGAGGTCCCTACGGCAAATGCTGGTGATGACCAAGTGATAAACGAGGGAACATCAACATCCTTGAGCGGAAGTGCAAGTGGCGGTAACGGTGCTTACAATTATCTATGGGAACCCTCAAGCTGGCTGGTAACAAATACAATTCCAAATCCAGCTACCTTACCATTATATGAACCTACAGTATTTTCTTTATGGGTAACAGATGAAAATGAATGTCAAAGTGCACCAGACAATGTTCTAATAAATGCAAGCGGTGGTGGACTAGCTGCTTTTCCAATGTCTGATTCTATGGAAATATGTTTAGGACAATCAACAACAATCTATGCGAACGCAACAGGTGGCGGATTTGAATACACATATGAATGGACTTCAGATCCAACTGGGTTCACTTCCAACCAGGCATCAATTTATGTAACGCCTGATGTTACAACTGTCTATTATCTACTGTTAAAGGATCAGTATGAAAATGAATTTGAAGCTGACATAACAATAACGGTTAACCCTTTACCTGAAATTGATTTGATACCTGAGGATGCAAATGTAATTGGCATTGATTCAATAATAGTGTGTGTACGCGACACCATAACACTCGATTCCGGATTTGATATTGATCCACCGAATACGGAATATTTTTGGTTGGATGCTAACCTCGTAAACCGTTATTATACAGCTTCTACAAATGGTAACTGGACTGACTATCAAAGTCACGCTGTTAGGGTAACTAACGGTTATACCGGCTGTATTGATTCAAATAGTATAACTATTTTATTCGATTTTAATGAATGTGCTATAGGTGTACCTGAGAACATATCAGACTTGTCTGGCATTATTGTTATTCATCCAAATCCCAATAATGGTAATTTTGAGGTTGCGGTAAATGAGAATATTAGCAACCTCACTATTAGCATCTTTAATACTCAAGGTAAAAAAGTATTTAACAAATATTTGGGTGAAAATATAGTTAGTGGATTTTCAAAGCAAATAACAACTGATTTGCCATCAGGAATATATCTTGTTCATCTAAAATCGGGTAATCAATTTCTTATCACAAAAGTTTTTATCGATAAGAAATAAAGAAGTTATTTAACCTTATTGTTATATCTACTCATAAACCTCTGTAAATATAGCTCCATATTTTCATCTGGCATTGGAAGATGAGCATATGCGATTGTGCCATCAGGATTAATGAAAATATATGAAGGATATGCACGTATCTTATAATCTTCGAGTAATAGTATTTTGTTACCTGACTTCAATATTGGCCATTGATATCCTTTTTTCTGAGTAAAGTTGGTCAATTTATTAGTACTATCTCCTGCGATAATTGTGACAATCTCAAACTTGTCTCCATTTCGCTTCTTAAGATCGTCAAGAAGTTGCATATAAAAATTACAAATATTACAATCTTCTTTAACGAAAGATAACAACACAAACTTACCCTGAAAATCATCTAATGAAATGGAATCATTATTAGAATTAAGTAGGGTAAATGATGGAGCCATTGTACCATTCTGTAGTTCTTGTAATTTAACAATGAAATTCTCTGCAATGATTCTGTTTTCATCGTAATTAGAAATACGGGCAATATTTATCAGCTTTGAAATAATTCGGTCTTTATTTGCATCTCGGTTATGATAATTTCTTGATAGCAATAACATCTCAACAATCTCACGAACCCTGTTATCAAGCTCTAATTGTTCGTCACGTAGTAGCAGCTCATCAACTTTGTTATTAGGTTCTGGGCTATTAATGCCAAGAATAAGTTCTTCATAAGTATATATCTTCTCACCATCAAAATAGTTTTTGAAAAACTCCTTAAAAAATTCAGTGTATTGTATATTATCGTATAGTACTGGCTTGTTAATAAAGTAGTTACCAAGTATCTGCTTGTTGCTTTCTTTGTTGCTTAACCATAATAATGATGCTAATGAATATTCAACATAATTACTAACGTAATCAGGTTGATTAGTAGCATATTTCCTTTGCATATCAATTACAAAATTCATTACCACCGATTTGTCTTTACTCTTGTAAATAACCTTGATATTATTGTAAATAAAATCATTATATGCTATATTAAAATCCTCTATAGCAAGCTGTGTGCCGTCATCATCAGCAACTACTGTAAAATTTAGTGGGAGCCTATCAAATATAGACTGCTCGCTTAGTACAGTGTCAGCAATAATATTGAATTTATAATTTGCTGCCGGTGACAAATAAAACTCTCCCTTTTCGAGATCTAAGGCTAAATATGCGAATGTTGTTTTGGCAATATCAAGTTGTAGAACGAACTCACCTGATATGTTAGTTTGTGTTTGTGCAATAGTTTGTTCAAGTTTTGAAAACTGATCGGCATAATCAATAATTCTAACAAGTTTTCCAGGTTGACCTGCAGCGGTTCCAACTATTGTTACATCTTGCGAAAGCCCTGATAATGAAACTAGAATGAAAAGAAATATTGCAATCCGTTTATTCATGTAATATGCATTTGAGCAAAAACTTAGGTATTATTTTTTCTTAAAATCCACTTCAGATGGAATCATTTCACTAACGTCTCCTCCGTTCCTAATAACGTCCCTAATGATTGATGATGAAATTGGTGTATAACGAGCCTCGGTAAGTAAAAACACAGTTTCAATATCGTCAGCCAATTTTTTATTAATTTGTCCAATACCTCTTTCAAATTCAAAATCGGCAGCTGTGCGTAAACCTCTAAGTATATAGTTTGCATTCCTTTTTCTGCAATGGTCAATCGTAAGTCCGGTATAAGAATCAACACTTACATTTGGCTCAGACTTAAATATTTCTTTAATCCAATACGTTCTCTGGTCAAGTGTAAACATGCACTTCTTTTCAGAATTAACGCCAATGCTTATTATTATCTGATCGAACATCGGAATTGCCCGATTAATTATACTTACATGACCTAGTGTAACAGGGTCGAATGAACCAGGGAAAACAGCTATTCTTTTCATAAACTTTGGGTTTAAATATTTGTAAAGATAGTTGTTTTTGTAGAGTTAGCTTTAAACATATACTATTATTGGGACCAGCAGGAAGTTAATTTACAGTTGATTCACTCACCTAAAACTTACTCCTTGCATAGGGCGTAACATCTAGCTTGGCGAAATCCTTTTCTAAATATTTAAAATACCCGGCGATAGCAATCATAGCAGCATTATCGGTTGTAAATTTTAGGTCTGGAATATATACTTTCCACCCTACGGTATTAGCAGTTTGTTTTAGTTGTGACCTCAATCCAGAGTTAGCCGATACTCCACCGGCAATAGCAATTTCATTAATTCCAGTAGCATTTACAGCTTTCTTTAATTTATCTATGAGTATATCAATAATGGTAGCTTGAATTGATGCTGCCAGATCAGTCTTGTTTTTCTCAATAAAGTCCTCATCTTCTTTCAATCTATCTCGCAAAAAATATAAAAATGATGTTTTTAGTCCGCTGAAGCTGAAATCTAAACCTTGTATTCTGGGTTTTGGAAAATGAAATGCATTGGCATTACCAATTTTGGCCAGTTTATCAATCTCAGGTCCACCAGGATACGGTAACCCCATAATTTTGGCCGCTTTGTCAAATGCTTCTCCGGCAGCATCATCAATAGTGTTTCCTATAATGACCATGTCATAAGGGCTAATTACTTTAACAATCTGTGTGTGTCCACCAGAAACAGTAAGACACAGAAAAGGAAAAGATGGCGATTGGCTTCCGTTCTCATCATCTAAAAAATGAGCAAGTATATGGGCTCTCAAATGATCAACTTCAACCATTGGAATACCAAGAGCCAATGCGAATGATTTGGTGAAAGAAGTTCCAACCAACAACGATCCAAGCAGGCCGGGACCTCTTGTAAAAGCAACAGCGTTCAATTGATTTTTCTTTATATTTGCCTCTTTAAGAGCGGCATCAACTACAGGTATAATATTTTGTTGGTGTGCTCTTGAAGCTAACTCAGGTACTACTCCACCATAAGAGCTATGAATACTTTGATTTGCAATAATATTCGACAAAACTCTGTTATCTTTTAGTACTGATGCAGATGTGTCGTCGCAGGATGATTCTATGCCTAATATATATATCATTTGAAGAAGAAATCTGTCCGCAAAAATATTAAAAAAAAGATCTTATCTATTCTGCTATATTTTCTACTTGTGGCAGCAATAATTCCTTTTGTATTAACATTTCTGTTTCTGAATCCCATGGTTCAAACTATTTCTGCAAAACTTGCTGCCGATATCATAACTAACAATCTGGGTCAAAAAGTTAGTATTAATTCAATTAACATAGGCATTTTTGATGGTATAAATGTTGAAGGATTTAAGGTAGAGGATCAAAATAAAAACACATTACTGAGTGTAGGCAAGCTTTCTGCCATGCCAGTAATTACAAGTCTAAGTCTAAACAATTTTAAATTTTTATCTATTGAACTCGATAGTGTGCAATTAAATATGGGGTCCTACAATGCTGATACTACTAGTAATTTAGCATTAATAATCAAAAAGTTTTCAAGAGGTGGAAAAAAGTCTGGAACACCTTTTAAGTTTTATTCGGGCTCAGTTAAAATCAGTAATTCATCATTTAACTTATTCAATCAAAATAAAAACTTTGGCTATCGGGAAAATACTATGGATTATGCGAATATGGTTATCGATAGTATCAGTCTTGATATAAGTGATTTTAAATTAGAAGGGGATTCTCTTAATTTCAAGATAAAAAAACTTTCTGCAAAGGAAAAATCGGGTATTGTGGTAAAAAAAATGAGTGCTGATTTTATTCTAAGTTCAAAAGGCCTTTATACAAATAATACACTTATTAACCTCGAAAATTCAGATATTGATGCCGATTTTGGCATGGAATATTCAAACTATTTATCATTTCGCTACTATATCGACTCTGTTAATATGTTGGCGAACATAAGACCTACAACAATTAACATTGCAGATCTGGGCTATTTTGCCAATATTCTTTTTGAGATGCCGAATATTATCGGGATCACAGGAAAAATAAGTGGGCCGGTAAGAAATATGAAGTCAGAAAACCTTAAAATTAAATTTGGAGCAGATACAAGAATTTCAGGTGATATTAGTTTTACTGGACTACCAGTCTTTTCATCTACCCTTATGGTAGGCAATGAGTTATCTATTACTACTAATCCACAAGATATTAATAAGTTTTTTTTACCAATTGATGAAAAACATCTTGATCTTTCCAATGTCATACCTTCTAACGAACAAATTACCTTTCAAGGAAATTTTAACGGTTATTTTGAGGATTTTTCAAGCGATATAGACATATTAACGAGCTTCGGAAAAATAAAATCAGGTGTAAAATTTAAACATTCACCAGATAACTCAGTTTCATTTGATGTTTCTTTAACTGGTGACACTGTTAACATCGGAGATTTTTTGAACCAAACCAGGGCACTAGGGGATATTAGTTTTAATATTAAAGTTACAGCAGTAGGTAAATCTCCACAAAAAATCAATTACGTTTCTTCAGGAACCCTAACTAATGTGGATTTACTTGGTTACAATTATCGGAGAATTGATTTTGATGGTAACTATTCATATGACTCAGCAACTGTTGACCTACAAGTTGGTGACAAAAATTTAATAATGACCGCTTCTGCCAAAGCAGATTTGACTGAAAAAAATATATTCACTGTTAATTCAAATATAATTCGGGCTAATCTAAACAAACTTAATCTATGGTATGATCAGAATATAAATTTATCATCCCAACTTAAAGCAAAAGTAATTGGTACCGATATTAATAAATTAAATGCAGATATCTCATTAAATGATTGCAGACTAGTATTCGATAAAAAAGAGTACACAATTGATACCATAGTATTAACAAAAACTACTGACCATCTTGGAAATACTAATATCTCTCTGAACTCAGACATTATTGATGTCGGTGTTACTGGTAATTACAATATCTCAACGCTTACACAAAGTATTTTGAGATTGCCTGATCATTATTATAATTTATTTCAGACAGATACATCCAAGTTAATTGGTAATAAATATGCCAATATATCTGTTAATGTAACTAAACCAACAATTTTCAGTGAACAGTTTCTTTCAGGAATTTCATTCGCCCCAAATACTTATGTACATTCTGAAATTAATTTTGAAAATAATGACGTCAAACTCAATCTCTTTGCAGATAAAATCCAAATTAATGATTTAATAATAGATAGCAGTGTGCTGACTGTATATAGCAAAAACAATCATCTATTTAGTGATTTTACAATATCGAAATTAATACTCAAAGACAGTACTCCTGAAGATACTCTTGCATTTGGCATAGATGATTTTAGTTTATCTGCAAGAATTGGCAACGACTCTGTAACCTTTGGTATAAACTGGGATAATCGAAATCAGGTATTGAAAAATTCAGGAATTCTGCAAGGTTATGTTTCGAAAACACTTGATTCAACAAAAATTAATATTGGACAAGCTGATGTATTTGTTAACAATATTCCATGGAGCATTGACACAAATAATTTAGTTGTAATACATAAGGATCAGACATACTTTCATAACTTTGATATAGAAGCAGGAAGATCAGAATTTAAACTTATTGGAACTATTCCAAAAAATGAGAATGAAAATCTTGAAGCTCAATTTACTGATTGGGACTTATCCTATTTTGACATTATTACCAGACCTATGAATATTGACTTGGATGGTCGAATAAGCGGATCTCTTAACCTTAGTCTGATAAAAAATAATCCAACTCTAGTTTCCAACATTAGCATCAAAGAATTAACTCTAAATCATGAGTATTTAGGCGATGCTAATTTATTTAACACATGGGATAATACCAACAATTCAATTTATATTAAATCACAAATAATAAGACAAGGAAATGCTGGAAAAGGCGAAGTTTTTTTGGCAAATGGTTATTATTATCCGACTAAAAAAGATGATAATCTAAATATTAATGTTTCTTTTAACAGATTCAAGTTAAGAACCCTCGAGCCTTTTTTGAGCACTTTTGTAAACCAGCTTGAAGGAACAACATCTGGGAAACTTGAAATAAGAGGAAGTGCATTAGAACCTATTATAACGGGAACTGTTGAAATGCAACGAACCGCAATGAGAGTTGTATACTTGAACACCAAATATTCCTTCTCAAACTCAATAGAATTTGTTAAGAACGGTATCCGGTTCGATAAGCTTGTAATATACGACACACTTGGCAATCAGGCATCTATAAACGGAAGTTTAATCCACAACAACTTTAGTGAACCAAAGTTTGATGTTGTTATTACTACATCTGGATTGCTTTTTTTTAATACAACCGAGCACATGAACGACTTGTATTATGGTACTGCCTTTGCTTCGGGAGATTTAAAAATGAGCGGAGATCCTAATAATGTTGACCTTAGTATTAAAATAAAAACTCAAAAAGGAACTTCGGTAATATTGCCACTTAATTATTCAGTAGAAATATCTGATAAGGATTATATTATATTTACTAAACCAGCTTATGACACCATATCGGAAAAGGAAATTTTGGCGTATACAAATGAAAAGAAAAAAAATCAACTTAATTATAACATAGGTGTTAACATGGAGGTTACTCCTGAGGCTCAAGTAAAAATCTCATTACCCGCTGATATGGGAACTATTGAAGCACGTGGAAGTTCAAATCTTGCACTGGGTGTTAACTCGTTTGGTAAATTTAACTTAGTGGGGGATTATGTTGTGAATGACGGCATGTTTCATTTTAAAATTGGAAACCTCGTAAGCAAGCGTTTTTCATTGGTAAAAGGGGGGCGAATATCATGGACTGGAAACCCTTATTCTGCCAATGTAAGCATAAAGGGTATGTATAAAGTTAAAACCAATCTCTCAAGTTTAGGCATTGTGGTCGACTCAACCGCATCATATAGAAATAAAGTAACAGTTGAATGTTTTGTTGTTTTAACCGGAGAATTACTTAATCCCAACATCAAGTTTGAGATAAAGCTCCCAGATATTGATCCAGATTTGCAAAGGGCTGTATATTCAGAACTTGACACTACAAACACAGCAATGATGAACCAGCAAATGATATCACTATTAGTACTCGGAACATTCAGTTTTAACAATGCCGCCAATGTTAGCCTACAAAGCTCCTATTACAATGTTATCGCTAACCAGTTAAGTAGCATGCTTTCGCAGATAAGTGAAAATGTAGATATCGGTCTTAATTATAAACCGGGTGATGAGGTGTCGCAGCAAGAATTTGAGGTTGCTCTTTCAACCCAGCTATTTGATGACAGATTAACTATTGATGGTAATTTTGGGATGACGTACGACCGTAGTCAACAAAGTGCCAGTAATATTGTAGGTGATGTTGATATAGGTTATAAGTTAACTCCCGATGGGCAATGGGTTCTTAAAGTATTTAATCATTCAAATGTAAACTCATGGTATAACTATAATAACTATGATCAAACATCGCCATATACTCAGGGGGTTGGAATAGCATTTCGAAAGGATTTCAATAACATTGCTGAGCTGTTTGCATCAAGAAAAAAGGACAAGAAAAATAAGAAAAAGAACAAGCAAAATCATGACTCACAAAAACCGGAAGATGAAGCTGATCAATAAAAAATGTGGATTATTATTAGTTGTATTATTGATCACAATTCTTCAACTTACAGCGCAGATAAGTATTGTTAGTACTGACATGCCTTCTCCTGATGATATAGTCCGCACAAGCATTGGGTTAAACCTCGATTTTATCAATTACCAGGAAACTGGAGAAAACTACTTTTGGGATTTCTCCCAGCTTACTCCGATTAGTCAAAGTGTAGATACTTTTATTAGTCTTACTGATGTCCCATTTCTTTATGGTCTGTTTTTCTTGGGCTCCTCAAACCTTGTAAATGCAAAGAGCAACAGTATACCAATTCCTGATTTTCCAATAACTGATTCTTATACATTTTTCAATAATACCAACAATTATTTTGGAGTTGCCGGTGAAGGATTCACCCTTTACGGAATTCCTATACCATTAAAGTTTGGTTCACACGACAAACTTTACCAATTTCCGATGGACTATGGAAACTCTGGAAGCTCATATGCAGAATATTCAATTAGCCTACCCAACGTTGGACATATTAGCAAAAAGATAAGTCGCTCAAATATGGTTGATGGCTGGGGTATATTATCCACTCCTTATGGAACCTTTGAGGTATTAAGACAAAAGTCAGAAGTTATTGAATTCGACAGTATTTATATTGATTCACTAGGAATTGGCTTACCAATTAATCGTGAATATACGGAATACAGTTGGTTGGGCAAAGGACAAAAAGTTCCATTGTTACAAATAACGTCAAGTTTTGGAGGAGTAATAGTTACTTATATTGACTCTGCACGTATGTTGCCCTCTGGCGTTAGTAATTATTCAAATCTTGATATTGATAATGTGAAGATATTTCCAGTTCCTACACATGATTTAATAAATATCTCGTTCGACTTACTTTCAGCATCAGATATTCAGATTACTATCTTTAACACGATGGGGTTTAAAGTAGGAAATAAAACAATATTTAATCATATACCGGGAGCCGTTAATGTCAAAATGAGTACCAGACAATTCGGACTCCCTGATGGTATATATTTATTGAAAATAATTTCAAATAATCAGCAAATTACGAAAAAGTTAATTTTATATTGAGTTAAAAGTTAAATGTACCAAATTTAACTCAACAAGAAACATCTAATGCCTTTAGTAGTATACAAATCTTCAGCAGGTTCAGGTAAAACAACAACGCTAGTAAACGAGTATCTTAAAATAGCCTTGTCAGAACCTGAATTCTTCAGACATATTCTTGCGATAACTTTCACCAATAAGGCTGCTAACGAAATGAAGAGTCGTGTTATTGAAACCTTAAAAGAGTTAGGAGATGAGAATAAAAAACCTGCACAGAAGTATTCATCCCTTATTAAGGCACTTAATTTTGACAATGCAACTCTCATTAACCGTTCTCAAAAACTTTTATCGTTAATAATTCATAATTATGATGAGTTTGCTATAAGCACCATAGATTCTTTCATCCACAGGGTAATAAGGACATTCGCTACCGATGTTCAGCTCCCACAAAATTTTGAAGTTGTAATTGATGATGACGAAATAATTCCTGATATAATTCAAAATTTGTACGACAAGGTAGGTGCTGATAAAGAGCTAACAAAAGTGTTAATCGATTTTGTGCTTTCACAAGCCGATGAAGAAAATAGTTACGATCCCACTAACAAGCTTGTTGACTTTATTAAACATCACATGTATGAGGATGGATTTCAACATATTAGCAAACTTGACAATCTCAACATCAGTCAACTTGGCAGTATAATCATCAGGTTAAAGAAGAAAATTAACATTGAAAGATCAAAAATAATTCAAGATGCATCCGATGCTATTAACCTGGTCGAAAACAACAATTTAGAGATCGGAGATTTTTTTGGCGGTAAAAATGGAATAATGGGCTATTTCACTAAACTGAAAAAATTTAATATTCCTGATGAAAAGCTTTTTCCCGGAAAAACGGCTCAGAAAACAATAGATGAGAACTGCTGGTTTGGTTCAAAAGCAAATGCAAAAGTACAACACGCAATTAGTAATATTGTATCCGAGTTAGTCGATTATTATAATAATATCTTAAAAACAGTAGATAGTTATTTTTTTCATCGATTAATTTACAGTAAGATATATTCACTGGCATTGGTTCATGAAATTAAAACTCTGTTTACCGAATATACTGAAAAAACCGGCAAGGTTCATATTTCAGAGTTTAACAAAAAGATAAGTGCTGAAATCGCAGATCAACCTATACCATTTATTTATGAACGCCTTGGCAGAAGATATCGGTACTTTCTTATAGATGAATTCCAGGATACTTCGTTATTACAGTGGTACAATCTGCTACCACTTATTGAGGAATCACTTTCTTATGGAAATTTCAATATGCTTGTTGGTGATGCTAAACAAGCGATTTATAGATTCAGAAATGGCGAAGTAGAACTTTTTTCAAATCTCCCAAATTTATATGCTAATGATGGCTCTCAATTATCTCTTTCCCGTCAAAATATTTTACAAAGAGAATATGAACAGATTATATTATCATCAAACTGGAGATCAACAAGTGAGATTATAAAATTCAATAACGATTTTTTCCAAACAATTATTGAACCTCTTTCGGAAAGAACCAAAGTGATTTTTGAAAATCATAAACAAGAAATTCCTGACATCAACAAAGGACCCGGATTGGTTTCATTGAACTTTGTTGATGAAGATCAGGCTGACGTTTATGAACAAAAGAAGCTTCTAAAAATTGCTAATTTTATAGAAGAACTCAAGGATAAAGGAACCAAAGAAAAAGATATTTGCATACTCTGCAGAACTGGAAAAAATGCCATCAGCATTTCCGAATTTCTTCTCGAGAAGAACTACAATGTCGTTTCATCTGAATCACTTCTTCTTACAAATTCACCTAAAGTAAGACTAATAATTGCGTCTTTCAGATTACTTGTTTACCCTGATAACGAACTGGCTTTAGCAGAATTTTTGGAAAACTACCTAAATATTATTTCCCAAACCGAATCATTTGATGATGAATTCAGGGCAATTCAAAAGAAAAGTAATTCTGGAATTAATAAAATCTTTGATCACTTCAATATAAGGGCCTTACCAGAAGATATACTATCGCTATCCACATATGAAATTGCTGAATTTATCCTGACTGACATTGTACATCAAAATACTGCTGATGTATTCATCCAATACCTACTGGATTTTATTCTCGAAACAAAATTACCGTTAGATAAGTTTATTGAACGTTGGGAAGATAAAAAGGAAAAACTTTTTATAACAATGCCAGAGGATATTGACGCAATCCAGGTAATGACTATACACAAAGCAAAGGGACTTGATTTTCCAGTGGTTATTGTGGATGCAGCAAATGTTAAACGCACTAACACTAAAAACGAATATTGGGAAGATATTAATCTCACCGAGTTTGAAGATCTTAAAGTTGGTCTTTTTCCACTTACTAGAAAAATAGAACATATAAACAAAGGTCATATTTATGAGCAAGAAGTGGCAAAAACTGAACTCGACTTTTTAAACCTCATTTATGTTGCTTTTACGCGTCCAATAAAAGTATTGTACACAATTGCCCAAGTTAAAAGTGGTAATCCTAGAGATAAGTTTGCCGATTATATGATCTACTATTTAAAGAATAAGGGATTGTGGGAAGATGATAAAATGAGTTACAGTTTTGGAGAACTTACCCATAGTGAATCAACTACAGAAAAAAGTAGTAGCCAAATAATAAAATTAAATACATTTATTTCTTCTAAGTGGCAGGATTTGATTGCTGTTGCTTTTTCCGATGATATTGTTCAAGAAGCATTAATAGGTACATCTTCAAGATCATACGGAAAGCTAATACATAAGATACTATCAGAAATTGAATCTACTGAAGATATTACGAATGCAATATATTTTTTAACAATATCAGGCATGCTTGATATTAAAAATATTAAGATAATTGAAGATACAATCATAAACGTAGTATCTCATCCTGATTTGCAAAAGTTCTTTGATCCTGGTCAAGTAATAAAAAATGAAACAGAAATTATGCTTAGTAATGGTGAGGTTGTGAGACCAGATCGTGTAGTTATCCAAAATGATGTGCTTACAATTATTGATTACAAAACAGGTGAAGAAAAGAAGCAGGATTACGACCAAATGAAGAAATACTATGAAGCATTTTCAGGGCTTGGTTATAAGGAAATTGCAACTAAAATTGTATATATATGTGATATTATCAGAGTTGTAGATGGTCTTAGATAACCATTAAACAAGAAACCTTTTTTAACATAATAAATGAATTACAAAACAATACATGAGTGTTCGATATCGTACGTCTGATGTTTGAAATCGGACACATGACAAACCATCTCGAATCTTCCAAAACACTACTTCTCTGTTCATCAACAAAATAAAAAAGTGGCACAGTATTCGCAGTTAAAAAGCCTTTAAAAATAAAATACATTATGATGATGAAAAAAATACTATTAGGATTTGTACTTGCTATCAGCTTAAACTTAATGGCACAAGAAGACGCAAGGTTATTAAGATTCCCTGCCGTGCATGGACAAAAAGTTGTTTTTACTTATGCTGGAGACTTATATCAGGTGCCATTATCCGGAGGAACAGCTCGTAAACTTACCAGTGATGTTAATGGTTATGAGATGTTTGCCCATTTTTCACCTGATGGAAAGAGCATAGCTTTTACAGGACAGTATGATGGTAATACAGAAGTATTTATTATTCCTTCAAAAGGTGGTATTCCACAGAGGTTAACATATACGGCTACCCTTAATCGGGATGATATTTCAGACAGGATGGGACCGAATAATATCGTTATGGCATGGCGAAATAATGAGGAAATAGTATATCGTTCACGTAAACAATCATTCAACTCATTTAAAGGACAGCTATTTCAGGTGAGTAAAAACGGAGGTCTTTCAGACGAATTACCTTTTACATCTGGTGGATGGTGTACTTTTTCTGACGATGGCAAGAAAATGGCTTACAACAAGGTTTTTCGTGAATTCAGAACATGGAAATACTACAAAGGCGGAATGGCAGATAATGTATGGATTTATGATTTTGTAACTAAAGAAACAATAAATATTACAAATAATGATAATCAGAATATCTTCCCCATGTGGCATGGTGATAAAATATATTTCCTTAGTGATCGTGACAGAACAATGAACTTGTTCGTTTATGATCTGAACTCTAAAACTACTACCAAAATAACTAACTACACAAACTTTGATGTTAAGTTTCCTTCACTTGGCAATGAGTCAATAATTTATGAAAACGGTGGTTACATCTACAACTATAATTTTGCCGATGAAACGATTACAAAAATCACAATTAATATTAACAATGATTTTACTACTGGAAGAGATGAACTAAAAGATGCGTCAAAATTTATTAATTCATGGGCAGTTTCTCCGGATGGTAAACGGGTTGTTTTTGGAGCTCGTGGAGATGTATTTACAGTTCCTGGTAAATCAGGTATCACACGTAATCTAACTGGCTCATCTGGTGTACATGACAGAAATGTTGAATGGTCGCCAAAAGGAGAATTTATATCATTTATTAGCGACAGAACAGGCGAGGATGAGATTTACATCCAAAACCAAAATGGAATGGAAGATGCTATACAGTTAACTTTTAATTCCGATACTTATAAATACAATCCAATCTGGTCTCCTGATGGTAAAAACCTTCTTTGGGGTGATAAAATGGGTAATTTGAGTTATATTAATATTGATACGAAGAAAGTTGTACTAGTTGATGAATCAGATTCATGGGAGGTACGAGATTATAATTGGTCGCCCGATAGCAAATGGATAGCTTATACATTACCACAAACGTTTGGAGTTAATCGCATATTGATCTACGACACGAAATCTAGTGAATCAAAACCTGTAACCGATACATGGTACAATTCTGGTCAACCAGCATTTGATTCAAATGGTAAATATCTATTTTTCACATCAGCTCGCGATTTTAATCCAATCTATAGTAACACAGAATGGAATCATGCATATCGCGATATGAGTAAGATATATTTTGTCACTCTAGAAAAAAGTACCCCATCACCATTTGAACCTGAAAATGATGAGGTGAGTGTTGAGAAAGAAGCAAAACCTGAAAAATCAGAAACCAAGGATAAAAAAAGTGATAAGGATAAAGGCGAAACAGAAACTGATGAATTAACCGTAAAAATTGACTTCGATGGAATAATAAATCGAATTATTAAACTTCCGGTTAAAGCTGGTAACTATTGGCAAATTACAGCAATTGATAACAATGTATATTTCAATCAGTATATATCTGGAGGTAATGGTACTAAACTAATGCTGTACAATTTAAAAAACCAAAAAGAAACTGAACTTGGCGATGTTGGTTCGTACATAGTCTCCGCCAACTATAAAAAGATGTTTGTAAATGTTAAGGGTAAATATGCGGTAATAGATCTACCAAAAGGGAAGGTCAAACCAACTAAATTCCTTGATTTGACAAACATGAAAGTAATGGTTAATCTCAAAGAAGAATGGGGTCAAATATATGATGAATCCTGGAGACAAATGCGTGATTTCTTCTATGCTCCAAACATGCATGGGGTTGACTGGCCATCTATAAAGGAGAAATACTCAGTACTTCTTCCATATGTAAACAACCGCAACGATCTTAATTATATAATCGGTGAGATGATTGGTGAACTTAGCGTTGGTCATTCATACGTACTTGGTGGTGATAAACCAAAACCCAAACGAATAAAAACCGGTTTGCTTGGTGCAAAGATCAGCAAAGATAAATCAGGCTATTTTGTAATTGATGAAATACTTTCAGGTGAAAATTGGACAAGGGGTACAAGATCCCCTTTAACAGAAGTTGGTGTTGACGTAAACGAAGGCGATTATATTATTGCAATTAACGGTAGTTCTGTGAAGGATGTTGACGACATATATAGTTTACTTTTAGGAACAGATGGACAACAAGTTGTATTAACCGTAAACTCAAAAGCTGATACAGATGGATCGCATGATATAATTGTTATTCCAACAGCTAATGAAGCTGGACTATATTATTACACTTGGGTTATGAATAACACTGAAAAAGTGAACAAGGCCACAGATGGACAAGTTGGCTATATTCACATTCCTGATATGGGAAGAGGAGGATTAAATGAATTCGTAAAACATTTCTATCCACAGTTAAATAAAAAGGCATTAATTATTGACGATCGTGGTAATGGAGGTGGAAACGTATCACCGATGATAATAGAAAGGCTTAACCGTGAGCTTTCTCTCTACGGAATGTCAAGAAACAATGCTGTTAACACTAAACCACGTGGTATGATGCTCGGTCCAAAGGTGTTATTGTTAGACAATTATTCGGCCTCTGATGGTGACCTTTTTCCATATCAATTTAAAAAACTCAAAATAGGAACTTTGATTGGAACTCGTTCATGGGGTGGTGTAGTAGGAATTCGTGGCTCATTGCCTTTTATTGATGGTGGTGATTTACGGCGTCCTGAATTTGCACCATTTGACGAAAATGGAAATTGGGTGATTGAGGGATTTGGAGTTGAACCCGATATTGTTATTGAGAATGATCCTGCAAAAGAGTACGCTGGAGAGGATGCACAATTAAACAAAGCCATTGAAGTAATTCTTGAGCAACTTAAAGATTACAAACCAATACCAAATATTCCAGAATATCCTGATAAAACCAAATAATTATAATTCTGCTTTAATTGTAATATTTGTATGAAGCCCACTATTCTGTGGGCTTCTTTTTTTGGCAACAACTTTTCTAAGGTTATTGCGTTTATAAATAAGTAGCTAAGACAAACTTTCATGCACCATACTATAAAACTATTCTTATTAATTCTATTTTCAATTAGTACTGTATTCTTGCTAAGTGCATTTCTAACAGTAAGCCATAAGCCATTCCGCAGCCATCATACTACAGGTGTGACAAATGTTGACAATAATTCATCCTGTTATGCTTCTTCGGAAGGACCAGTAATTGAATGGCGAAGTGGTACTAAATTAAAGTATTCGGATTTTAAGGCAGATAAAAAAGGCAGTCCCGGTTTTGCTGTAGCAACAACAGCAAGTGCATTCGGATACAGGCTTACAGATGATGGAGGTAAAATTAGCGGAAGTGTTTTTGTCGTATTCTATTGTGATAAATCATGGTGGAATCCTGATTTTATACTTGATGAAGTACTAAAGCACGAACAGCTTCATTTTGATATTTGCGAATTATTTGGCAGAAAACTATATCAGGAAATATTGACATTACGTCGTTCCAACCGATTAAGCATTCGTAATATCAATAGGGTTTATTTAAAACTTGAGAAACAATATTCAAATTATCAGGATAGATATGACAAAGAGACTGATCATAGTACAAATGGACAGCAACAACTTAACTGGAATAACAAAATAAAGAGACAATTAG
>PVBE012293231.1_pt1 | contig 77968 bp, 74 predicted proteins | sample 1631181 | NCBI WGS metagenome assembly PVBE01 (sample SAMN08397723, study PRJNA350692) | Marine metagenome, whole genome shotgun sequencing project. | isolation source: water | place: Pacific Ocean | collected 2012-04
CGACGAGTTCTTCATCGCGATACACAGTGGGATCGTCGGCTGTCGTGTGCAGACTCAGGCGGTAGGTCACTGCGTCCACGAGTGTGGGCCCTTCGCCCCGCCGCGCTCGCTCGCACGCTTCCTTCATGGCCGTCATCATCGCGAGGATGTCGTTGCCATCCACCCGGATGGAGTGGACGCCGTATCCGAGACCGCGCAGCGCGAGCACGGACTGTCCGGACTGTTTTTCCAGTGGCGTGGAAATCGCCCAACCATTGTTCTCGCAGACGAAGACAATGGGTGCCTGATCGACTGCGGCGAAGTTGAGCGCCTCGGCAACCGCACCCTGCGAGAATGCGCCATCGCCGAAGTTCGTCACCACGCAATGAGGATCCTTTGCCCGCCGCATTGCCATGGCAATACCGGTCGCAGGCGGCACGTGGGAGCCGATGACGATGGAGAACGGCAGATCCTTCACGCCCGGCGGTGGCGGGAAACCGCCGTGGTACCCGGCCCAGAGAGTCATCAGCCTGTCCATTGACCAGCCTCGCCAGATCTGAGCGCCGAACGAACGGTAGGAAGGCGCAAACCAGTCATCCTTCCCAAGCGGCCAGACCTGCCCCATCATGCACGCTTCCTGTCCCAGATTGGGGGCGAATGTACCCATCTCGCCCTGTCGCTGCATCGCAAGCATTCGGGCATCAAAGGCCCGCCCCAGCACCATCGCGCGGTGTATCGCAAGCAGTTCCTCATCGCCGAATCGCGGCGAAAGTCCATCTTCGATTTCCCCGCGTTCATTCAGTATCTGCAAGCATTCAATGGGACCCGGATTGACGGCCCGCGTGTCGAAGCCACCCTGTTCCGGCGACGATGACGACTCCCGGCCAGCGGTCACCGCTGGCTTTGCTTTGTCCTTATCAGTCCTCCGCATGAACACACCAGTGTATCCGACACTTCGTTGACACACGAAAAACCGGACCTTCAACTCCGCGGTTTCATGTGCTCAAACTGGTTTCGGCAGGCATCGCAAAAGTAAATCGCACGGCATCGAGTGGGGCCGAATGGGCTGTCAACACGGGTTTCTTTCGAGCCGCATAATGGACAGGGAATGGCCGATGTCGTCAACGACACAGGTTCGCCGCAGCCGCACTGTGGCGTTGTCACGCCGTGCTCCTTGAGTGAAGCACGGCCCGAGCCACTGATGCGATCGGGCGTCCAGGGCGGTTCGTAGCACCAGCGAACCTCGCAGGCGTCGATTCCATCAAGAGCGGAAATACGATCGCAGACATCCTGCTCGATCATTGGAAGCGCCGGGCAGCCGCTGTAGGTAGGAATGAGATCGATGCGAACGGTGCCACCATCCACTTCGACGTCCTCCACCATGCCGAGTTCGACGATACTGACTGGTAGTTCGGGATCGGGAACAAGCGCAAGAGCCGCGTCGATGTCGGACCGACTCACCATGCCGCCAACGGAGCCACGCGGCGGACTTCCGTCATTTCCTTCAGTTGTTCATCAAAGTGCCCGGCGTGTGTTCCACGACGTCCTCCGCGGCGCTCCGCATCCGGAAGAGCAAACTCCGCAGAAAGCCCTGCATCGTTCAGTGTCTCTCGAACTCCCTCCGACCACGCATCAAACATCGCTTCCAGATTCAGTGGGAATGTTTCTGTGTCGCAAAAACTCTCAGGGCGTTCAAACAACATGCATGCTTCGTTTGCAAGTTGGTCAAGAGCCGCCTGCATGCGGGTTCGCGATTCGTCGGTTCCCGTGCCGAGGCGTCTCATCCACGCACCCAAGTGGCACACATGAATGGCTTGTTCCTCCCGAAGGCGGCTAGCGCGAGTGGTAAGGTCGTTGTCCCCGGCTGAACACAGCACATCAAGTACACATGCCGCGAATGTAGCGGCGAGCCACCGCTTCACCAGCGATGTTGCCCAGTCAAATTCCTCTGGAGAGGTCATGAGATCACAGCATCGATAGCCGCATACGTCGCGGGAGAAAGCGATCTCATCCGGATCCAACCCGAATCGATCACCGAGATGCTCGTAAAGAACAAGCGCGTGGCTCAAGTCGTCCTGAGCCATTGAAGATGCGGCGATGTCCTCTTCGAGAATAGGCGCAAGTCCTGTCCAGTCGCTCTGCATGTGACCGAGCATCAGTTTGTCGTCCGCGCACATGAGTACCCAGTTGGCAACGGGGTCAGCGAGCATGGATGTCATTGCGTCGGTCATGATCAAAAGTGCTTTGCGATGTCGCCTTTGCGGTACTGCTCGTAGGTCTTCTCGTCCCGAAATTTCGTCCACTTCGCCCGAACCTCCTTGCTGTAGCCTCGGGCCAGTTTGTAAGTCATGTCGTGGCTGCGCCAGATCGGTAGTTCTTCTGCGGTTGTCTCGTACACCTTGGACGATTGGACGACGCGCAGGCTGCAAATACCGCTGCTGGCGTGGGCCGATCTTGCCCGCTGAAGCGCAGTTCCCGCATCAGGCGCGTGAACTGTGCCGGCGGACCGGTGATCACCTCCGCGGCGATCCAGCGTGAAGACGACCCACTCGTCACCGTCATCACCGCTCGCGTCTCCGGCAGGCAGCGTTCCGATCGCGTATTCGCCATCAACTGCATCGTTCTTGTCGTGCGCCAGAATGCCGACGCACACTTCATCGAGCCCGTAGTGTTCGCGGGCGAACTGGAGTGCAAGAATTGCATCCGGCGCATCCACAAGACCCGCCCACTTGTACTCCGTATCGCTACGCTTTTTCGTGTAGATCACCCAATGCCGGTTATCCGGCGTCGGGGGCGGCAGATCATCCGTAAAGGACAGTGCCTTTTCGCGAATCTTCGACATGTCAGGCAGCCGGCGCCGTGCCGGTCGCTCCGTTGGCAATTGCATCTCGTACCCAGGCCCCTTGCTCGTAGGACAGACGCCGCAAAGCAACACGGTGTGCGTTGCACGGGCCGTTGCCCCTAATCACCTGCCAGAACTCATCCCAGTTGGGCTGGGTGAATCCCCAGTCACCACTCTCCTCGTCAAACATGACTTCTTCGTCTGGACGTAACGAGGTCACCATGCCTTGATCATCCTTCTCCGCGCAGTTGATGATCAACCCGAGATCGATCGCCGCCGGGGCGAACCGGTTGACGAACCGTCGCCGAAGGGAGTCGTTCCGCTCGGTCTTCAGTCGCCACCGCATGGCTGGAAGTTGCTCCGCATCTGGCTTGTCATTGGGGCCGAAGAACATGAGCGAGATGGGCCACCACCGGTCGAAGGCGTGTTGGGTCATGTCCTTCTGGCTCTTCGTGCCACTCATGAGCGTCAGAACCATGTCCTCGCCGCTCTTGAAGTGGAATGCTTCTTCCATGTTGATTCGGTTCATCGTGCGAACATAGGGGCCGTAAGCGCCGTCAGCGAGTGTCTTCTGATTCATGATGGCCGCACCGTCAATCAGCCACTGGATCATCGCAATGTCGCCCCAGGTGGGTACTGGATAGTTGAAGCAGTTGTGGTACTTCGTCTTTCCCGTAATGAGATCACGAAGCATGTCATCGCGGCTCTTGCCGAGTTCCTGTGAAACGCAGTAGAGCATCTGGCCGTGGCCGACCTCATCCTGCACTTTCGCGGTCAGCGCCAGTTTGCGGCGAAGGCTCGGGGCGCGGGTAATCCACTCGCCCTCGGGCAACGCGCCGACGATTTCACTATTGGCGTGATGTTCAGACATCCGGAGCATGAGCGCACGGTACGCGTCCGGCATCCAGTCACCCGGTTCGATGAGCACGCCGTCGGCAATACGCTGTTCGAACTCGGCGAGCAGTTCTGGATCCTCGTCGATGGTGGTGTCCGCCGGCGAGACGGGATTGGCTGCGCCGCTCATGTGAATCTCCCAATCAAACACTCTTCCCTACGAATCATCGCTACACATTGTACCTATGGACGGGCGAAACGCCCATCGCCAAAGAAAGACTCCAGTGCATCCAAGGTGGCGTAGACTCGCGCCTCGCCGATCTGTGCACGCCAATTGAACGGCCCCCGTGGGTAATTGACGCCCGCCTGCATGGCAACATCAATGTCCGCCTGCTCAGCCACACCGTCCCGTTCCGCCCAATCCGCCTCGTTGAGCACCGCGGAAAGGATGCGAGTGAACGCGAATCGCTGCTGCGGCGTCCATGTCTCGTCCATTTCATCGGCAGCAGCGGCAGAGCAGAATTCGTCCGCGATGGCAATCAGGTCGCCGCCGAATTCGCGTGAAGTGTCCGGTTGTATCAGGACAACCGTCGGTGTCTCGCCGCTCCAGTCATACACGCCGCATCCAGCCTTGCGACCAAGGGATCCCGTCGCCACCAGCCCCTCCTGCACTGCGCTGGGAGTCAACCGCGCCGGTCGGCTCCATTGTTCCCAGATCGATCGTGTGGTCGCAGCGTTGACATCGTGCCCGATGAAGTCGGTCAACTCCAGCGGTCCCATGCGAAAACCGCCAATCCCCTTCATCGCCTGGTCAATGTCTGCGGCACCGGCAAGACCGTCCTCGAAGCATCTGAATCCCTCAAGATAATACGGACGCGCGATTCTGTTCACGATGAAACCCGGCGTGTCGGCACACCTGGCGACCTGCTTTCCCCACGCCGAAGCGATGTCGGCCGCTCGGTTCAGTACTTCTGGATGAGTTTCGTCACCCCGCACTACTTCCACGAGTTTCATGATCGGCGCTGGGTTGAAGAAGTGCATGCCGCAGGTGCGGTGCGATTCTCCGATGCGCCGCCCGATCTCACTGACAGACAGCGACGATGTATTGGTAGCGATGATCGAATCCGGTGGGAGTGATGCGGCAATCGGCGACATCGCTTCGACCTTGATATCCATGTCCTCCACGATTGCCTCGATGAAGAGATTGCTCGCCTTCAAATCGGACGATGTGCTTGCACTGACATTGGCCACCGCCGCGTCGGCTTCCTCCTGAGTCAACCGCCCCTTCTTGACGCCGCGAGCGAGGTGTTTCCCTATTTGATCTCGCGCGGCGTGGACCGCGTCTGAATCAACATCGGCCAGCAGCACTTGCCACCCGGATGTGGCGGCAACCTGCGCAATACCCGCGCCCATTGATCCTGCGCCGAGAATGCCGAGTGTGGGCATGGCGTCTCCTCGCTACTCCCCGATGAACTCGGGGGTTCGTTTCTGAAGAAAGGCGGTGACTCCCTCAAAGTGATCCTTCGTCCGGCCAGCGGTCTCCTGCGCGAACGCCTCGGCCTCCAACTGCGCCGTGAGCGATTGCTCAAACGACTCATTGAGCAGCCGCTTGGTCAGACCGATCGCTCGCGATGGAAGAGAGGCGAGCCTCCCCGCCATCTTCGACACTACTGCGTCGAGTTCATCCGCTGCCACTACCTGATTGACCAGTCCGATCGCGAGTGCTTCCTCTGCACCAACCGGTCGGCCCGTCAGGCACATCTCCATCGCCCGGCCAAGCCCGACGATGCGCGGTAGCGTCCATGTGCTGCCTGAGTCGGGGATCAACCCCACATTGATGAAGACTTCGATGAACTTCGCATGCTCTGAGGCGATACGCATGTCGCAGGCGAGCGCGAGGCTGCATCCTGCGCCGGCAGCAACACCGTTCACCGCCGCGATGACCGGCTTCTGCATTGTGCGAATGAGCTTCACCCACGGGTCATACCTCTTTCGAAGGTCTTCGCCAAGACAGGGGATATGGCCCGGCACATAGGTCGCCTCCAGATCGCCCAGATCCTGGCCGCTGCTGAATGCCCGGCCCGCCCCCCTGATGACCACGACGCGAACATCCGCGTCTCTTGACACCTGTTTCATCGCGGAGATGAACTCACCGCTGAATTGCTCGTTGAATGCGTTGAGCACATCTTCGCGGTCGATCGTGATCGTGGCAACGTGATCCTCGATACATATCGCGATCGTGGTGAAGTTGGCTGTAGTGGTCATGGTCATCCTCACTTCCCCGAGAAAACTGGCGGACGCTTCTCAAGAAACGCTGCCATTCCTTCCTTCTGATCCGCAGTGTCAAACAAGCCGCAAAACAGTTGCCGCTCGCGCCGCAGCCCGTCGCTGAGGAACTGCTCCTCGGCATTGAGCACCGACTCCTTGGCGTGCCGGAGGGCAATTGGACCTTTCTCCGCGATCTGGTGGGCAATCTTCAGCGACTCGTCAAACCAGTGCTCCGGGGGGACGACCCGGCTGACGAGCCCGAAGTTCATCGCTTCGCGTGCGGTGAGAAACCTGCCCGAGAGAACAACATCCATTGCAATTGCCTTGCCGACTGCGCGGGTGAGTCGCTGTGTGCCACCGGCGCCAGGCATGACTCCGATGTTGATTTCCGGCTGACCGATCTTCGCTGTTTCGCTGCAGATGATGACATCGCAGTGCATCATCAGTTCGCAACCGCCCCCGAGCGCAAACCCGCTGACTGCTGCGATGATCGGTTTGTGGATGTTCTTTATACGCTCCCACTCGGTGAACTGATCGCGTTTCTCCATATCGGTCCGGCTTGCAGTCGCCATGTCGCCGATATCAGCGCCCGCAGCCCACGCTCGTTCATTGCCCGCCAGCAGGATCACCCGGATCGCGTCGTCTGCGTCGAACTGCTCCATCATGCCCGCGAGATCCCGTACCAGTTCCAGGCTGAGGGCGTTGAGCACCTCGGGGCGATTGAGGCGAATGACGGCGACGGTGCTGTCGACCTCGTGCAGAAGATGTGGATTGTCGCTCATCTGGATTCATGCTCCTCTTCGCCACGCCTGCCGGCGCGATCAATGATCTCTCTCAGCACACTCTTCGGCATGACCCGCTGTACCTGCCGTCCCTTCCCCAGAAGGGTATCGCCATCCCAGGCAGTTACCTCGCAAGTAACGCCGTCATCGTCCACGCATGTTGCTTCCGCGCAGATGCGAACATGACGTCCTACGACCGCCGGAGCCACATGGTCAATCGAGAGATGTCCGCCAATGCCTTCCTCGTGGGGTTCGAGATGGGGCGCCAGCACCTTCCTTGCAGCAAGTTCCATGTGGTGTGCCATGGACCATGTTGAGTACACGCGATGCACAATGACATCATCGAATGCCGGACACATGTCCTCGGTGACTTCGATCCCGACCTCCGCGGTGTTGCCAACCTGCAGCGACGGTTTCATGGGACCGGCAGTGTACGGCACGGCGAGCGATGGATTCTCACGCGTCCATTTCCACCGCGGACTCCCGGAGCAACAGTATTTCCCGCAATTGGCCAGTGCTCATTTCGGACAGCCCCTGCTCCCCGGATCCGATGATGTGCTCAGCAAGTTCCGTCTTCTGCTCGATCATCTGATCGATTCGCTCTTCAAGCGTGCCGATGCAAACGAACTTATGGACATGGACCGTTCGGGTCTGCCCGATGCGGTAGGCGCGGTCCGTCGCCTGATTCTCCACGGCGGGATTCCACCAGCGGTCAAAGTGAAAGACATGATTCGCAGCCGTGAGATTCACACCGATTCCACCAGCTTTCAGCGACAGAACAAACACCGCAGCAGTGGATCGCGGATCCTGAAATCGATCGATCATCTTCTGACGCGCCCGGACAGGTGTCCCGCCGTGCAGGAATAGCGTCTCGCAATTCAGATCGTGCTGGATCATGGCTGTCAGCAGTCGTCCCATCTCCCGATACTGTGTAAAGACGATCGCTCGCTCCCCTGATGCGACGATTTCCTCAAGCAATGTCATGAGCCGCCGGGCTTTGCCCGACCGGCTCGCCTGTACGCCGACGGCAGTTTGGTGTGGCGCCTCGATGTCATCACCATGTCCTGCGTTCAGATACTGCACAGGGTGATTGCAAATCTGCTTCAACTTTACGAGTGTCGCTAGCACCAGACCACGCCGCTGCATGCCTTCGCTGCGATCGACTTCGCCGAGCATGCTGTTGACAACTTGGCCGTACAACTTTGCCTGCTCTCCGGTGAGGTTGGCATACTCGCGGGTCTGGACGCACTCGGGCAGATCGTCAATGACGGTCGCGTCGGTCTTGACTCGCCGAAGAATGAAGGGCTGCACGAACCGGCGAAGGCGTTCGACCGTTCGGGGATCGCGTCGTTGCTCAATGGGCCGCGAAAAGTGGCGGCGGAACGATGCCGACGATCCCAGATACCCGGGATTCAGAAAGTCCATGATGGACCAGAGTTCGGCAAGGCGGTTTTCGACTGGCGTACCCGTCAGCGCCGCGCGATGCCAGCCGTGCAGCGAACGAATGGCCTTGGCCTGTTTGGTCGGTGGATTCTTGATGTATTGGGCCTCGTCGAGCGCGATGCGATACCAGGACACCTTGTTCAATGTTTCCAGATCCCTGTGCACCAGCCCGTAGGTGGTAATAATCACATCGCTCTCCATCGCCTTGGACACAAACTCCGGCCCAAGCGGCCGAGTCGTGCCGTGTTGCACATGGAATCGCAGCCCGGGCGCGAACTTGTCGATTTCTCGCGACCAGTTCGTCACCACCGAGGTCGGCACCACCAGCAATGTCGGTCCAGGGGAGGATCCCCCTCGCTGTTGGCGTTCCTGCAGGAGCAATGCAATGAGTTGAATCGTCTTGCCGAGCCCCATGTCATCGGCCAGACAGGATCCGATGCCGAAGCGCGAAAGGAAGGCGAGCCAGCGGAGACCCGTCAGCTGATATGGACGCAACTGGCCCTCGAAAGCATCGGGCTGCTCCATGTCGGGCAGCAAATCATCATCATTGGATCCATCGAGCAGATCTCCTACCCATCCATCGGCGGTGAGCCCGCCGATTGTCAGTCCGTGTCCGGAATACCCATCACCATGGGCCAGGCGAAGCGCATCGGAAAGGGGCAGTTTTGATTCGCCCTCCGCAATAAGTCGCTGCGCCTCTTCGAGAACCGACGGTTCAAGATGTACCCACCGTCCGCCGACGCGAATCAAAGGATCATCCGATTTTCGAAGCGCTTCGAATTCCCGCGGCGTGAGAATGTGGTCTCCGATAGCCAGTTGCCAACGACAATCCACCAACGCCGCAAGGCCAAGCATCGATGCCGCGCCTCCCCCCTCGGCGGTATCGGACAGAACTGAAGACAGTGGTGGTGCATCGATGTGCAGATGTGCAGTCAGCCGTCCCTCCTCGGCCGCCCACCATGATGGCACCAGTACACGGAACCCCGACTCTTCAAGAAGCGGCATGTACTCGATCAGAAGGCGATGCGCCTCGGTCGTCGTCAAGATCAGGCCGCACGGCGCAGACTCGCCAAGGGCGTCCTCCAAACGCGGGTACAACGCGGCTGCACGATCAAGCTCGGCAAGCAGAACCTCGGGGAGTCGATCGTCACCACCTCGCTCACTGCCCGACTCTGCCCAGACCTCGTCCGCCGACACTTCCCGCGACGGATCGGCGGCTGACTGCAGCGCCAATCGCAGATACCACTTGTCCGCGTCGTCTTCCGGTTCCCGTAATTCCAATAGCAACCGCCACGCCAAGTCCTCTCCCGTGTCACAGAGCCTTCCGAGCCACCTTCGAGCGTCGGTAAAGATGCTCAGAAGCCGGTCTGGATCGCCGGGGACCACAGCATCGTCGCCCAACAGCCCGGACAGCCAAGAGACATGGGCATCCGCGGCAGGATCACGACCATCGATCGCATCGAGGAAGTCATCGGCTACCAAGACACTGCGAATGCACGCGTCGGTCATGTCCTCCAGCGATCGTTCCAACAAGAGGTGTGCGTCCCCGCCAGTCGCACGCGCCGCCGGTGGCATCGCTTGCGTGATTCGCTGAAAACGGTCCCGCACTTCTTCGTCATGAAGCCACGGTGTCCACCGGGCGGCAAGATGGGATCGATCCACCTGTTGCAGCGTGGGTACATATCGTTGGTCGCCCAGGAGACCGCGTGCAAACCGCGCTGCCGTCGCCCAGAATCGAACGGATTGATCGACCTCGAATACTTCGTTCGCTTCCTGATCGCACAGCGCCCTCAGAATGCGCATGGCGGGAAGTGGTGCAATCGAAAGCGCATCGGCCTCGAATGCGCCCAGCATTGGTTCACTTGCATGATCGAAGACACCGACGAGGCTCGACAACCGGTCGCTCGGCCATGGTCCAAGAAGATCGCCGGGAAGGAGAAGTACGACGGATGCTCGCTCCACCGGTTCTCGGCAACCCGCGCCCTTGAGCACCGCAGCAAGGCCATCCCCGTCGGCAGAAAACGGATGGTCTTTCCGCGGCGGAGTAGACACGGCAACACCATTGGCGGCCGCAGCCGGGTTCCCCAACTCCCCCCGTGGGGGCAGCACAGCGAATCGAGTGAGTGATTCGCCCCAGAGCTTGAGTGTGCCTGACTCCCAGCAGGCGTGGATTACCAGCATCAAACCTCCGTGTCGCATGATCGCGCTGGGGCTCGAACCCAGGACCTGCGGATTAAAAGTCCGCTGCTCTACCAACTGAGCTACACGATCGGGAAACGGGTCAGTCTACCAACCCGCCGCCCCTTGTCCCACCAGTCAGGATTTCTCCACATTGAATCGAAAACAATCGCTCCTCAGGGCGATTCTCCCCCTGCCGATCCGAACGCTCAAGCCATACCCCGACCTCGTCCGATAAGGGACTTGACGACGACATGCATCGGGTGGAACCCGATGCCCCCCGCTCAATACGAATGCGGTCGGACCCACGGTTGGAGCACTGGGACGATCGGACATGGCACGGCCCCAAGTCGTGGCTCTGGTATCCCCCGCAACGCCCTCCGATGACCTTCCCCAACCGCCAACACGCACGCCTTAACACGCTTGGAGACCACTCCAGAGGCGTTGTTATCGCCAAAGTCCGGATATCACTCAACAGGACCCCTCCAATGACCGAAGACCAGTCAGCATCACGGTTCCGACCTGCAACGTGCCACAAAGTCGTCCTGGTCAAGGGCGAACACAGTTGGCGATTCGTGTGGGAACCGGGCGACGAAGCATCTGCCGTTGAGGCCATTGCCGAGATCGCCCGCTCACCGCAAGTCGACTTCGATTGGTTCGATGCGGCCATGGTGTGTCACGAGATGTCCCGGATCACCGCCAGTGCGGCATGAAGCGAGTATCAAGATGAAAAAGAAGAACCTCGAACATCAAGTTCCCGCCGTCAACGACTTCCTGGTCTATCTGCTCGACGAACGTCACTTCAGCGAGTACACCGCCCGCTGCTACGGCGTCGACCTCCGGCAGTACATCGAGTGGATCTCGGAGGAGAACAACATCACCTTTGACGCGACAGCCGAATCCGCGGCGTGGTCAAGGGCCACTGGCACCGCAGCGGATGTTGCGGGAAGAGTCGGACCCAGCGCCGTTACGGAGTTCATTGTGCAGGGCGATACTGATTTCCTTCGGGCATTCCTGTCGCACCTCGCTGAATCCAATTACTCCCCCGCCACCATGGCTCGAAAGATCGCGACGCTGCGGAGTTATCACCGTTGGCTGCAGCGACAGGGCGTCATCGACTCCAACCCGATGACTCTCATTCGTACGCCGCGGCAGAAGAAGCGGCTTCCAAAGGCTATTGATGTGGAGCAGGTCGAAAAACTTCTCTCCGCTCCTGACCAGACAACGCTGCTGGGCTCACGGGACCGGGCGATTCTTGAAACGCTCTACTCCACCGGTATCCGCGTCAGTGAACTGGTCGGCATCAACTACGACGATATCGACGAGACCGGTCAGGCGATTATCATTCGCGGCAAGGGCCGCAAGGAACGGATCGTGCCGCTCGGTTCGCACGCCATGACGGCGATTGGGCAGTATCTCGGAATCTTGGAAACAAACGGCGTTTCTCCCGCGTCCGGCGAGCCGGTGTTCATCAACAAGCACGGCACTCGACTCTCCACGCGGTCTGTGCGGCGGAAGGTCAGCAAATACCTTGACCAGGTTGGACTCGACCCGAGCATCAGCCCGCACACCCTGCGGCACAGCTTCGCCACCCACCTGCTCGACAACGGTGCCGATCTGCGAAGTGTCCAGGAGTTGCTCGGCCACCAATCATTGTCTACCACGCAGGTCTACACCCACCTGACTACCACACGCATGCGTGAGGCCTACGATCAGGCCCACCCGCGTGCCGAAGCCGGATAAGGGTGTCTTACACCGGTCCCTGGTGCCGGTGTCAGACACCCTCTCTTTTTGCTGCAACCAGCGTGATGTCATCCAGTTGAGGGGCGCCGTCGCAGAAGGCCATGACGGCTTTGATGATCGCGTCGATTGTCTGTTCCGCGGTTCCACCCTGCGACTCCTGAATGACCTTGATGAACCGCTCGCGGCCGAACATGTCGCCCGCTGGGTTGCGAGCCTCCCAGATTCCATCGGTGCCGATGACGATGACCGCCCCCTGGGGCGCTTCCGCACCTTCCTGCTCCGTGAACTGCCAGGACTCGTCGATCCCCAGCGGAACATCAGCGCCTTCCAGCAAGGTCGTCTCTCCACCCGGAGCAACCATCACCGCAGGATCATGGCCCGCGGAAATCCACCGCAGTACTCCTGAGTCGGCGGATACCTCCATGCAGAAGAATGTCATGAACCACCCCAGCGGCGTGTCTCGTACGATCCCAGCGTTGATCTCACCGAGACGCACCGCGGGGCTCCCGGGACATTTCACGCCACCTCGCAACAACGATCGCGCCGTTGCCATCATGAGCGCGGATGCGATGCCGTGCCCCGTCACATCCCCAAGCACCACTCGGAGATGCTCCGTATTGCCTTCCTGTTCGATGTAATCGAAGTAATCACCGCCGGTCTCGTCGCAGTACATGCTCCGCCCCGTAATGTCCCAGCCAGACAGGGTCGGCGATTCCGCGGGCAAGAGACACTGTTGTATCTCTCGTGCAACCTCCAGCGACTGCCGCAGCGACATCCGCTCCTTCAATTGCGGCACCATGGCGTTGAAGTCTCTGGCGAGTTGTCCGATCTCATCGCTGCTGCGGACGGGTACCGACACATCCAGCTCTCCTTCTGAAACGCGCTCGGTCGCCGCAGCAAGTTGCCGTATCGGACGGGTCACCGTTCTCGATGAACGCAAGGCCACCAGAATCACGATGGCCATGACGATCGCGGCAATGACGCCACTGAGCATCAGGTGATCCTGCGTCCTCCCAAGAATCACACCCCGCTTCTTCATGGCGGGCGCAGCGATGACCTCGTGCGGCACTTCGATCAGGACCGAAGCACCGAACTGGCCGATGGGCGCAAATGCAACCTTGGCGTCCCGGCCGTCCTGCTCCATATCCACGACGCCCGCTCGGCCTTCCCTGACGCCAAGTGAGAGTTCACGGAATGAAGGAGAGTCGCCCACCAACAGATCTGGTTCCAACGGCTCGGACCAGTCACTGCTGCCATCGACCATGTCGCCGGAGGCAATGAGGAGCAGTTCGTCGCCTCCCTCAATACCTGGGAGTGCCACAACACGAATAGTCGCATCGGCACGCCATGACTCCGGCAGTTGAAGCTCGTGAAGAATGTCCGTCAGCGCAACATCCGCGCCTGTAACGCCGAGCACCTGGCCAGATTCGTCCACAATCTTCATGGCCGAAGCGATCATGTACCGGCCGGTGCTTGCGTCCACCATCGGTGGAGTGTGGATGATGCCCGCCCATCGCACGGCTTGCGTATACCACGGCCGCAGGCGCGGATCGAACCCATCCGGCATTCCCCCGTGCCCCGGATATGTACTGTGAATGCCCGAGGCGGTGGCAGTAAAGAGGCGAAGCGCCGGTCGCCCAGGTTCGCGCATCAACTCCCTGTAGAAGGGCGTCATTCGCTGCAGCTTTCTTGCGTCGGCAGCGCTAACTTCTCTGTTCATGCCGGGTGGTAGCACAATTGCCTGCACTTCAAACGACACCGGACACGGCACAGTTGAACCATCCGGCAGACGACAGTCGTACTGCGGTGGCGTCACAAGGTTGCCGGGAGCCGTACTGGGACTGTCAAAGTCAGTCGCGTAGACCGGCTCAACGACCGCACCCGGAGGTTCCGCCAGCGCCGCAGACGCGACAACCTGCTGCACACGCACGGCCGCATCGACCTGTTCCAGTGACAGCGCAAGTACATCACCGTACTCGACGGCCAGATCCCCAAGCCGACGATTCGCATCGGCCAGAAGCGCGTCCGCCGTCTCATCTGACAGCTCGTCCCCGAGATCACGCATCGCGTCCAGTCCCGCCAGTCCGGCGACCACCAGTGGCAGCACCGAAACGCTCAGAAGGAGAAGGAGAAGTTTCGCGCGGAGGTTCATGACCGCGCGCAGCGTATCAGCCTACGGCGACGCTTGCCCCCATGTTCTCGATGATCGCGTCGCCGAATTCCGAACACTTCAGCAGCGTGGCGCCGTCCATGAGGCGGTGGAAGTCATAGGTCACCGTACTGGCCAAAATGGCGCCGGAGATTCCGCTGATGATGAGATCGGCAGCCTCGTCCCATCCCAGATGCCGGAACATCATCTCGCCGCTTAGAATCACCGAACCAGGATTCACCTTGTCCTGGCCGGCATACTTGGGGGCGGTGCCGTGCGTAGCCTCGAAGATCGCATGGCCGGTGTCGTAGTTGATGTTGGCGCCCGGCGCGATGCCGATGCCGCCCACGCAGGCGGCCAGCGCATCGCTGACATAGTCGCCATTGAGATTCATGGTCGCGATGACGCTGTACTCGGCGGGGCGGGTGAGAATCTGTTGCAGGAAAGCGTCGGCAATGACATCCTTGATGATGACTTCATGGCCGTCGTCCGTCTTGATGATCTGCCACGGGCCGCCGTCAAGATCGTTGCCGCCGTAATGAGATCGTGCGACGCCGTACCCCCAATCTCTGAACGCCCCTTCCGTGTACTTCATGATGTTGCCCTTGTGGACAAGCGTCACACTCGGTCGCTCGTGTGCGATGGCGTAGTCGATGGCGGCCTTGACCAGCCGCTCGGTCCCCTCCTCGGATGTCGGCTTGATGCCGATGCCGGAGGTGTCAGGGAAGCGGATCTTGCCCCATGCTTTGGGAAAGTTCTCCTTGAACAACGCTTTGAACTGCTCGCACTCGGGCGTGCCGTGTTGGAACTCGATACCCGCGTAGATGTCTTCGCTGTTCTCGCGGAAGATCACCATGTCGGTTCGTTCCGGGTGCTTCACCGGGCTTGGAACGCCCTCGAACCATCGCACGGGCCGAAGGCAGACATACAGGTCGAGAATCTGCCGCAGGGCGACATTGAGCGACCGCATGCCACCGCCTACGGGCGTGGTCAGGGGCCCCTTGATGCCGACGAGATAGGTGCGGAATGCGTCCAGTGTTTCGTCCGGCAGCCACGAACCCACAGTCGCGTTCGCCTTCTCGCCCGCCAAGACTTCCTTCCACGCAATCTTCCGATTCCCGCCGTAGGCTTTGTCCACCGCCGCATCGAACACGCGAACGGATGCGGCCCAGATGTCCGGGCCGATCCCGTCGCCCTCGATGAAGGGGATGATGGGTTCGCTCGGCACCTGCAGGCCGGCATCGGTCATGGTGATGGCTTCGGGCATGGTCGCTGTCTCCTGTCGTTTCGGGGAACGAATCGACCATTGTACATGACTTCGTCACTGAAGCAGGCTGCGGACTGTCGCGAAGTATCGCTCGGCCTCTTCGCGAACCTGCGCCGGCACGGGAGCGGCGTTGCGGCTACTGAATTCCGCCGTCGGTGGCACGCCTTCCTCCGCTGCAAACATCTGGATCAGGAAGAGCCAGTCCCGCTCCTCCTTTACCTCCGGTTGCATCGGAAGGCGAATGACGCGGTGCAGCAAACGGTGTACCTCGATCCGACCATCCTGCGGATTCGCCCAGACAGTGTTCTCCCGCACGATCCACCGCCGTGACAACTCAATATCCTCGTACTCCGGAGACTCTGCCGCTGCGACCATGGCTGTCCAGACCATCGCTCGCTCTCTGCCGGGAAAAGTTGCGCTCGGCGCAGTGCAGCCGCACACCAGTACGCTGAGCATCGCAAACGGCAGGACTCGCATCATCAGTTCTGATGCTACACAACGATGGAGGAGGCGTCGACCGCGAACGGTGCCCGGTACCGGTGTCAGGGACCGGTGTCAGACACCCTCTGCAAGTACTTCTTCAGGCATGTCGGCGTTGGTGTAGACGCTCTGCACATCGTCGTGATCCTCGATTTCGTCGATGAGCCGAAGCACCTTGCGGGCCGCCTCGGCATCGCAAGGCACGCTCACGCCGGGAAGCATCGTGACCTCTGCGGAAACCACTTGGATCCCAGACTCTTCGATGGCGACCCGGAGCCCGAGGAAATCACCCGGATCGCAGGTCAGTTCCCAGCCGCCATCACCTTGGGCGATATCGTCCACGCCCGCTTCGAGCGCAACCTCCATCAGCCGATCCTCGTCGCATGCGTCGCTTTCGATCAGGATCACGCCAGTACTGGTGAATCCGAAGGCAACCTCGCCGGGCTTGGTCAACTTGCCTCCGTGGTTCTCAAAGAGCTTTCGCATCTCTGGAGCAGTCCTGTTCACATTGTCGGTCAGGACATCGACGATGATCGCAACTCCGCCGGACATCCGGCCCTCGTAGCGAACTTCCTCGAAACTTGCCCCATCCGCACCCTCGCCACTGGCTTTCTTGATGGCCTTCGCAATCGTGTCCTTGGGCATGTTGCATGCCTTCGCATCGTCGATCGCATATCGAAGGGTCAGATTCATTTCCGGATCGGCCCCGCCGTTCTTCACCGCAACCATGATCGCCCGGCTGCACTTGGACCATGCCTTGCCCTTGACGGCATCCTGCCGCGCCTTGCGGTGTTTGATGTTGGCCCATTTGCTGTGACCGGCCATATCAGTGCGATTCCTTTCCCTGTGTCCAAATCGACGCCAGTTTTTCGTCAACCCGACGGTGGACATCCCCGAATTCAAGATCATACACCGCCTCCGGAGTTGCAACAGACAGGCCCCAGATCGAGTGCGCCAGCGATTGAATCCCCTCAATGGCGGCCGTTCGATGAGCGGGGTTGTCGAGAATGAACTTGGCCTTGCTCCAAGCCGACCGTGCGGACGCGGTGTCGCCAACGGCAAGGAAAGCATCACCGAGATGATCGAAGATTTCCGGATTCGGTTCCGCCGCCTGCCCCGCCGCCTCTACCAGGAGAGCCAGACTCTCTTCCGCACGACCCTGCCTGAGGCGGAGCCATCCAAGCGTGTCCAAGACATGGGCGGCCTGGGGATCCTGCTCGAACGCAAACATCGCCAGTTCCTCAACACGATCAGTCGGACCATCTCGCTGCAACAGGAGCCACGCGAGGTTGTTGCTGACAAGCCCCTGCGACGGATCCGACTGCAGCGACTCCTCGTACAGGAGGATCGCTGCATCGTGACAGCCGAGCATCCCCATTGACTGCGCTGCAACGGAGAGACCATCGGCAAGCGTTGTCTCCTGGAACCACTGCGGCATCAAGGAGAGCGCGTTCTGCTCCGCCGCATGCGCAAAGGTCACAGAGGTCAACGAACCATCACCACCAGCGGCACACTCCAGAACTGGGAGTGCCGTGAGCAATCCACTTCGAACAGCCCCACGAGTAATGTCAGTTCCTTCGGCAGCAAGTGACGCGGCCACATCAGGTGCAGAGACATTTGCAAGCGACTGCAGAATTGCTCGCCAAGCCGGCAACGGCGCAGACATCCCGAGATCCTGCATTGTCTTCGCACGCGCGGTGGGAAGTTCACCGGCAAGAAGGTCAGCGGTTTCCTCATCACCCAGCTTCCGCAGCGCCGCCACCAACGCTGCATCTCTCATGAGGGAGTCAATAGGCTTCTGTTCATCGAGGAGTCGGTTGGCGGCCAGATGGTTCGCCGCAGAGGTGAAATCCTCCGCTGCCACCTCATCCAGCCCGACCAACAACAGCGCATCGGCATGCCATGGATCGCGTTCCAACACCTCACGCCACGCGTTCATTGCAGCATCGTGCCTTCCAACCCTCGCGAGCGAGATGGCCATACCCGCCAGAGGCGCCGCCGCAGTGTCATCAAGCATCGCTGATCGTCTGAATGCTGCGATGGCTTCCTCATGTCGCTCGGATGCGGCCAGATCACGACCCATGATGTAAGCCGCGGCCGCGGCCGCGGATTCACCTGGCACTTCGTCGGTTGTTACTGCGCTTCGCTCGGCCGCATACGACTCTAGCCGCTCCTGCAGACCTGACGCGGCAAGAAGAAGGACGACCAGTGGAACACTGATCACGATGAGCGGCTGCGACCGGCAGGTGCTTTCTTCCTGCTGGGCGTCTTCTTCCGGGTCGGGCGGCGTTTCGGCTGACTTTCGACCCACTTCTGAAGTTTGGCCAGTGTCGGCACCATGTCGGCGGCCTTGACCTGCCTGGTCACCCAGGCCGCCAACTCCGGGACGCTCACCGACTCATCGGCTGCGCCCTCTGCAATGAGGCACTCCCGGGCACGGTCGTCTATCGGCATCGCTGCGACATCGCAGCAGATCGCCAGGACTCGATTGGCGACGAAGGGGGAAACCCCTGCAAGCGTCTCGAGGTACTGCCTGCACTCGGCCTTGCTCAGGGTCGCAAGCACATCCAGCGTCACATCATGTTCCCGAAGGTAGCTCGATCGAAGCATGGCCCGAAGACGCTTCGCACGCTCTGCGGCAAGCGGATAGGACGCGCCGAGCAAATCGATGGTCTCGGCGGCGTGGTTGTGACGCAGGTCGTTGAAGTCCACCACTGATCTCAGCATCCGCTTATAGGCAGCGCCCGCCTGTCGCGATGTCGCATTCCAAAGCAGTGCGGAGTAGACCAGCTCCCCCGCTGGCCCATCACTACAGGGCGTCGCTTCCGCAGCTGACTGCTTCCTGATCAAAGCCTTGAATTTCTTCGCACACGCAACAGAGTTCTTCACCTGATCACTCCTCTGACTTCTCCCTTGCCCGCTCCTCATCCAAGCGGGACGCCTCGTTGATGGCCGCAAGCGTTTCCTGCTGCCGTCGAAGTTGTTTGTCGATCTTGAACTGCAGCCGCGGCATCCGCCGCAATCTCATGCGGGATGCCGCCTCGCGACGAATCCACCCGCTCGCGGACGACACGCCGTGCATGGTGAGCTCCTCGAACTCATCGGGCGTGACCGTACAGAACACGATTGCGTCCGCGAGATCCGATGTCACATCGATCCGCGTCACGGTAATCAGACCCCGCACGCGGGGGTCAGCCAGTCCGCGGGCAAGAACATCCTGAAGTGTCCGCTTGAGCGTTGCTGCAACCTGATCGACTCGCTGTGTCATGACGGAGATGCTCAGAGGGACCGCTTGATTTCCTGCGTCCGGTAGCACTCGATCACATCCCCGGGTTTGATGTCGTCATAGCCGTCGATCCGCATGCCGCACTCCTGACCTGACCGCACTTCCTTGGCGTCATCCTTGAATCTCTTGAGCTGATCGAGCCGTCGATCCTTCTCGATGACAATGCCTTCCCTTGTCACACGAATCTGAGTGTTTCTCTCAACGACACCATCGGTGACATAGCAACCGGCAATCATGCCGACCTTGGATACCTTGAAGACCTCCCGGACTTCGGCGTGCCCAAGTACCTCGAGTTTCAACTCTGGATCCAACATGCCCTCAATGGCCTTGGTCAGGTCGTCGGTAATGTCGTAGATGACATCGTAGTACCGGATTTCCACACTCTTCTGCTCGGCAAGTTTTCTCGCGCCGATCGAACTCGTCACGCCAAATCCTACGACAATGCCGCCGCAGGCTTCTGCGAGATTGACATCCGACTCGTTGATCCCGCCGACCGCGGAGTGCTTGATTTCTACACCCGCCTCCTCGTTGGCGATCTTTGAAATGGTCACGCGAAGTGTCTCGACAGATCCCTGCACATCCCCCTTGACGATGACCGGTAGTTCTTTTCGCTCAGCACTGGCGAGGTGTTCAAAGATGTTGTCCAGCGTCACCACCTCCCGTACAAGAACCTTCTGTCGTTCCTCTGAAGCCTTCTCCTTGGCTGCCGCCTCGGCTTCCTTCATCGTCTTGACGACATAGAACTTGTCACCCGCATCGGGCACTTTGTTAATGCCCGTGATGGCGACGGGCGATGATGGCATTGATTCGCCTACCGGAGCACCCTTGTCGTCGGTGATTGACCGTATGCGGCCGTAGCCGCGACCGACCACGACCACATCGCCCTTCTTTAGACATCCCTGCTGCACGAGCACATTGGCTGTAACGCCCTTTCCTTCCGCGATCTTGGCCTCGATCACCGTCCCTTCGGAATCGCCGCCGAAGTCCGCCGCGAGTTCGAGCAGTTCCGCCTGATAGTCGAGTATCTCCAGCAGGTCCTGAATGCCGACATTCTCTATGGCGCTTGTGCGCAGAACCTCGGTGTCGCCACCCCATTCCACGGGGTTCAGTTCATGTTGCGCGAGTTGGCCGAGGATCCGTTGAATGTTCTCCTCGGTCGCCTCTGCCTTGTCGATCTTGTTAAGGGCAACGACAATGGGAACACCCGCCGCCTTCGCGTGACTGATGGATTCTTCGGTCTGCGGCATGACGCCGTCGTCGGCCGCTACCACCAACACGACGATGTCGGTCACCTTCGCACCTCGAGCACGCATCTCCGTAAATGCTTCGTGCCCGGGAGTATCGATGAATGTGACCAGTCGCTCGTTGTCACCAAGATGCACCGGAACGCGAAATGCGCTCGTTGCCTGCGTAATTCCGCCAGCTTCTCCGTCCGCAACATTGCTGCTGCGAATGCGGTCCAGTAGAGAGGTCTTGCCGTGGTCGACATGACCGAGAATGGTCACGACCGGTGACCTTGGCTGCTTATCGACGAATTCGCGATCGCTGAACGCATCCGCAATCTGCTCCTCGGCCGATTGCTGGCGCTGCACATCTAGTTCGATCCCCATCTCGAGCATGATCTCAATGGCAATGTCCGCGTCGATCGTGTCATTCACCGTGGCCAGGATTTCAGCAAGGTGAAGTTGCTTCAGAATGCGGGACGCCTTGACGCCGGTAGCCGCGGAAAGATCCTTGATCAGGATCGGTTCAGAGACCGCGATCTTGCCCCCGGTCTCGGCAATGGTCTTCGCCCGCACCGCCGGGTTTCCGGATGACCGTTTCTGGCTGTCCCGTCGCGCGGCGCGGAAGAAGCCACCAGATCGTTTCAGCCGGTTTTCCCGCTCCAGAAGATCCTGCCGTCGCCAACTCGAGTCCTTGCCAGAGTCCTGCTGCGGTGTTCGGGATCCGCGTTCGGGAGTACCGGTCGCTCCGCCCCCGGATCGTCTCTTGTTTCTGCGGGACCCTCGTTCCCGTCCCGGTGCCGCTGGCGTGGTGACACCGGCGCCCCCCTGCGCCGCGGCTGGCTGCGACTGGGACTGGGACTGGGACTGGGACGGTCGCCGCCGCGGCGCCGCCTCCGGTTCGGGTTTCTCGACGCGAATGACCTTTGGTCCCGACAACGTAACACGGGCGGGCTGATCCAATCGACGACCGGCAGGCTTCACATCCTCCGGTCGCTGGGGCACATGGGGTTTGGGTGGGGCGGAAGCGGCCCCTTCCGATGCGTTGCTGTCATGCGGCTTCTCCGCTGACTCATTGGCGGTTTTCTTTCGAGTCGTCTTCTTCTTTGCCTTCTTCTTGACCTTTGCGACATCCACTGGGGCAGCCGTCTCGACCGTGGTCGTCGCCTTGGCCGAGTCGCTGAACCACTCCCGCACGGTCGCAGCAAGTCCGATGCTCAGGGCGGACATGTGGTTCGAGATGTCCGGAATCGCTTCGTCCTTACACTTGGCGATAATGTCCTTGGAGGACACACCCATTTCCTTGGCGACCTGATGGACTCGAATTGTGGTGGACTTCTTAGCCACGCATTACTCCATGGAAGCGGCCGAGCGACTTAGCTCGCAGCCTCGCTGTTTTCCGTTTCGTCTGCGGTCTCCGTCTGAGCCGCCTGTGTCTCTTCAACTGCGTCCGCTGCCGGCTCCTCCACCTCAGTCGCAACTTCGGCGGTGCCTTCGCCCCCAAGAATGGAATCCGCGGCGGCTTCGGCGTCGCTGTCGCCTTCAAGCAGCGCTGCAGCTGTGGCTTCTTCCTCGGCCCGCCGCTTCTCCTCGGCTTCCTTTTCCTTCTGCTGCTGTTCGGCAACGATCTTGGACTTCTCGACGCATGCTTCGATGACCCGGTCGGCGAGTTGCTGGGGCAGTTCGAGTTCTTCGATCAGGACATTGCGCCCGACTTCCTCGACATCGAAGACGCTGATAATGCCCATGGCACCCATGCGGTCGAGGAGCTCTTCGTTGATGCCCTCCATCGGGCGAAGCGTCTCTTCTATGATTTCGAGTCCCTTGGCAAATTCCTCGGGGGTCAGAATATCGATGTCCCAGCCGGTCAGCCGAGCTGCAAGACGAACATTCTGTCCGCGACGCCCGATGGCCAGTGACAGTTGATCCTCGCGGACGATGATCGTCGCACGACCCAACTCGAAACACAGGGCGACATCCTCGACCTCGGCTGGTTTCAGAGCATTGCCAATCAGAACCTGGCTGGATTCGTTCCAACGCACGATGTCAATTTTCTCGCCACCGAGTTCATCCACGATGTTTCGGATTCTGCTACCCCGCACGCCGACGCACGCGCCCACCGGATCGACCTTGGAGTCATTCGATGTGACCGCAAGTTTGGTTCTGAAGCCTGCCTCCCGGGCCATGGCACGAATCTCGATCGTGTGCTCCGCCACCTCGGGAACTTCCGCTTCGAACAACCGCCTGATGAGATCCGGATGGGCTCTGGACAAGACGATCTTGATCTGGCTGCCCGTATCCCGCACATCGATGATGTAGCACCGCACGCGGTCGCTTGGGTGAAATTGCTCGCCCGGGATTTGCTCCGATCGGGGCATGAAGCCCTCGATCCTGCCATCCCGATCGAGTTGCACAATCAGTGAACCGCCCTCGTATCGCCTGGCGGTCCCCGCGACCAGTTCGCCCTGTTTGTCCACGAACTCGTTGAAGATGCTCGAACGCTCATCCTCGCGGAACCGTTGGATCATGACCTGCTTTGCGGTCTGTGCGGGAATGCGACCAAGATCCTCCAGCGGCACCTCCACCGGCCCATCTTCCAGATACCTCCAGATATGAATCTGGCCGGTCATCGGGTCCATGCGACAGGTGAACTCCTCGGTGTCGAGCGAGTTGAAGTGACGGCGGGCTGCGCTCACCATCGCCTGTTCGAGGTCGTTGATGAGAATCTCGCGGTCGATCTTCCGCTGTTTGGAGATCGCGTCAATGAGTCGCAGGGTTTCTTCGTTCATGGTTCTTGCCTTGGTCTTGGTGAGTTGTCAGGTTGTCTGATTACTTGGTTGTCGAGGTGTTCCAAAAAAAACACCACGGGTCGGCAGCCTCTTCTGCCTGATGACCCGTGGCCCATCTGGTCGGCTTCCCCGACAGGGGAGACCGAGCCCATCTTGGCTCGGGTCCTTACATCACAGCCGCGCCTCCTTTGAGGGGACGAGCGTCATGGCGGCCATCAGCAGCCATGGGAAACAGCAAACAAGGATCTGTGGGAAACCATCGTGATACTCCAGCACACCTTGCGGCCCGCCCGTTGCGGGCCTCGAATCGCACAGGGTACGCCTCAAGCCAAAGGCATGTCAAATGGGGAAGGTTGCGTCCTGCCAATAGATGATCCCCCCGCTACGCTGTTCCTACCCATGCGTTACCTGCGAAGGACATGCTCATGTGCCGCCATCCTGGCCCTCACCGCCTCTGCCGGAGCGCAGACGGCTTTCAACCCCTTTGAAATCCCCCAAGAGGCCCCTTCCTTTGGTGATTCGAGAGATCGTGTCCATGTTGTCATGGAGGCCGACAGCACAACCGTGCCACCGGGCGGCGATGTCGTTATCGCCATTGTGCTGGAACACGAGCCCCACTGGCATGCACACACTCACGACCCTGATGCGCCGCCGGAATTGGGCGATGCGGAGGACTACATCGCCACGGCGGTGCATGTCGAGGTTGCAGAGGGCAGCCCGCTGAGCCCGCATGTCCCGTTCATTCAATGGCCGGAACCGATAGTCGTGCAGGTGGCGTTCGCCGGAACACCGGTGGACTACGCCGTGCTTTCCGATGAAGCCGTCGCCTACCTTCCGGTCTCGGTGGATCCGAGTGCCGTTGCCGGCACGGAGGCCACCATCCGCATTCGCGTGGTGTTTCAGGCGTGCGATGACACGGTCTGCCTGATGCCCACACCTCAACCCGGCATGCCGGGATGGGAGGAGTACGGCGAAGACATCACGTTCGCCATTGTCGATCCCCTCGACATTGACGCGGCCGCTGGAGCGAGCGATCGGTTCTCGGCATTCGACGCATCGGTCTTTTCCAGCATTCACCGCGGCGATGCGCCGCCGGGCGCTTCGATCGACTTCGACGCCTTCGGGCTGCAATTCTCGCTGGACACCGGCAACGCAGCGGGGCTCGGCCTGCTCCTGCTCGTCGCGATGGTGGGTGGTTTCCTGTTGAACCTCACACCCTGCGTACTCCCGGTCATCCCAATCAAGATCATGGGGCTCAGCGCCAGTGCGGGGAATCGGCGACGGACATTGTTGCTCGGCATTTGGATGATGCTCGGAGTAACGAGTCTCTGGCTCGGGCTTGGACTGGCGATTGCGTTTGTCAGCGGTTTCACCGCCATCAATCAACTCTTTCAGTACCCACTCTTCACGATTCTGCTCGGCCTGTTCATTGCGGTCATGGCGATCGGCATGGGAGGGCTCTTTTCAATCCGCCTCCCCAACGCGGTCTACATGATCAACCCGAAGCACGACACCTGGTACGGATCGTTTCTGTTCGGCATCATGACTGCGGTGCTCTCGACGCCTTGTACGGCCCCGTTCATGGGTGCTGCGGCCGCATGGGCCGCGACCCAGTCAGCCACCGTCACGCTCGCCGTCTTCGCCACAATCGGCGTTGGCATGGGCCTTCCTTACCTGATACTCGCCGCCTTCCCCCAACTGATCGATCGCATGCCGAAGGCAGGGCCGGCCAGTGAGGTCATCAAACAGGTCATGGGGCTGTTGATGCTTGCGGCTGCCGCGTACTTCCTGGGTGTCGGCCTGAGCGGGCTTGCCCAGCAGGAAGGCGCACCCGTGAGCCGGCTGTATCTCTGGGCGGTTGTGGCGTGTACCGCGGCCGCCGGTCTCTGGCTCGCATGGCGCACGATGTTCCTGACGAAGCGTGCAGGGCTTCGAATTGGTTTCGTCGGGCTCGGTCTGCTGATGGCGGTGGCGTCAATTGCCGCCGGCGTTCGGCTTACAGATCGCGGACCTATCGATTGGGAGTATTACACGCCGGAACTGCTGGCGGAACGGCTGGCGGAGGGCGATGTTGTTGTCTTGGAGTTCACAGCCGAATGGTGCCTCAACTGCAAGTTGCTGGAAAACACCGTGCTGCACTCGAATGCGGTCGTAGAACTGTTCGACGATCCCTCCGTGACGCCGATGAAGATCGACCTCACGGGAAACAATGCGGCAGGGAATGCGCTTCTCGCCGAGGTCGGTGGTCTGCGGATTCCGTTGCTGATTGTGCTCCGGCCGGATGGGAAGGAGATCTTCCGCGGCGACTTCTACACGGTGGCTCAGGTTGTTCGCGCGGTCAACAGCCGCTGACACCCTGTCACGAATTACTTGAGATAGCCTGTGACTCGAGACCGCACGGCCTCGGGCAGTTGACGGGATGGATCGCCGTTGCGGGCATCATTCAGCAGGAGCACACGCCCATAGACACTCGCCGCTTCATCCCCGTATCCGCCGGCAGCAAGCGCATCGGCCAGCAGAAGGTGTGCTCGCATTCCTTGCGGGTCCAGACGCACAAGGTCGCGGGCAGCAGCGATCGACGCTTCGACTGTCGGCGCTACGCCCGCCTGAATCCTGAGAACAACTGAATGCCGCGGCATTGGTTCCAGCACGGACCAGGCACCGCCGTACTCCCTTGAGGCAAGCAGTTGCTCCACCGCCGCCATCCGCGATACGAACGAGGCCCCCTCCTCTGTCAACAATTCCACTGCCTCTCCGCGGCCCGCCACACCACGTTCGGCGAGAATCGCCGCGGCCGCATGCTGCCGGACACTCTCGCGCGCAAGCGGCGGCAGCGCGACCAACAGGACACACCCTGCAAGCGCAAGAGGCACGACCCACGCAACCTTGTCAATGCGCCGCGGCCCACGCCGCGGCAATGCTCCCCCAACGCCGAGTACGCACAATCCCCATGAAACCGCGGCGGTGTCAAACAGCACCATGTCAACCTGCGCATCGAGTGCGACGACAATTGCCGCCGTTCCCAACCCACCCATCCACCACCTCTCACGGCCTCGGCAGGCGATAATCGCCGTTACGAACACCAACACGGCCATCCCCCCGAGGCCGACAACGCGCCACGCGTCCAACGGGCCACCGATGAGCACAGCAGCCACAATCGCCATGACCGCGGACGCCGCAATCAGCCCTCTGTCGCAGGAGAGCCCCCTCTCCTCGAAGCGGCCTGTCGCACGACCCGCCCGCCACAGGAGCGTGCCAGCGCAGGCGACCCACGCGACTCCGAACACGCCGAACATCGCAAGCCAGTCGAATACGACATTGTGCGTCGAGGTCACGGCCTCGGCTGCCGAGGGCGCCCGCGCTTGCAGCCACGCTTCGGGGAACCCCGCGGGGCCTGTGCCAACAACCATGTTGGACGCGGCGATCTCTGTGGCTCCCTGCAGATATTCGGCGCGAATCATGAGGCTCCGCTCGCCCATGAAGTCAGCCGGCAGCAACCCCCGCGTAACCACAACCAGAACGGCGACTGCCGTAATCGCAATGGCGAAAGCGCCACCTGCGGTGCCAAGCCAGCGGCGAACCTGCGGCATGGCTGCAATGGTGAGCAACACCAACGCTACTGCGAGCGTGACGATGCCGGCTTTGGACATCGTTACAAGAACCCCGACAGCGCAGAGGGCGGCGATGAGTCCGGCGAGAAACCACCATCCACTGTCCATGCGACGACGGGCGGCAATCGCAAGACCAATCCATGCCGCACACGAGGCAGCCAATACGGCCGCGAGAATGTTCGGTGATGAGAACCACGCAGCCGGCCCAACCGCGCGCAGTCGCTCTTCAAAAACGACCGCGGCTGATGTCCCCTCAAGCAACCCGTTCATCGCAAAGACTTCCGCTCGATGCTCATCGAAGTACTGCAGTGTCTCAGAGTGTTCGATCAGAAACTGGACGGCCTCGCGAACCAGCAGTGGGGCAGCGATCGCAAACAGCACCGCCGCTGCAAGAACGGCGTTTCGACCACCTCTGCAGAGATGTGCAAGGGTGATCGCGGCAAGCATGGCTGCGAGCCAGGATGCACCGTGCCACCACTGCATTGCGTCGGTGCCACCATGCACAAGTAGCGGAATGACGGGCAGCGCCGCGGCAATCAACAGCCACCAGTGCACACCCCGGCCGCTGCGTGCTTCTGCATGCAGGCCCAATGCGCACAACAGAAGGAGCAGCCCGTCGAGAAACACACTCGCTGCCGGGGTGATCACCGACGGCAGTTCCCCACTGATGGCGGGGTCGAGATCGAACCATGGGTTACCGGAGGCAAGAGCCAGACACCGGGCGGAGGCGATCGAGGTGATGGCGACCACCGTGCCCACCCGAAGTACAGCGGACCATGCTGTTCCGCCGGGTTCAGTCACGGAGCGAACCCCGCCCTCCGAAATCAAGGATGGCCACCACGGTCAATACCATCGCGACGATCGCTGCGATGAGCACCGCGCCGGTTGCGTTCGCGGTTGCAAGAAGAAGCCCGGCTGTGCCCGTGACGCCGCAAAGCAACCAAAGCACCGCCAGTGCGCTGAAGGGTCCGAGCCCTCGCTCGACAAGGCGATGGGAAAAGTGTTGTTGATCGCCACGGAACGGGTTGCGCGATTGAAGAACGCGGATGGTCGACACGGTGACGAAATCATAGATTGGAAGGGCAAGCACAATCAGCGGCATGAAGACGCTGTACCACGCGGTGCCGAGCCCTGTACCAGCCTCCGGGTCGTACCAAACCATGCGAATTACAAGTACCGACAACGCGAATCCAATCACCAGCGACCCCCCATCACCCATGAAGATCCTGGCTGGCGGCCTGTTCCACCAGAGGAAGCCTAGACAGGCACCGACGAGCAAAGCGAGCGAACCGGCGACGAACCACTGCGCGTTGAGAAGGGCGGCAAGCATCAACAAGCCACCTGAAACAACGGCGACTCCCGCCGTGACACCATCCATGTTGTCGAGGTAGTTCATCGCATTCGTTATGACGACGATCCACGCGACGGTCATGATGATGCTCGGTAGTGGACCAATGCCAAGCCATGCATCGATGACGGTAAGCATCCGAACATCGAACCAGATCGTAAGGACGGCGGCGCAGGCAATCTGCATCACAAGCTTTGACAGGACGCCGAGGCCGCGTCTGTCATCGATGAGACCGAGGCAGTGCAGGACGACGACGCATGCGAGGAACGCCATCGCCGTCGGCGTTGTGGCGTAGATGCGATCCAGCCATGGTGTGATGGCGGGAACTGCATCGGACACTGCGCCCGGCGCGACATGTACGAGCACCAACCCGGCAACTAGCGGTAGGACGAATACCGCGGCGATGGCAATGCCGCCTATGTTCGGCACCCGGCGAAGCGCCTTCTCATGACCTGCGACACCGGGCGAATCAAGGGTTCCAGCGGCAGCCCCCAACCGGACGAGAAACCCCGTCAGGAGGATCGACGCGATGCAGGCGGCCGCAAGCAGGATCAATACCAGCCCTGTCATGAACACATCCTACGAGGGACAGACACCTCGCCGCGGTAGAATAGCCCCCCACACGCCATGGAAGCCATCACTGTCTATTGCGGATCATCCACACAGCTCGACCCGGTCTTTCACGATGTCGCGGAATCCGTCGGGAGGTCCATTGCCCAGCGAGGATTGACGCTGGTCTACGGCGGTGGGCGGATTGGCCTCATGGGCGAGGTCGCCAGGGCGGCGGCGGAGGCGGGTGCGACGGTTGTGGGCGTCATGACCCACAAACTGGTGGGGCACGAACAGGCCAACGAAGATTGCGATGAGCTGATCGTTGTGGACACGATGCAGGAGCGGCGGCGCATCATGGCCGACCGAGGTGATGCCTTTCTGGTTCTCCCAGGTGGTATCGGCACATACGAAGAGTTCTTCGAGGTGCTGGTCGGCCGCCAGTTGAACGATCACACGAAGCCCATTGGCATTGTGAATGTGGCCGACTACTTTGAAGCGCTGGTGCGGCTCATCGAACACGGGATTGAGCATCGATTCGTGCGCCCGGCGTTGCGGGATGTGTTGCATGTGCACGCGTGTCCGGACGCGGTGATTGACCACCTGATCGATGGCGATCACCATCAGCCGAGCCACCTCGACATCCTGCCGATGCACCAGAGCAAAGATGGTGGGTACTGCAACCATGCAACAGAGTAAACACGTTCTTGGGCTGATAGCCGGCAATGGTGTGCTGCCACTGCTGATCGCCCGCGGCGCACACGCCGCAGGACATCGCGTCTGCTGCGTCGGGCTTCGGGGGCAGTTTGCACCTGAACTTCCCGAGTACTGCGATTCTTTCGCAACGGCCGGCATGGCGAGGATGAGCCGTTGGATTCGGCTGCTGCACAAGTGGGGCGCGGACGAAGCCGTCATGGCGGGCGGTGTCCGAAAGGCCGCCATGCATGACCCTCTGCGGCTCCTGCGCAATATCCCGGACCTGCGTTCGCTTCGGCTGTGGTATCGTCGCCTGCGGCACGACCGAAGGAACGCGACGGTGCTGGCGGCTGTAGCCGATGAACTGCACCACGCAGGAGTCACACTCATCGATTCGACAACATTCATTACTGATCATCTTGCGTCCGGCGGAGTTCTTGGATCCGTGCACCCCACCGCGGCGCAGCAGGCGGACATCGACTTTGCCTGGCCGCTTGTGCAGGGATCAAGCGAACTCCACATTGGGCAGGCCTTGGCAGTCAAGGAAGGCGATGTCATAGCGGTCGAAGCAGTGGAGGGAACTGCGGCGATGATCAGGCGGGCCGGCGACCTGTGTCCGAGCGGTGGCTGGACACTGTTGAAGACCTCGCCTTCCGACCAGGATCGGCGAACCGATGTGCCGTCGATCGGCGTGGACACGATTGACCAGATGAAAGCGGCCGGCGGCAGTTGCGTCGGCGTCGGAAGTGGACGCGTCATTCTGCTGGATCGACCGGCGGTTCTGGCCGCGGCAGACGCTCAAGGCATCGCGGTCGTCGGCGTCGAAGCGTGAGCGACCACCCCTTCGTCTCCCGGGCGGGGCTGAAGTTGCAACACGCGCTCGATGCGTTCGAATTGGATGTCACCGGCTTCCGCTGTGCCGACCTCGGCTGCAATGTGGGTGGATTCACGGATTGTCTCCTGCAGCGCGGTGCCGCAAGCGTTCATGCTGTGGATACGGCATACGGTGAACTGGCATGGTCACTTCGAAACGATGATCGGGTCCATGTGATGGAGCGAACCAACGCACTTCACCTCGATCCGATGGATGTGGTTGATCTGGTCACGGTGGACCTGGGGTGGACACCGCAGCACCGGGCGATCCCGGCCGCTCTGGGCTGGTCCCCCACCTGGATCATCACGCTGGTCAAGCCGCACTACGAACTTGGGGCGTCTGATCGAGGTTCACAGGATGTTGGATCCGGCGTCTCAGAAGATGCTGTTGAAGGTGTTCTTGCGACTGTGCGCGACATGCTCGTGGAATTTCCGGTGGACATCGTCGCTGAAACTCGCTCGCCCATTCGAGGCAAGAAAAGTAGCCGCCAAGGAGCCGGAAATCCTGAACATTTGATGTTGTTGAGGACCACTTCAGAAGGGCTTCCGCAAGCCCGTTGAGACCTCCGTTGAGGTACAATGCACGGCCCTGCCAAGGCCATGAGCAGTGCACCTGAACAGAACGGCGCCCCCGACGACTCCGCCCCCAATCTCGGGATGGTGATCGATCAACTCATCGAGAAGGAACTCCAGGAGAGTTACCTGACGTATGCGATGTCGACGATCACGGATCGCGCGCTGCCCGATGTCCGGGACGGACTCAAGCCGTCGCAGCGACGCATTCTGGTCGCGATGCACGATCTCAATCTGACGCCGGGACGCAAACATCGAAAGTGCGCAAAGATTGCCGGCGATACTTCGGGCAACTATCACCCGCACGGCGAGTCGGTGATCTACCCGACGCTTGTCAACATGGGACAGGACTGGAAGATTCGCGTCCCACTGGTCGACAAGCAAGGCAACTTCGGTTCGATCGACGGCGATCCACCTGCGGCCATGCGATACACCGAAGCCCGCATGACGCAAGCGTCGGTGGAGATGCTCGACGACATCAAGTTGGACACAGTCGACTTTCGCCCGAACTATGACGAAACGCGAACCGAACCAATCGTGCTGCCGTCCCGGTTCCCGAACCTTCTGGTCAATGGGTCGAGCGGCATTGCCGTCGGCATGTCATGTTCGATGCCGCCGCACAATGTCGGTGAGATCTGCGATGCCATTGTGGCCGTCATTGATGACCCGGACATTGAACTGACCGACCTGTTGGAACTCGTCCCGGGGCCGGATTTCCCAACCGGCGGCTGCGTAGTTGGGCGGCGAGGCGTCGCCGAGTCCTATGCCACGGGAAGAGGACGGCTCACCGTACGCGGCAGCATCCACCGTGAGGAAATCGGCAAGCGGCAGGCCATTGTCATCGATGAGATCCCGTACCAACTGGTACAGAACGGGCTGATCGAGAAGATTGTCGAGTGCGCAAAGTCTGGTCGCATTCCGGATGTGGCGGACATCAAGAACTTCTCCGGAAAGAAGTGGCGGACCCGGATCGTCGTGTACCTCAAGCGCGGCGCCGATCCCGAGGTTGTCGAACGACAGCTCTTCAAATACACGCCGTTGCAGTCAACCGTATCGGTCATCAACATCGCGCTTGTCAATGGGCGTCCGCGAACGTTGGGGCTTCGCGAGCTCATCAACTGCTTCATCGACCATCGCCGCGAAGTCATTCGCCGGCGTACCGAGTACCTGCTTCGCGAGGCTCGCAAGGCAGCCCATCGTCTGGAAGGTCTCATTTACGCGGTTTGCGATATCGATGAGGTCATTGCCCTCATTCGCGCCAGCAGGACGCGTGAGGAAGCCATCGAGAAACTCATGGCTCGTGACTTCCGCATTCCCGCTGATCACGAGTATGCCAAGTTGATCGCCGATCGGCTGATCGAAGCATCGGCTGATGGAATCCTGTTGTCCAAGGCGCAGGCCGACGCCATCGGTGGCCTGCGACTGATTCAGTTGGTGGGGCTGGAGATCGAGAAGTTGACAGGCGACCACGCCGAGTTGCTTGAGAAGATCGACGACTGCGAGGCCATTCTCGCCGACGAAAACCGCGTTCTCGACATCATTCGCGAAGACTGCCACGAGATGAAGTCCAAGTTTGCGACGCCGCGTAAGACCTCGTTCGTCGAGGCAGAGGAAGACGAATTCGATCTCGGCGACCTGATCGCCGAACACGAGGTCGTCGTCACGATCTCGCACCAAGGCTATGTAAAACGGCTGCCGATCGACACATTCCGCGAACAGGGACGGGGCGGCCGCGGCATTCGCGGGGGCGAGACCAGGGACGGCGATTTCATCGAGCACATCTTTGTGGCATCGACCCACGATGACCTGTTCTGCTTCACCAGCACGGGACGGGTCTTCAGGCTCAAGGCATACCAGTTCCCAGAGGCATCGCGAACGAGCCGTGGCCGCGCTATCGTCAATCTTCTGCAACTTCGGGAGGACGAAACGGTGGTTGCTTTCCGGAACATCCGGGACTTCGAACACAGCAACGACATGCTTGTGTTCACAACTTCGCAGGGCCGCGTCAAGCGAACACCTGTTCAGGATTATCGAAATGTGAACCGAGCCGGTATTCGCGCAATCCGTCTGAACGACGGAGATGCGCTGGTGGATGTCATCAAGACCGATGGTCAGGGCGACATTCTCATGGCGACCTCGCACGGCATGTCCATTCGGTTCAACGAAACCGATGCCAGGCCAATGGGACGTACGGCCGCGGGGGTTCGTGGCATCGCGCTCGCTGACGGCGACCGCATCATTGGCGCTGTGCTGGCCAGTGATGATGCCGACCTGCTGACCATCACTGAAAACGGCTACGGCAAGCGAACGACGATGGATGAGTACCTGATTCACTCTGAGAACGGCGATACTCGACCCCAGGGTCGTGGCGGAAAGGGACGCCGAGACATCCAGACCGGTGACCGAAATGGCCTGGTCGCCGATATCAGGGCCGTCCGCGACGGCGACAGCCTCATGTTCATCAGCGCCGGGGGAATGCTTGTGCGGATTGCCGCCGATTCCATCAGCCGTATCGGCCGGAATACCAAGGGCGTCCGCATCGTCAACCTCAAAGAGGGTGATCGACTCATCGCCGCCGGAAAGGTTGAGGCCTCGGACGAGCCAGTAGCGGCGAAGGGTGTCTGACACCGGTGTCAGACACCGTTTGTTGCTATCGTGAGGCCATGACCCACAACCAGTGGTCCGACAGCGTGCTGATTCTGGAGATGCGGGACGAGCCTGACTTTTCGGAAGACACCGATGCGCTCTTGGGGCGGCTGGCGACGGACGGGGACTCGCTACCTGATGTGATTGTCGATCTCCAGGCCGTCAATGCGATGAATTCCTCGAATCTCGGTGCACTCATCGAGGCACGGAAACTCCTTGGAGAGAAGGAACGACGCATGATCATCTGCAACATCTCCGATGCCGTCTGGTCGACCATGCTCGCCACTGGTCTCGACCGCGTATTCCACTTCACCGAGGATGTCACAACCGCTCTGGCAACTCTCGTCGTCGAGGAGTAACTCACATGCGAGCAATCCGCCGCACCGAACATGATGCGCGAGTGGAGATGATGCCGCTCATCGATGTTGTGTTTCTGCTGTTGACCTTCTTCATCTACGCCATGGTGCTCATGATTCGGGCCGAGGTCCTTCCCGTTCCCCTTGAGTCCTACGCTGCGGCAGAAGCGGCCGAACCCCGTCCCGTCGTTTCGGTCACACTTGCAGTGGACGGGCAGATCTATGTCGGAAGCACACGGACTCCTCTTCGTGATGTTGCCGACGCGGTCAACAGACGACTCGTGGAAACCCCGGATGCGGCCATCTATGTCGTCATGGAGAAGGGCGAGGCCATCGTCGACCGCGGCCCACTGCTGACCGGTACATGGGACCGGTTGCGCGGAGAAGGTCTGGAGATCTTCCTTGTCGGCGAGGCGGAAGATGATGCGCAGCACTGACCGGACGGCGACACTGGTTGCGATCGGTGGTTCGATTGCTGCCCACGCACTCCTCCTACCGGTTCTCGCACGAGGACTGGAGAGTCCCGGCGCATGGCGGGCGCCTGCCGCCGATGCATCGCACATTCCGACACCACCGGAGGAGCAACCGGACATCCGCCTCGGGTTATCCGAGTCTCAGACATCCACGCTCACATGGATCGGATACCGCGAATACGAACAGCACCTCGCCGTCTACGCGGAGCAGGAACAGGCGGCCATGCAGGTGGATCCCCTCAGCATCCCCACACCGGTATCTGAACCAACGGCCTCGACGGTCACACCCGTACTCGCTGAGTTGTTGCAGGATCTCTCCGATCTCGGCACGCAATTGCTGGCCGCCGCCCAGTCCACGCCGATACCTGAGCCGCCACAACCGCCCGCACCTGCCGCGATCGCCGAGACTCCAGTCGAATCCAAACCCGCAGATCCCGCCGACCGCGATGCGGATCCCACATCGACCATCGAAGTCCCGCCCGAAAACTGGAAGACCGGAAAGCCGGTTGCGGGTGAAGGCATCCAACTTCGGCCAAAGAGGCCGTCCTTTACCGCACATCAAGCCGTGACATCCGCCCCAGGAAGCATGTTCGCCACGCTCTTTATTGACCACACCGGCAGACCCATCAGGGTGGAGATCGTCGAGGGAACAGGCAGCGGATCCATCGATCGCACGCTCAAGTCAAGCCTCTATTCATGGCGAGCATCCGGGGAGCGCATCGATGCGATGAGCGAGGGCGAAACGATCCGCATCCCGATTGAGATTACGTTTGGTCGGTGAGGCGATCCCGCCAGATTTCGAGCCGCTGGAGATCTGTCAGCACGAATCGCAGCGGTGTCAGCGTGACATACCCCTCCTTCAAGGCTTCGACATCACTTCCCTCTGCGGTGTGCGCGAACTCCATGCCACTACCTGCCGCCCAGTAGTAGGTGCGTCCCATCGGACTCTCGCGGCGGTCGTACGTGCCAAGATCCCCCGCAGCATTCATCTCGACAATGCGAATCTCCGGCATCGGCATCTGGGGTGATTCACAGCGAGGAATGTTCAAGTTGACAACTTCATGTGGATGCATGTCGTGTTCAAGAACGCGATCGATCGACGCGCGGCCGATCTCCGCAGCTCGCTCCCAGCAGATGCTGTCGCGATCATCCAGATGCAGGCTGACAGAGACCGCTGGCACACCCAGAAAAGCAGATTCAATGGCAGCGGCAACTGTGCCTGAATAAATGATGTTGATACCAACATTAGCCCCGGCGTTCATGCCGCTGATGGTCAGATCAGGTCGGGAGCCTGCGCCAAACCGCTCCTCCCAGACTTCTCGGAGTGCGAGTTTCACACAGTCGGCTGGACGCCCATCAACTGCGGTGCCACTCATCGTCGGCGTGACCTGCACCTCCTGCGTCATGAGTGGTGATGTGTAGGTAATGCCGTGACTGGTGGCGGACTGCACCGTCTCGGGCGCAAAGACGACAATTTCACCCAGCCCCTCCAATGCATCGTGCAGCGCCACAATTCCAGGCGCTCGAATACCGTCGTCGTTTGTCAGCAGAATGCGCATGCGCTACCTCGGCTCCAGAATGTACTCACGACCGCCCCACCGAATGGGCGTCCGGTTCTCGACCATGGACGCCGCGTCAAGAAACAACTTGGCCACTACAACCGCGCCCATCGGCGCCAGGATCGCCCACAGGAGTGGCGCGCCGTTGATGTGGTACAACCAGCCAGTCACGATCAACTGGAGTGCAACCGCCACGATGCCGAGTACGAGCAGGTCCGGAAGCACCGTTGCGCCCAAGGCCACCCCCAAATACCCCATGAGCGGCGCGGCAACACCGACCGTCGCCGACAGCCACGCGTTGTGACGAAGGATTGATGGATTGCGACCGCCTGCCTCGACGAAGATGCGCCGCCATCCTTCGCAGAACTTCTCGAACGAGTCGTACATCGAACATGTCAGCATCCCGTCGGCTAGCAACAGTTGCACGCGGCCGCCTTCAGCGTGCATCTTCTTCGCGAAGGCGATGTCCTCCAGAAGATCATCTCTGACTGCCTCGTGCCCGCCAATCGACTCGTATGCATCGCGGCGAAACAGCAGGAACTGACCGTTGGCGAACGGTCGGGGACGATGTTTGCGATTGACGCGATCGATGGGGAAGATCCGCACCAGAAATGTACTTGCCATGGGCTGCACGAGCCGCTCGAAGAAACGGCCGGTCGTGAGCGTACTGAGAATGCTCAGCAGCGATGCGCCCCGTTTCGTTGCAGATGCAATGGATGCTCGCACCAGGCGCGGATCGAAGGTGGTGTCCGCATCGGAAAACAGAAGCCAGTTTCCTGTGGCTCGCAACGCGCCGATGCGGGCGGCATTGCACTTGCCGGCCCAGTCATCCGGGCAACTCTCATTTTCGATGACGATGACGCGGCCGTCTTCGCTCGCGTGTCTGTGGGCGATCTCGGCGGTTCCGTCCGTGCAGCGATCGAGCACCATGATGATTTCGATCTCGCGGTGGGTCTGTTGCCGCAGGCCACGGATGCAGGCGTCAATGCACCGTTCCTCGTTGTGCGCAGGAACCACGATGCTCACTTTCTCGTTATCAGGCGAAGGTAGAGCGAGCCCTTCCCGGATGTTCGCCCGCGTCATCGCCATCTTGACGAGCCGGAAGAGAAGGATGAGCCACAGCACGCCACAACACACCAGAAGGACGGGCAGAATGAAACTGATGACATCCACGAAGGTCATGAGCGGGGCAGTCTATATCATCGCCCGGCAGATGAATGAGAATCGATTGTTGAGCCGAGCCGATGCTCGCGCAGTAGATCGAGATGCCATCGCCCGGTTTGGTATTTCCGGAATAGTCTTGATGGAGAATGCCGCGAGGGGAGCAGCCGATGCCATCGAGAGGCGATTCGAAATCGCGACCGCCAATGTGGTCATCGTGTGTGGCACGGGGAACAACGGTGGTGACGGGTATGCACTCGCACGGCATCTGCGAACTCGCGGCAGCACAGTGCGAGTTGTCTCGCTCGGCGATCCAAGGATTGGAAGCGACGCCGAAACCAACGCGAACATCGCACGCGAGATGGACATTTCGATCGAACCCTGGTCCGCGGAGTGCCTCCATGATGCTCACATCATTGTTGACGCGATCTTCGGCACGGGGCTCGACCGGGACATCGGGGAGCCGATACGAGGCATTGTGCAGGAGATGAATGTGGCAACGGCACCTCGCGTAGCGATGGACATCCCGTCTGGCCTCGATTGCGACAGCGGCGCAGTGCTCGGCGTTGCCATCCGCGCATCGCTCACCGTGACCTTCGTCGCCAGGAAGCAAGGATTCGCTTCGGAGGATGCACGGCGATATCTCGGCGAGGTCGTGGTTGCCGATATCGGCTATCCGGCTGGCTGAAGGTGTCCGGCACCGGTACCGGACACCGGTGCCAGACACCTATATCATCCACAGCCCATGTACCAGACGCTCCTCACGAGCAGATACCTGACGAGCCGCGTCATTCCGCTGATTGCCATCGCTGCGGTCGCCTTGTGCGTCGCACTGGTCATTGTCGTCGTCTCCGTAATGACGGGCTTTCTGGACATGCTGCAGTCCGCCGGGCGAACGCTCATGGGCGATGTCATCATCAGTTACAGCGTCTCGGGGATCCCGGAATACGAGGACCTCATCGTTCGCTTGGAGGCCGACCCGGATATTGAGGCCGCAACGCCGATTGTCGACGGCTGGGGATTGCTGCGGATGCCATATCCTGACCGAAAGGCCAAGCAGAGCGAAACGGTTCAGGTCTGGGGCGTCGACCCGGCGTCCATTGGCCGTGTCACCGAGTTCGCCGATTCAATTGTCTGGGAAACCCCCTCTGCCAATCAACGGGATTGGCTGCTGCTGGACGCCATTGCGGAACACATCGAGACGATCCTGCCACTGCTGAAGCAGGATCAGAAGCAGCCGTTCCTTGAGACCGTCAATGACGCAGTGGTTCAATTGAACTACCGGGAAGTGGACCTTCACAACTCCATCCGCGAAATGGTGGACGATGCCCAGTGGCAGGCCATTGTGGCCCTCGATGAGCGACTTGTCGACTCCTCAACGATCCACCGGCAAGGACTCACCTTCCAGTCTGACCGCGGACACGGCGGCATCGTCACGGGGCTCCATGTGTCGGATGGAAACCAACGGCAGCGTGACGGAGGCTATCGCGTTACGCGCAACGACTACTGGTGGCTTCCACGCTTTGACGGCACACTGACGATGCTCCCCATCGACGCCGAGGGTGGTGTGATCGAACCAGAGAGCGTCATCATGCCATTTCTCAACGAATTCCAATCCGGCGTCTTCCTCATCGATGAGTCGCGGATATATGTGCCGATCGAAGTCGCCCAGCGGCTCCTGCATCTGGATGCGGCTGAACTGGTTGACGCGGATGATCCGACCGTTGTGATCGGAGAGGATCCGGCGCGGGCCACCCTCGTTCTGGTCCGTGCGAAGGACGGCATCACGCCGGAGGAGTTGCGGGATTCGGTAATGCCCATCTACAGGGCGTTCGAAGAGGCGCATGCTGGTGATCTGATCTCGCCGCCGTCGCTCTCCGCTCCGGGTTTGTCGATCCACACATGGCGGGAACAACAACGAAAGTTCACCGATCCCATCGAGAAGGAGCGAGAACTCCTGCGGACGCTCTTTTCGATCGTCTATCTGGTGTGCGCAGCGCTGATTCTTTCGATCTTCTGGGCGATCGTATTCGAGAAGACCCGCGACATCGGCGTCCTTCGCAGCCTCGGAGCATCTCGACCTGGCATCGTCTGGATCTTTCTCCAATACGGCGGCGTCATCGGCATCATCGGGGCATTGCTTGGCCTCGTTCTGGGCTGGGCCATCACCCACAACATCAACACCATCCACAACGCCATGAGCGAGCCGCCAATCTGGATCACCGTAGTTGCCTTCCTGCTGGCCGCTACCGTCGCAGCAGTGACGATCGCCCGCGGACGCAAAGGCTACCTCCTTCCCATCGTGCTTGGGCTGATCGGAGTAGTGACATTCGGCCTTCTCGGTGGTGTCGTGCTGTGGATTCGCCACATCGGCGGCCTTGTCGTGTGGGACCCGGCCGTCTATTACTTCTCCACCATTCCGAACGAGGTGGATTGGCCCTCGGCAACCGTCACGCTGATTGGAGCCGTCATCTTCTGCCTCCTCGGCGCCGTCATCCCGGCAGCAAAGGCTGCGGACACCGATCCCGTGGAGGCACTTCGCCATGAGTGATCTCCTGCTTGAAGGACGGGACCTCCGCAAGACCTACCGGCTGGGCCGGGTAGATGTCCCGGTGCTGAAAGGCGCGTCGGTCAGTCTCTCGGAGGGACAGTGGATCGCCGTGCATGGTTCAAGCGGATCGGGCAAGTCAACGCTGCTGCATTTGCTCGGCGGACTCGATCGACCTGATCCAGAAAGCGGCGATGTCTTCTACCGCGGCGAGGCCGTATGGTCCCGCAGCGGCCGTCGCCTGAACCGGTACCGAAACACGGCGGTCGGATTCGTATTTCAGTTCTATCACTTGCTCCCCGAACTGACAGTGCACGAAAACACGCTGCTGCCCGCGATGATCGGGCGCGAGTACAGCGGCAGAGAGGCAGAAGATCGTGCGGATGAACTGTTGAGCCAGTTCGGCCTCAAGGATCGACGACATCATCGCCCGCGGGAATTGTCCGGTGGCGAGCGACAGCGGGTTGCTCTCGCCCGAGCACTGATCAACAGCCCGGGCGTCCTGCTCGCTGACGAACCGACCGGCAACCTCGACGAGGAGACAGGCGGCGAGATTCTCGAGGTTCTTGCCCAACTTCATGCCAACGGGCTGGCCATCGTCATGGTGACGCACGATGAGGCCGTAGCGGCAAGGGCAGACCAGATCGTCCATCTGCGCGGCGGCCAAGTCGTCTGACACCCGCCAAATTGGCACCCAGGACCTCTCTTGAAAGGGCTTACAGGACCTTTTTTTACGGAATACCGCTCTCTTCTCAAACGGAACGCTCGTTGCACCGATTGTGTGAATGGACCGTTGTTCTACGGTCGCGCCTCGCCCGGACTTCGTACTATGACCAATGGGAGCGTGTTGCTCCCGAATCAGCCCCTAGAGATGAAAGAGACCCATGTTTGAACGACTGACAGATCGCGCCCGCAAGGTCATGGCCCTAGCGAATCAGGAGGCCCAGCGGTTCAACCACGAGTACATCGGCACCGAGCACATCCTCCTTGGCCTGGTGAAGGAAGGGTCCGGCGTAGGCGCCAATGTGCTCAAGCACCTCGGCATTGATCTTCGCAAGGTGCGGCTGGAGGTGGAGAAACTGGTCAAGAGTGGCCCCGACATGGTGACCATGGGCAAGTTGCCACAAACTCCCCGTGCAAAGAAGGTCATCGAGTACTCGATCGAAGAGGCGCGCAGCCTCAACCACAATTATGTAGGAACTGAACATCTCCTGCTCGGCCTGCTTCGCGAACAGGAAGGCGTTGCGGCGCAAGTGCTCCTGAATCTCGGCCTCAAACTTGAAGAGGTGCGTGAAGAAGTGCTCAACCTGCTCGGCGCTGGCGTTGAACTCGAAGAAGAAGCCCCGGAGGGAATGGAACCCGCTGGTGGTGAATCCTCTCCGTCCCCCCGCCGTGGAAAGAGCAAGACACCGGCGCTCGACAGCTTCGGCCGCGACTTGACGGAACTTGCACGAAGTGGCGAACTGGATCCAGTCATTGGACGGCACAGCGAAATCGAACGACTCGTGCAGGTACTCTGCCGCCGCACGAAGAACAACCCCGTGCTTCTCGGCGAAGCCGGTGTCGGCAAGACGGCGATCATCGAAGGGCTCTCGCAGCGCATCGTCGACTGCGAAGTTCCTGACCTTCTGCACGACCGCCGAGTCGTCGTACTTGATCTCGCAATGATGGTGGCGGGTACCAAGTACCGCGGCCAATTCGAAGAACGCATAAAGGCCGTCATGAACGAAGTGCGGCGGGCCAAGAACATTCTTCTGTTCATCGATGAACTGCACACCCTCGTGGGCGCTGGTGGTGCGGAAGGCGCCATCGACGCGTCGAATGTTCTGAAACCCGCCCTCTCCCGCGGTGAAATCCAGTGCATCGGGGCAACTACTTTCGACGAGTATCGCAAGTACATCGAGAAGGACACCGCGTTGGAGCGACGCTTTCAGTCAATCACCGTGGATCCGCCCAATAACGAAGACACGATCGAGATTCTCAAGGGACTCCGCGAGCGGTATCAGGATCATCACCGGGTGACGATCACCGATGGCGCTATCCGCGCTGCGGTTGAACTGTCGAATCGCTACATCTCCGGACGCGTGCAGCCCGACAAGGCGCTGGATGTCATCGATGAGTCCGGGGCCCGCATTCGCCTCCAGTCCATGACGAAGCCGCCATCACTGGCCGACCTTGAGGAGCAGCTTGAGGTATTGAAGGTCAAGAAGGACGAGGCGGTCAAGAACGCCGATTATGAAACTGCCGCTTCCCTTCGTGACGAATCCGAGCAACTCCGCAAGGAGAAGGATGACATCCAGAAGCAGTGGCGAGAACAGATGAATGAGGTCACGGGCACCGTTGATGAGGAAGTCATCGCGGAAGTCGTGTCGAAGATGACTGGCGTGCCATTGACTCGACTCGAAGAGGCAGAGTCCGAACGACTGCTGCAACTCGAGGATGAACTGCACCACACGGTCATCAGTCAGAACGAGGCAATTCAACAAGTCGCTCGGGCGATTCGCAAGGCGCGAAGCGGCCTGAAGGATCCGAATCGGCCAATGGGTTCTTTCCTTTTCCTCGGTCCGACCGGAGTAGGCAAGACGCTGCTCGCCAAGGCACTCGCGGAATTCATGTTCGGCGATCAAGATTCGCTCGTGTACCTCGACATGTCCGAGTACATGGAGAAACACACGGTTTCGCGACTGGTTGGCGCCCCTCCCGGATATGTTGGCTACGAGGAAGGCGGCCAGATCACTGAGAAGATCCGCCGCAAGCCGTATGCCGTCGTACTTTTCGATGAGGTGGAGAAGGCCCACCCGGATGTCTTCAACATGTTGCTCCAGATCATGGAGGAAGGTCGACTGACCGATTCGTTTGGGCGGCACATCGACTTCCGGAACACGATCCTGATTCTCACCTCGAATATCGGTGCCGATCTCATCAAGGGCGGACAGGCATTCGGGTTCGGTAAGCGTGAGGAAGTCATGGAGTATGAAGTACTCAAGAAGCAGTTGACCAGCGAGACGGAGAAGCATTTCCGCCCCGAGTTCATCAATCGCCTCGACGATGTCATCGTGTTCCATCCGCTCACCAAGGACGATCTCTATGTGATCATCGACATCGAACTGAAGAAGATCTGTGAACGCCTCCAGTCACGAGGCCTTGAGATGTTCCTCGACCAGGGCGCCAAGGACTTCCTCATTGAGAAGGGCTACAACCCCGACTTCGGCGCGCGGCCGTTGCGGCGAGCGTTGAGTTCCTACATTGAGGATCCGCTTGCTGAATCACTGCTCGGCGGCGAGTACAAGGAAGGTGATCGGATCGATGTCACCCACAAGGAAGGCGACGATCACCTGTTCTTCACGCCGACGCACGCTGAACCTCCAGCGGAAGCGGAAGCGGAGCCAAGCGGCGCAGAGGGCTGATCACCCCCCCTGCCACGGGCAGGGAGAAACGAATGTCTTCGGCGATGCGTCTGCTGGATGGACGATCGACAGGGATTGCGCATGCAACATCAGTCGACCCGCCATTGCCAGTTCAACGCTGCTGGCGTAGAGATCATCACCAAGGATTGGATGCCCCGCTGCCTGCAGGTGCAATCGGAGTTGGTGTGAGCGACCGGTTCTTGGTCGAAGTTCGAGCATCGTTCGGTCCCCTTCCCGCCGAAGAACACGCCACTTCGTAATAGAGGGTTTACCAAGTTCGTGGTCCACGATCTGCCTTGGCGGATCGTCGAGGTCCTTTCGAATGGCCAGATCGATGACGCCCTCATCCTTCGCCACAATACCGCCGACTGTGGCGACATAGATCTTCTCAACCTCGCGATCGTGGAACTGGCGGCTCAGTTCGCGGTGTGCTTCGGCGTCGCGGGCCATCACCATGATGCCCGAGGTGTCTCGATCTAGCCGATGAACAATCCTCGCCCCCGCAATGGCTGCCGCAACGCGTGCGGCCAGGCAGTCGGCTTTGTCCGGGCCAATGCCGGGCACGGAGAGTAGCCCTGTAGGTTTGTCCACCACGATAATGCGTTCATCCAAGTGAACGATCGGCACGCCGGGGACCGCGGCGGCGATATCATGCTCTGTCCAATCATTCACCTGAGAGGGATTCCATGATCCGTCATTCTATGACTCCTGTGCTCTTGGTTGCTGCATGTGCGACAGCGGGCCCTTTGCATCCCAATGAAGTTGAGACCATCAGTGAGCCTGTCCAACTGACAGATCCATCGCAATTCCTCAAGGCGGGAGAGTCGTATATCGACCCATCTGGGCGTCGAGTCATCTTCCAGGCCATTGAACCGCCTGCTGAGGGAGAGGAGCCGGGCGAACACTTTGCGATGTATCTCGGAGATCTCGTGTTCGATGAGGCGGGAGCCGTCAGCGGCATGACGAACATCCGCCGATTGAGCGCGGATGGGGCGGCCAATACGTGCGGGTGGTTTCATCCGAAGGACGAGCATCGCGTGCTCTTTGCTACGACATCGGGACCGCCTGTCGCGGAGGAAACACCGGGATACCAGCGAGGATCGGGCCGCTATCGCTGGGCATTTCCACCCATGATGGACATCGTCGAGTGTTCGCTCGACGATGGTGCGTGCACGCCACTGGTCAGTAACGAGGAGGCGTATCTCGCCGAGGGTTCATGGAGCCCGGACGGTCGCTTCATCCTCTACTGTTCGCTGGAGTCTGGCGACGGCGACATCTATGTCCAGGACACGGTAACGGGGAGTAGTACGCTTCTGGTCGGTCAACCCGGATATGACGGCGGGCCATTCTTCTCGCCCGACGGAAAGCGCATCACCTACCGTTCCGACAGAGACAAGAATGACCTGCTGCAGATCTTCGTCGCCGACCTTGCATTCGGCGAAGACGGTGCCATTGCGGGTTTGGCGAAAGAGCACCAGTTGACCGACAACGAACATGTGAACTGGTGTCCTTTCTGGCATCCCGACGGAAGGCATCTGATCTATGCCACCAGTCAAGTCGGCCACCACAACTACGAACTCTTCCTGATGGACACTGAGAAGATCGCCGAAAAGACCCCCCAGCGCGTAACCCATGCGGCCGGGTTTGATGGACTCCCAGCGTTCAATGCGGATGGCACATGGCTGATTTGGACGTCAAAGCGGGAGACCGGAACCAGTCAACTGTGGATCGCCCGATTCCTCATGGACCTGGACGCGCCTGCGGCCGTGGGTAAGTGAAGTTGTGTTGCATTATTTTGGTTTCCGTGGCTGCCGGTGGTTGTAGTACATACACCATCGAGCACCGAACGCGGCCGGCCTACCTGTATGCCACGCAGAGGAACTTGCCGCAGGAGGAGATCCGGGAGGACGGAACGATCGTGGAGTACTCAACGATCACCGGTGATGCGAGCCCGATGCTGCAGGAGTACATGTCTGGCATCGAACTGCGGGCCGAAGATGAGGAGACTGGTGAGGTCACACTTCTCGCAATTCTCCCTGAGCATCTGTTGCAGCACCTGCTGATCTGTTTGCGAGAGCGGGATTGGGATTTGCTCTTCGAACAGATTCTCTCAACAGAAACGCATGACGCCTATGCCGGTCAGGAGGATGGCCGCGCGAAATTCGATCTGTTCTTCGAAACCAATCGCCGCGAGCTTGCGAGGACGGTCCAGAGGATGCTGAAGGGCAAGGCCTTCGGCGATGTCCTGGTGCAGGATGAAGGCCGTCTGATCACCATGACATTTGCGCCGTCCATCCGCGGTTCATACCGCTACCGTGTGATCGAACTTGTTCGGGACGGTGAGTTTCTCCGGCTGCGGATCATTCGCTAGACGATCAATCAAAATGGGGGATCGGAGGCGGCGCAGCGACTGCACTGCGGTGGAACCGGAGAGCAGTGCGTGATGAAAACCTTCCGGGCTATCGAAAGAGCGTCAGGCAGGCGGTGTGCCCATGGAGAAATGACCGGCCGCCGATGGGTCCGATCTCGCCGGCGGCGAAGAAACCACTGATTGGCACTTCGCCGAGCCGTTCGCGGATGACTGTGAGGTCATGGTCGTCCTCCCCAAACAGCCCACGGCCGCGGCCGTTGCACGTGACGAGCATCCCTGCAAAGGGTGGCTCGGACATTTCTTGTGCGTCCAGCAGGAGATGCAGATCCTCAGCTGCCGTCTGGGGATCCCGCACATGCAACTGCACAGTTCGCCCCGGCCGCAATAACTCTGCGGCCGCGATGCCGCCCCGTTTGCGGTCGTACCCGAGGATGTTGCGCACAAGAAAGTCTCCGCGACCGAAGTGATCACGCTGTTCGTCAATCACGCTACCAAGAAGCACACCGCCATCGAGCAGCGATCGCTCCTCCTCGGAAAGTCCTTGGGCAATCCTCCGCACCGCATCCATGGCCGGGTGGCCACCGAGTTCCAGGATGACATTGCCTTCCGATCGAGTAACCACCATCGCCTCGCCAATCGGACGACACCCCTGGCTGACGATTGTTTCAAGATCCAAGTGGCCGGACAGCGTCAACCCCACCGCCCCCCTCTTCCAACTCCCGCCGTCGAGCACAAGGCAGTTGTAGTCGGCCTGCGATGCCCCGGACGCTATTCCTCCGAGCACCGGAAGGAGCGGTTCATCTTCGCCACGACATGAGACGAGCGCGGGCAACATCCGCGTAATTGGCGTGGAGAACGGATCCGCAAAGAGCAGCACCGCCACCGAGTCATCGCGAAGACCGATCCAATCGGGTATCTCCTGCGGCCGCGACAGCGGCAGCGGCTTATCCGGATGGGTTCGCCAAGGCGTGATGGTCACGCCTGGAAGACTCAGCGCCAACGCCGAGAGCCCAGCGACTCCCTCCAGCGCAAGATCACATCCCACGACCGATTCTGCGGTCACGCCGACAACGGTGCACGGTCCGACGGTATCCCTGATGGTTGCTGCCGCTTCCGGAAGCGAGGCGCGGTGATGAAAACTCGCAAAGATCAAGACAAGATCACATGGCCCGCCCATCGCATCGGACAACAACTGCGCCACTTCCAGCGCCGCCGTCCGCGTGTCAAGATGTTCACTGATGGCCGCTGCGCTTCGCATCATCCAGCAGCAGTGAGCATTGCTCGCGTGGCATCACGCGTCCGATTCAGCAGTTCGTCGGCGTCCTGTTCGGTCATGATCAACGGTAGCCGATACCGCACGGATCGCTCACCGCAAGGTAAGGCCAGCACCCGCTGGTCACCGAGTGCCGCCAGCATTGCCGCGCGGCGATTTGCATCTGGAAGTGTCATGGCAAGGAGAGATCCCTTGCCGCGGACGCTCGCAAAGGCCTCCGTGTCACCAGCAATGTCCCGCAAACCGGCGATCATTCGCTCGCCTACCCGCACCACCTGTTCGGCGATGTTGTCTCGTTGAATGATCTTGATGAACTGCGTGCACCGCACCATGTCGACGAGATTGCCACCCCATGTCGAATTGATGCGACTCGACCGTTGAAACACATTGTCTTCGACCTCGTCAACCCGGTTGCTGGCATAGATGCCGCATACCTGCGTCTTCTTGCCGAAACTGACGACATCCGGAGCCACTCCTGCATACTCCCAGTACCAAGGCTTACCGGAGCCGTAGAAGCCAGTCTGAACTTCGTCAAAGATCAGCAGCGCCTCTCGCTCGTCGGCAAGCCGACGCAACTCCCGAATGAACTCCGGACGGAAGTGGTTGTCGCCACCCTCTCCCTGCATGGGTTCGATGATGATCGCCGCAACGCGGTTGGAGTGTTCCTCCCATGCGTGCTCCATCTCCTGCACCGCGGCAGCCTCGTCGGCAGCAACATCATTGCAAATGTTCCCTTCGTTATCGAACACGCAGAACGGATTGGTGATGCGCGGCCAGTTGAACTTCGGATACAGTCCGACCTTGTCGGGAAGCGTGTTGGTAAGGCTCAGGGTGTATCCGCTGCGACCATGAAACGCCTGCCGAAAATGCATGACGACAAGATCATTGACATCATCGAGAAAGTTCGTCCTTCCCAGCTTTCTGGCCTTCCAGTCGAACGCGGTCTTGAGAGCGTTCTCGACGGCAAGCGCTCCGCCGGAAACCCAGAAATGGTGAGGAAATCCCTCCGGCGTAACCTGTGACGCGAAGGCTTCGACGAACGCAGCCAACTCCGGTGTGTACAGGTCGGAGTTCGCGATCTTGTTGCGGGAGACCGTGAGAATCCTCTCACTGAAATCCGGTTCCATGAGTTCCGGATGGTTGAACCCCAGAGGCCATGATGCGAAACATGTGAAGGCGTCGAGGTAATCCTCGCCACTTCGCCCATCGTGCAGCCAGATACCGTTTGATCGCTCCAGATCAACCACAAGGTCGTAGCCGTCAGCCAACTGGTAGCGGTTGAGCGTGTCATGAACGCGGGATGGGGGAATCTGGGTCATCAGGGGGGCCTCCAAACCCCGGATCGTAGCAGGCTCGGTGCCCGCCTCCCAATACCCAGCCTGCTTGCTTCACAAAACGGCGCAAGATCTGCTCCCCCTATGCGTTACAATCGCCAGCGATGGGACTTGGAAGCGTCTTGATGGAACAGGGGCTCGTGACTGAGCCACAACTCAGAGATGCAGTTGACGAGCAGTCTCGCACGGGAGAGCGACTGGACCATGTACTGATCCGGATGGGGTTCGCCAACCGGGACCAGGTGCTGGAGGCTATCGGGCACCAATTGGCCATGCCGATCGTTGATCTTGATGCGGTGGAGGTCAAGCCCGATGTGTTGAACCTCCTTCCTCCGAGGTTGGTCTTCAAACAACAGTGCGTGCCCATCGAAGACCGCGACGGTTCGCTTCGCGTTGCAACAAGCGACCCATTCGAACTGGCCACCTTCGATGAACTTCGACTGCTGACCGGGCGGTCGATCGAACTGGTTCTTGCAGATGAGCGCGACCTGCGAAAGTTCATTCGCACGCACTATGGCGTGGCGGGTGACACACTTGACGAACTCGGCAGCGACGAGGAGGCCGTGGCCGAAATAGTGGCAGGTGATGAACTCGACGCGGCTCAGGAAGCCAGCGTCATTCGGCTCGTCAATGATCTCCTGCTCGAGGCGGTGCGGGAGCGAGCAACGGATGTGCACATCGAACCATACGAGGATGAACTCGCCATCCGATATCGAATCGACGGAGTGCTCTCCGAGGCGGGTGTACCGCGGACCGTCTCCAGATTCCGAAACGCAATTGTCAGCCGAATCAAGATCATGGCCGATCTCGACATTGCGGAAAAGAGATTGCCGCAGGACGGGCGAATCTCGCTGCGTCATCGTTCGCGGGAATTCGACATCCGCGTCTCGATCATCCCCATGCTGTTCGGCGAGGGAGTCGTACTGCGTATTCTCGACTCGTCCGCCGCTCTCCTGGAACTTGATGCCCTTGGCATGGATGCCGATGTCCGCAGCGGTTGGAATCAAGCGGTCTCGAAACCACACGGCATCGTGCTGGTTACGGGCCCGACCGGCTCCGGTAAATCAACAACGCTCTACGCGTCGCTCAACCAGATCGTCACCGACGAGGTCAAGGCCATCACCGTCGAAGATCCGGTGGAATACCACATAGAGGGCGTCAACCAGATTCATGTTCACGCAGGCATTGGACTCACATTCGCAGCAGGATTGCGAGCCGTACTTCGCCACGACCCGGACATCATCATGATTGGCGAGATTCGTGACCTCGAGACCGCCGAGGCGGCCGTACAGGCTTCATTGACCGGACACCTCGTGCTGTCGACATTGCACACCAATAACGCGGCCGGTGCAATGCCGCGGCTCATGGACATGGGCGTTGAACCGTTTCTCGTCGCAAGCAGCATCGAGGCCGTGATGGCACAGCGGCTTGTTCGAAGAATCTGCACCTCTTGCACGGAGTCCTACCTGCCAGCTGCAGACGAATACCCGGCCGATCTTCCACCCCTGCCGGAAGGGCTCCTCCACCGCGGCACCGGATGCAAGGAGTGCCGAGGTACCGGTTATCGCGGCCGTGTGGGCATCTACGAACTGCTGGTCATGGACGAGTCCCTTCGCAGTCTTGTGCTGGATCGATCCAATGCGGGCACTCTCGCGAAGACCGCCGCAGAAGCAGGCCTCCTGCACTCACTCCGCAATGCGGGCTTCAGCAAGGTACGAGAAGGTGTCACGACGGCCTCGGAAATCCACCGTGCCGTGGCACGATGACGGAAACGAGCCCACCCCTCTTGACGCGGCTAGACTGACCCAAGACACTGTGTCTCCTGTCATTGTGGCTCTTCTGAGCCAACCAAGCCGAAGGGACCGATTGCAGGTCCGCGGAGAAACCCAGTCATGGCCATTCGAACCGACGCTGGTACCGGCGTCATCGTCTCACTCGTTGTCTTCGTACTCACAACCGTCTTTCTGCTCGTTTTGAGCATCGTGTTCTATGTGGGGAAGACGGAGCAAGCGACGCTTACCAAGGGCGCCGAACAATCGCTCACCGAGTTCGTCACGCCCGCCGAACAGTCGAGTGATGCATTTCAGGCCATTGCTTCGCTCGCTTCATCTGACCGCAGTTCGGTCGCCGGTTACCTCAACAGTCAACTTGAGGATCTTCGGCAACTCGTATCCGGCTCCCGCTCTTCGACACTTGATCAGATTCGCGCCCAGTTCGCCGATGCTATCGGCGGTGGTGGATCGCTCACCCTCGCCTTTGATCGCATGCAACGGCAACTCAACGAGAGGCAACAGGAGCTGGACGCGCGGATGGTCGAATTGGAAACTGCCAGAGAGGAAGTCCGAAAACTCAACCAGGACATTGGTGTAGAGCGCGCCTCCAGAGAGGAAGCCGTTGCAGCGGCCAAGTTGGAATGGAAGGGTCTGCAGGAAGGCGCCATCGAACATGGGCGAAATGTCGATTCGTTCTTCGCCTCCCGCAGCCAGAGAGACTCTGATCTTCGCAATGAATTCAGCAGCCGCATGTCCATGCTGGAGGAAGAGAACGATGCTCTGCTAGAAGAAAAGGCTCAGCTGGTCGGCCGTGTGCGGGAACTTCAGGACATCGTGAATGCCGGTCGCGTCGCGGTAAGTGATCCCGCATTGCTCGTCGATGGTCGAGTATTGGAAGTCACCGGCAGTGATCGGGTCTTCCTGAATCGAGGATCGCGAGACCGAATTGTCCTCGGCATGACATTTGAGATCTATGATGATTCAGCCCAACTTCGTCCGGATGCCAATGGCGACATGCCTCGCGGCAAGGCGAGCGTGGAGGTCATCAAGGTCGGTGACACAACATCAACTGCGAAAGTCACACGCAGCAATCGCGGGCGACCGATCGTGCGAGACGACATTCTGGTCAACGCCTTGTATGACCCAACCTACCAGTACAAATTTCTGGTTCATGGTCGATTCGATGCCAATGGCGACGGTGTCCCGGAGTCGGGGCATGACTTCGTTGATCAGCGGATCGACGATTGGGGCGGAGTCGTCATCAAGGACGATGGTGGCATTCCAGGGGATCTCGATTTTCTGGTACTTGGCATTCAGCCCACCAGCCCCCGTCCGCTTCCCTTGAACGCGTCACGGCCCATGGTGGAGCAACACAATCGCCAACAGGAAGCGTACAACGCGTACATGAGACTCTTCGAACAAGCGACGGAGGCGCAGGTCCCAATCCTCAATGCGAACCGCCTGCAAGTCCTCACCGGATCGGTCCGCTGAGGCCCGAGTTCCGGGGTCCTTCATGGCCCGCAATCAATCCAATTTGGTCAACTGGGCCCAGTATATCCCCCTCCGTGTGGTTGCCGCTGCGTTGCAGTGCTTTCCCATCGGGGTGAACATGCAAACTGCCGCCGGCATCGGCTCACTGTTCTACCGGACGGTGCGCCGGCGGCGCGAAGCGGCGGAACGCAACATCGCGGCGAGTTTTCCGGACTGGTCACCATCCGCCGTCGCCGAAACTGCGGAGCAGTCAATGCGACACATGTTCCAGTTGTTCATCGCGGAGGCGGCGCAGATGCCGACGCTCATCTCGCCAACCAGTTGGCAGAAGTATGTTCGTTTCCGCGGTGTTGATCGTGTACTGGATTGCCTGATTCACAGTAAGCCGATGGTTTTCGTGACCGGACACTGCGGCAACTGGGAATTACTCGGGTACTTGCTGTCGGCACTGGGCTATCCAATTACGGCGCTCGCTCGGCCGCTCGACAACCCGCTCATCAACGAATGGGTGCTCGGCATTCGACAACAGTACGGACTGCACATCATCACGAAGTGGGGTGCCGTTCCGGAGTTGCAGGGCATCGCCTCTTCCGGCGGGTCCATCGGGTTCATCGCCGATCAGAATGCGGGCGATCGAGGCATGTTCGTGCCGTTTTTTGGTCGGCTTGCGTCCACCTACAAGTCCATCGGTCTTCTTGCCATGCGGTATGACATTCCCATCGCCGCAATGCATGCGCGGCGGCTGGACGGAGGATTTCAGTATGAGATCACCGCGACGGACATCATTGAGCCGCAGGAGTGGAAGGATCAGGAGGACCCGCTCTTCTACATCACCGCCAGGTATAGCCGTGCCCTTGAAATGATGGTGCGTGCTGCACCGGAGCAGTACCTGTGGTTGCACCGCCGCTGGAAGAGCCGCCCGCAACATGAAATCCAAGGTGAGTCCATGCCGAAGAAACTCCGCGACCGACTACAGGCCCTGCCATGGATGACCAGTGACGCGCTGGCAAGGCTGGAAGCAGTCTGAGCCGAGGTCTGGTGCTACCATCTGCCGCCCATGACTCGTCTCCGTGACCACACCATTCTGATCGTCGATGATGATCTGGACATTCTGGCATCGCTGGAACTGGCGATGCGAGCCGAGGGTGCGATCACCGTTACTGCAGAGGACGGCACCGAGGCTGTCGCCAAGTGCGAAGAGTCCTCGCCGGAGGTTGTGATTCTTGACATGATGCTCCCTCGTCGTTCCGGTTTTCTGGTGTTGGAGGAAATCATGGCCCGGGAGGATCCCCCGATTGTCGTGATGGTGACCGCCAATGAGGGCAAGCGGCACATGGCCTATGCGAAGTCGCTTGGCGTGCACGAGTATCTGATCAAACCCATCTCGCTGGACCGACTCATCGATACGGTGTGTGATCTGCTGGAGGACGAGCCCTCGTGACGCAGCAGTTTGTCATTCAGAGCCGGGTGGCGGATGACGGCTCGCGTGTGCCATTGGGCAACCGCGACGATCTCATTGCCTCGCTCGCGAAGTTCAACACGATGCCCGAGAAGGAAGGGGGCGACATTCTGTGGGGACCCGGGATCTGTCTGGAGTTCCCACCCAATGAGGATCCAGTCAAGCAGATTCTCGTCCGAATCGTGGAGGAAGAAATCGCGTGGCTCCCGCTCGTTCGACTCGCCAAGCACTTCGAGTGGTCGATTCTGGATATGGAAACGGGCCGCGAACTTGAGCCTTAGCCGAGGTGTCAGACACCCTGCCGTGTTTCTTGTATGGCGGCATCAAAGCGGTTCGGGCCATGGTTGATGCAGAGCTTCCCTACGCCCTGCGCTTCCAGGGCAGCGACGTACATGGTGGCCGCTGCCACCGGAAGACCAACGACTCGGATATCGCCGTCGGTACTGATCATGGACTGGGCAACTCTCTGAGCCAACTTCGGGTCGGTGAACACCATGGCCATGGGCTCGTCATCCTCGAACACGATCCAGGGCACCGACTGGTCGCGTGGACCGCACTGCACGAAGTACCACATCGGCAGCGATGCAACATGCCCCCACACCATCGCTCGCGACGCAGATGTCCCACGCTCGTTTGCGTGGGCCACCAGTTGATTCAGTGAAGATTGTTCGAGTCTGACCATGATCGGCTCCGCCGTGCTCGCCCGAGCCTTCCTGGCTCGGCGACACGACATCTCGGAACGACGGGGTCAAGGGCCTTTCGTGGCTGCTCGACGCCTCGTTCCGACATGTCATGTTCCGATCTGACAATCTCTACGACCGAGATTCCTTTGGGGTTCTCGGACGAAAAACAAGATTGTGCCACGATCAAGCAATGCGAGGCGTGCAGGCCAGTAACTCCCGCGTATAGGCCGCTTTGGGGTTGCCAATGACCTCATTGCGCGACCCGGATTCCACCACTTTTCCTGCTCGAAGCACGACAATCGTGTCGGCGATCCTCTCGGCGAGCAGTAAGTCGTGCGTGATGAAGAGCATGCCCATGTTTCTCCGCTCCTGCAACGCGTGCAGGACAGCAACGATTTCCGACGCAGTCACGACATCGAGTGCAGTCGTCGGTTCGTCCGCAATCAGAACGCGCGGGCGGCACGCAAGTGCCATGGCGATCATGACTCGCTGTCGCATTCCGCCGGAAAATTGATGCGGGTATTCGCGTCGGCGGCGTCGATCAATACCCACCTCTTCAAGGGACTCCTCCATGCGAAGTCGTCGTGAACGACCGGAGAGTCGCTCATGTGCCCCAACCGCCTCCTCGATCTGCTCGCCCACAGTGAAAACGGGATTGAGCGAGGTCATCGGCTCCTGAAAGACCATGGCGAGCCCGCCACCCCGAACACTTCGCAATCGGGATTCTTTCGCCGACAGGAGATCCATGCTCGCGAACAGGATCTCACCCGACACATTCGCCTCTGGCGGCAAGAGTCCCAGCGCCGCAAGCGCCGTGACACTCTTTCCACTTCCCGATTCCCCCACCAATACGGTCGTCTGCCCAGCCTGCACCTGCAGGTTCAAGTCCGCAACCGCCACCCGATCGCCAAATGCGACCCGCAGCGACCGAATGTCCAGCAGCGGCTCCGACATCACGCCGCAACTTCCCTGATGACGGTCTGCCGCCGCGGGTCAACACGATCTCTCAGACGCTCTCCAAGGGCGTTCAGTGAGACCAGTGTCATTGCGATAAACAGACAGGGCCAGACCAGCAACCACCACCGAGAGTAGACGACATTGAGTTCCCCGAGGCCGTCGGCCGCGAGGTTGCCCCAACTCGGCAATGGCTCTCGGATGCCAATTCCCAGAAAGCTCAAGAATGCCTCCGAGAGAATCGCCGCCGGTACGGTCAGCGTGGCGTACACGATGATCGACCCGACGAGACCAGGAAGAAGGTGCCGCATGAACCTGCGAATCGGTGGAACACCGATCGCCCGCGCCGCCTCCATGGCAGGCCGCGCCTGCAGACTGAGCACCTGACCACGCACGACTCTGGCGACGGTCAACCAACTCACCGCCCCGATTGCGACAAACAGCGTCCCGACATTGATTGCCTCTCGCAGGCGAGTACCGGACGCACCCAGGTTTTCCGCGACACCATCGGCCGCTACGGCGATCAGCACGACCAACATGATGGCTGGAAGACCGTAGAGAACATCTACCAGTCGCATCATGGTGGCATCCGTCCGCCCGCCTTTGACGCCCGCGAGTGATCCCCAAGCTGTACCCAACAGAACGGCGATGCACGCAGCGCTAAGACCGACGCCGACACTCACGAGCCCCCCCACGACGCATCGGGCCAAGACATCTCGCCCCAGCCGATCGGTGCCCAGTGTTGAGAAGAATGGCCCTCTCTGCCGCACATGGTCAAGTTGTTCTTGCTGCGATGCCGAGTGTGGTGCCCATGTCGGTGGCATCAGGGCGGCAGCGCTGTCCGTCCGTTCGAACCGTCGAACGCCATCGCTCGACGAGACGGCCCATGGCAGCAACGCTGCGCCGACGATCGCCGTCATCGCAATGACCGCCACGCACGCCCATGTCCAACCCGCTGCCTTCCAATGCCTCACACGGGTATCGTAGGACTAGATGGGTCTACTCGCGGAGTCGCCTGCCTTCGGAGGTGGCACCGAGAGTATGCGATCGAGTCGCTCCTCGACCACCTCGTCAAAGTGTTCCTCGGTCTCGGTAAGTCTCTCCCGCATCGCCACGACATGTTGCTCGAGTCGCTCGATGTAGAGGTGCTGGGCCCGGATGCCAATCGCCACCCTCCCCCGCATGAGCAACCGCAGTTCTTCAATCGACGCCACGGCTTCTGACGAATCCATGCCGAGTTCATCACGAATCCTGCCTACATCATGAGCGACCCGCCGCATTTCCGCATCCAGTTTCAATTCAGTCACCTTGACCTCGAAGAGATCCGGATCGGACTGGCGGAGATCCACGAGTGATGCGAGGCGACGTCCTTGCCTCCGAATGATCCGCTCGAATGCCTCCGGATCAGACTCACACATCGCGCGGAGTTGAGCGGCAAGATCGGGATCGACTTCCTCAGCCACCCGCATCGTCTGTTCGATCATCTCGGGCGTCAGCGTCCGATCTCCACGTTCACCGCGTTCACCGCGCCGAGGGGCGCGAAGGTCTCTCGGTCCACGATCCGCCGGCGCAAGGTCGCGCGGAACTGGGGAGAGAGCGTCATGTGGTTGCATCGCAAGCATGGAAGCATGCAGACATGTCAATCCATCGCACGAACTCGACTCAGCCGATACGAAGTTCGCTGCCGCGAAGAGAAGCACTACGCCGCCGCCCACACACATTACTTGTCGCATCATTGTCTCCTCCGATGTCATCCCAGTGGGAGATCAGTCGGTCAACAACCCGTACTGCCAGAGTTCCAGATCGTGCCGCATGTCGTCAAGGTCCGCCCGCAATTCCGCGAAGGCCATCTCGCGGGTCTCAGCGAGATAGGCGTATTCGCCCATGTCCAGATCGTCGTAGAGGAGTTGTTCATCCTCAAGCGACAGCATGGCATTCTGCATGGGCGGCTGCGGAATCGGCGTCATGCCGAATCGAATCGCCACGACGGCGGCAAGGACAAGGCAGGCCGCCATCGCCAATCTCCGAATGCCGACCCGACGATCGAATCGGAACAGGACAGTGGGTTCTGGATCTGCCTGACCATCGACAAGCCGTGGCAGCGATGCTGCCAGAATCCGGCGAGCCATTGCTGGATCGCTTTGTGGCTCAAGCAGCACACGAAGGCCATCTTCGAGACGCTGTTCCCGTGGTGACAGACCGCCGCCGCCGGCGTCTTGATCTGGTTGTCGTCTCTGTGCGCTCATAACTTCGTCAATCCCTCTAACGACCCTCTTGGGGCGCAATTGCCCCTTCCTCTCCAGGATTCTGGTCTTCAGCCTCAGAATCCATATATTTTCGCAATTTTGCCAACGCCCGGTGTCTGCGAGCCAGAACGGTCCCCAGAGGGGCGTCAAGGACCTCTGCGATCTGGCGGAAACTCAGGCCCGCTACATGCCGCATGTGAATGATCTCCTTATCGGGCCCGGACAGGTGCGTGAGAGCCTCCCGGAGTCGCCCCAGATCCTCGTCCAGCACAACATGCCCTGGCTCTTCCGGCCGCTCTGTCCCGCCGGCCAGAATACCGATCATTTCGTTTTCCATTGGCCTTGCCTGCCGCTGCCGACGACGCATCTCGTCCCGAAGGCGATTCACGGCGATCCGAAAGAGCCACGCCTCGAATTTTCCGAGTTCGTTGTAACTGCCAATCTTGGCTGCAACGGTGCAGAAGGTCGACTGGGTAATCTCCTCAGCAAGCTCCTCATCGCCGCACTTGGAACGAATGAGGCAGAAGACTCGATGGCTGTATGCGTTGATTACATACTCCCAGCCGGCCTCGTCGCCCTGTGTGGCGGCGGCCAATTGTCGCTGCAATTCCTGTTTGTCTATTTCGGAAGCCATCAAGCACTGCCATCGCGGTTCCACCCAACGGAGGAGAACCTATCAGATTGCGTCCACCGGCTCCCGGTGGCCTCCTACAATCGCCGCCGACCATGGGTTGGATCAACGAATTCGCATCATCCTTAGGGGGCAGCGTCACCTGCCTGATCATCGGCATTGCCGCCCTCCTGGGCGGTGGTCACTGGCTCGTGGAGGGCGGCGTCATCGTCGCTCGGCGACTCGGGATGAGCATGCTGCTCATCGGGATGACGGTCGTAGCGTTCGGCACCAGCTGCCCGGAATTGGCCCTCAACATCATCGCGGCTGCCGATGGCAACTCGTCGCTCAGTTTTGGCAATGTCATCGGATCGAATATTGCCAACATCGGCCTGGTGCTCGGGATTGGGGCGGTGATCTGCACCATTCCCGTAGGAAGCAGAGTCGTCAATTGGGAGTTACCGATTCTGATCGCCGCGTCCGCCATTGTGGCGTGGGGCACGTGGGACGGATCGCTCGGAACCCGTGGAAGCCTGATTCTACTGGGATGCTTTCTGGTGGTCATGGCAACATGGTTTCTCCTTGCGATCAAGGATCGAGGGGACCCGCTGGTGCAAGAGACGCTGGCATCCTTGCCGGATCGGGGGCGGACACTCGCCAAGGGTGGCGTATTCCTGCTGATCGGCCTTTCGCTGCTTGTCGTCGGGGGAAAGTCGACGGAGGTCGGCGCAGTGTCCTTTGCAAGATTGATCGGGGTCAGCGAGGTGCTCATTGGCGGGACGATCGTCGCCGTAGCGACCAGCCTCCCGGAAGTCGTCGTCACCATCATTGCCGCTCGCCGCGGTCACCCTGATCTGGCAGTGGGCAATGTCGTCGGATCCAACCTGTTCAATATCTTGTTTGTACTGCCGGTCACGGCGCTGGTTCTCCCGATCGAAATCGCGGACTTGGCGGAAGTCCACCGCTATCTCATCGGGATGCTTCTGCTCACCGTGTTGCTTTGGCCCATCGTAGCCACCCATCGGAAGAGCGTCCGACGCGGCGAAGGCATCCTCTTGCTGATGCTGTTCGCTGGCATGATGGTGTGGGTGGTGCTGGCAGACGGTGTCTGACACCGGTGTCAGACACCGGTGTCAGGGACCGGTACCAGACACCGTCTTAGACTGGCAGGTCCCCATAATCGCCGTCGGCGGCATCCGCGGAGAAAGTGGTCGCAGCGCCGCCGCCGTCAATGCCCGGAGGTGCTGTGGCGGGTGACCAGTCGTAGAACCGCGTACAGGTGTTGTCCCACGTCATTTTCACGGTATCTGTCGGACCATTCCGCTGTTTGGCAATGATCAGTTCGGCCAGCGACATCTTGTCGGCATTCGCCTCAACCCAGGCGGGGTTGTTGTGGTGGTAGTAGGCCTCGCGGTGCAACATGGCCACAACATCCGCATCCTGCTCGATCGATCCAGATTCGCGGAGATCGCTCATCCGCGGACGATGCCCTTCTCGCTGCTCAGCGGCCCGGTTGAGCTGACTGAGACAGATGACCGGTACATGCAGTTCTCGCGCCAGCGCTTTGACACCCCGGCTAATTTCACTGACTTCCTGCTGCCGCGACTCGCTGCGCCTGCCGCTGGACATCAACTGCAGGTAGTCGACAAAGACCGCACCGATGTCGTGGGTCTGCTTCAATCGCCTCGCCTTGGCCCGTAACTGCATGATGGATAGCCCGGGCGTGTCGTCGATGTAGAACGGAGCATCGTGCAGTTCGTTGCATGCGCGGAGGATGGCCTGAAAGTCAGCGTCGGCGAGCATGTTCCGGCGGATCTTGTGCCCCGCCACACCGGATCGGGAACTCAGCAATCTCTGCACAAGTTGCTGCCTGCTCATCTCAAGGCTGAAGAAACCCACGGATGTTCCCCGGGACACCATGTTCTCCGCAATGTTCAATGCCAAGGCAGTCTTGCCCATCGAAGGCCGAGCGGCAATCACAATCATCTCGCTCGCCTGCAGACCGCTGGTCAACTCGTCAAGTCGCACAAAGCCCGTGGCGACGCCAGTGAGAATGCGACCTTCATTCTGTTCCATCTGGGCGATCGCATCGCTGATGAGTTGCTGAAGCGACTCGGCATGTCGCTGCTCCGACTGCTGGGCGATCCGGAAGATGCGGCTCTCCGCCTCATTGAGAATCTGCCGGGGATCCTCGGGGCTGTTGTAGGCATCATTGAGTATTTCGCCCGCGGCGGCGATGAGCTGCCGGATGACCGACTTCTCCTTCACCAGCCGGGCATAGTGGGATGCGCTGGCGGCACTGGGTACCGCCCTTGCGATTTCCAGCAGGTATTCCACCCCGCCGACCGCCTCCAACACCTGCCGATCAGTCAGCCGCTGCTGCAACTGGACCAGATCAACGGTCGAGTGCGTGTTGTAGATGTCCGCCATGGCCTCAAAAAGCAGGCCATTGGCCTTCTTGAAGAAGTCGTCGGTTCCCTGCACGATCAGGAGCACATCGTTGAGAACAGAGGGGTCCAGCAGGATTGAGCCCAGCAGACTCGACTCGGCCTCCAGCGCGTGTGGCGGCAACCCTTCAAGCAGGCGGCCGATCGCCTCGGGCCTGCCGGAGGCGCGTGGCTGTTCCGATCGCGTGGAGGCGATGACGACGTCGGGTTGTTCTTCGATGTGTTCGCCCATCCGTGAGCGTGACGCTAACTCCCCCGCGAGATTCTCGCCCGGTATCGACAAGCGATCCACGGCCACCGGCAAATCGACCGGACGGTCCGGGCCGCTCCAACTCTGCCGGTCAGACCTCAACCGGCGCGGCCATCTCCAATTCCATTTCGATGTTGTTCGACTGCTCCACCACGGCTTCTCGCATGAGGCGGCCGATCTTGAATTTCACGGTTCGACGCGCCGGGACGGGGACACGCTCGAGCGTCCGAGGATTCTGCGCCATCCGAGGTGCGCGATCGCGCGGCTCGAACACGCCGAAGTCACGAAACTCCAGTCGCCTTCCTTCACCCAACTCCCGTATGACATTGTCCAGGAATGACTGCACGATCAATCGAACATCGGCTCGCTTGTACTTCGTCTCTTCGGCGATCCGGTCGATCAATTCCTTCTTGGTCGTCGTGTCCATGTTCGGCAACCCCACTTTCCTTCTCTCGTGACTCTCGCTGAAGAGCGTGAGGGCAGCAAGCACTCCTCGCTCTTCTCCTCTTCCTCGATCGACTCGCCGACACGGTATGCGGAGTTCAACAGTCACGCGAGCATACTCGCACGAGCGTTCAACTCCGCTTCACCGTAATCTGGACGAGCCTCCCTTGCGCTTCCTGCACGTCGCCCGGCCAACCACGGCACGAGCGACAAGCTCAAACTCCTTCAAACTCCACCGTGTAGTATGGGGGGGCGGTGGTAAAGCGTCAAGGGTTCTTTCTTCCTCCCTGCCTCCATTCGTGGACACTCGGTGGACGATTAGGGGAGTTGGAGGGTAATTTTCCTTCCTTCTGGAGAGGTCGAGAGGTATCATCCCCCCCCTTGCCCGAGGCCAACGGCTTGGAATCACCCTCATGAACATCATTGTCTGTGGAGCTGGCGAAATCGGGGGCCACGCTGCGGAAGTTCTCGCTGAGAAGGGCGTGAATGTCACAGTCGTGGATAACGACCCCGATGCCCTTGCGGCACTCGGGGAATCGCTCGATATCGCAACCGTCGCCGGCCGGCCCGCGGCTGCCGAGGTGCTCTCACGGGCGGGCGCAGCGGAGGCCGATGTGGTCTTTGCCGCAACGGATGAGGACGAGGTCAATCTGCTGGCTGCGTCCACAGCGTCCTACCTGGGTGCAGATCGCACATTCGCGGCGGTCACGCACAGTACATTCCTCCGCCGCGAAGCGATTGACTATGCCCGGATGTTCTCAGTTGACGCGTTGATCTGTCCACCATTTCTGACCGCCCAGGCCATCGCCTCGCACCTCCGAAACCCCGCGGCGCTCAAGGTCGAACGCCTTGCGGGGCACGCGGTTGAGGTCCAGCAGTTTGAGGCCAGCGCCGGTGCGCCCGGGCTCGGGCGGCATCTGGCGGATGTCGAATTGCCCAAGGGTGCGCGGTTGGCGGCCATTACCCGCCATGGCAAGACCTACCTGCCAAGCGGTGACAGCACGGTCAGCGAAGGTGACGAAGTTCTTCTGGTTGCCAACTCCGATGCCTTTCATGACGCCCGCCGCGTCTTCCGTTCCAAGGATGCCGGCCGACGCAGTGTCGTGATCATGGGCGGGCCGCCCATCGCCGTCTGGCTCTGCCGCGCTTTGCAGAACAAGGGGTTCTCCGTCCGGTTGTTCGAGACCAACCCCGAGCGGGCGGCGGAGCTGGCCGAGAAACTCGACTGGGTTACCGTCATTCAGGCCGACCCCACTGACCCAGGAGTCTTTACCGATGAGCACCTCGAGAACGCGGATGCCTTCGTCGCCCTGACCAGTGACGAACACAACATTCTCGGGTGTGCCTGGGCTGCGGGGCTGGGCGTGGAAGAAACCTATCCGGTTGTCGCCCGGGCCGATTACGCCCCGTTTGTCCGCGCGATGGGCATCACGCTGTCCTTCAGCCCGCGGCACCTTGCCGTGCGGGAATTGCAACAACTGATCCGCCGCGGGCAGATGACGGAGGTAGCCTCGCTCGTTGGGGACGAACTGGCGATCTATCGGATCCGGGTCGGCGCCGGCGCCACCGTCATCGGCAAGCCACTTGCGGCCCTCCCCCTCATGCCCGACTGCATGGTCGTCATGCTGGAACACGGCGATCAGGGCGGGACTGTGCCGGGAGCCGATGTAAAACTGCAGGAGAAGGATGTCGTATTCGTTGTGGTCCACCGGGGATTCGAGGGCAACTTGCGGCAGCTGTTCGGAGTGGTTTGACCAATGAATTATCGCCTGATCCTGCGACAGCTCGGCCTGCTCGTCCTGGTGCTCAGTGGCCTCCTGCTGGCCATCTGGTGTTGGTCGGTCGTGCGATTCGAACTCATGGAAGACCGCCCGTTGGCAACGCACCTGCCGCTCTTGATTTCGGCAGGGGTGGGTCTGACCATGGCCGGGATTCTGTGGGTCCTGGGTCGCCAAGGATCCAAGTCCAACGGAACCGGCGCAGTCGGCCGCAGGGAAGCGCTCCTGCTTGTTTCGTCCAGTTGGCTTCTCGGTGCCGTGGTCGCGGCTGTTCCGTTCCTGCTCTGGGCGAGAATGGCCGGGGCCGACGATCACCCGTTCCGCTCGGCCATCAACTGTTACTTCGAGGCGATGAGCGGCCTCACGACGACCGGCGCTACCGTGCTCCCCGACATCTCGTCGCTGCCGGAGCCCCTGCTTCTCTGGCGGGCACTCATTCAGTGGCTCGGGGGACTGGGCATCGTCGTACTCTTCGTCGCGGTACTGCCGAGTCTCGGCGTGGGCGGCAAGAAGCTCTTTAGAGTCGAGGCGCCGGGGCCGGACCCCGAAGGTGTGCGTCCGCATATCCGCGAAACTGCCCGCCTTCTGTGGGTCATTTATGTCTGCCTGACGCTGGTAGAGATCATCGCATATCGCATCGCGGGCATGGGTTGGTTCGACGCCACATGTCACGCGTTCACCACGCTGGCCACAGGCGGATTCAGTACGCATGAGAGCAGCATTGGCGCATATGACTCAAGGTGGATCGACACAATCACCATCCTGTTCATGGTGCTTGCCGGCGCAAACTTCGGTCTGTACTACGCGGCAGTCAAGGGGAGGATGCGGATCATCTGGAAGGATCCGGAGTTCCGGTTCTACATATTCCTGCTGGTGGTTGGGTCAGCGGTTGTGGTGGGTTCGCTCATGGGGGGTGGGCAGGCCATCGTGACGACGACAGGAGTGGCGGAACCGGCGAGTTTCGGTGAGGCACTCACGCAGGGAGTCTTCACCACCGTTTCCCAGCAGACGACGACGGGCTTTGTGACCGCGGACTTCAATACTTGGCCCTTCGTGGCAAAGGCTGTGCTCATCGTGTTGATGTTTGTCGGCGGCTGTGCAGGCTCGACCGGCGGCGGCATCAAGGTGATTCGCATCTGGATTGCCCTCAAGGTCATGCTGGGCGAACTCGAGAGAGCGTTTCGTCCCAACGTGGTGCGACCGCTTCGGGTCGGTACAACTGCGATCGATCCGGATCTGAAGCTTGCCACCATTGCCTATGTGCTGGGCGTGGTTGTGTTGTTTGCCGCCGGGGCGGGGACGCTGATGCTGTTGGAGTCGGGGAATGCCGAGTGTGACTTCACGACGGCCGCCACCGCGTCGCTTGCCACCATCTGTACCGTCGGCCCGGGCCTTGCGAAGGTGGGCGCGATGGAGAACTACCTGTGGTTCAGCGATGCCTCGAAATTGGTCCTCTGCCTGCTGATGGCGATCGGACGGCTTGAGGTATTCGCGATTCTCGTTCTGCTGACACCACGGTTCTGGATGAAACGCTGATAGTCACAAACGGTGTCCGGTACCGGACACCCTCACATGGGTTTGTCGTCGATGGTCTGGTCGTAGACCTCAAGCAGCGTTTGCTTGTCGAAGATCATTTCGTTGCGCGACAGGCCGACGACCTCGTAGCGAGGTGTCAGCTCGATGGCGTCGCATGGGCACGCCTCTTCACACATGCCACAGTAAATGCAACGAAGCTCGTCGATGTCGAACTGCCGCGGATACTTCTCCCGATCGTCCCACGGTGACTCCTCCGCAACGATGTGAATGCAGTCCGCCGGGCACGCGGTAGAACACATGAAGCATGCGACACACTTCACACGGCCCTCGGCGTCCCGGTTCAGGCGATGCACACCCCGGAACACTGACCGTTCCTGACCGCCCTCCAGCACCGGCCGCTGATCTCGTTTCTCCTCCGGATACTGCACGACCCAGATATTCGATTTATTCTTGCCGTCACGCCCGACATTGCCCAGACAATGCCGCAGAGTGGTCCCAAGGCCCTTCAAGACAGTCGGGATGAACAGTGATTCGCCCCGTTTGAGCGGAGCAGGCGTCACATCGATGATCTGATCGTCGGAAATCGGCATGGGCAGGCGTCGATTATATGATGCCGGATCATGGCCGACTCTTCTGCATCCCGACTCTGGCGCCTTTCCGGGCTCGGGTTCACGCTCGCTTCCGAAATCGTGGCCTGTGCGCTGATGGGATGGGGGCTGGTCTGGGTACTCGGGCAGTTTGACGAATCATGGTCCACCCACACCAAGAGTTTCATTGCAGGCGGCGCGATCTGCGGAATTGTCGTCGGCCTCTACTCGTTCATAAAGTCCTCGCTGCGAGCGGTCCGTGAGGATTCCGCAAAGTGAGTAGCCCCACGGCCAGCCTTGCTACAGCCCGCATCGTGACGGCACAGGTCCTGGTCGCCGCCGTTTCGTGCGGCATCTGGGCCGTGATCGCCCTGCTGGGGGGATGGAATGCGACCGCGGGAGTAGTTGAAACAGTGGTGGTCGGGGCCATTTCACTGGCCATGGTTGCCGTCATTCGACCCGCGAATCCGCGGCCCGTCGCGACCTTTGCCACGGTGTGGATGGTGGCCTCGCTGACCCGCTTCGCAGCGGCCCTCGGGGTGACCTTTTTGCTACACTCCGCGGCTCAACTTGACGCACGACCCCTGCTCTTTTCTTTCCTCCTCGTCGCAGTTCTGCTGCTTCTGGTGGAGACAAGGGTAGTGGCCAGAACGCTCTCCGCGAACACGCCCAGAAGCGACCCGAACGAACCAGCATGATCCCCCTGCTCGCCAGTTCCAATCCGATTGAGCACATTCTCGACAAGCCGGTCGTCGGCACCGAGAACGCCGTGTTTCAAAGCACGGAACACCTCACACTGTTCGGCGGACCGCTCCTCACGATGCACATGGCATCGCTCTTTCTCGCAGGCATTGTGACCTTCCTGATGCTGCGATCAGCGGCCAATCGCATCGCGATCGGACATGAGTCACAGGGCACCGACCGCTACCTGACCAAGGGTCGAGTATCGCAGGTCATCGAGGTCATCACGCTCTACCTTCGGGACAATGTCATTGAACCTGTTCTTGGACATGAGACCAATAAGTTTCTCCCCTACCTGCTCTCGGTCTTCTACTTCATTCTGGTGTGTAACTTGCTTGGACTCGCACCATTCGCTGATGTCCAGAAGATCTTCGGACCCGTCAACGAGCACGGTGAGATGAACTGGGCGGTGTTCGGCGGCACGGCGACCAGCAACCTCGCCGTCACCGTTGGCCTGGCCCTCGTGTCCTTCGTGGTCATCCAATGGCACGCCTTCCGGTCACTGGGTATTTCCGGCTGGGCGCACCACCTGACCGGCGGCGCCCCGCCCTACCTCCTGCCGATCATGCTTCCCATCGAATTCATGGGTATGTTCATCAAACCGGCTGCGCTTGCGATTCGTCTGTTTGCCAACATGGTGGGCGGGCACACGATGCTGGCCGTGCTCACAATGTTCGGCATGATGTCCTGGCAGGCCATGCAGAACTATCTGCTCACCGGTGCAGTCGAGGTAGTCTCGATCGCCGTGGCCGTACCGATCAGTTTCCTCGAACTCTTCGTCGCCTTCCTCCAGGCATTCATCTTCATGTTCCTCACGACTGTGTTCATCGGACAGATGTCACACCACGACGACGAACATGCGGTGGAGGCGATTGCTCCCTGAAAACGAACAACATGACCCGGCGTGGGACGGGTCCTCAACGCGTTCATCAACCACGGCGTTCCCACGACGCCAACTCCCCTCCAGCAGTTGCTGGACAATGCACTGGAACTACCAATGAAGAAGCTTGTTGCCTGTACTGCTCTTGCCTACGCCGCCCTCGCCATTCTTGGCGTTGATGTCGCTTCCGCAGCCGAACACGCCGGCGAGGCGTCCGCTGCTGCGGGTAGCCTGAAGGGCCTTGGTGGCGGTCTTGCCGCCGGACTCGGCGCCTGTGGTGCCGGTATCGGTATCGGTCGCATCGGCGGCGGCGCCGTGGAAGCCATCGCAAGGCAGCCGGAAATGGCAGGGGCCATCGGTACCAACATGATCATTACGGCCGCGCTCGTCGAAGGCGTTGCGCTGTTCGCAGTGGTCATCGGTCTGCTTGGCATCCTTGTTGGCTGAGTCTCGTTTCCCGCCCTGCCGGTGATGGCGTCTGTGTGCCTTCACCGGGCAGCGCTTTCACCTGCACGTAGATGCGAGGATCCCGCTGATGATGTTCATCGCCGCTAGTTCGCCCGTCTCAGTCCAGTTGTTGACGCTGATCACGACGCTGGTCGTGTTCGCGCTCTTCTTTCTGGCCGCGGGCAAGTTCGTCTGGCCGAAAATCCTGCAGGGATTGGATGCAAGAGAAGAAAAGCTCCGGAGCGACCTTGACGCGGCCGAAGAGGCCCGGCAACAGGCCAAGGACGCTCTTGGAGAGTACGAGTCCGAACTGGCCAAGGCCCGGCGTGAGGCAGGCGACATGATCGCCGCGGCTCGCGACGAAGCAAAGAAGGCCGCAGAGGAACTTCGATCCCGCAATCAGGTCGAACTGGGCGAGATGAAAAAGGCTGCTGGCGCGGAGATCGAGTCGGCCAAGAAGGCCGCCATCGCGGAACTGCATGGCGAAGCCAGTTCGCTTGCCGTCGCGGTGGCCTCCCGAATCCTGGGACGCGAAATAACCTCGGACGATCAGCAGAGGCTCGTTGAGGATTCACTGAAGGAACTTGCAGAGAGCGGTGCAAAGTAGAGATGCCATGACAGCAACCACCGACGCCCTCTCACATGTCTACGCCCTCAGCCTCTTTCAACTTGCGGAAGAGGCCGATGGCAATGACAAGGTTCTTGAGATCGCCGATGAACTCGAGCAGATCTGCGAACTGATTCGCAGCAACAGAGAACTCGCCACATTCTTTGCTTCTCCGGTCATCGATGTCGAACGCCGGAGCGCGAGCCTCGTGGCGATCTTTTCCGATCGACTGACCGATCTTGTGCTCCGATTCCTGATCGTCCTCAACCAGAAGGGGCGGCTAGGCCATCTGGAGAGCATCTCCACCGCGTATGACGCGCTGTTGCAGGAGGCATTCGGCCGGGTAGAGGTGGATGTGTTCACCGCGCAGCCCATGGCGGCTGCAGATATGGAAGGAATCAAGGTCCAGATGGCATCTGCCCTCGGCAAAGAGCCCGTCCTGCACCCCTATGTGGACAAGGCCATGCTCGGCGGCATCAAACTGCGGATCGGCGATCAGTTGATCGACGGTTCCGTATCAACGCGACTTCGCCGCCTCGGCGAAGACCTTACGAAGCGCGGCGGCAGTTCCGTCCGCGAGACATTCGAGAGATTCATGGACGACGCGTCCTGAATGACGGTCAACCACCAAGAGATGAGAATCAACCGTGAAGATTAAGACTGACGAGATCACATCTGTCATCAAGCAGGAAATCGAGCAGTTCTCAAGCGACCTTGAGATCTCCGAGGTCGGCCGGGTCGTGGAAGTCGGTGACGGCATCGCACGCATCTACGGACTCTCCAACTGCATGGCGGGCGAACTTCTTGAATTCGAAACCTCCGAGGGTCCCGTCATGGGCCAAGCCATGAACCTGGAGCTCGATACCGTCGGCGCGATCATCTACGGGAACTACCTGCAGGTCGAGGAAGGCAACACCGTCCGCACGACCAACAACCTCCTTGAGGTACCGGTCGGCAATGAACTGCTCGGCCGCATCGTCGATCCTCTGGGGAATCCGCTCGATGGTGGATCTCCCATCACGACATCGGAAACCAGGAAGTTGGACATTGTGGCACCCGGCATCGCCGCGCGGCAGCCGGTGAAGGAACCGCTCCAGACCGGCGTCAAGGCCGTCGACTCGATGATTCCAATCGGCCGTGGCCAGCGGGAACTCATCATCGGCGACCGCAAGACGGGAAAGACCGCCGTCGCTCTGGACGCGATCATCAACCAGAAACAGTATTGGGGTACGGACGATGCGGTCGTGTGCATCTATGTCGCTGTCGGCCAGAAGGACTCCACGGTAGCTGGCGTGGTCGAGATACTGAAAGAGCACGGCGCCATGGACTACACCATCGTCGTGGTGGCGGGGTCGGCGACGCCGGCCCCGCTGCAGTACATCGCCCCTTACGCCGGGTGCGCAATGGGCGAGTTCTTCATGTGGCAAGGCGCGGAGGACAAGACCCCCAAGCATGTGCTCTGCGTCTATGACGATCTCTCCAAACAGGCCACCGCATATCGGCAACTCTCCCTCCTGCTTCGGCGACCGCCCGGACGCGAGGCCTACCCCGGCGATGTTTTCTATCTCCACAGTCGGCTTCTTGAGCGGGCAACGAAGTTGTCGGACGCCAACGGTGGTGGCAGCCTGACGGCTCTCCCGATCATCGAAACGCAGGAAGGTGACGTGTCGGCGTACATTCCGACAAATGTCATCTCGATTACGGACGGGCAGATCTACCTGCAACCCGAACTCTTCGCCGCTGGTGTGCGGCCCGCCATCAATGTGGGTATTTCCGTGAGCCGCGTCGGTGGCAATGCCCAGATCAGCGCCATGAAGGAAGTCGCCGGATCGCTGCGGCTCGACCTTGCGGCGTATCGGGAACTGGAGGCATTCGCCCAACTCGGAACCGAACTCGACGCAGCCAGCCAGATGCAACTCGACCGTGGTGCCAGGATGGTGGAACTCCTCAAGCAGGGCCAGTACCAACCCTTTGATGCCATCGATCAGGCGATTTCCATCTACGCCGCCTCCAAGGGCTTCATGGATGACCTTCCGCTGGACAAGGTCCACGCATTCGAATCCTCCCTGCTGGAGTACATGCGAACGACCGCCCGCGAAACAAGGGACAAGGTTGTGGAGTCCGCCTCCTTCAAGGGGCTTGAGGATGACATGTCGAAGGCAATTGGAGACTGCAAGGCCGGATTCAACGCCTGATTAGGAGGCGGTATTGTGGGAATCCCGTCCATTCTTGGCCGATCAAGGTTCCCATATGCAACACCCGCTGATTCCTGCCGCCATCGAAGCCGTTTGCACCGCCGCTGCCGTCTCCCGCGCAGTGCAGGCCAATCTCGATCAGGTCCGCGCAGCGACCAAGGACGATCGGAGCCCCGTGACGGTCGCCGACTACGCCGTGCAGGCCATCATCGCGTTACATCTCGCCGATGCGGTTGGACCGGAAGACATGTACATCGTGGGCGAAGAGGATGCCTCGGCGCTACGAAGTGACGAGCAGGCGGTGATTCGCGCGGCGGTTCTGGAAGCCGTGCGTGCCTGGAGACCGACTGTCACCGAGGACGAGGTGTTGGACGCCATCGATCGCTGCGATCATGACGGCACCGCCGACGGATACTGGGCGCTGGATCCCATCGACGGCACAAAGGGGTTTCTGCGAGGCCAACACTATGCGATCGCGCTTGGCCGAATCGAGAACGGTGAAGTCGTCGCCGGCGCGATGGGATGCCCCAACCTTTCAATCGATCAGTCCTTCCCCTTGGATCAGCGGGATCCAACCGGCGTGGTCTACGCTGCATCTCGCGGCGCAGGCGCCTGGGAGTTTGCAGGATGCGACCCACATGCCTCGCCCATGGGCATGGTTGCCCGCGAGTACACAGGCGACCGCCCACTTCGATTCTGCGAGTCGGCCGAGAAAGCACACTCGAATCAGAGCGACTCGGAACGCATTGCGGAGCGCATCGGTGATGTTGGCGAGCCAGCCCGTCTCGACAGTCAGTGCAAGTACGCACTTGTGGCCCGCGGCCAGGCGGATGCGTATCTGCGATTGCCCACGCGCAAAGGCTATGTCGAGAAGATCTGGGATCACGCAGCTGGTCTCTCTATCGCTACGGAAGCGGGCGCCATCGTGTCCGATATAACGGGGTCGCCATTGGATTTCCGGCATGGGCCACAGTTGGAAATGAACCGCGGGGTCATCTGCGCCGTACCCGGACTGCACGAGAGGATCATTGCCATGATCGGGGACCTGGCAATCGCAGAGGGATGAGTTGATGAGCATCGACGCCTGGATCACGCTGGGAACGCTTGTTCTGGTCGCGTCCTTTCTGGTGCGAAGCCGGATCGGCCCAGACCTCATCATGGCCGGTGGGTTGGTGTTGTTGATGGGGAGCCGGGTTGTCGACTGGGATGTCGCAATGGCGGGGTTCGCCAATCAGGCACTGTTGATGATCGGCGGCCTGTTCGTTGTTGCCGCGGGTCTCAAGGAGACCGGGGGCATCGAACTGATTGGACGCCGACTGCTGGGCCGACCGGCATCCCTCGGGATAGCGCAGATTCGGATGATGGTGCCAGTGGCCGGTATGTCGGCGTTCATGAATACGACACCCATCGTCGCCATGTACCTGCCCATGGTCAGTGACTGGGCCAAGCGACTACGGATTTCCCCCTCCAAGTTGTTCATGCCATTGAGTTTCTCGGGCATCCTTGGCGGTCAGGGAACCATGATCGGCACGGGATCCAACCTGATCCTGATGACACTGTTCGTCGCGTTCATGCAGGACCCACCAGAGTGGGTCACGGAGATGGGCGTTGCGCCCCCTTCCGCCGCACTGGCCTTTTGGGGTCCCGCGTGGCTTGGCGTACCCGTGGCTGTGTTCGGCATGGCATTCATTGTCATCGCGACCAAGTGGCTCCTGCCCGATCGCACCCCCGCCGGTCAGCAGGAGGTGGAATCCCGCCAGTATCAGGTCGAGATGTTTGTCCAGAAAGGTGCATCTGTTGCCGGCAAGACTATTGAGGAAGCCGGGCTGCGAAGCCTTCCGGGGCTCTACTTGCACGGGATCGAGCGAGAAGGCCGGGCGTTGGTCGCAGTCGGACCCAAGGAGCAACTGTGCGTTGATGATCGATTGATCTTTGTCGGCGCCGTCGAGTCGGTCGTCGATCTACGGAAGATCCCCGGGCTCGTGCCGCAGTCGGAGCAACTGTCGAAGATTCAAGGCCCCCCGCTCTTCCGAACGCTTGTTGAAGCGGTGGTGTCCAGTCAATCACCGCTGGTCGAGCGGACCGTGCGGGCGTCCAGATTCCGCACGAAATACAACGCCGTCATTCTCGCGGTGCATCGTGGAGGAAAGCACATCACCGGCAAGATCGGCGACATCGTTCTACAACGAGGCGACACGCTGCTTCTCGAAGCCGACCGCGATTTCATCAAGGCGAATCGCCACAGTTCGGATTTCTATCTCGTATCGCAGGTTGAAGACTCCAGGCCACCAAGCCACGACAAGGCAGTCCTGTCGCTGGCGATTCTTGGGCTCCTGATCTTTGGCCTCACAACCAACCTCATCGGCAGAGTCACGATTGTCTGGCTCTGCGGACTGCTCATGGTCGCGACACGATGCCTCTCCGGCCCCGCTGCGCGCAGGGCGATCAATCTTCAGGTGCTCATCGTCATCGGTTCAGCCATGGGTATCGGTGCGGCGGTGGAGGAGAGTGGTCTGGCTGCGATGATCAGCGGCGGGCTCATTGATGCTGCGGGAAACCTTGACCTCGGTCCGCGCGGCACGCTGCTCATGGTCTTCATTGCCACAAGCATTGCTGCGCAATTGATGACTAATTTCGCGGCCGCAGTCATCATGTTTCCAATCGCCATGGGCGCCGCCGCAGGAATGGATGCCAGCCCCTACCCCTTCCTCTTCACAATGATGGTGGCTGCCGGCTGCAATTTTCTCACGCCGATCACCTACCAGACGAACCTCATGGTCTATGGACCAGGTGGATACAAATTCCTCGACTACACGCGGCTCGGCCTGCCGCTGACCGCTCTTGCAGCGATCATCGCCGTCGTTCTTGCGCCCATCGTCTTCCCGTTCGTCCCCGTGACATGACCGCCCCGCGCGCATCGCGAATCATTGCGGGGATCATGATCAGTGTCGTGCTGCTCTGGCTCGTCGGCCGGTTTCTCTCAGATCGACTTGCTTTGAGTCAGTGGCTCTCGTGGATTCCCACACTTGGTGTCGCGGCGATCCTGTTGGTGGGGAGTGGATTCGCGTTGGCAGCGCGGCGACGCTGCTGGGCGGTGCTTGCAGCCGTACTTGGCGTAACGGCCCTGTGCTGGTGGGCATTCGCGGAAAACCACCTGTTTCAAGAACGCGATGGAACGGGTGACATCCGCCTCGTCGCCTGGACCATGAGTCACTCAAAGGCTCGATCGCGAGAACACGCCGAGGAGGTCATTCGTCTGGACGGTGACATCACCGTCATGACCCATGGCTACATCGTCCGGGGCGAGAAAACACTCAAGGAGTGGCTCGGCCCCCGTGGAAAGCGGCTGATCAACGGTCCATTCACGGTGTTGACACGATTCCGAGCGGTCGAGGTACAGACGTTGATCGCATCGGATGGCGTTCACTTGTCCATGTTCATCCTCGGCACAAAGAAGGAACTGGGTCGGCATCTCGTGTTGTGGGCCATCGACTTGCCTTCCGAGTTCAATGAGTCAAGGATCGCCACTGCACGCCGAACGCGGCGGCTTCTATCAGATGTCGATGCGCCGCCGCCGGATATCGTCGTCGGCGACTTCAACATGGAGAGAAACAGTGCGGCGATCAAGGTGATGTTCCCCGCGCTTGCCGATGCGTGGGACGAGGCGGGCAGCGGCCTCTCTTCTTCGTATCACCGCGTACTTCCGCTCTACCACATCGACCACATGCTGCTGGGGCCCTCCGTTCGGGCGGTCTCCTACAAACTGGTCAATCCCGGCATCGGTCGCCACCGCGTGCAAGTCGCGGAACTGGTCAGCAACTGACCGACTGGCCCTGCATCCAGTCCCACTGGCGGCGGAGGCCATCGGCAAACGATGTCGATGGTGCGTATCCGAGTTCCCGCATCGACCGCTGAAGATCTGCCGCGGTGTGGTCGACATCCCCGAGTTGCATGGGCAGTTCCTCGATGACAGGAGGCCGCCCGACCACCTCGCCGATCAGGCCGATGAGTTCGCGAAGTTCGATCGGGTCTCCGTGCCCGAGATTCCACTCGCGGCATCGCGGTTCGTTGCCGATGGCATCGCTCGCCAGTCGAATGCCCTGCACGATGTCGCCGACATAGGTGTAGTCCCGCGTTGAGGATCCATCGCCGAACATCGAGATAGTCTCTCCGCTCGCGACCTTTCGCATGAATTGATAGATGGCGAGATCGGGTCGTTGTCGTTCCCCGAAGACTGTGAACGGACGCACGGTTGCGATCGGCATGCCGTCCTGGTCGGATCTGATGCGGCAGATGAACTCCCCCGCCCGTTTGGTTGCGCCGTAGGGACTGATAGGCAAGGTGTGTTCCGCGTCTTCGACGAAGGGGCGGCTGCATGTATTGCCGTACACACTTGAGCTCGACGCGAATACGAACCGGCGACAACCAACCGATGCGGCCGCGTCAAGCACACTTACCAATCCGTCAATGTTGACGCTGGCATACTCCTCCGGTGACGCGATGCTGGGGCGAACGCCAGCGAGTGCAGCGAGATGCACGATGTGCGTCGGCTGAAAGTCGGCAGCAAATCGATGGACGCCTTCCTTGTCGCGAATATCGATTTCGCCGAACTGGAGGCCTGCGCTGCTCGATGCGGTTGCCCAGGCGCGGCGATCGTCATCGGCGTAGAGCGTCTGATCGAAAATGTCGATGCCCGCAACAGGCAGGCAATCCCGAAGCAACAAATCGCACAGATGCGAGCCGATGAAGCCGGCAGCGCCGGTGACAAGCCAGCGTTCACTCATGCTGAGAGGATAGCGGGCACAAGTCTGCCGGGCACACCCACTCAATCAAGAGTCTAAGAAGAGATCGTAGATGAGATCGTCCTGGTCCCGAATCACGGTGCCTTCCGGGACATACAGCGGCAACTGACCCTGAATCAGGACATTGTCGCGCCAGGACACGGAGCCATCTCCACGGAGTACATTCATGCCTGAGCCGTGGCTGAAATCATCGCGGGTACGGAGACCATCCATGGCCAGCACAAGTTTGTGACCCTTGAGCAGGCTGCGGCGTTTACCAGTTCGCCAATCCTTGTGGCCGGCGTAGTGGTAGTTCGTGTACAGGTCGTCTTGCACCGCCTTGACATTCCAGTTGCTTCGCTGCTCCTCAAGGCGATTGTCGCCTCGGTGACTTGGGCAGTAGAAGCAGTCGGCCGTATCGCAGTAATGCCATTGGAAGAGCCGGCCCAGGCCGTCCCATGTTCCATCCGGCAACGGCTCGGGCGGTCCTTGTCGACCCGCCCGCGGGCCGGTCGACGGTGATTCCAACTGGTGTGCGCCGTGTCGAGCAACCATGAGGTCGGCGGAAAGTGGTTCGAATTGATCAAGTACACCAGCAACCGGCAGACGATTACGGGTGTCGCCGGCGTACATCGTGATGGCCTGTCCAAGTTGTCGTTGGTTGCTGGCGCACACGACGCGGCGGGCGTTTTCACGCACCGAAGTCAGCGTCGGCATGAGCAGGCCGCTCAGCAACGCGGTAATGGCAAGTGTCACCATCAACTCGGCAATGGTGAATGCTCGACGCTGCGGTGATGGCGAGCCGATACATCTCAGTTGAATCCCGGACCGAACTGTCGCGACATTCGTGGTCACGGTGCAGTCTCCAAGCGGCAAATTGGTGCCGCATGCCTCCCCCGCACCCGGAAATTCCAGAGTATTCCCCCACCGGAGTCTACTGTCGACATGGGCCTTTCGCACGGATTTTTCCGGTTCTCCCGGAAATTCCGGGGTAAACTGATGGGCCGACCCGCCCCCATGCGTCGTTTTTGGGGGGTTGGGTTCGATCCTGCCGGATCGGCAACCGTATCAGTATGCGGATGCGAATCCTAGCCCAGTGGAGGTGGGTCCTTGCCCGAAGAGCCTGATTATCGGTTGATGCGGCGTGTCGCCCTTGGCGAGGAGGATGCCGTTGCCGAGTTGTATGACCGGTTCGGCGGCCTTGTTTTCAAACTTTGCAGGCAATTTCTATCCTCTCAGGCCGAGGCGGAAGATGCGGTACAGGAGGTCTTTGTACGGCTCTGGAAGACTGCAGATCGCTTTGACTCCCGAAAAGCCAAGTTGGTGACCTGGGTCATGCTGCTATCACGGCGGCACTTGATCGACCGGCTGCGGCGGAAGTCTGTGAGGCCCAAGCAGCGAGAACTTGACGAACAAACGGCCGAATCGGCAACCGAGAGCACTGCTCAGTCGAACATCTGGTTGCAGGAACGGAACAGTATTCTATGGAAACAGTTACAGGACCTTCCCGAACTGCAGCGGATCGTGATCGAGCGATCGTATTTCCAAGGATTCACACTTCGTGAAGTGAGCCTCCAACTCGACGCACCGCTGGGAACGGTCAAGTCTGCCCTTAGTCGAGGGCTTTTCCGACTCCGGGAACAGTCGGCTGACAGGATGTCAACCGGTTCATGACAAGGATTTGAGACATGCACGAAAGAGACGCACAGAACAGCCAACAACTTCTTGAACTCGCAGTGCTTGACGCATTTGCGATTCTGGAACCCATGGAAGCGGAACTGTTCGACCGCGCGTTTCATGATTCCCCGCAGGCGGTGCAGGATCGAATTCGCCTGATGCAGGCGGATCTCGCCGCTGACATGTCTCTACTCCCGACCGATACCCCCCCTGCCGACCTCCGGCAGCGAGTGCTCGACGCGGTTGCCGCTGCGGCTGACAAGGAAGCGAGCAGACTTGCGCCGCTGGCGCTCATCGGCGCACGGTCGGCCGCGAGTCGCGAACGAGGACGGTCTACGCTTGGGGCAACAGCCTGGCGAGCAGTAGCAATGGTTCTTCTCGGTGTGTCGGTGGTGCTGGCGATATTCGCGGTTGACGCAAATCGGCGAGCCACCCGAATCACCGAATACGCGCTGAATGTGGATGCCGATCAGGTACTGCAGTCCTATGCGGGTATCGATACCTCCGCGTTCTTCGGTAATCCGGATTGCCGCATCATCCGCCTTGAGCGGCTTGGTGGCGAACATGCCGGGTACATTCGTGTCGCCATCAACGAGCGAAGCGGCGGCGGGCATGTGATGGCCATCGACCTTCCTGAGGGCGAGGAGTTGATTCTCCGCGGAACGACGCCAGACGGCGAAGTACTGGAGCTCGCACGGCTGACGGCCGACGGGCCGGTAGTCGCACGCGGTTTCCATCTGGATGATGTCTCCATCGCCGGCACGCTGTTGATCACTGCCGTTGATTCGTCGGGCACAGTTCGCTGGGGCTGATTTCGGATTGCGGGGGATAGCATCTGCCCGCGGAATCGGGGAGACTGACGGCATGCACAACGAAAACCTCTGGTCGCCGTGGCGATATGAGTACATCCAGGACCTCAAGCGCCGGCAGGAGGTGGTAGGTGCTGATGGTGCCGTGCAGAGCAACTTTCTGCTCGAGTATTGGGAGTCTCCGGACTGTGACCGCGAAAACCTGGTCGTGATGCGCAGCGATGATGGCCTGGTGCTTCTGAATCGCTACCCCTACGCAAATGGACATCTGTTGGTGGCGTTGGGTGAGGCGCGTCCGACACTTCTTGACTATGAGCCATCGCAGCGCCGAGCATTCTGGGATCTCATCGAATCGGCCGCGGAGATGATGCGAAGCTCACTGCATCCACAGGGGGTCAATATCGGCATCAATGAAGGCCGCGCGGCCGGGGCGGGTCTGCCGGAACATCTTCATGCGCACTTGGTCCCGCGGTGGAACGGGGACACCAACTTCATCACGGCGATCGGCGAAGTCCGAGTGATTCCGGCTTCGCTTGAAACGATGTGGGAGATGTATGTGGGCAACCGGTAGGGAGATCTGCGGGACCCGCGCTGCGGTTGTGCCCGAACCCGAGCATCTAGGTGGGTTCGCCTGCCGTCGTTCCCGGCCGTCCCCTCGTTGGGGGCTTGACCATCGACGCAGCTGATGGCGATCCCGCTGGGTTCGACAGGATCGAGCGCAAATGCGCAGTGCGGGTTCCGTCGACCTCCTGTGAGGTTCCGCCCACACCATAACACTACTCGGGGACAACACATCGCGCCATGTTCCCGATTCACCAGATAACCACGGCCTTTCGCTCATTCCATCCTGCATCGCTGCCTCCTGGGAGCAGGTTCCATTACAGGCGGGAAGTCTTGGCGTGGGCATTCCTGCCCATGATGATGGGTGCGGCGGAAGGCGGCGTGATCGGGGTGTTGGCCAAGCGGTTCTTTACTGGCTATGTGGACGACACGCTGCTGGATTGGTCAGTCGCCGCCATTACGGCGGCGCAGGGCGTCGCCAACATATCTGGTTTCGCATGGGCGGCGATAAGCCACGGTCGGCACAAGATTCGGTTTCTCACAGCGCTTTCAACCATAACGGTCTTTCTTGTTGCGGGAATTGCGATGACGCAGCGCACGCCTGGCGGGCTCTTGTGGTTGCTGTGTTGTTTTGTGGGAGCCCGCGTCTGCTGGTCGGGTGTCATTACGCTGCGGACGGCGGTCTGGCAGGCTAATTACCCGCGGGCGGGTCGGGCGAGAATTGCCGGGAAGATTGCAACAGTTCAGGCGATCATCTTCACTGTCGCAAGTCTCTGTGTTGGCGAGTTGATGAATGTCAACGACGAATCGTATCGATGGGTCTTCCCCATCGCCGCTGTGATGGGCATGGTCGGGACCCTTTTCTACAGCCGCATGCGGGTGCGTGGACACAAGGCGATGTTGAAGGCGGAACGGGTTGGGCGTGGTTCGTTGGCATCCGCACCGATTGGCGCGGCGCGACTTCTGGTGGAA
>PVBE011649534.1_pt1 | contig 77967 bp, 63 predicted proteins | sample 1631181 | NCBI WGS metagenome assembly PVBE01 (sample SAMN08397723, study PRJNA350692) | Marine metagenome, whole genome shotgun sequencing project. | isolation source: water | place: Pacific Ocean | collected 2012-04
CTCCCTCTCCGCCAAACGAAAAAAGGGAGCCCTCGTGGCTTCCTTTTTTCGTTTGGTCGATGGGTTTGGGATGAGAAGCCTCGCAGGTTCGACAAATCGGCAGGACAGCCGATTTGGGCGTCAGCTTCGCTACCGGGTCCGAAACCCGAGGGCACAAGGTTAACATCTGTTGCGTATGAGGACACTGACGGAGACAATCATCTCTGGCTGGTATGAACGTGCCTCGCGACTTGCGGTACTAATAGATTCGAACCCCATAATGAAGTTGGCTCTAAGCGCGGAGGCCGGGAGATGACAATCACAATCACCGCAATCAACGCAACGTTTGGTGCAGTCGTAACCGATGTTGATCTGGCCAAACTTGGCGATGAAACCTGGTCCGAGATTCACACGGCCTTCCTGGAGTATGGCGTACTGGTATTCCCCGGTCAGCACTTGGACGATGAAGCCCAGGGCGCCTTTGCGAGCCGTTTCGGCAACATTGAGCAATTCTCCCCGCAGCAGACTGGATCGAACATTCACATTTCCAACCAGAAACCAGATGGCTCACTGGCTCAACCTGACGAGCAACAGTTTCATATTCTGCGCGGCAACGAGGGCTGGCATACCGACAGCACCTACATGCCACTCGCCTCCAAGGCGGCACTGCTGGCCGCGATGGTCCTGCCTCCCGAAGGCGGCGAAACCGACTTCGCTGACATGCGAGCCGCCTGGGATGAACTCGACGAGGAAACACAAGCCAGGCTGGAAGAACTTTCAGCGTATCATTCACTGTATTACTCACAAGAGCAGGCAGGTTATCACTACAAGACCGATAACATGTACGGCTTTCACGACAAGGGTACGCCCCTTCGCCCAATCGTTAAGACACACCCGGATACCGGCCGCAAGTCAATCTACACAGGACGGCATGCCTATGGGATTCCGGGGATGAATGCAGAGGAGTCGGAAGTCCTGCTGAAAGAACTGCTGGAAAATGCCTGCCGGCCACCACGCACCTATAGGCACGTATGGCAGCTTGGGGATCTTGTCGTCTGGGACAATCGTTGCCTGATGCACCGCGCCAGACCTTATGACACCAGCTGCGCCCGAGTGCTGCGCGGAACCAGGATTTCGGGGGAGCCGGAAACCGAACTTGCGCCTACCTTCGCCGATAAAAGGGCAGATGGATTTCAGCCGGCCACTTGAGTCGACCCTCAGCTTGTGAAGTTCGGCGCGTTCTGTCAGTTCATTGCTAGGGCTCGAGTGCCCAGCTTGGATCACGCTTCTCCGCGAACGCCGTCATGCCTTCGCGTGCTTCTGGTGACGCGAACATGCGTGCAGAGAGCGCTCCCATCGCCTTGAACCCTTCGTCGGTCGACAGCGTCGGAACGAGTCTGCACATCTTCTTGGTCTCGGCGAGCGCCTGCGGGCTGCACTTCTTGAGCGACGCAAGCAGTTCGTCAACGGCTGCGTCCAACTGGTCAGCAGGAACTGCACGATTGATAAAGCCCCAATCGGCCGCCTGCGCACCTGTGAATGTGTCACCAGTCAGCATCAACTCGGCACCCTTGAGCGTCCCGAAGCGGGGCAGGCAGACGACTGAGATCACCGCTGGCACCACGCCGATCCGCACCTCGCTGAACGCCATGGTGGCGGAATCGATCATGATGACAAAGTCACAAGCTGACATCACACCAAGCCCACCGGCACGAACTGCGCCATTCACCCTGGCAACTACCGGTTTCGGAGATTCCCAGATCATGTTGACGATACCGGGAAGTCCCCTCCCGCCTCGTCCCTGTTGAGGTTGCTCCCCCTGGGCCCTCGCCACGTTTGCCTGTTTGGACTCTTTTAGATCGGCGCCAGCGCAGAAAACAGTGCCGCTGTGGGTGAGTACAACGGCTCGTGCGTTAGGGTCGGCAAGAGCCGACTCGACGTGTGTTTCGAGCTCACTGCTTAGCTGTCTGGAAAGGGCGTTGCGGTTGTGGGGTGAATCCATGGTAATCGTGGCGATACCGTTACTGATGTCTAAATGGACTAGCTCGTCCTGCACGTTGAACCTCCTGGCCCCATTGGTCGAATATTGATGTGGTACCGATTGTACTTATCTTGTAATGGGGGAGTAAAGGCTGCGCCTAAACAGTCACCAAATCAAGCCAGCGGACAGGTTTTCGGGCCGGACAAGATCTGCGGAAGCCCTCTTGTCCAAGGATGGACACTGCGACTAATGAAGCTGCTGAAAAGAATGACATCACTCAGCTGCGAGATGTAGAAACTATGTCATCCGTCGTGCTATTCAAGAATACACGGATGGGAAGCAATACGTTATTGCGTGGTTTCCACGATCATCTGGTAGGGCTCTCCTCCCCCAGCGGCTTCCGCCGCAACGGCGATGATCGAGCTCCGCGCTACCAGATCAATGCGTATCGGACCGAGGAGTATGGCGTTTGTCCCCGAGGTCGTAACCACGACATCCATCAGCTTGGCTGGCATTGTCACTGCTGAGCTCGACAGAAAGCCGAACTGTGTCAATATCGGGAAGTCGTCTTCCAGTGCGTCACCGACATCCAGCACATATACATCAATCCGTGGGTTATTGGCATCGTCCGTCTCGCGCAGTGTGTTGATGAAATGCAGGTTTGCCGACGTCGCTATCCGTCGCTGAGGCGACGTTGAAGATCGCACCGCCAGCGAATCGTCAGCGATGGAACCCCCGATCGTGATTGTATAGAAAGTGCCCTGGTTCAGGCTGACCGTGGTCCTCTTTGCCTCGACGCCCGGAGTGCTGGCTGCTGCCACGGAAACGTCGACGAATGCGGCATCGATGGCCGAGAATGCGGTGATCTCGGTGTATGCGAGGGTTACCGTATCCAGGCTTTCCTCCGAGGCGGAATCGACGATAGTGACCGTGATGCTGTCTTCGTCCGAGACAGCATTGAGCACACGAAAACCCGCCCGCGCGACCTCGTTCGGATACTCGATCGTGCCGTTCTCGGTGAGTAGAAACGCTGATGTGGTACTTGCGTCCGGGCCCACGTTGTCATGCAGCACAATTGTCCGTAGCGATCGACTCACCACATTGAAGGTCTCGGAGTCGTAGACCACTTGCGTGTCACCCGCCTGCGTGACACGAAGACGGTTGAGACCGGAAGCCACGCGCAACGGGTCCGTCCATTCTCCTGGTATCAGGGTGACCAATGGGGTCGTCGTGCCGATTGTCGCGTTGGGATCGCCCAGGTAGACGTCCAAGACGTCCACCGTTCCCGCGTGCACAACCCGCACCTCAATCTCCGCACCGTCCCCGGTGTCGAAATCGGCGCTTGGTTTCTCAAGCAACAGTAACTCCGGACTGGCAAATTCGCCATGCAGAATGAGCGTATAGATGGTTTCCGCGACCATCGTGAATTGGAAGTCAGGTACCAGGTTTGTCTGTTCCGCCGCCAGGGGATCAAAATACGTGACCTCGATATCGTAATCCTCTGCGGGGGCTATACCCATTTGGGTTGCCTGTCGGAATCCCAGTTCGGCCAACTCGTTCCAGTCGTCACTGCTGGTAGCCTTTATTCTGAAAGTCAGTAGCCGCGAATCTACGATGGCATTTGCAATTTGCAGGGAACCCTCAACGATAGTCACAGGACCGGAGGGATCGTCATCCTTGTTGCAACCGGTCGTCAGGAATACAGCGGCGAGCAAGACCGACCAAACTACAGGTGAATTCATCAAACTCTCTCCTTTCTCTCTGCTAATTGCTGAATTTGGTTTCCACGAATGCAGCGAAGTATTCCGCAGCCCTGTCGGAGCACGCGAAGCAGGTGCCATCAGAAAACGGGGCGACTCATTATAGGGTGTATCGGTAGCCAACGCCACGCACAGAAAGTGCGACGCGACCTGCGCCTGCATTGCCGAAGCTTCCTGTAGAGATCACTGCGCCCCCAAACCCCCGTGCATTGATCATTAGGGATGGATGTGGTAATACGTGGTATATCGTTAATTCGCCGGAGGAAAAGCGAATGGCAGAGAAGACAGTTTATGAGCAACTTGCAGCGAGCGTCGGTCAGGGCAATTCCAAGATTGTGCCGCACATCTTCAAAAAGCTGGCTGATGAGAAGGAGGCAGCAGTCGTGCTGGCGGCCTCGCCCCCACGGACAGTCGTGCAGCTGGCAGAGGAGACGGGATTCGAGGAATCCGAAGTCGAGAGGATGATCGATCCCCTCTTCAAAAAGGGCTTGATGTTCAAATCGAAGAAGTCGGACGCGACGCGCTACTACCGCGTGCGCAGCTTTTTGCAGTTCCACGACTCGACCGCGGTTATGAACGATCCTCCCGAAGGAGTGATGGATCTGTGGAAGGAATGGACGGCCGGAGAGTGGATTGAGGCGTCCCTTTCGATGGACGACCACATGCCGGGCCCGGCAATGCGCGTAATCCCGGTCAACGTGGCCATCGACTACAATAGCCAGGTGCTCGCCATGGACGACATCGCGGATCAGATTGAGCAGGCGACGACCATCGCTGTGACCCGTTGCTCGTGTCGCGTCATCGACGGGGCCTGTGACTTGCCACTTTGGAATTGCGTGCAGCTCGACAAGGCCGCCGACTACGCCCTTGAACGTGGTACCGGTAAGCCGCTCACCAAGGAAGAGGCCATGGACCTGATGCAGGAATGCGAGGAAGAGGGTCTCGTCCACACGGTCGGCGCCGGCAGAACCCCCGGCCACGTGATCTGCAACTGCTGCAGCGACTGTTGCATCAACTGGACATCACTGCGCCATGGCAAGAACAAATTCATTAATCCAAGTCGCTTCCGGGCCACCATCGAGGAGGACGAGTGCACGGGTTGTGAACTCTGCATCGAACGCTGCTACTTCGAAGCGATGAATATGTCGGACGATGGCAAGCTAGCTACCGTGGATGAAGAGAAGTGCCTGGGGTGTGGCCTTTGCCAGGTCGTCTGTGCACCGGCAGCGATCGCGATGGATGAGGCCCGGCCGCAGGAATTCATCCCCAGATAGGAGCTAGAGTCCCTGCATGCACGAACTTCAGGTCACCGAACAAATCCTCGAGGTCGCACTCAAGCACATCGAGGGCCAAAACGTGAGCCGGATTGTGAATATCTACCTGCGCATCGGAGATCTCTCCGACCTCGAGGAAGAGTGGATCCAGCACTACTTCGACTATCTGAGCAAAGGGACGCTCGCAGAAGACGCCAAGCTCAAGATCGAGAAGGTGCCGATCGTCCTCGAGTGCGAGGACTGCGGCGCCAACTTCGAGGTCTCCAAGCAGGAACTGGGGGAGGCGAATTGCCCGGACTGTGAGGACGAGGAGTCCAGTTGGAACCTGATCTCGGGTCGTGAATACACTGTGACCAACCTGGAGGTCGTCTGATGGATGAGATTCGCCTGATCGAGGTCAAGCAGGATATTCACGCGGACAACGAGGCGGTCGCGAACGAACTCCGCAAGCAGCTTGCTGAAGAGCAGACGTTTCTCCTCAACCTCATGTCTTCACCAGGTGCCGGCAAGACAACGACGATTCTCAGTACCGTTGCAGCCCTGCAAGACGACCTTCGCGTTGCCGTTATCGAAGCCGACATCGACTCAATAGTGGATGCGGAAAAGGTGGCTGCCGAGGGGATCAGCGCCATCCAACTGCGCACTGGCGGATTCTGCCACCTCGATGCATCGATGGTGAAACGAGGTCTCGACGGTCTAGACCTGGGCAGCCTGGACTTCGTTATTATCGAGAACGTAGGCAATCTAGTCTGTCCGGCCGAATTCGACACGGGAGCGATAAAGAACGCGATGATTCTGAGCGTTCCCGAGGGGGATGACAAACCACTCAAGTACCCGCTGATGTTTTCCGTCTGTGATGTGCTGCTGGTCAACAAGATAGATTACCTGGAGCTATCGGACTTCAACCTTGAGGTCATGCGCGAGCGCGTGCTTCGGCTGAACCCGAAGCTGCAGATCTTCGAGATCTCTGCCAAGACCGGCGCAGGTGTGCAGGAGTGGGCCGACTGGATTCGGCGCGAGGCGGGCGCCTTCATCTCGAGCTGATCGCAAGCACAGCGAATCGCGGACATCTCGATCAGACTCGCCTAACGACCTGGTGTTTCAGTGAGGAAGACAATGGCCGAGCAGCCGAACCTGGACTGCCCAAGTCGATGATCGCAGCCGCGATCGAGGCGCGACATTGCGACATGGTTGGCGTCACGCGCATACGCCATGCCGAGATCGCCCGTGGGGAAAACGTGACCATGTCTAATTCGGCTGTTACAGGACACTGCGCATGAGGTCCTACGTTGTTACCCGCGTGCTGGGTATGTTCCCCACCCTGGCATTCATTTCCCTCATCGTCTTCATCGTTATCCAGCTACCCCCCGGTGATATCGTTACTTCCACCCTCGACCGTATGCAGGCGCAGGGGGTGGAGGTGTCGGCTGAACAGGTGCAAAACCTTCGCGCGCAATACAATCTGGATGAACCCATGCCAATCCAGTACCTGCGCTGGGCAGGCGGCTTTATCACGGGAGACATGGGATATTCCTATCTGTTCGCCCGGCCGGTTAACGAGCTGGTCTGGGAACGCCTGGGCTTTACCCTTATCATCACCATATCTGCGCTCCTCTTTACCTGGGTGGTTGCGCTGCCGCTCGGCATCTACACCGCTGTGCGTCAATATTCCATCGGCGACTACGTACTGACCACCATCGCCCTTATTGGCCTGGCAACGCCCAATTTTCTCCTGGCACTCATATTGATGTACATCGGCTACGAATGGTTCGGCATCAGTATCGGCGGCCTGTTCTCTCCCGAATTTCAGGAAGTGCCCTGGACTTGGGCTCGGCTTAGAGATCTGCTCTCGCACCTCTGGATTCCGATGGTCGTGGTCGGCCTGGGTGGCACAGCAGTAACGATGCGTATCTTACGCGCCAACCTGCTCGACGAACTCAACAAACCTTACGTAGTCACCGCCCGCGCCAAAGGCGTACGACCCATCAAACTCATTCTGAAATATCCACTGCGAATCGCCATCAACCCCTTTATCAGCACGTTGGGACTGCTGCTGCCAACACTCATTTCCGGCGAAGCCATCGTATCCATGGTGCTCAATCTACCGACCACCGGACCGCTGCTATTGCAGGCACTGCTATCCCAGGACATGTATCTGGCAGGCAGCTTTCTTATGCTGCTCGCTGTTCTGACGGTGGTTGGCATGCTGATCTCAGACCTGGTGCTCGCCTGGGCCGATCCGCGAATTCGATATGAATGACGTCTCCATAGACACGGGGCTCGCGACCGCTACCCCCCGGCAGTTGGCTTGGCAACGATTCAAACGACACCGCCTGGCGCTTGCGAGCGGGATCTTTCTGCTGCTGATTTACACTTTGGCTTTTGTCTGTGAATTCATCGTGCCGTACAAAACGGACACGAGAAACGTACAAGCCATCAATGCTCCCCCAATGTCCGTGCGCTTTTTCGATATGGAGGGCAACTTTCACCTCAGACCATTCGTCTACGGCTATGACATGAAGGTCAATGACGATACGTGGATGCGTGAATACACGGATAATCCAGACAAACTCTATCCACTTCGTTTCTTCACCAGGGGAGAGTCCTACCGGTTTTGGGGGTTCTTCGAATTTGATCACCATCTGTTCGTTGCCGGTCAGGGGGGTTACGTACATCTCTTTGGCACAGACCAGTTGGGACGAGACCTATTCTCCCGGGTTTTTTACGGCGCGCGCGTTTCACTCTCGATCGGTGTGGTGGGCGTAGTGATGACGTTAGTACTTGGCGTGTTGTTCGGCGGGCTGGCGGGCTACCTCGGCGGACTGATGGATCGTGCCGTGCAGCGAATGATCGAAGTGCTTCAGTCCTTGCCCACGCTGCCTTTATGGATGGCGCTGTCGGCATCGTTACCGGTGGAGTGGTCTTCGATTCGCGTCTATTTTGGCGTGACCATTATTCTTTCCCTGTTTGGCTGGACGACGTTGGCGCGGCAGGTGCGGGGTCGATTTCTGGCACTTCGTGAAGAGGAGTTCGTGGTGGCAGCACGCCTGATAGGCGCCGGTAAGCTGCGCGTCATCTTTCGGCACATGCTGCCGAGCTTCGCCAGTCACATTATTACCACGGCTACCCTGGCGGTACCGGGGATGATTCTAGGCGAAACTGCTCTCAGCTTCCTCGGTATTGGACTGCGTCCGCCTGTGGTGAGTTGGGGGGTGCTGATGCAGCAGGCACAGAACTACCAGGTTATCGTCATGACCCCATGGCTGCTGTTACCGGGGCTGTTCGTGGTGTTGACGGTGATGGCTTTCAACCTCATGGGTGATGGCCTTCGGGATGCGGCGGACCCCTACAGCACCGGTGGGCAGAGCTGATGGACAACATACTGCAAGTTCGAGACCTGGCCGTCGATTTTACTACGGATATCGGTATTACCAAGGCGTTGAACGGTGTAAGTTTCGATGTGCCACGCGGACAGGTGACGGCAATTGTTGGTGAATCGGGGTCCGGAAAATCGGTAACCGCTAATTGCGTAATGCGGCTCATTCAGCCACCCGGCAGAATCGTCAGCGGGTCCATTCAGTTCTCACCCAGCCAGGGAAGCCCGTTCGATATCGTCTCGCTGGCGGACAAAGATCCGCGACTTCATGAACTGCGCGGCGGTCTGATCAGCATGGTGTTCCAGGAGCCCATGACCGCACTCTCGCCGGTATACACCATCGGGAACCAGGTCGCCGAGGCCATTCTCTGCCATCGGGATGTCGGCAAAGCCGTAGCTTGGCAGGAAGCGACAGAGATGCTCATCAGGGTCGGCATCGAGGACATCGAACGGCGCATGTTTATGTATCCGTTCGAGTTCTCCGGCGGCATGCGGCAACGCGTGGTGATTGCCATGGCTTTGGTGTGCAATCCGGAGGTTCTTATCTGCGATGAGCCAACGACGGCGCTGGATGTGACCATTCAGGCAGAGGTTCTTACCCTGATTCGAGATTTACAGCACGAACTCGGCAATTCGGTTCTATTCATCACCCACGACCTCGGCGTGGTGGCGCAGCTCGCCGATTACGTAGTGGTCATGTACCAGGGCCGCGTGCTCGAGATCGGCACCGTAAGGCAAGTCCTGAAAACACCGATGCATCCTTATACGCAGGGATTGCTGCAAGCAATTCCCGGTCTGGCTCGGGCCGGTGAACGTCTAGCGACTATTGAAAGCGTAGTCGGCGATGCTGATATCACCACACCTTACCCGTTAGTGAAGCTTGCGGACGGCAGACAAGTGAGTCTGCCGCCTCAATCCACACCAGGAGGGCAAGAGAGTGAGTGAGGTCCTGCTGGAGGTAAAGAACCTATGCAAGTCATTTGAGGGCGTTGTTGCAGTAGAAGATGTAACTTTCGATCTGCTCAGGGCGGAAACACTGGGCATCGTCGGAGAGTCGGGATCCGGCAAGACCACGGTAGCACGTTGCATTCTGCGGGCTATCGACCCGGATACTGGCACTGTCCAATTCAACAGTTCGAACGGCTGGGTATATCTAACCAATCTGCCTCACAGGGAGCTGGTTCCGCTGCGGCGAGAGATGCAGATGGTCTTTCAGGATCCATTCGCATCACTCAATCCACGCATGACGGTGCGCGAGATCATCGAGGAGCCCCTCATCATCCATGGTGAACGTAGCCGCTCCAGGCGTCTCGATCAGGTAATGGACATCCTCGACCGCGTACAGCTCGAACGCGACAGTTTAACGCGGTATCCGCACGCGTTCTCGGGTGGTCAGCGCCAGCGGATCGGCATCGCCCGCGCGCTTGTGCTGCGCCCAAGCTTTATCGTTTGCGATGAGTCGGTATCCGCTCTCGACGTGTCGGTACAAGCACAGATCATCAACCTGCTGGAAGACTTGCAGCGTGAACTCGGCCTAACCTACCTGTTCGTCGCCCACGACCTCAGCGTGGTGCAACATATCTGTGATCGGGTACTGGTCATGAACCGCGGCCGAGTGGTGGAGAGTGGCACGGTAACGGATGTGTTCGAGCGCCCGCAGGAAAACTACACGAAACTCCTCTTGTCGGCAATTCCTTCGACAGATCCCGATGTTCCTCTACAGCCTCTGGACCGGGAGCAATTGGGGATTTAAGAGCCTGGAACGAAGCGCGTCATCTATAGTCCGTGCTCTGTCCTGGCGATGATACTGTCCTGAACCTCCCTGTGCAGATCGACAAAGCGGGCATTATAGCCAGCCACCTTGACCACCAGGTCGCGGTAGTTTTCGGGCTCCTTCTGGGCGGCTATTAAGGTCTCGGATGAAACGACGTTAATCTGTATGTGATCCAACTTCTGATCGACAAATACCCTGATTAGGTCGGCCAGCCTCTTGTAGCCATCTTCGGTCTGAAAGACTTCCGGGTCGAGTTTCAGATTCAGCGTCTGACCGAGTGAGACCTCGGCGTTGTTAATTTTGCCGACCGAGTTTATGACCGCCGTCGGTCCCTCCAAATCGCTGCCGCGCGTGGGCGAAACGCCGTCTGACAAGGGTTCTCCGGCATACCTTCCGGAGGGTAGTGCACCCACCATGAGCCCTACCGGCACGTAGCTTGATAAGGGAACCTGTACGACAAGTTTGGGACCACCGTAGGTTGTTTTGTACTGCTTCACTTCCTCGGTGTAAAAGTGAGTCAGCCACTTTACTTGTTCATCGACATAGTCGTTGCCGTTGCCGAACTTGGGTACCTCCATGCACAGATTATGGATTTCCTCATGGCCTTCAAAATTATCACGCAGGGCTTCGCACAGCTGCGCCATGGTGATCTTCTCTTCGTCGAATACCAGGTTCTTTATAACCGCCAGGGAATTACCCACGTCAACCGAGCCGATCATGGAAATCGCGCCCACTGAGAAACGGGCACCGCCTTCCTCCTTGCTCACCCCGTTTTCGATGCAGTCTTCGACCAGCGCCGAAGCGAACACGGTCGGCAGCAGTTTTTGCTCACCGATGCTCTGGGACATCGAAGCACGCTTGACCATGAAGGCCACCTGCTCTTTGATTGCATCCTTCAGATCTTCAAACGTCTTGAACTGTGTCGGGTCACCTGTCTCGATGCCAACCTGCTTCTCACCTGTCCGGTCCGTGCCATTGTACAAAACGGTTTCGAGGGCGATAGGCAGGTTTGTACCTGCAGCATTCCAACCCGACTCCATCGTGTGCAGACTTGGCTCATGACAACCAACACAACCGCCATGCTCCCGTGCGATCTCCAGCGTAACCGGAGCGCCACCCATGAGCCCTCCTCGTGCCAGCAGGTTGTCGACCAGCACATCGTGGTTGATAAACTGCGGGTAACCACCGCCCAGTGCGGTAAGCTGACAAGCCTTTATCAGCAAGGACTCCGGGGTCCTGCTGTGCACCAGCAGTCCAAGGGTAGGTTCCACCATCCCAGGCGTGTGCATCATCGACTCGATAAACATATATGAAAGGGCGTTGCTGGCGTCGCTGCCATCGGCCTTCATACCACCGATACCAATGTGGTGCCCCGACGTGTGATTGGACATAAATCGAGCGCCACCCTCGGTGGATAGGGTAAACATCTGCGAATAGCGCATGCACCAGCAGTCGAGTAGTTCCTGTGCCGCATCTTCTGTAAGTCTCCCCTCCTCTATGTCGTTGGCATAATAGGGATACAGATATTGATCGGCTCTGCCCGGGCTTATGCCACCGTGGAATCCCACTTCCCAGCCGAGGATCATATGGGTAAACCAAACCGACTGTAGTGCTTCGTAAAAAGTTCTGGCAGGATTGGCCGGTACCTGATCGCAGACCTCAGCTATCTTGAGCAGCTCGGACTTTCTGTTGCTGTCCTTTTCCGTCGACGCCTGTCGCCGTGCCTCGGCAGCAAACCTCAAGCCAAGTTCGGATGCTCCCTCAAGCGCGATGATGACGCCGTTTAGGAAGGGAATCTTCTTTACCTCTACGGGATCAGTGGGATCGAGCCTGGCCAGCCTGTCCTCTGCGTCCTGCATCACGCCAAGCAGCCCTTTCTTTAGAACCTTCTCATAGTTGACGGCAATGTGCGGCAGGAACTTTGTTTCCGCAGCGTGCTTGATACCGAGTTTGGTGGCTTCCGGTGGCACAGCCGGCGCCCAATAGCGTGTTCGCCAGTAGGGGAAAATCTCCTCGCGCAGCTCGCGTTTGACCTCCTCACTGATGAGAAATGGGGTGTATTCCCTCGTGCTGAGCGTATCCAGCTCCCTCTCCAGACCGAACGACGACACGCCGACCTCGGTGCCACGCGGCTCAGACCACAGCCAACCCACGAACAGCTCATCCGGGTAAATGTTGACTGGTGTCTCCCTCGCTGTTGCGGCCAAGGCTTTGGCGCCCTGGGTTACGCGGGGTTCAGCTTCAGTTTCCTTCATCGCCCTGGTGATGATTCGGCCCATGTCGATGACGGCCTTGTCCCTGGTATCGAGATATCTTTGCCTTAGCCGTTCGACCCTTGCTGTAGGTGTTATTGTTAAGACTCTGTCTACATGCTTTACCCTGTCCAGCATCGAAGAATCTCCATGTTCTGGGTGAGGATATAAGAATACGCGAATACCAGTCAGAGTGTCAAAGTAGACGCGGTTGATTCGGTTTGGTTCGGACTACCCGGATGGAACAGGCGAATCACCAGAAAGCATTCACTTACAGATCTGCTTGATCTATATTCTGACGGGTAGTTTGAATTTGAGATTTCCACCAGACGCAACGAAAGGGAGCACATGATGCAATTCGGCGCTCAAGTCAGCTGTTACAGGATTGATTGGGATGACATACGAACCGTGGTTGAGACCATGGAGGCGGGACGTTGGAGCAGCGTCTGGTTTGCGGATCACTTCCTGCCGCCACCTGGCAGGCCGGAGGAGGAACATCTCACGGCTTACGAGGGTTATACGATAACGGCTGCAGTGGCCGGTTTCACGGAGCGCCTGCGACTGGGTCACCTCGTGCTTGGCAATACGTACAGGAATCCGGCATTGGTGGCAAAAATGGCCGCAACGATCGACCAGATCTCCCACGGTCGATTTACACTCGCCATCGGCGCCGCCTGGTTCAAGCGCGAGCACGAAGCATACGGCTGGACGTTCCCGGAGATGAGGGAACGCTCAGATCGCCTGCAGGAAGCCTGTGAGCTGATTCGGGCATTATTTGTGGGAGATGGACCTGTTGATTTTGACGGCCGTTACTACAAGCTTGACCGAGCGCCGCTATCTCCCGGCTGCTTTCAGAAACCACTTCCCATCCTCATTGGTGGTACCGGCGAGAAACGTACGCTGCGCACTCTGGCGCTGCACGGAGATGTGTTCAACCTGGACGGATGGGCGGGCGGACCCATGTCAGTTGAGTACTACCAGCACAAACTCGATGTGCTAAAGAGACACTGTGACAAGGTAGGACGAGACTTTGGCGAGATCAAACGCACAATCCTGATGCCAACCATGGTCACGGATGATGAGTCGGCCGCTGCGGCATTCCTCGCCAACCGCAGACTGGGCGCCGGAACGCTCGCGGGGCCCAAGAATTATGTGATCGACTGCATAGGCAAGTTTGTCGAGGCAGGTGTTGACGAAATCATGTTCGGCGGTATTCCAGCCGACGATCTCGAGGGGTATCAGCGATTCGATGCTGAGGTGCTAGCTGCCTTCGACTAGAGTTCACGGTTCCATTTAAATTGTCTTGAGCACAAGTTGCGTGACGTTAAATAAAACGAAGGTTTGTTATCCCTACACCCGGTCTGCGTAGAACAATAATAGGTGGTTGACCAAAATGATCAATGAACCACAGAATCCTGCCGGCCCTCTCGCCAACATTCGAGTGTGTGACTTCAGTGGCATTCTGGCGGGCGCCGGCGCCACCAAATTTCTGGCAGCATTTGGCGCTGAAGTGATCCGCATTGAAGACCCGGTACGCCAGGGACGTTGGGACATGATCCGGGGCAGGCCACCCTATGTGGATGAGCGTTCCGGTATCAATCTTGGTGGCGGCTGGAACAATCACAACGTCGGGAAGCTGGGCGTCACCATCAACCTCAAGCATGAACGGGGCAAAGCCCTGGCCTGGCGCTTGATCGAGACTTGCAGCGTGTTGACCGAGAATTTCGCCGCAGGCGTATTGGATCGTTTGGGTTTCTCCTACCAGGCCGTGACCCGTGTCAGGCCGGAGATGATCTACGCCACCAATTGCGGCTTCGGTCATACGGGCCCGTACAGCACCTATAAATCCATGGGACCGATTGCGCAAGCGGCATCGGGTCTGACCTTTGCCTCGGGACTGCCCGATCAGGAGCCTGCCGGCTACGGATATTCCTACATGGACCATACCGCGGCCTATTACATGGCCATGGCTATAATGATGGCCATTCACTATCGCAATCGCACCGGTGAGGGTCAGTATGTCGATGTGGCGGCGACGGAGGCCGGGGCCGTCCTGCACGGGGCTGCAGTGCTCGATTACACGGTCAATCGGCGACCCCAGCGCCGTCATGGGATGCCCGATGCAAATCACAGTCACTCCCCGGCGATGGCTCCCCACAATATCTATCCATGCATCGGTGACGACAACTGGATTGCCATCGCATGTCGCAACGACGTCGACTGGCTCGCCTTGAAGAATGAGGTCGGGACAAGCTGGGTGAACGATGCCGGCTTCGATACGCTGACAGAACGTCTTGCCCGCGAGACTGAATTAGATGCATTGATGGCTTCCTGGACGCAGGGCTTTGACAAGATTGAACTGTCTGATCGATTGCAGAGCGCTGCGCTGCCCGCTGCTCCCGTGCGTAAACCCGGCGAGCGGATCGATGGGGATGCCAATACCAGTGATTGGGGATTGTGGCCTTCCGTGCAGCACACCGAGATGGGTGAGGTGCGGGTCGACGGCATACCCGCGCACCTTTCCAAAACGGACTGGCAGATGCGCAAGGCCAGTCCCTGCCTCGGCGAAGACAATGATTATGTATTCGGTGAACTTCTCGGTCTATCCGACCGGGATATTGACGCGTTAAGGGAGGATGGTGCCATATGAATACGCCACGGGCCCTCGACGATCTGAGAATCATCGAATGGTGTGATGAGAAAGGTGCCTGGGCGGGTAAGTTGCTCGCAGACATGGGGGCTGAGCTAATCAAGATAGAGCCCCCTGGGAGTGGTGATGCAACCAGGCAATACGGACCTTTTGTGGACGACTCACCGCATCCGGAACGCAGTCTGTGGTTCTGGAACTACAATACGGGTAAGAAGAGCATCACCTTGGATCTTACCTGCGAGCAGGGCCAGACGCTGTTCAAGGAGCTGGTGAAGGGCGCCGATGCCGTCATAGAAAGTCAGTCGCCCGGTCTTGCGGAAAGCCTCGGGATCGATTACCGGCAGGTCACAGCCAGCAACCCACGCCTGATTTGGCTCTCCATGACCTCATTCGGTCGCCATGGCGCACGCAAGGATGAACTGGCAACGGATCTGACCCTGCTGGCGGGGGGAGGTATCGCCTGGATGAATGGCTACGACGACCACACTCTGCCGCCAGTTCGAGGCGGCGGTAACCAGGGTTATCATACCGGCTGTCATTATGGCGTGCTAAGTCTGCTGGTCGCCTTACTGCATCGGGATCAGACCGATGAAGGCCAGTTTATCGATGTCAACTTCAACGCTGCCATCAACGTCACCACCGAAGCAGGATCATTTAGATGGCTGGTTGCGAACCAGCAGGTGGAGCGTCAGACGGGCCGTCATGCCGGCCTAGCTCCATCCAACCCGAGCCAGGTTCAGTGTGCAGACGGTCGATATGTGAATCTGAATTTCGCAGCACGTACGCCAGCCATGTTCAAAGTGATCCATGACTGGTTGGGGGAGCTTGATCTGCTGCATTCGTTCGAAGCAACTGAACTACTAAGGGCAGGCATGGATCGAGGCCCAATAACAGCCGAAGAGTTGCGCACTGAACCGAAGGTGCGTGATATGCTAACGGCAGCACGAGAGGCACTAATCTTTATCGCTAAAGAAATTGACGCATATGATTTCTTTCGCTACGGACAGGATCACGGTTTGCTTGTGTCTATCATCTATTCGCCTGAAGAGATGATAGACGATGAACACTTTCAGTCCAGAGGGATGGCTGTCGCTGTGGAGCACCCGGAACTGGACCGAACCATCACCTACCCGGGCTCACCATACAAACTGTCGAAAACGCCGTGGCATATCACGCGACGGCCGCCGCTGGCTGGGGAAGACAATCAGGAGGTTTACGAAGCACTTGGGTTTTCGCCTGATGAGATTCGATCATTCACCAGAGATGGTGTGATTTAGGAGGTCCACAACAAGAAAAGGAATCGTTTGATTCCTTTTCTTGTTGTGGACTTATCAGTTGTTGTTTCGGCGGGAAGCGAGTATGCGATGGTTCCAGGTCGCTTTGTCAGGCATTAGTCATTGGTGCCGTTTTTGTCGGATTCTTCGTTCTCTCTTTGAATCCTCAGATAGATTTCTTCGCGATGAACGGCTATTTCTCTTGGCGCATTTACTCCTATCCTAACCTGGTTACCTTTCACGCCAAGTACAGTAACCGTAACATCATCGCCAATCATCAGGGTTTCATCGACTCTTCGAGTCAAAATCAACATTCGCCATCTCCTTATATTTCTCTTATTATGCCATACATTGTTTTATTGTCGCAGACAAACTACATCTGCCTTTGTCACCATCTATTAAGTACTGACCAGCATCCACAAACAGCAAAGGACGTGTTAGCACTTAATCCTAAAACAACAATTCGACTATCCGTACTTCCTTCAAATTCCCTTTTGCGACACACAAAACTCGTTAGCATGGCAAGAAGTGTCACTGATCTGTCACTCTTGCTCCGAGTCTGCTATTGCAGAAAGATCAAATTTGGAGTGCAGCGCTCGCGCCGCCAATTCCAGATATTTTTCGGCAATGACCACTGATATTTTGATTTCGGATGTGGATATCATCTGAATATTTATCGATTCATCAGCTAATGTTTCAAACATCTTGCTGGCTACGCCAGCGTGGGAGCGCATACCAACTCCCACCAGAGACAATTTTGCAATTTTATTGTCTCCTGTAAATTCTCTCGCTTCAATGTCTTTGGCAACTTTTTTTAGAATATCCATAGATTTTTCATAGTCGGCTCTGGCCACGGTGAAGGTGAAATCCGTGCTGTTGTCGGCAGCGACATTCTGCACGATCATGTCGACTTCAATATTGGCAGCGCTGATGGGTCCCAGAATCTTGTGTGCAATGCCGGGCACATCGTCAACGCCCAACACGGTCAATTTCGCTTCATCTCTGGTCATGGCAATACCCGATATCATCGGTCTTTCCATATCAAGTTCTTCCTCGCTGGTAATCAGTGTTCCAGGTGATTCGTTAAAACTGGATAGCACTCTGATGGGTAACTTATATTTGCTGGCAAGTTCCACCGCTCTGGTGTGAAGTACCTTGGAGCCCAGGCTGGCGAGTTCCAGCATCTCCTCGAAAGTAAGGCTTTCAAGACACCTGGCGCCCTCCACGACGTTTGGATCGGTTGTGTAGACACCGTCAACATCCGTGTATATCCGGCATTCGGCCGCCGCCATAACCCCGGCGATGGCCACCGCGGTCAGATCGGAAGCACCACGACCGAATGTGGTGATGTTGCCTGAACTGTCTACTCCCTGAAAACCGGCCACTACAACCACCTTGTCCGCCGCAAGATCACTGCCTATTTTCTCCGTGTCGATCTCCTGAATTCTCGCTTTGGTGTGGGCGTCATCGGTCAGAATCCTGATTTGACCACCTGTATAGGATCTTGCCCGGCAGCCAAGTTTCTTCAGCATCATGCTGAGCAGTGCGATCGATACCTGTTCTCCGGTCGACAGAAGGACATCGATCTCGCGCTGGTGATCAGACGAAGAATCAGCACCGACCTCGTCTGCCAGCGCTTTTAGCCGATCTGTTTCACCGGCCATTGCCGACACCACGACAATCACATCGTTCCCCTGGGCTTTGGTGCTTATCACCTTGCGGGCAACATTTTCGATGCGTTCGATGGATCCGACTGATGTGCCACCAAATTTCTGCACTATGAGCGACATGCTGGCTTTTCCCTTAGCTAGTAGGTATGCCGTACTAGATTGGGCGCGTCTTAAACACTAACTCACCACTAATGAAAACTGTTAGGTGACTTTGGTCGTGGGAGCGAGAGAGATCGCCACTCGACATCACAGCTTCTCTTTCAACCAGTCAGCCACCGAAGCGAGGGCAGCGGGCAGGGCATCCGGATCGGTTCCGCCGGCACGTGCCATTTCAGGTCTGCCCCCTCCCTTGCCACCCACCTGCGTGGCAACCATGTTGACCAACTCACCGGCCTGTACTTGCTGAAGCAGATTGCTGGTCACGCCCGCGATGAGTGATACCTTTCCCTTATTTACGCAGCCGAGAACCACCACTGCACTCTGCAGCTTATCTTTCAGTTGGTCCAAGGTTTCCAGTAGCGCTTTGGGATTGGAGTTGTCCAGTCGGCTGGCCACTACTTTCACACCGTTGACGTCCACAGCCTGATCGGCGATATCTCTGCCTGCCTTGCTGGTGAGTTTTGCATTGGCGGCCTGCAACTCCTTTTCCAGTCGGTGATTCTGCTCGAGTATGGATTTCACTTTATCGACCACACCATCTCGATCCGATTTGAGCAGCTGGGCAGAGTCATTCATGCCCTCCTCCAACTGCTCGACCCAGATCACGGCTTGACTGCCGGTAACCGCTTCAATGCGACGCACACCTGCCGCGATGCCCTGCTGTGAGGTGATTTTCAACAAGCCAATGTCCCCGGTTCTGCTTGCATGAGTGCCACCACAAAGCTCTACAGAGAACCCTTCGCCCATGGTCAGGACCCTGACCTTGGCAGAGTATTTCTCCCCAAACATCGCCATCGCACCTTTGCGCTTGGCCTCTTCCAGACCGAGGATTTCTGTTTCAATGGATGTATTGCCACGAATCTGTTCATTGACCAAGCGCTCAATCTGCGTAATCTCTGTCTGGCTCAAAACGTCAAAGTGCGAAAAGTCAAAACGGAGGTGATCAGGATCTACCAGTGACCCTCTCTGCCTGACGTGCTCACCCAGCACGGTTCGAAGCGCAGCATGCAAGAGGTGCGTTCCCGAGTGATTGAGTACCGTTGCGTTTCTTGCAGGTTCATCCACAGTGACTGTAACGATTTCGCCAACAGCTACCTCTCCACGCAGTACCTTTCCTTTGTGGATGTAGGAGTCACCTTCCTTCAATGTATCCACAACGACAAAGCTTGCATCACCAGTAGTGACCTGTCCCTTATCACCTACCTGACCGCCCGCTTCCGCATAGAAGGGTGTATCCTGCAGAACCAGGAGACCCTCGTCGCCAGCGTTCAGGACCTGTACCGAAGCATCACCTTTGAAGAGGGCTGTGATGGCAGATTCACCTGATAGAGATTCATAACCGGTAAACTGCGTGACGCCTTCAAGGCCTAGTTCAGAAAGGGTCTCCGCGCCGAATTTGCTCGCCCTACGCCCTCTCTGCCGCTGCTCCTCCATGGCTGATTCGAAGCCATCCATATCCAGTGTCATACCCCTTTCCCTGGCAATGTCACCGGTCAGATCCACTGGAAAACCGAACGTATCATACAGTTTGAAGATCACGTCACCCGGTATCACCTTGCTATCCAGGTCACGAATCGATGAAGAGAGTATTCTTAATCCCTGATCGAGGGTGACATCGAATTGCTTCTCCTCCTTCAGCAGGATTCTGGCAATCTGTTCTCGGGTCTGAGCCAGCAGGGGATAGGCTTGCCCCATGTCTGCAACCAGTGGTTCCACAAGTTTGTAGAAGAAGGGATCTCTGGCTTGCAGTTGGTGACCATGCCGCAACGCCCTCCTGATGATTCGGCGCAGAACATAGCCACGACCTTCGTTGGAGGGTACGACCCCATCGGCGATGAGGAATGAACAGGAACGAATGTGATCGACGATCACTTTAAGTGAACTGTGGTTGCGGTCATCAAAGGAGAGTATCTCTGATGCTTTTTTGAGCAGATTCTGAAACAGATCGATGTCGTAGTTGCTGTGCCCCCCCTGCATCACTGCAGCCAATCTCTCAAGTCCCATGCCGGTATCGACACAGGGCTTGGGCAGAGGCGTCAGGGTCCCATCAGCGCTTCGGTCGAATTGGGTAAATACCAGATTCCACACTTCGACGTATCGATCCAGATCGTCATCAGGTGACCCAGGGGGTCCTCCTGCAACAGTCGGTCCATGGTCATAGAAAATCTCGGAAGAGGGCCCACAGGGACCTGTGTCGCCCATGGTCCAGAAGTTCTCCTCGTCTCCGAGACGGGACAACCGCTCACTGTCAGCACCGATCTCATTCAGCCAGATATCTTCAGCTTCCTTGTCATCCTCATGAACGGTAATCCACAGCTTTTCCGGCGCGATCTTTAGTACTTCGGTGAGGAATTCCCACGCATACTGAATGGCGTCTCGTTTGAAGTAGTCACCAAAGCTGAAGTTCCCCAGCATTTCGAAAAAGGTGTGATGTCGCTCAGTATAGCCCACGTTTTCAAGGTCATTGTGTTTGCCACCAGCCCTTACACAGCGCTGGCAACTGGCCGCTCGTACATAGCCGCGGTCTTCCCGCTGTGCTAGCGCGTCTTTAAACTGCACCATCCCAGCGTTGGTAAACAACAGGGTCGGGTCATTGTCGGGGATCAGAGAACCGCTATCCACGATCTGGTGATTCTTGCTCTCGAAGAAATCGAGGAACAGTTGACGTAATTCTGAACTATGCATGGATCCAGGGATTATCTCTGACCACGGGTTTACAGGAGTTGGCTTTAAGGGCTCACTCTACAGAAAAAAGGAAAATATCTAAATACCGGAATGGCACCATTTTGCCAGAACGATACGACCCGGGAACGCCAGACAGTGTCCTTTCAGTGCAACAAAGTTCGGGGCCAGGAGGGAGGGGTCATAGCCAGGACCGTCGGAGGCAGGGATGCCGATCCGCACGCGGCCCGGCAGAGCGTACAGGGATGTATTTACTGGGCCGCATGCGGAGCGGGTCCAGGCAATGAACCCGCACCTCCTGGCCAACTGCTGCCCAAGGTTATTAGTAGCGCGAATCCCAAAAGTCCACCTGCTGTCAATCGTGTCTACTCAGTCAGGTTGAGACAACGGTTTACACTACCAGACTGATGTGTTCAAACAGGAAGCCTCGTTGCTGTAGAAATCTGACCCGTTTTGCACGCTCCCTTTGATTGACCGGGGGAGTATCGCCAAAGCGTTTGCAGGCCACTTCCTTCACCAAATTCCCCCAATCCACATCGGTTTGCTGGAGGGCGTGTTGGATTAGGTCATCCGACAGACCTTTGGCTCTCAGTTCAGCTTTGATCTTCGCTGGGCCCTGGCCTTTGCCGACGCGTGATCTGATCAGGTGATCGGCCATACGCTCATCGCTCTGCAGGCCTTCCTGTTTGAGTTTGTCTACTTCATCGGCAATCAGGTCAGTCGCTGAGGAGAAACGCCTGGCTAGTTTTGACCTGAGCTCATGAAGGGAATGATCCCGGCGAGCCAACATATCCATAGCGGTGCGGCGGATTGTTGTGGGTGTTTTCTCATCCATACTGCCTCACAACCAATGATCAGATGGACAAGATCTCTGCGCTTTTGTCATCGTCCGGCTGGGTCCCACTTTGCCCTGCTTGCTCTTCGCCCAGCAATTGAAAGCGGATCTGACCCTCAATCTCTTCCGCGATCTCCGGTTTCCCCTTAAGGTAGTCGGCAGCGTTCTTCTTTCCCTGGCCGATACGATCATGCTTATAGCTGTACCAGGCGCCAGCCTTTTCGACGAGACCGAGCTGAACCCCCAGGTCCAGCACCTCGCCCAATCGATAAATCCCTTTGCCATATAGAATCTGAAATTCACACTGCTTGAAAGGTGGGGAAACCTTATTCTTGATTACTTTAACGCGGGTTTCGTTGCCGATCACTTCATCGCCATCCTTGATGGCACCGATTCGGCGGATATCCAGTCGCACCGAAGAGTAGAACTTCAGGGCATTGCCGCCGGTGGTCGTTTCAGGGTTACCGAACATCACGCCGATCTTCATGCGAATCTGATTGATGAATATCACCAGGGTATTCGATTGCTTTATGTTGGCGGCCATTTTACGCATCGCCTGACTCATGAGGCGTGCCTGCAGACCGACGTGGTGATCTCCCATGTCCCCTTCGATTTCAGCTTTGGGGGTTAACGCAGCAACCGAGTCGATCACCACTACATCCACGGCTCCCGAGCGAACCACCATGTCACATATTTCCAGCGCCTGTTCACCGGTGTCCGGTTGGGAAACCAGTAGCTCATCGGTATTCAAACCCAGATTCTCCGCATAGATCGGATCGAGTGCGTGTTCTGCATCGATAAATGCACAGGTACCCCCCGCTCGCTGGCATTCAGCAATGACCTGCAGGGCCAGGGTGGTCTTACCGGAGGATTCCGGTCCATAGATCTCGACGATGCGGCCCTTTGGCAAGCCACCCACTCCCAATGCGATATCGAGCCCAAGGGAGCCGGTGGAAATGGACGGAATCCTTTCATATTCGGTATCACCCAATCGCATCATTGCACCTTTGCCAAACTGGCGTTCGATCTGGGAGAGGGCTGCAGAGAGAGCTTTTTCTTTGTTTGAGTCCAGTTGAGTCATGGGAGTTTCCCTTGCTGATTAGATTGGCTTGTGTAACAGAGAGCACTGTACATATAGACAGTATTATTTCATAATTTGTGGCAGACGCCAACCGCTTTTTGAGCGCAGCTTCTGCAACCGGCCGCGATGTCATCGAGGCAGGCGACACTAAAGTTGGAATAACGTAGAATTTCCATTCGAGACCATCAAACCTGAAGAGCAGCAAATCTACAGCCCCCAGCCACATCGATACAGTCCCATTTCCGTCTGCCTGACAACCCTCTTGTCGTAAAGGAATCGAACCCTTGTCCAGCAGCAGTAAGCAGCATACGCCGATGATTCATCAGTATCTCAGCATCAAGTCGGAGCACCCGGATGAGCTGCTCTTCTACCGCATGGGAGACTTTTACGAACTCTTCTTTGACGATGCCAAACAGGCGGCCCCACTGTTGGATATCACCCTGACATCCAGAGGAAGCGCCAATGGGAAACCGATTCCGATGTGTGGCGTACCATTTCATGCAGTGGACTCCTATCTGGCTAAACTGGTGCAGCAGGGGCAGTCGATAGCGATCTGCGAACAGATCGGAGATCCCAACACCAGCAAAGGTCCGGTAGACCGACGCGTAGTAAGAATCATTACTCCCGGGACCCTCACCGATGAGTCGCTGCTGGACGAACACGCCGACAACCTGATCGTTGCAGTACAGCGGGGCGCCCAGCCGGGCGCGCAGCGCGGCGGCCAGCAGAGCGATAATCGAGGCCCGCCAACGAGCAACCCTGTAGTACCGCAAGCACCGAGTTGGGGCATCGCCAGCCTGGACCTCAGTAGTGGCCGCTTCGAATTGGAGGAGATCGAAGGTGATGACGCCTTACTGGGTGAATTGCAGAGACTCAATCCTGCAGAGCTTATCCTGAACGAGGAGTATGAGTACCCGACCTTTGCTGCAGATCGTGTAGGCGTACGGCGTCAGCCACCGTGGGAGTTTGACTACGACAATGCAATGCGCAAATTGGTCGAGCAGTTTCAGAGCAAGGATCTTGCCGGTTTCGATTGTGCCGATATGGATATCGCGATCCAGGCAGCCGGGTGCCTGCTGCAATACGTGGGTGAGACACAAAGATCCGCACTACCTCACATCCTTGCGATTCATGCTCACAGACAGGAAGACAGCATCATTCTCGATGCCTCCAGCCGACGCAACCTTGAGCTCGACACCAATCTTGCCGGGGGCAGAGACAATACACTGGCTGCGATCATCGATCGCACGCGTACATCCATGGGAAGCCGCTTGCTGCATCGATGGATCAATCGGCCTCTGAGAGATCGACCGCGACTGGCACAAAGACAGGATGCCGTCGACTGCCTGATGCAGAACTACCGTTATGAGAGCCTGCAGGCACTGCTGGGCAATATCGGTGATGTGGAGAGGATCCTTGCCAGAGTCGCATTAAGGTCCGCCCGGCCACGAGACGTGGCTCGATTGCGGGATGCACTGGCCATGCTGCCTTCTCTCTTACAACAAATGTCAAATCTCGATTGCGTTCTTACCGCCTCACTGGCGGAACAGATTTCAGCATATCCCGAGCTCGTTGCCAGATTGACCGAAGCGATGGTGGAGAATCCCCCCATGGTGATTCGGGAAGGGGGTGTCATCGCCAGCGGATATGACGGCGAACTGGATGAACTTCGCTCCATCAGTGATGATGCCGGCCAGTATCTCCTCGACCTCGAAAGCCGGGAGCGGCAACGGACTGGACTCAACACCCTAAAAGTCGGCTTCAATCGTGTGCACGGGTACTACATAGAGATCTCCCGACAGCAGGCGGCGGAGGCGCCGCCGGAGTACATTCGGCGCCAGACCTTGAAGAACGCGGAGAGATTCATCGTACCTGAGCTGAAACTCTTTGAAGACAAGGCATTGAGCAGTAAGAGCCGGGCTCTGGCCAGGGAAAAACAGATTTACGAAAACCTGTTGGATGTGCTGCTGACGCAACTGGCCCCGCTACAGAGTACGGCCGCGGCGCTGGCGGAACTGGACGTGGTGGCCAATCTCGCCGAACGGGCTCTTACGTTGGAGTTCTGCCGGCCCGAACTTACGGACAGCACCACCCTTGAGATCACCGACGGCAGACATTGTGTTGTAGAGCAGGTGCTTGACGATCCATTCGTACCGAATAGCCTGCACTTGGATCCGCAGCGCCACACCTTGATCATAACCGGCCCCAACATGGGAGGTAAATCCACCTTTATGAGACAGATCGCGCTCATCGTGCTGTTAGCCCATATCGGCAGTTTTGTACCGGCAAAGGCCGCCCGAATCGGGCCGGTCGATCGGATTTTTACGCGTATCGGCTCGTCCGACGATCTTGCCAGTGGTCGTTCCACATTTATGGTTGAGATGACGGAAACGGCCGTGATCCTCAACAACGCAACTGCAAATTCTCTGGTATTGCTGGATGAAATCGGGCGTGGTACCAGCACCTTCGACGGTCTGTCCCTCGCCTGGGCCTGTGCCACTTATATCGCACAACAGATTAAGGCTCTTACGCTCTTTGCCACCCACTATTTTGAGATGACCAGCCTGCCCGAGTTGCTCGATGGCGTCAGTAATGTTCATCTCAGCGCGAGGGAATACGAGGACAGAATCATTTTTCTGTATGCCGTTCAGGATGGTCCGGCGAGCCAGAGCTACGGGTTGCAGGTAGCCAAACTGGCTGGCATACCCGACGCCGTTATCCGGCAGGCACAGGAGAAGCTCCTGTCACTGGAGGAAAACGTGGTGCGGTCTGTGCCGATGCCAAGACAGCGGGATATGTTCGTCAGCAATGAACCTGACCAGGACGCGGATGCCACGCTGGATGAGCTGCGGGAATTGGATATCGATGGGATGACACCGCGCGAAGCAGTGGAAGCGCTCTATCGACTCAAGGAGATGGCTGAGAAGAGGAAGAAGGACTAAGTTGCCAGGAAACAAAGCACAATGATGGAAATATCCTACGCACGAGGAGTTTCCCGCCGCCTTACTCTATTCACCTTGGCAAAAAAGCTGCTAGAATGCGTTTTTTTCCTCTGCTAAGGATGTTCTGAGATGACATTTGTTGTCAGTGATGCATGCATTAAGTGTAAACATACAGATTGCGTAGAAGTCTGTCCGGTGGATTGTTTCTACGAAGGCCCCAATTTCCTGGTCATCAGTCCCGATGAGTGTATTGACTGTGCGCTGTGCGAACCTGAATGCCCGGTTGATGCCATATTCTCCGAGGATGAGCTACCTGAGGACGAACAAGAATTCCTGGAATTGAACACGGAGCTGTCACAGATCTGGCCCAATATCACTGAGAAGAAAGATGCCCCTGCCGACGCCGAAGAGTGGGCTGATGTAAAAGGCAAGATTCAGTACCTGGAAAGATAAGGACAAAAAAAACAGGAAGCGATCCGCGAATCGCTTCCTGTTCTTAGGATTCCCTTCCCTATGCATCCCTGCTTGGCTCGATGGCCAGTGTTTCCCCGGCTCTGTAATCCCTGCAAAGTGACCCTCAGTCTACACTGTTATGGCGTCCCGCAACGGCTCGGTCTGTGGCCTGAGCATCACCACCTACGGTCAAAAAACCTATGGTCATGAGTACTTGCGAGCAGTTTTGAATTCGGATTCGCGATGATTGACTGACATGTCCTACAGTAAATGCAGACATATCGCACAAAGCACAGGGACAATCTCCCACTCCCCCAAAAAATGCTAGTCCGGAACGGCTCCGTTATTGGGCGCCTCCCGATCCACTGCTCCCTGACAATAGCCTAACGGATTCACCATGTCGCACCGGCAGCAAACCCACATACTACAATTTGGGTAAGTACTTCAAAGGATTCTCAGGCTTACCGTTGCGCCGAATTTCGAAATGCAGCATCTCTTCGTTCGACCCGTTAGGCCCTATTTCCGCCACATGTTGCCCGCCCTTGACCTCTTCTCCTTCTCTTACCAGTAACACCCGGTTGTGTCCGTAGGCGCTCAGGTAGTTTTGCGTGTGTTTTACGATGATGAGCTTTCCAAATCCTCTCAGTCCGCCTCCTGCATACACCACAACACCGTCCGCCGCGGAGGACACAGGCTGACCCAATTTACCCTTGATATCGATGCCTTTGTTGAGGCCCCTCTGCAGAGAGAATCCTCTGATTACCGTTCCCATGACTGGCCACGACCAGTTGATGTTCGTTGCCTGACTCGTGGTCAAGGGGCGGGCTCTAGGTCGCTTGGTTTTCGTGGCGATCGCTTTGCCGGTAGGTGGGGCCTTGGCTGACTTCACACGTTGCTTTTTCGGTGCTTTAGCTAGATTCAACTTCTGATTGACATAGATTGTGAAGGGTGGCCCGATCTGGTTGACACTGGCTAACTCCCGATAATCCATCCCGTATCGCCATGCAATGGAATACAGCGTTTCTCCCGCTTGAACCAAATGGAATCGAGGGGCCGCCTTGCCGGTATCACCGGCACTGGTCACCGGCACGAACGGGGCGACCTGTTGGCAGCCAGAGAGAATGAGCAGCGAAAGAGCCAGCGGCAGGTAGCCAGTCCTGACTATGGGAAAGACCGTTCGACATCGCTTCATCTGCTCTGAACTTGACCCCACGAGGCTGTTCTATTTATCACGACGACTTTCTTGATTGGCGAATTGATCCATGGGAATGAGTCGCCGGCAAACTCACCGCTATGAACGGCAAATAGGCAATGGCGTGAACCACGCTTACAAGCTCTACGGCCATCCAGCTATTCTTTTGTGATACGTTGCAGAATAAGAACCATCCCAAAGCCTGTCAGGGCAAGCACGATCGCCATGGCCAATTGAGGATCACCTCCGGTAAGTTGAACATAAGTGTCCGGCGTGACCACCTCCTGGATCAGAGGTATCTGGTCTCCGCGACTGTCCAATTGATAGCTCACAGTATGTTTCCACGGCCACACCTTTGCCAGTGAACCCAGCATGAATCCAGTCAGGGTAGCCAGGGTCCCATCTCTATAGCGTTTGAACATGTGCGATAGAAAATGGGAAAAACTCAACAGACCTGCGATGCAACCGACGGCAAGGATACCCAGCAGCATGAGATCGAGCGTTCTGATCGCTTCGATGACGGTTGTGTAGAGGCCCAGTATCAACAGCACAAAGCTACCTGACAGGCCAGGCAGTATCCAGGCACAAACGGCAATCGCCCCACCGACGAATACATACAGGGGTGTAGCTTCCAGATCGATCGGTATGGCATTGCTGACTATGAGACCGATCAGCCCACCCAAAAGGATGAAGAGAACCGGGGTCGCGTTCCAGGACTCAATCTGTGCGCCGATGACCAGGGAGGATGCGATGATAAGGCCAAAGAAGAACGCCCATAGACCAACTGGATATTGATGCAACAGTACACTGACGGCCTGCGCGATGGTCAGAATACTGACTGCCATGCCAAGTAGCAGAACCAATAGAAAGCTGCCGTCGATGTGTTGCCAACAGGCAACGATGCCCCGGTCTTTCAGAACCAACAGACCTCCGGGAGTCAGCGATTTGATCGCGTTCAGCAGTCTTTCATAAATGCCGGTGATAAACGCGATGGTACCCCCGGAGACGCCCGGTACTACCTCGGCGGCGCCCATGGCCACCCCCTTAAGAAACAGGTAGAGGGTCTCCCGCTTCGCGAGTGCCAGCCTGGCGACGTTTATTCTGCCCATGTCTTTTTCAGTCGCATATGACGGTCACTTCTGCTCACCAATGTTCATCCGGATTTACGGGCCGCTTTTCGGGTGCCTGTCTCAAGTCACTGTTCCAACAGCAAACGTCATTTGTCGCTCTCATTCAACCCACGGACAGACACCAGCATGTGATTACTGGACTTTACCGCCCAGCATCGGTACGAATCTGACTCGCTCCAGCACCCTGACTTTAGTACCTTCGGGGGTCAGGGTTATCAACTGAAGTTCTTGTTCCTCTTCATCGCCGATAGGAATGATCATCCTACCGTGGGTGGCCAGTTGATCCACCAGTTCCATCGGCACCTTGCGGGGAGACGCACTGACAATGATGCCATCGTAGGGAGCCTGTTGCGGCCATCCGGTACCACCGTCAGAGTGGCGGAATTGGATATTTCTGAGACCCAGTAGATTTAATCTCTCACGGGCTTTCTGCTGTAATCCTCGGATGCGTTCAAGGGTGAAGACTTGCTCTGCCAATTGCGCCAGAAGTGATGTTTGATAACCGGAACCCGTGCCGATCTCCAACACTTTTACTAAGGGACCGCCCTGCATTAAGGCAGCACACATGTGCGCGCTGACGTATGGTTGGGATATGGTTTGATTGAATCCTATAGGTAACGCAGTATCTTCGTAGGCCCTGTGCGACAGAGCTTCGTCAACGAATATATGTCGGGGAGTGGAGCTGACGATATCCAACAGGTCCTCATCCGCAATGCCCTGCTCACGCAGTCGATCCACCAGTCGCATTCGCGTGCGCTGGGATGTCATGCCGATGCCTGTCAAATCCAGTTTATTCACAACCTGCTCCAGCCGTCCTACGCGGTTAGAATTGTGTCCGCCCGGGCCGCGTTCGGTCGGGCCGCGTTCGGCCGGGCCGCGATCGGCTAGGCACCCCCCGGCTAGCCGGGGGCGCCTAGCCATCGTTCTCCTGTAAACTGACTATCTCTCGCAACAGCGAAGTTGCATAACAGCCTTTCTGAAGTTTGCATCTGAGTTCAAGTTGGTCGGGTGGATTCAGCACGCAGCTCAATTCGGCTACTCCCATCAACAATGCTCTTCGACTCTGTTTCAGCCCGAATCGCTGCAATCCTTCACACCAGCTCTGCATGCCGGCCAGTAAAGCACTCTCCTCTGGATAACCTTTGTGGCCTGAACCATACAAAGGGCCACTTGGGTCTCGGCCGTCATCTGTCTTTTGCTGCCAGGAATTATCTTCCACTCTTGCCGACAGAATCAAATTGAACAGGTAGGACCGGGCAGCAGATAGATAGAGTCCCCTCTTCTGACGATCTCTTACTCGTATTCTTCCCGCGAGCAGCGCATCCGCACTATGCAGATTGCCACAGTCCCTGCCAAATCGCTGCGCGCCAAAATAGTTGGGAACTCCACATTCCCGTAGTGTGTCGATCCGTTGCCTTAGTTTCCGGTCAAGCTACGCTTGCTCCGGCACATCGCGAACAATTATTCTGAATGCGTTGCTGACCAGATTGCCGCGCTTCAACTTTCTTGAATGTCTACTGGTCGCAAGTATCTCAACTCCCTCGGCGCGAAAGTTCTGCCACTCGGGATCCTGCCGACCCGGGAGCCAACAACTGAACCACTGAGTGGCGACCGCCCGTCGGTCCTTGCGCCCGGCATACCCCACATCGTTGCGGCGGATTCCGACAAAGTCAGCCAGTTTCCCAGCAACCCAGGCAGTATTCGCATCCGTTTTTCTGACGTTGACATACAGATGCTCACCGGACCCACTGGGTTCAAACCCGAGATTCTCAATGACCTCGAAGTCTTCCGCATGTACTTTTGTCCTGCCCGAACAGATCGGTTCGCCGTGAGCTCTCGGGAATTCGATGTCATACTGCTGCATAGTGTCAAACCAGCGTCACTCCAGCAAAACAACGGCTTGAGCGGCAATGCCCTCTACCCGGCCGGTAAAACCCAAGCCTTCCGTGGTGGTTGCCTTAATGCTCACCTGTTCTGCTTCGATGCCCATATCTTCAGCCAATAGGTTGCGCATCTCCTTTGTGAAATGGGATATCTTAGGCGCTTCCGCGATCAACGTCATGTCCACGTTGCTGATGTTGAAACCGGCATTGTCTATCAATCGACAGGTTTCCCTAAGCAGGTGTCGGCTGTCGGCATCCCTGAAGGCGCTGTCGCTGTCCGGAAAGTGGCTGCCCATATCGCCCTGGGCTGCTGCTCCCAGCAAAGCGTCACACAGTGCATGGATCAGAACATCACCGTCGGAGTGGGCAATGATGATTCTGTCGAAGGCAACCTTTACTCCCCCCAGCACGATTTCCGTGGCTGTACCCGAGACCCCATACCTGTGGGCATCGAAGCCGTGGCCGATTCTCATCTCAGTTCCTGCATCACGGTTCAGATTCCTGCATAGACATAAAAAATTCTGCCAGTTTCAGATCCTCGGGATAGGTAACCTTGATATTGTCGCTACTGCCTTCAACCAGCAGGGGTGTGTGCCCCAGCAGCTCCATCGCAGATGCCTCGTCGGTCACTTCGACTTCCGTTTGAATTGCATTGAGAATCGCATTATGCAGCATGCCCAGACGAAAGATCTGCGGGGTGAGTGCACACCAGTACCTCTCTCTATCGACGGTGCCTTCAACTTCGATCGGCGTGGAGCCACGACGAAGCTTCGCCTTCTTCAAAGTGTCGGTAGTCCTGGTTGCCAGCAGACCACCCACGTTGTGATCTGCAACCGAATCGATAAGGTTCTCTATATCCAGCGTTCTAACGCAGGGGCGGACCGCATCATGCACCATCACCCAACAGTCGCCTGCCTGTTCCTTCATTACTGCCTGCAAACCACTCAAAACCGAAGCGGCACGACTATCACCACCTTCCACAAATGTTAGCTTCTGGTGGCCCGCCAGTGGCAGTTGGCGCCATCTTTCATCAGTTGGTGAAACTGCAACCACTATATTGGTTAGAGAGGTCGCGATGAGATGTTCCAGAGTGTGCTGCAGAATCGTCTTTTCGTTTATCTGCAGATATTGTTTTTGGATTGCCTGTCCCATCCGTAAGCCTTCACCTGCAGCCGGTACCACCGCCCAAGTACAAGGAGAGGAACTGTCGTTGGCCATGTCAATCAATTCTACCCAGACTTTCCGCTGTCCTTGCGGTTGACCAGAAGAAAGAACGTTTCGCCTTCCTTGATCATACCCAACTCACTGCGTGCCTTCTCCTCTATCGATTGCAGGCCATTTTTCAGTTCCGCGATCTCGGCGCGAAGTATGCGGTTTCGGTATTCCAGAATCTCGATGGCCGTCTGCTGTTTTGCTGCCCGCTTCTCCAATATACTGGCCTCAGCAAAACTGCCCTCACCAACCCACAATCGATATTGGAATGCCACGATCAGGGTCAGCAGGAATAGCAGGGCAATTCTTATCATGTGAACTCACCAAGACCACGATACAGTGCATTGGATCGTTCCTCTATACGCAGCAGTCTATTGTACTTTCCTACCCGGTCAGATCGACAAAGAGAGCCGGTTTTTATCTGCCCAACACCCGTAGCTACCGCCAGATCTGCAATGGTGGTGTCTTCAGTTTCACCGGATCGATGCGAAATCACCGCTGTATAACCGGCATCCTTCGCCATGTGGATTGCGTCTAACGTTTCTGTTAAGGTTCCGATCTGGTTCAGTTTGATGAGGACAGAATTAGCTACGCCTGCCTTGATGCCGCGTTCCAGTATCTTGGTGTTGGTAACAAAGATATCGTCGCCCACCAACTGGATCTTGCTACCCAGCTTTTGAGTATGGTAGGTCCACCCATCCCAATCGCTTTCGTCCAACCCATCTTCAATGGAGAGTATGGGGTACCTGGTCAACAGCTCATCGAGGTAATCGGTAAACTCTTCAGCAGAAAACTTTCTCCCCTCACTGGCGAGATGATATTTGCCGTCCTGATAGAATTCAGATGCGGCACAATCCAGCGCCAGCGCCACCTCTTGCCCAGGCTTATAACCTGCCTTGACGATCGCTTCCATGATCACTTCCAGGGCGGCCTCATTTGACGGCAGATCGGGTGCGAAGCCCCCCTCGTCCCCCACTGCGGTACTGAAACCCTTCTCGCTCAACACGGCCTTCAGTGTATGGAAGACTTCTGCTCCATAGCGTAGCGCCTCGGAGAAGTTGGGCGCGCCGACCGGCAGGATCATGAATTCCTGGATATCGACATTGTTGTCGGCATGTTCGCCGCCGTTGATGATATTCATCATGGGTACCGGCATCGAATACCTGCCCGGACTGCCATCCAGCTCAGCCAGATACTCATAAAGTGGCATACCCTTCGCGGCGGCAGCAGCTTTAGCCGTGGCGATAGAGACGGCGACCATCGCATTGGCTCCGAGAGAGGACTTATTCTCGGTACCGTCCGTCTCGATCATGCGAGCATCGATATCTGCCTGCTCGTCTGCATGGTGTCCCAGCAGCAGTTCTCTGATGCGGGTGTTTACATTCTCGACCGCCTTGAGTACGCCTTTTCCTTTGTACCGGTTCGCATCGCCGTCTCTCATCTCCAGCGCCTCTCTGGAACCGGTGGACGCACCCGAGGGGGCACAGGCAGTACCTACGATATTTCCCTCTAATTCAACATCTGCTTCTATCGTCGGATTGCCGCGAGAATCCAGTATCTCCCTTGCTCTGATGTCCAAGATCTCACTCATCAGCTCTACCACTCCATAATAAACGCTACTCGCCGGCGCTAGTAACTGTTCATGTTCGTTGCCTTAACCACGCTGTCTACCTGCTTCAGCATCGCCAGTAAATCTCCCATCTGATGCAGCGGCCAAGAGTTTGGACCGTCGCTCAGGGCTTCATCGGGATTCGGGTGGGTTTCCATAAATAAACCATCGACGCCGACCGCTACCGCCGCTCGTGCCAGCACCGGTACCATTTCTCTCTGACCGCCGGATGAGGTACCCAAACCGCCTGGCAGTTGTGCACTGTGCGTGGCATCGAAAACCACCGGGCACCCAGTTTCCTTGAGTACAGGCAGTGAACGCATATCGGCCACGAGATTGTTGTAGCCAAAGCTTACGCCTCGTTCACACACCATGATTTGAGAGTTTCCCGTGGACTTGGCCTTTTCCACCACGTGAATCATGTCCCAGGGCGCAAGAAATTGCCCCTTTTTTATATTAACCGGCAAACCCCGTGCAGCGACCTTCTCCACAAAGCTGGTCTGACGACACAGGAAAGCCGGCACCTGCAGGACGGAGACCACCGTAGAGATTTCGTTTAGGGGCGTATCCTCATGCACATCTGTCAACACCGGGACATCGATGCTATCCCTGACTTTCTGCAGTATCGCCATGCCCTGTTCTATGCCGAGACCGCGATAGCCGTGCAGTGATGATCGATTGGCCTTGTCAAAGGAAGATTTGTACACGAATGATATGTCCAGTCCGGCACAAATCTCCTTTAGCTTGCCGGCGGAATCCAGCGCTAACTGTTCGCTTTCTATCACACAGGGACCGGCAATGAGGAAGAACGGACGATCTTCTCCGATTTCAAAGCCACATAGGTTCATTGACGTCTGCCACGTCTGTCAGCCGCTGGCTTCCAACTGGGCCATCTATCATTCACTGCCCGGCTCTTTCAAGCGCCGCGTTGATGAAACTGGTAAACAATGGGTGCCCATCTCTGGGAGTCGAGGTAAATTCAGGATGGAACTGGCAGGCAACAAACCAGGGATGATCCACAACTTCGATGACCTCAACCAGAGTATTGTCAGGAGATCGGCCGGCGATCATCAATCCTGCTCCCTCCAACTGGGCGACGTAGTTGTCATTCACCTCATACCTGTGTCGATGCCGTTCCCTGATATGATCGCAGCCGTAGATTTTGTACGTGCGTGATTCGGGATCCAGCCTACACTCCTGTTCACCCATCCGCATCGTGCCACCGAGATCGGTGTCTTCATTCCGGGTTTCCACCTGCCCGTTTTCATCAGTCCATTCGGTAATCAAGGCGATGACCGGATGAGGAGTATCCTTTGTGCTTTCCGTCGTGTTGGCATCCGCAAGCCCGGCAACGCTGCGGGCAAAGTCGATCACGGCGGCATGCAGGCCATAACAGATTCCCAGATAAGGTATTCTGTTCTCGCGGGCATAACGTGCCGCGGCTATCTTACCTTCCAGGCCGCGCGCGCCGAATCCGCCGGGAACCAGGATGGCATCGGCATTCTCCAGAACCGCGTAACCGTTGCACTCGATCTCTTCGGCATCGATCCAGTCAATCGCCACCTCGGTTCGAGAGTGAATGGCGGCGTGGTTGATCGCCTCGTTTAGCGATTTATAGGAGTCCAGCAGATCCAGATATTTACCGACCATGACCAGCTTGATGCGGTGCAGTGGATTCATCTGCATTTCCACCACATGGTCCCACTCGGCTAGATCTGCAGCGTCACATTCAATGCCGAGTTTGTTTACTACGATTTGGTCCAGCCCCTGCTGATGCAACATGGATGGGATCGCATAGATGGTCTCAGCATCGATTAGGGGAATGACCGCCTTCTCCTCCACATTGGTGAACAGAGCTATTTTCTTGAGGGCGCTCTGCGCGATCTCATGATCGGAACGAACGATTAATATGTCCGGCTGCAGTCCAATGGAACGCAACTCCTTGACGGAGTGTTGCGTTGGTTTGGTTTTGGTTTCCCCTGCAGTGGCAATGTAGGGAACCAGCGTCAGATGGATGAAGAGCGCATTGCTGGCTCCTACTTCCAGGCGCAACTGTCTGATGGCTTCCAGAAAAGGTTGCGACTCAATGTCACCCACGGTACCGCCAATCTCGACGATGGCTACATCGCTGTCATTGGCGCCGGCAACAATCCTGCTTTTAATCTCATCGGTAATGTGGGGAATGACCTGGATGGTCGATCCCAGATATTCGCCCCGTCTCTCCCTGGCGATGACATCAGCGTAGATACGACCGGTCGTAAAATTGTTCTGACGGGACATGGTGGTGCGGATGAAGCGCTCGTAGTGACCCAGATCGAGGTCCGTCTCCGTTCCGTCAGCCGTAACGAACACTTCGCCATGCTGCAAGGGACTCATGGTGCCTGGATCGACATTAATATAGGGATCCAGTTTCAGCATGGTGACTTTGATGTGTCTCGCTTCAAGAATGGCAGCGAGAGAAGCGGCGGCAATACCCTTGCCTAAAGAAGAGACTACACCGCCTGTAACAAAGATAAAACGAGACATTGGGCGTCCATCTTTATTGTGACTGGTTGTGAATTTGCACCAGACTGGTCAATTCAAGATGGGGTTGAAGAATAGCAGGTTCGCTCACCAGCCTCAATCAATGATTCACTTCAATGCCGTTGCGCGGGTTGGAGAAGTCCATTGAACCCGAACCGCTGAACGACCAGCGGAACTCCCAGCCAATCTGTGCTTCACTCGCCGAGAAACCTTGGCAGTTGAACAGTCCTGCAACAGCAGCGATCTGATCACCCACACAGATCAGTGGGATCCGGTCTCGAAGCCAGGGAGGGACCCTCAACTCCTGCAATATCTTTTTTAGCGGATGGCTGCCGACACGACCCGACGGATGGCAGCGTTCACCTCCCTGACGAAATCGTATGACAACGCTGGACAGTCCGTCTTTGAGCCAGATGCCGCCGCCTTGTGTCTGCTTGACCGTGAGCGTCCCAACAGCAAGGAAAAGGCTTTGATCGGAATTCAAGTGCAGTTCAGCGCGCTCGTCGTGCTGCGCAAGTGGTTGCATCAAATAGGCATGATTCCTGAACCTTCGAACTTCCGCGCCCTGCCATCTCACCACCGGGTTGGCGTCCTGGCGGGCAGCGGCAAACTGCACAACGAGCTGCTGCAATTGCGCATTGCTGGGCAGGGGCAGCGCAGCGCATTCGATCCAGCGGCAGAGCAGGTTTCGTTGTCGTGCATGGGACATGGATTGCAGCTTTGTCAGATCAATTCGACCGCGGTTGCCACTGGATAGCTTCCTGAGATCAAGGTCCGCCAATTCTCTGTTCAGATCAGATCCCTCTGCCGCCAGCAGTGCCGATCGTGTCCAGGTCCGTGCATAGCCGGGCCACCTCTCTTTGATGACAGGAATCAGGTTGTGCCTGATATAGTTCCGGTCCAGGCGCGTATCTCGATTGCTTTCATCTTCGATCCACTGCAGGCCCTCCTGCTCGGCGTAGTCCTGCAGTGACTCCCTCGCCACATGCAGCAAGGGTCGAAGCAGTGTTGCTGCACCGAGCTTGCGGCGCTTCGGCATCCCGCCAAGCCCTTTTAAGCCGCTACCCCGGGTCAGTCGATACAGTATCGTCTCGGCCTGATCATCTGCGTGATGCGCCAACAGCAGGTTGTCTCCCGCAACGAGATATTCGCCAAAAGCCCTGTATCTTACCTCTCGGGCGCTGTCCTCGGTGCCCCTGCCAGCCAATTCGACGGATACGTTGATGGCGGCGAAGTCCACCTCGAGTTTCTTGCAGGTCATTTCACAATGATCCTGCCAAGTATTCGATTGCGGACTGACGCCATGATTGATATGCAGGGCGTGGATCTCGGTGGGAAAGGAGTGTTCCTTCTTCAGGCTGGCCAACAGGTGCAACAACACATGGGAGTCCATTCCGCCACTGTATCCGACAACCAACCGGCTGCCTGGTGCACTAAAAAGATACTGCAAAGACTCCGGCTTAATCATCTCCAGTCCAACGAGCCATTAGGGGGGTCAGTAATCCAGATCGACTCTCTCAGTGCCATAGTGATCCTTCAGTTGCTGGATGAGATCGTCATGGGGTTGTACCCGCCACTCATCTCCCAACAGCACCTCTGCACAAGCATCGTCCCGGCTGTATGCGATGACAACGGGACAACCACCGTTACCCCGGTAAGGTTCCAGTATGCCGGCCAGTCGACTCTGAAAATCACTGTCCAGCTCGCGGCTGTGCAGCCTTACCAGCATCCGTTTTACCGATCTCTCCCTCGCCTCCAGAAGATTGTGGATATTGGTGGCGCGCATTCTAATGCCACCGCTATAGTCGTCATTGCTGACCGAACCGGAAACCATCAATACCCTGTCTTTCTGCAGTTTCTCATGGTTACTTTCAAACACGCCGCCGGTGACCGAGACCTCCACCCGCCCGCTTCTATCGTCCAGGGTTACAAACGCGATGGTATCTCCCTTTCTGCTTTTCATGGTACGCATACTCAGCACAAATCCGACGACGGTCTGTTCTTCTCGGCCCACTCGCAAATCCATGATCTTGCACTTGGCCAGTTTCTGTAGCTCTGATTGGTAAACATCGATGGGGTGTCCGGTGAGGTACAAGCCGAGGGTCTCTTTCTCTTTAGCCAATCTCTCCCGGTAACTCCAGCTGCGCAGTTCCTGCACATGCTGGTAGCCGGACACGTCTTCACTCAATGTGGATTTCTCGAACAGATCTCTGCTGCCACTGTCCCGGTCCCGCGCTTCCTGCGTTGCCAGTTTTGCCTTCTCTTCCTGATTGATTGCTAACAGCGCTCGTTTCCAGTTTATGACTTCAGCGGCATCGAGATCTTCCGGTTCGGGGACAAGAAAATCCAAGGCCCCGGAACCGATTAACGCATCGAGTACCCTTTTGTTCACCTTGTGCAATTCTACTCGGGAACAGAAATCATACAGATCCGCAAAGGGACCGGATGCTTGTCTGACACTAACGATACTGTCGATGGGACCTTCGCCCAGACCTTTAATCGCGCCCAGACCATATACGATGGTGTCCTCACCATCGGCGACGAAGCGTAAGCCACCCCGATTGATGTCGGGTGGAAGAATCTTCACGCCAAGCTCCCTGCACTCTTCGATGTTGGTAACGATCTTATCGGTATTCTGCATATCTACCGATAATACTGCAGCCATGAAATCAGAGGCGAAATGTGTCTTCAGCCAGGCTGTCTGGTAGGCGATCAAAGCATAGGCGACCGAGTGTGATTTGTTAAATCCGTAACCGGCAAATTTCTCCATCAGATCAAAGATGTGGTTTGCCTGCTTCTCAGCTACTCCTCTACCAGCAGCTCCCTTTAGAAACAGCTCCCGCTGAGTCGACATCTCCTGCTGGTTTTTCTCACCCATGGCTCTGCGCAACAGATCTGCTTGCGCCATAGTGAAATCGGCCAGCACCTGAGCAATCTGCATGACCTGTTCCTGGTACAGCATCACACCATAGGTGTTCTTGAGCACAGGTTCCAAATCCGGATGAAGGAAATCAATCTGCTCTTTACCATTCTTACGATTGATAAAGTCATCCGCCATCAGCATGGGTCCCGGTCGGAACAGGGCAACCAATGCGATGATGTCCTCGAAGTTGTCCGGCACCAGACGCTTGATTAAGTCCTTCATGCCTCTCGATTCCAGCTGGAACACAGCCGTTGTACGCGCCTCTCTAAGCAGTTTGTAGACTTCGGCATCTTCGAGTGATATCTGATTGATATCGATCCGATCGCCGGTGCGGGAATTGATGCTCTGCAGCGCCCAATCGATGATGGTAAGCGTCTTCAGGCCAAGAAAGTCAAACTTCACCAGTCCCGACTGTTCCACATCTTTCTTGTCGAACTGGGTCATCAGCCCACCGCCACCTTCATCGCAATAGATGGGGGAAAAATCAGTCAGCTTAGTCGGCGCAATGACCACTCCCCCGGCATGCTTGCCGACATTTCTAGCCAATCCTTCGACCTTAAACGCCATCTCCATGATTTCCTCAGCATCTTCGTTCTCAGCGACGAAATCCCTCAGCAATACCTCCTCATCCATTGCTTTTTGCAGAGTCATGCCGGGATCAAAGGGAATGAGTTTGGACAGTTTGTCCGCCAATCCATACGGCTTTCCCTGCACCCGGGCAACGTCCCTGACTACTGCCTTGGCAGCCATGGTGCCGAATGTGATTATTTGGGAAACGGCATCGCGCCCATAGAGTTCCGCCACGTGCTGGATGACCCGATCACGCCCCGCATTGCAGAAGTCCACATCGAAGTCAGGCATCGATACCCTGTCAGGATTGAGAAAACGTTCAAACAGAAGGTCGTACCGGAGCGGATCCACATCCGTTATGTCGAGGCTGTAGGAAACGAGAGAGCCAGCGCCGGATCCACGCCCCGGACCCACGGGAATTCCCATCTGCTTCGCCCAACGGATGAATTCCATCACGATCAAGAAGTAACTCGTGAAGCCCATCTGGTCGATCACCGTGAGTTCATAAGCAAGCCTTTCCTGATAGCGCGTTCTCGCCTCCGTCAAGTCGTCACCATCAAAACTGCTGCTGAGTCTACTCTCCAACCCCTGTTCAGCCATTTGCCGGCAATACTGGTCGGATGACGTGCCATCCGGGACTGGATATTTGGGCAGGTGATATTTGCCAAATTCGATGCTGACACTGCATCGCCTGGCGATTTCGATGCTATTGGCTATGGCTTCAGGAATATCGGCGAACAGCTCCACCATCTCATCCGGTGACTTCAGGTACTGCTGCTCACTGTAACGTCTCTCCCGGCGTGGATCGTCAAGCGTGCGCCCCTCCTGGATACAAACACGTACCTCGTGAGCTTCGAACTGGTCGGGTGTAATGAAGCGCACGTCGTTGGTCGCCACCACAGGACAGGCGAACTCCTGGGCCAGATCTACGGCCATGTGAAGATAATCCTCCTCATCGGTACGCCCGGTTCTATGCAGCTCAAGGTAAAAGCGGTTGGGGAATATCTGCATCCACTCCTCGAGCAATGCCAGGGACAGATCTCTCCTGTTGTTGAGCAGCGCCCTGCCGAGGTCGCCATCCTTGCCGCCGGAGAGAGCGATCAGCCCATCCGATCTGTCTCGAATCCATTGCATGGACAGCATGGCTCTGCCCATTTTCTGACCGTTCAGATAGCCATCGGACAGCAGCTCAAACAGATTTCGGTAGCCTGTTTCATTTTGCACCAGCAGTATTGCGATGCTGGGATCATCGCCTTCATCTCTGGGCTGGATCCAGACCTCGCTGGCGATGATCGGTTTAATGCCGGCACTCATGGCCGCCTTATAGAACTTGACCAGAGCAAACACATTGGACTGATCGCTGACGGCAACCGCCGGCATTTGATTGGCACTCACCGCTTCGACGAGCGGCTGAATCCTCACCATGCCATCGACTAATGAATACTCAGTATGAACTCGAAGATGTGCAAAACTTGATGTCATACCTTCACATACCTGCCGGAAAGTCGAACTGCTGGTTCGAAGCCAATTTCGCCTCATTAAACGGGCAAGCGATCCCGAGTGCAAGCATCTGACGTGGGAAATCAGACCGCTGGTAGATTACTCATCGAACGCAAGTTCGCCTTGTCTGAACTTCATGGGTGCAAAAGATTTTCTGTGCACATCGGTCGCTCCGAATTCGTTGATCGCAGCCAGATGAGCCTTTGTGCCGTAGCCTTTATGTTTGGCCAATCCGTAGTTCGGGAACCGACTGTCCAGTTCAACCATCTCCTGGTCTCTGCTGACTTTAGCAATAATCGATGCAGCCATTATCGCCTCCAGTATGGAATCTCCCTTGATAAGGCAGGCCACTTGGCAGGAAAGGTGAGGGCATCTATTGCCATCCACGATCACATATTCTACCGGGAAGGTAAGTGCTTCCACGGCTCTCTTCATGGCCAGCAAACTGGCCTGCAGGATATTGATCTCATCGATCTCACCGACTTCGGCGCGCCCGACTGACCAGTACAGGGCCCGCTCCTTAATCTGTTGGTTTAGAACTTCGCGTCTGCCGGCAGTCAGTTTTTTGGAGTCTCTCAAACCCGCAATGGCGGTAGAGGGATCCAGCACAACTGCTGCAGCGACCACCGCACCTGCCAATGCGCCTCGCCCCGCTTCATCGACACCTGCGAATACTCTTACGGATTGCATGATTCCTGATGCCTGTTCTTGATCACGCGGTGCTTTGCGAATACTTCTACTGATTGCTGTCATTCCGGAGTCTTAGCCTCAATCAGCTCGAGAATCGCTCCAGCTGCCCGGGCGCCCGCGTTGCGTTGCAGGAGACGATGGATCTGTTCGAACTCCCTCATCAATTCCACCTGTTCCGGTTGTGCCAGTCTCTGCAGCAGTGCTTTCGCCAGAGCTTCCGGCGTCGCATCGTGCTGCAATAATTCGGGGACCAATTCCTTTCCCGCCAGGATATTGGGCAGTGCGAAATAGGGGGTCTTGACCAACCTCGAGACAACGGCGTAGGTCAAGTTGCCAAGACGATATGACATCACCATGGGTCTTTTTAGGAGCAGCGCCTCCAGCGTGGCCGTGCCGGAATTGACCAGCACGACATCGGCACTGCTGATGGCGGTCTTGGCATCGCCGTCGAGCACTCTAATTTTCAAGTCAGGTGAGATCTGCCCTATCAACTGCAAGATCTGCGTTTTCCTTTGCGGGTTCGCGCTGGGAACCACGAATTTGAGTTCCGGTAATTCACTGTGACAGATGTTGGCAGCTTTGAAAAATGCTTCGCCAGAGTATTTGATCTCGCTGCCCCTGCTGCCGGGTAGAATCGCGATAACTTTGTCGTCCATACTGAATCCCAGCGCCGCTCTCGCTGTCCTTGGATTGTTAGTCAACGGGATTTCATCCGCTTTGGGATGACCAACAAATCGGACTTGGATGTTATTCTGCCGGTAGATCTCCGTTTCGAACGGATAGAGAGTCAACATCAAGTCTACCGACCTGGTGATTTTTTTTATTCGCCCCGGTCGCCATGCCCACACGGACGGACTCACGTAGTGCACGGTTGAAATGCCTGCTTTCTTCAGCATTCCTTCAAGCAGCAGATTGAAGAAATTGAAGTCCACCCCAACAAAAACGTCAGGGGGATCCTTTAACAGGCGACGTTTTACAGTGAGCAGGATATTGAGCAGTTCCGGCAGGCGTCTAATTGGTTCGCTGAATCCATTGACTGACAGTCGCTCCATATCGAACCAGGATTGAAAACCCTGTTCCAACATGAGGGGACCCCCTACCCCCATGAACGTCACATCCGAACGCAGACTTTTGATTTCCCGCATGACAGAACTGGCAAGATTGTCACCGGACGCTTCTCCCGCCACCATGCCTATCGTCAACGGATCTGTCATAACGTCTCTCTAGTTCGTGAGTGAGGTCCACACACAGAATTGGCGGACGAAGGTCACCCACCGGAGCACTCGGACGTTTGTTAGCCCACCTCCTGTTCGGCACAGGTCAAGGTGGTAGAACAGACCAGTTCACCATCCACTGTGGCCCGACCCACTGCTTTCATCCACTGGTTTCTAAGTCGAACGATCTCCACTTCCAGTTTCAGCTGATCCCCAGGAAACACGGCTCTCCTGAATTTGGTCTTATCGGTTCCTGCCAGGTAGTAGGCAGATCCATCTTCGGGAGTTCTATCAAGACTCTTGAAAGCCAGGATACCTGCCGCCTGGGCCAGCGCTTCGACGATCAGTACACCAGGAAAGACCGGTTGCACGGGAAAGTGGCCAAGGAAAAGGGGTTCATTGATGGATACGTTCTTAATCGCTACGATGCGTTTGTGCGACTCGAACTCGGTAACCCTGTCGACCATCAGGAAGGGGTACCGATGGGGGAGATATTTCTGGATCTCTTTTATATCCATCTTACTTCTCGTTACGATTTTGCATCATCCGGTCTCTGTAGTTTTTTTTCTACGCGCTGCAGCCTTTTTAGTATGTTATCCAGTTTCTTAAAACCTACGGTGCTTCTCTTCCAATCATGGCTGGGTAACAGTCCCGTACCCGATGAATAACGACCGGGTTCCTTGATTGAATGACTTACCAGAGTCATGGCCGTGATCTCGACGTGATCGGTAATGTACAGATTATCGATAATCCCAACGGCACCACCCAGCAGGCAGTAGCTGCCTATGCTGGTGCTACCGGCAATGGCGGAGCATCCTGAAATCACCGTATGATCGCCGATGGTCGCGTTGTGTCCAACCTGAACCTGATTGTCCAGTTTCACTCCATTGCCAAGCACGGTATCGTTGAGCGCCCCGCGATCTATCGTGGTTCCCGCACCGATCTCTACATCATCCCCTATTTTGACACCATACACCTGTTGGATCTTTTGGAAACGGTGCTCCTCGGGATCGAAGGCAAAACCGAACCCATCGGCTCCGATCACAGCCCCGCTATGGATGATCCCGTTTTTCCCAATGGTCACCTGATGATAAAGGGTGACATTAGCCGACAGCCGCGTGCCAGAATCGATCTGGCATCCTTCACCGATAACACAACCAGGCCCAACGACGACTTCATCACCCAGACGGACATCATCAGCAATTACCACGTTTGCTCCGATGGTAACATTCTTGCCGATGTTCGCCGTAGCGCTGACACTTGCACCAGGGTGTATGGACTGATCCGGCTGTGGACGTGAATCGAAATAATGAGAGACCTTCGCCCACGCCAGTCGTGGATCTGGCGCGATCAGCACTGGCATGGTGCAGTCGCCACTGTGGTCATCCTCCATGACCACAGCCGATGCACGAGTCGTTTTCAGATACTTGCGAAATGAAGGACTAAACAGAAAGCTCAACTGGCCCGGTTTGGCATCTTTTAGACTGGCGATCCCGTCAACCCGGGTGGATTCATCACCCTTGAGTTCAATACCAAGATATCTGGCGATTTCACCAAGGGTGAAACCCTTCTCTTGAGACATAGCGGCCTATGACTGCAGACATACCAGATTATTGGCTCTTTTTTGCATCCAACGCATTTAGTTGTTCGGTAGCTTTGCGAGTGATGTCGTACAGTTCACTCGCGTAAACGACAGCTTCCCGAGCGACGACCACATCGTAATCATCACTGAGTACGATCGCTTTAATAGCATCCTGCATCTTCTGATTGAATCCAGCCAGGAGTTCCCGTTGACGTTCAACGATCTCCTTTTGATATTTCTGAGTCTTATATGTGAGGTCATTGGTGATTGACTCAATCTGCCGCTGCAATTTTCTCTGTTCTGGAGGGCTCATCACCTCACCATCTTTGCGTGCCTTCTCGAGCAGTGTCGTTCTTTCAGCATCGATGTCCCGGATTTCCTTTTGTTCACCCTTGAACTCCTCCTCTATCTGTGCCAATAACCTTTTCGCTTCAACTGACTGCAGAATCGCCTTCTGCGAGTCAACTACAGCGATCTTGATCTCAGCCAAGGCCACGGGTGTACTGCAAAGAGTTGCAGTCAGCAAAAAAAAGGTGAGAACTTGCTGGATCTTGTGCACTTTACATCTCCTCAGATACTGGAATTCATGATCTTGTCTTCTCAGGGCGCAGATACTTGCACACTCCTCGGTTTGATTCAATTGATTTGCGCGTTATCAGAACGTTCTGCCCAGCTCAAATTGAAAGGCCTCCGTATCATCGCCTCTCAGGTCATTGAAGGGAACCGACAGACTGAAACTGATTGGAGCAAATCCAGTAATCCAGGTGACAGCGATACCGGCTGAATAGCGGAGCGCACGATAGTCAAAATCTTTGCAGAAGGTACTGACTTGGGGGCAATTGGTGTTAAAAACGTTGCCGGCATCCACAAACAAGACAGATTTCAGAGAACGTCGATCCTTTACGAAAGGCAGCGGAAACAGTATTTCCGCACTGCCTTCTATGAGTACATTCCCACCGATCGGATCCGGCTCCCGCAAGATATTGAATTCAGAGGGTGTGCTCTTTGGCCCAAGCGTGTTTTGTTCATATCCACGCACTGAACCCATTCCGCCACTGTAGAAATGTTTGTAAAAGGGATAGGTCTTGGTTTTCCCATAACTGGAACCAAATCCCAAGTCAGTGCGAAGCCGTAACGTAAATAGACGCGTCAGCGGGAAAAAAATCTGGCCGGTATATCTGAGTTGGAAAAACTCCAATGAACTGCCGGGGAGAGTCATTTCCAGTGAAACGGACTGTGAGCGACCACCCGATGGTAACAAGCCCCTGTTAAGGGCCGACATCTGATACGCACCGGTCACGGAAACCAGGTCAAAGTAACTCCCTTCGTTGCCCACAAACTCCGATATTTCCTGGGCGGGGAACAACCCCTCTTTTATGTGTGTGTTCTCATAACCTACACTAAAATTTATCCTCGATAGCTCACTGATGGGATAGCCGTAGTTGACCGCTCCACCAAATGAATCGGATGAAAAAGTAGCGATATTAAAGTCTCCGTAATCGCTTTGCCTGAAGAACATGGAGTAACCCCGGCTTACGCCGTCCACTGTGTAATAGGGATCGAAGAAGGAAAAATTGTAAGCTGTTTGAAAGTCACTACGATTTACACCCACATTTACACTGTTGCCTGAACCAAAAATATTGGTCTCCTGATATCCCAGACCCAGAATTAATCCTGTTCCCTGCGCATAGCCTAGGGTAGCCGAGATCGATCCGGACGGCTGCTCTTCAACCGAATACTCAACATCGATCTGGTCGTCGGTGCCGGGTACAGGCGGCGTTTCAACGTTGACTGCTTTGAAAAACCCCAACCTTTCCATGCGTACTTTTGAGCGTTCGATAGAAGCTGTCGACGCCCATCCACCTTCCATTTGGCGCATCTCGCGACGCAACACTGTGTCCTGTGTAACGGTGTTGCCACTGAAATTAATGCGTCTGACATAGGCTCTTCTGCCCGCATCCACAAAGAACTTAACCGTCAGCGTACTATCTTTACCATTAGGTACGGGTTCTCCGGTCGCACTGGCAAATGTGTAGCCGGCATTGCCCAGCGCTGTTTCTATCCTTTCCTCGGATGCCGTCATCCTTGCTCGAGAGAATACCTGCCCTTTTCTTACCACCAGGAGAGAATAAATGGAACCTTCCGGCACTTCATGTAATTCACCGGCGATCTCTACATCGCCGACGCTGAATCTGTCACCTTCGACAATATTGATCGTGATGTAAACATCTCGCTTGTCTGGCGTTATGGAAACCTGAGTGGACTCGATGCTGAAATTGACGTATCCCCGGTCTAAGTAATACGACTCCAGTGATTCCAGGTCTCCGGAAAGTTTCTCCTTCGAATACTTATCATCCTTGGTATAGAACGAAAACAAGGAGGGGAGTTTGAGCTCCAGTACTTCGCCGAGCTGTTCATCACTGAATAGTGTATTACCAACGATGTTAATGTGTCGTATCCCGGCGACTTCACCTTCGGTCACATCAATTTGGAGTTGTATCCGGTTGCGTTGCAGTTCCTCCACGGTAGTTTCAATCTTCGCACCGTAACGGCCCTGAGCGACATACTGCCTTTCCAGATCCTGTCTGATATGTTCGAGCGTGGACTGTTTGAAAATCTGCCCGCTTTCGAGACCGGACTGCTTCAACCCTTCCAGCAACGCTTCAGTCTCGATGGCCTTGTTTCCCTCTATCTGGAGATCGCTGATGGATGGTCGCTCGGATACACTGATTACCAGTATATCGCCATCTCTGCCGACTTTTACGTCCAGGAAGAAGCCGGTTTTGAATAACTCCCGAATCACCTGCCTTATGCTAATCTCGTCGGCCGTATCGCCGACATTCAGAGATACAGCACTGAATACAGTGCCTGCAGAAACTCTTTGTAATCCCTCCACTCTGATATCCAATACTTCAAACACGTCGGCACATGCCAATCTGGCCAGAGTCAGCAGCAGAAATAATGAGATTCGTTTGATTAACATATTAGGTGAACCAGGTTACCGAACGCTGCATCTTTGTTGATCACCAGGACTTCCTTGACTCGGCTAGAATCGCGCAAAATCGTTATAGAACGCCAATAACATGATGCTGACAATTAGAAATATGCCCACTTGCAGCCCCAACACCTGAATACGTTCCGGTGCCGGCTGTCCTCTGATCAATTCAATCAAGTAGTAAACCAGATGGCCACCATCGAGGATCGGTATCGGCATGAGATTTAGTACTCCCAGACTGATGCTTAACAAAGCTATGAAGCCAACATAAGACTCCAGCCCGGACTTGGCAGACGCATAGGCTACTTTGGCGATGGTAATGGGACCACTCAGATTACTGGGCGAAATTGCACCCATAATCATTTTCTTTACAGACACCAAGGTGAACACGGACATGCTCCAGGTTTCTCCCAAAGCCGGTAGCCAGGCTTTGTAGACGGGATAACTCACCTTCCTCTTCATATAATCGGGCATCTCGATCATATGAGTGGCTGCACCTATAAGTCCTATCTCTTTGCTATCGCGGATCGATCTTTCCGGTCTGAGCCGCAGGTAGACGATATCCCCCAGTCGTGACACTTTCAGGTCAAGGTCCTGCTCCGGGTTCTGCTGGATGATATCGACAAACTCCTCCCAGCTATCAACCGGGATACCGTTTATGGCCAGCACCCTATCATCCACCTCCAACCCGGATTGCAGGGCTCTACCCCCCTTGACCAGGCTTCCGATTACTGGCGGCACCGATGGCTGATGTAGAACCAGACCGAGATCGGAAGTTGGATAGGGGCTCTCTTCATCAGCAAGCCACTCCGTCACATCGATCCAGTGTTCTGATGTTTTCTCGGATTCCGGCGCTTTTACCGTGAATTGAATCGTACCTGTGTCACCAATTCTCTTGAACAACTCGAAATTGAGGTCCCTCCAGGTGGCGATTGATTTGCCACCTACGCTGATGATCTCCTCACCTTGAACAAATCCTGCGGCACCCGCTTTGCTGTCTTGGTCAATCTCACCCAGAAGTGGCACGATGCCGGTTACGCCGACTGTGAACACAAGCCAGTAACAGAGTATGGCGAGGAGAAAGTTAGCCAGCGGCCCGGCAGCGACCACCGCGATTCTTGAAAGTACAGGTTTACGATTGAAAGCCAGATGCAGTTCATCATCGGCCACGGGGCCTTCTCTCTCATCCAGCATCTTAACGTAGCCGCCGAGTGGTATCGCAGCGACTACAAACTCTGTACCGAAGTGTTCATTTGCCCTGGTACGGATCGGCTGATCATCCGGAGGCGGCATCATCTCGACCGGTGGCGAGCGATACGTGAAGAGCGGTTTTCCAAATCCGACCGAGAATCGGAGCACTTTGACACCACACAATCTAGCCACCCAAAAGTGACCGAATTCATGGATGGTCACCAATATGGATATGGTGACTATCAAAGCTAGAACTGTCTCAATAACTGCCATCTCTGCGATGCAATCCTGTAGCTACTGCGATCGATGCGCAGTCTCAATCATTCCCTGGGCCGAACGCCGGGTGATCCTGTCGATTTCCAGAATCTCTTCTATGCTGTGTGCTGCCGGAGTGTCCGACCGTTCAAGAACTGATTCAATAATAACTGGGATGTCCGTAAAGCAAATAAGTTCATCCAGATAAGCCTGCACAGCCACCTCGTTTGCAGCATTCAAAACGGTCGGCAGTGATCCACCGGCTGCCAGGACCTCCATGGCCAGCCGCAAACAGGGATATCTCTCCATATCCACCGATTCGAACAGTAGTTGTCCCAGGGCAGAGAAATCAAGACTCGCCACCCCGGAATCAATTCGATTCGGCCATGCCAACCCATGGGCGATCGGTGTACGCATATCAGGACTGCCCAACTGTGCCAGAATTGATCCGTCCTGATACTCAACCATTGAGTGGACGATGCTTTGCGGGTGGATAATGACCTCGATTCGGTCCATCTTTACATCGAAAAGCCAGTTTGCCTCAATCAACTCCAACCCTTTATTCATCATGGTTGCCGAATCGACCGAGATCTTCCTGCCCATCTTCCAGTTCGGGTGAGCGCAGGCCCTATCCGGCAGGACATACTTCAGTTGATCCAGAGGTTCCCTCAGCAGGGGTCCCCCCGATCCGGTCAGCAGAATCCGACGGATGTCCTTGGTTTTGAAACCGTCCGGCAGACACTGGAAGATTGCGTTGTGTTCGCTGTCAATGGGCAGCACTTCAGCCCCTGATTTCTTCACCGCGTCCATAAAGAGGGCGCCCGACATGACCAGCGCTTCCTTGTTGGCTAGAAGCACCCGTTTGCCACTTTCCACGGCCGCCAGCGTGGGCTTCAGCCCTGCTGCTCCCACAATTGCAGCCATCACGTAATCGCACTCGCTATGGGAAGCCACCTCCAGCAGACCTTCAAGACCACCCAGAACCGTGGTTTTAGCCCCCTGCTCCGCCATCAGTTCAGCCAACTGCAGGGCCGCATCGGTGTTTTGCAGGACAGCAAAGCGCGGTTCAAACTGGTGACATTGTTCGAGGAGCTGCTGGATGTTGGTATCTGCCGTCAGGGCAAACACCCCGTAAAGGTCATTGTGGCGGCCAATCACTTCCAACGTGTTGCGCCCGATTGATCCGGTAGATCCCAGTATGGTTACGTTTTTCCGCGATTCCGGCATCCTGCTACTTCCAGCCGATCAGAGTCAGTGACAAAGCATACACCGGACCGGCAGCCAAAAGACTGTCGATACGATCCAGAATACCGCCGTGACCTGGTAGTAGACCACTGCTGTCCTTAACACCCCTGTGACGTTTGAACATGCTTTCCGTCAGATCACCGAGCACGGACACCACCACGATGAATATGCACAGGAAGAAGAACAGTACCCACTGACTGCCGGTCAGCATCTCGTTTTCCCACCAGATGGCCAGCAAAGCAACAACTGCCGCCGTGCCCAGCCCGCCGTAGACACCTGCCCAGGACTTGCCGGGACTGACCCGAGGTGCAAGCTTTCTGTCGCCAAAAGCTCGGCCCGCGAAGTAGGCACCGACGTCGGCTCCCCAGATCAGAAACATGAGCAACAAGATCAGAAAGGTGCTTTTTTCATGTGTCTTCAACTGGATCAGACCGATCCAGGCCGGTACCAGCACAAGGAATCCTATGCACGAACGCTGCCAAACATTGCCCCAGAACTTAACGCCATCGGGATAACTGATCACCAGGACAAAGGCTACGCACCACCAGAAGAATCCGATCCACAGCAGCATCTCGGAACTCAAGAAATAGGCGCCGAACAACACCGGCAACATCAGTCCAGCGTAGAAAACCCTGTGTATGGGTGCCAAACCACATAGATCAGCAAACTCCCATGCACCGACGACGATAAAGAGTCCCACGAACAGTGCAAAATAAAGATCTGACAACAGGAAAATACCGGCGATGACGATGGGCGCTAATATCAGTGCTGTGACAATTCGCTGTTTGAGCAATTCACCTAGTCCGGTTTGTACTGCTAGTTTTCCATCAGATCGGTTTCTTTCGCCGCTAGTACCTTGTCAACGTCAGCAACCTTCTCATCAGTGAGTTTTTGAATCATCTCCAAACCAAGCTTTTCTTCATCTTCACTGATATCTTTATCCTTGAGGAGCTCTTTCAAATCAGAGTTGGCATCTCTCCTGATATTCCGTAGCGCAACTCTGGCATTTTCTGCCTCATGTCGCGCTACACGAGTCAGGTCTTTGCGATTTTCTTCAGTTAATGCCGGCATAGGAAGACGTACGTTATCGCTGCTGGCAGACGGTGTCAGTCCAAGGTCCGATTTGAGAATCGCCTTCTCCACAGCCGGAATCAGAGACTTTTCCCACGGGGTAATCACCAACGATCGTGCCTCTTCGACCGTTATGTTGGCAACCTGCTTGAGAGGGGTGTCGGTACCATAGTAGGGCACCAGAATGGTGTCCAGCAAACTCGGATGAGCCCTGCCCGTTCTGATCTTGGCGAAAGTGGCCTCCAGCGAAGCCAGTGTCTTGTCCATGCGGACCGCTGTATCTTCCCGTAGTTCGTTTATCACTATACCGTCCCCGCTAGTGACCATCCAGATTGAGAGTCCGTGCTTCGGGTGCCTGCCTCAAGTTTTGATTTGACTGCCAACACCTGACCATTGAGAGTCCGTGCTTCGGATGCCTGCCTCAAGTCGTGATCTTACTGCTAACACCTAACCATTGAGAGTCCGTGCTTCGGGTGCCTGCCTCAAGTCGTGATTTTACTGCTAACACTTGATCTATGCTTGACCTTTTAAGCCACCTTGACACTACTCTGGACAGGCACTGGTTAGCTGAAGCTAGAATCCTGCTTCAAGTGACGGCGGAACTCTTAAGCTAACTGACGCGACGGGTAGCCTTTATTCTAACTCTCTATTAGGGTCCCTACGTCCTCTCCCACCACCAGTTTGCGGAGCGCGCCAGCTTCGCTCATAGCAAACACTCGCACCGGGAGACCGTGATCTCTGGCCAGACAAATAGCGGTCAAGTCCATCACTCCAAGCTGTTGCTCAAGCACTTCTGTATAAGTCAGGGACTCAAACCTTCTGGCATCAGGATAAACCATCGGGTCGGCGGAATAAACTCCATCTACTTGGGTTGCCTTAAGAACGATATCGGCATCAATTTCAATTGCACGCAGACAGGCAGCCGAATCGGTTGTGAAGAACGGGTTCCCTGTTCCGGCCGTGAAGATCACAACGTCACCACCGCCAAGACGATTGATGGCGTGATTCCTATCGAAACAATCTGCGATGCCGTTTAGGGGAATGGCTGACATGACCACGGTGGCGATACTGGCCCTGCGTAGGGCATCCGCCATGGCCAGAGCGTTCATGACGGTGGCAAGCATACCCATGTGGTCACCAGTGACCCGGTTCATGCCTGCTGCCTGCAGCGTTGCACCACGAAACAGATTGCCACCACCGATGACCAGTCCTACTTCCACACCGAGGTCGGTAACCTGTTCTATCTCAGCGGCCATTCGATCGAGCTGCCTCGGATCGATTCCTGAGCTTGCTTCACCGCTCAGGGCTTCACCACTGAGTTTAAGGAGTATCCGCTGGTACTTGGTTGAACCCTTGGCTGACCCTGTCGCTGACATAGCATCATCCCGATGAATGAAAACCTATACCGTTCTGTTAGGTTATTCGCGCCGTGATGTCGTGGTCATTGGTACGTTGTTTCGACTTTGGGTGAGCAACATCACCTTCTTCGATCTACAAGCCTTCACCTACCTCAAAGCGCATAAAGCTGGCAATCGAGGAATCGGCCGCCTTCAAGAGTGCCCCGATCTTCTGGTCCGGGTCCTTTACGAAGGGTTGATCCAGCAGGCTGATCTCAGACAGATATTTTCGAATACGCCCCTCGACCATTTTCGCGACTATTTCAGGGGGTTTACCACTCGCTTCCGCCTGAGCGACATAGATCTCTCTTTCTCTTGCTACGGTCTCTTCAGGTGCATCTTCCGGGTTCACCACCATCGGATTGGTGGCAGCTATATGCATAGCGATGTCTTTACCCAGCACTTGATCGCCGCCTTGCAGTACGACCAGTACCGCTATCTTGCCGTTGTGTACATACTCCGCGATCTGGCCACTGTCGGTGGTGACTGTCTCGACACGGCGAATACTTGTATTCTCACCGATCTTCTGAACCAGCACCTGCCGCTCCTTCTCAAGGCCGGCAGCCAAAAGTTTGTCGATATCGGTTTCCTGGCTGGCAAAGACCTGTGCCGTAACTGTCTCGACGAAGTTGCTAAAATCCTCGTGCCGGGCAGCAAAATCCGTCTCACAGTTGACTTCCACCATCGCCGCGGATTGTCGATCATCCGACACCATCACTTTGACCAGTCCATCGGTGGCCGTTCTGCCAGCTTTCTTGGCTGCCTTCAGACCACTATTCTTGCGCAGCAATGCGATCGCATCATCTATATCGCCTTCAGATTCTTGCAGTGCTTTCTTGCAGTCCATCATGCCAATGCCGGTTCGATCGCGCAGGTCCTTTACCAAAGATGCAGTTATCGCAGCCATTTTGTCTCCTCACTCCAAATCATTAGTTTCTTCATTTGCCATTGTGTCCAGCCGACAGACTGTTCCCGTAGTGGGCGACGTAGGTGCCGGGGATTGTGCAGGTGAATCCTGATGCATCCCCACAAGCAACCTAGTCTTTGTCTGCTGTATTCTCTGTATCAGTGGCTGGGGGCGTGCCCGCTTCGGTCGCCTTAGCAGCTTCCACTGCGGCAGCGTCCACTGCGGCAGCGTCCACGGGGGCAGTTTCCGGTTCAGGTTCCTGGGCAACCTCCGGTTCAGGTTCCTGGGCGGCGTCCACTGGGACGGCTTCCACTTCGGCTTCCTGGTTAGCTGCCGGGTCAGATTCTTTGGCAGCTACCGGTTCAGATTCTTTGGCAGCTTCCGGTTCAGATTCTTCGGCAGCTTCCGGTTCAGATGCTTGGGCGGCTTCCGGTTCAGATGCTTGGGCGGCTTCCGGTTCAGATGCTTGGGCGGCTTCCGGTTCAGCTATTTCTACAAAGTCCTCTGCCGACATTTCGCCTTCAGCTTCGCTACGACCTTCCATCACGGCGTCAGCCACCCCTTCGACAAATAATCGGATCGATCGGATCGCATCATCATTGCCTGGGATGATGTAATCGACACCGTCCGGATCGGAGTTGGAGTCCACAATTCCAACCACCGGAATCCCGAGCTTGTTCGCCTCGCAAATAGCGATACGCTCATGATCCACGTCGATGACAAAAAGAATATCGGGGAGTCCCCCCATATCCTTGATACCACCGAGGCTCCGTTCCAGTTTGTCCAGGTTTCTGCGCCGTGAAAGCGCTTCCTTCTTGGTTAGCTTCTCAAAAGTGCCATCGGTACTTTGAACTTCCAGTTCTCGCAATCGACGGATGGATTGCCTGATGGTCTTGTAGTTGGTCAACATGCCACCCAGCCAGCGCTTGTCGACATAGGGCATACCACAATTCTCGGCGTGCTCCTTGATGACTTTACCAACAGAACGTTTCGTCCCCACAAACAGTATTTTGTTTCTGCGAGAGGCAAGGTTCTTTACAACTGCTAATGATTCCTCAAAAGCAGCCAGCGTATACTCAAGATTGATGATATGAATGTTATTGCGGGAACCGAACAGGAATGGATCCATCTTGGGATTCCAATACCTTGTCTGATGGCCGAAATGAACACCCGCTTCCAGCAGGTCACGCATGGATACGTTAGACATTTTGAACTCCGATCGTTAGGGTTATGCCTCCATGCATCCCATGATTCAACCCCTTTCGAGGCACCCAAAATCATGTGTCGATGCATGTGTGATTTCAATAATTTGAATTTTGGTCGTCTGATACCGAAAAGCGCGCGCTTTATACCATAAATCAGCCCCCATAACCAAACATTTACAAGACAGCTGTGGTCTGCTAAAAACACTTCCTCTCTTACGCCGGTCCGGTTATGCAGCCCGGCCAGCCCAACGCTGAGAAATCTCAGATCTGCTATAGTTCGCGTTTTCAATGAAGATACCGAGTTCCATGAGCACGAGAATCAAATCTCCAGAAGAGATCGAAAAAATGAAAGTGGCCGGAAAACTGGCTGCCGAGCAGTTGGAGATGATTCATGCCTACATAGAGCCGGGCATCAGTACCGGAGAGCTGGATAGAATCTGTCATGAATACACTGTGCAGGTTCAAAACGCCATTCCGGCACCGCTGAATTACAAGGGCTTCCCAAAATCCATATGCACTTCGGTCAATCACGTGGTGTGCCATGGAATTCCCAGCGACAAGAAGATACTCAAGAACGGCGACATCGTAAACGTCGACATCACGGTCATCAAAGATGGCTATCACGGCGACACCAGCCAAACGTTCCTGGTGGGTAAATGCAGTGTTCTGGCGGAACGTCTGGTTAGAGTCACGCAGGAGTGTCTCTACAAAGGTATCGCTGCGGTGAAACCCGGCAACTCGCTGGGAGATATTGGCCACGCCATCCAGATACACGCAGAGAAGAACCAATATTCGATCGTGCGCGAATACTGTGGCCACGGAACCGGCGCTATCTTTCATGAGGAACCCCAGGTTTTACACTATGGTAATCCCGGCACCGGCTTGATACTGGAAGCAGGCATGACCTTTACCATCGAACCGATGATCAACGCCGGTAAGCGCCACGTGAGGCTGCTGCCAGACCAGTGGACCGTAGTGACCAAAGATCACAAACTGACTGCTCAATGGGAGCACACGATCCTGGTCACTGAGACCGGTTTCAAAATTCTGACTCTGCGCGCCGATGAGACAATTACACGGTGCTCCTGATGTCTGTCAGATACACGCAAGGCCCTGCAAGGCTTCGACTCGAACCGCGTGAGAGTTCAACATGAACCGTGCACTGCCAACCACCGACCTCGTGGATCGCAAGCAGCTTGAAATTCGGCTGGTAAATCGCTCGCGCATGATCCCTGTTTTGAAGGCTGAATTGAAATCTGCCGAGCGCACCTTGGCAGATCGATTCTATGCGGGCGCTTCGGTAGAGCAATTGGTACGCGAACGGGCGGTCTTTATGGATCAGATTCTCAATCTGACCTGGCATCGATTTAACTGGAACCAGAACATCAGCAGCTGGAGAAAAACCAGAATCAGCCTGTTAGCAGTTGGTGGCTATGGGCGCCGTGAACTGCACCCTCACTCCGACATCGACCTGTTGATACTTCTGGAACGAAACACCTACACACTGCACAAGCAGAACATTCAGAATTTTCTGACACTGTTATGGGATATCGGGCTGGAAGTGGGACACAGTGTCAGATCCATTAACGAATGCAAAATCCAGTGCAAATCCGATGTCACCATTATGACTGCCTTGATGGAAAGCCGCACAATTGCAGGCAGTGATGAACTCAGACTGAAAATGTCGAAAAGAATCAGCCGGCGCAAGATTTGGTCTAGTGAGAAATTCTATAGAGCCAAGATCGCAGAACAAGCGAAACGGGACGAAAAGTACGATGAGACCGTATACAACCTGGAACCAAACGTAAAGAGTTCCCCGGGCGGTTTGAGAGACATCCACATGGTGGTGTGGGTGGCGAAGCGGAGATTTGATGCCGAAGGCCTGGACGATCTGATGCAGCACGGTTTTCTCACCAGATCTGAAAGTGAATTGCTCTCGAGAGGCAGAGCGTTCCTGTGGAAGATTCGATATGGGCTGCACATTTTATCGGGACGCGCAGATGATCGGTTGTCCTTCGAGTCGCAGCGCAGACTCGCGGAACTGTTTGGCTATAAGGACCGCGACGATCTGCTGGCGGTGGAGCAGTTCATGCAGGACTGCTATCGTACATGCCTGAGTCTACGCGGGCTTACCAGTCTGCTATTGCAGCATTTCGAAGAAGAGATTCTGCGGGAAGGTGAACGGGCAGTCATCAAACCGCTCAACCAACGATTTCGAATTCACAACGATTATATTGAGGTCGTTGCAGACGATATATTCAGGTCCTTTCCACCAGCGTTGATCGAACTGTTCGTGCTGATGGGGAACCATGAAAGTATCGAGGGCGTAAGATCTTCAACGATTAGACTGGTGAGAAATCACATCTATCTTATCGATGACAAGTTCAGAGCGGATCCCAAATCTACCGCTCTGTTCATGGAATTGCTGAAATCGCCTCACAAGCTTTCGTTCCATATGAGGAGAATGAAGCGATATGGCATCCTGGGTGCCTATCTGCCGGAATTCGGTCGGATAATCGGCCAAATGCAATTTGACCTGTTCCACATCTACACGGTAGATGAACACACCATGCAGGTGATACGCAATCTTCGGCTTTTCCGGTACAAGGACAATCAACAAAGATTCCCGGTGGCTGCCCATATCATTCCCAGATTGCCCAAGATAGAACTCCTCTATATCGCTGCTCTCTATCACGACATAGGCAAGGGTAAAGGAGGCGATCACTCGAAATGGGGATCAACGTGTGTCGCTGAATTCTGTCAGCAACACAATCTGGGAAAGTGGGACAGTAACCTGGTTGGCTGGCTGGTGCTGAATCACCTGGTCATGTCGGTCACAGCACAGAAGAAAGACATATCAGACCCGGAGATCGTAAGAGAATTTGCCCTTCTTGTGCAGGATCAGGTCAGACTGGACTATCTGTACACGCTGACCGTAGCCGACATCACGGCTACCAACCCCGTCATCTGGACCACGTGGAAAGCGGCCTTACTGAGGCAGCTCTATCTTGACACCAAACGCGTGTTGCGACGGGGATTGGAATACTACGTCGACAAATCTGAATACATCGCCGATGCTCAGACAGCCGTCATCGATCGGCTAACGTCCAAAGGCATCACAGAACACGAGATTTTGGCCTTGTGGGACAACATCGGCGATGAATATTTCATCCGCGAGTCACTTGCCGACATCGTTTGGCATACCGAGGCCATTCTCAAACACTCGTTGGATTCAGGACCGCTGGTTCTCATCAAAGATCGTTACTACCAACAGGGAGAAGAGGGCGCGACACAGATATTCATGCATGCACGCAACAGAGATTATCTGTTTGCTGCCACAGTAACCGCTTTGGATCAGTTGAATTTGGGTGTCCAGGAAGCCAGAATCATTACCTCTGCAGGTGATCTTGTCTTCAACACCTTCGTCGTGCTGGACGTGGATGGTCAGCCTGTTGGCGAAAATCAGGAGAGAATTGCCAAGATTCTGGCAATTCTCAAAGAGCACCTGAGCTATCCTGAGGAATACTCCAATCTGGTGAAGAGGAGGACCTCCAGGTCATTGAAACAGTTCAATGTGCAAACCCACGTTACAATCAGCAATGACATCGTTACACAACAGACTGTACTCGAAATCGCCACACCAGACAGAGCGGGACTGTTAGCACTTCTGGGGCGTATATTTGTCGAGTTCGAAATAGTTCTGCTGAACGCTAAGATCACCACGCTGGGCGATAGAGTTGAAGATGTGTTTTTCATCTGTGACAAGAACAAAAGTCCGATTGGTGATTCTGAACTCTGTAACAATCTCAAACGGGCAGTGATCTCAGAATTGGATGATCATGCCAATAGTTAGTGTCCATCCAGAAATAGGTGTTTTTGGCGAAATCAATGCGACAGGGTAGAAATGTTTGCTGCAAAAAAGGATAATTTGAGTGGGCCGCATTCGGATGGGCACCCGAAGTACGGACTTTAGATACGGATGGGCACTAGTTAGTCGCCCAGTAGCCAGTGTATGAACACCCTGCTTGAGAAACTATACCCTTACCCATTCGAGCGGCTAAACCAGTTGCTTGCTGATCTGTCGCCGCCCCATTCTCTCAGCAACATTCCTCTGTCTCTGGGTGAACCACAACACCCTGCACCACAATTCATAATCGATCAGTTCAGCGATCACACAATGTTGAAGCAGGCATTCGGTACATATCCTGCGACCAAAGGCATGCTGGAACTAAAACAAGCCATCGCTCACTGGCTGGCCAACCGTTTCAATCTTGAGGAAGATTCCATCGACGCCGAAACGCAAGTACTGCCCGTCAATGGAACCAGAGAAGCACTGTTCGCGTTTGCACAGGCTGTGATAGAACGAAGTAACGACCCTGCAGTCCTGCTGCCGAACCCCTTCTACCAGATTTATGAAGGGGCAGCAATCCTTGCCGGTGCAAAGCCTGTCTATCTCAACTGTGTTGACGACAACGGATTCTTGCCGGACTTTTCCAATGTCCCGGAAGAGACCTGGCTAAGATGTCAATTGCTCTACCTGTGCACTCCAGCCAATCCCAGTGGATCAGTGATCGACCTCACGACTTTGCAGGAATTGATCGTGCTGGCCGACCGCTATGATTTCGTGATTGCGTCAGATGAGTGCTACTCAGAGATATACATGCATGAAGCGCAGCCACCAGTTGGCTTGCTGGAAGCTTGCAGCAGCATCGGCAGGCACAGTTATGGTCGTTGCCTTGTGTTCAACAGTCTTTCCAAACGGTCGAATCTGCCGGGACTACGGTCGGGATTCGTTGCCGGTGACAGGAAATTAGTGGCGCAGTTTCTCCTTTACAGGACCTATCACGGTTCAGCCATGCCAATACAAAATCAAACCGCCAGCATGCTGGCTTGGCGCGACGAAGAGCACGTGATTCAAAACCGCGCCAACTACGTCGCGAAATTCGACGCCGTCCTGGATATCATGGGCGACCGTCTGGATGTACAACGACCCGAGGCAGGATTCTATCTATGGCCGAGGATCTCGATGGCCGATGAGGAATTTTCCAGACAGTTATTTCAGCGGCAGAATGTTACCGTTCTGCCAGGCAGCTACCTGTCACGACAGGTGGACGGAATCAATCCAGGCAGTCATCGACTAAGAATGGCTCTAGTTGCACCGTTAGACAGGTGTACTGAAGCTGCCTCTCGCTTGGTGGAGTTTCTGGAATTCACGCGGTCAGAATATGCTTAAGAGAATGAAATATGACAGATAACGCATTCTACAGTTTCGCATTCGGCGTTGGCACCAAGAATCGTAAAGGCGAGTGGCTGGAGGTGTATTACCCGCAGCCCCTGTTTCAGCCGAAGGCCGCCCTGGTGGAAATCATCGGCGCGGCAATCGGGTACCAAGGAGGAAACGAATCTATCGAGCTAGACTCGGCTGCGCTGTCAAAGCTCACGCCGCTGTTACAGGACGAACGGCAGCAGACAATTCTGACCGCCATGACATCCAGCGACCAACCGAGAGTGATTACCTTTATCGAGGAGGACAGGGAGCTAACATCCACACCTGAGACCTATCTGAAGCTGCATCTTCTCTCCCATCGATTCGTTAAACCAAACCAACAGAATCTGGATGGCATCTATGCACTGCTTGCCAACGTTGCCTGGACCGACCGTGGCGCCGTGGACCTGGATGAATTATTCGAGATTCAACTGCAGGCCCGAATGAGAGGGGAAGTCCTGGAGGTGGCGTCAGTAGACAAGTTCCCCAAGATGACCAACTACGTCGTTCCAACAGGTGTGAGAATTGCGCACTCGGCAAGAGTGCGTCTGGGTGCCTATCTGGGAGATGGAACTACGGTAATGCATGAGGGATTCGTCAATTTTAATGCTGCTGCCATCGGGCCGGGGATGATCGAAGGCCGCATATCGCAGGGAGTCACCATCGAAGCCGGCAGCGACCTTGGTGGCAGCGCCAGTACCGCAGGGACTCTCTCAGGGGGTGGTAACATCGTTTTGACGATCGGCAAGGACTGTCTCATCAGCGCAAATGCCGGCACCGGCATTCCGCTCGGCGACCGATGCACCATCGAAGCTGGACTATACGTGACGCCGGGCACCCTGGTGCAGGTAATCGATGAAGACAAGAATCCCGTTAAAGTAGTTAAAGCCAGAGAACTGGCGGGGCAGTCGGATATGCTGTTCATTCGTAACTCGCAAACGGGCACCGTAGAATGCCGGACCAACAAAAGGGCTATCAGCCTGAACGAAGCGTTGCATGCACACAATTGAGAACTAGCCGTCCCAATTAGCGCAGGCGGGACAAGAGATTCTATATGGGAGGACTATCGTCGACTCTGGAACTGGCACAGAAACTCATTGGCATCCCATCAATTTCTCCCGATGATGGTGGCTGCCAACAGCTCTTGACGGCGCAGTTGGAAGAGCTGGGATTTGAGATCGAGCACCTCCCCTATGGTGATGTCAGCAATTTCTGGGCCACTCGCGGCGACGCTTCACCCCTCTTTGTGTTCGCTGGCCACACAGACGTGGTTCCGTCCGGTCTCCTGGACGATTGGATAGATCCACCTTTTCTCCCCACCATAAAGGATGGATTTCTATACGGCAGAGGCGCAGCCGATATGAAAGGCAGTCTCGCCGCCATGGTCACTGCAGTGGCGGATTTTGTGGCGTCCAATCCGCATCACAAGGGCAGCATCGGCTTCTTGATCACCAGCGATGAGGAAGCAGATGCCGTCGACGGTACAGTCAAAGTGGTGCGTGAACTAAAACGACGCGGCGTACAGATAACCTGGTGCCTCGTTGGTGAACCCAGTAGCGAAACCACTCTCGGTGATACCGTGAAGATCGGTCGTAGGGGTTCGCTAAACGGTCGAGCGTTCATCAAAGGCACCCAGGGACACGTAGCGTACCCGGCGCTCGCCGACAATCCTATTCACAAGTCTCTGGCAGCACTGGCTGAACTGGTCAGCAGGGAGTGGGACGGTGGCGATCAGACTTTCCCACCAACCAGTTTGCAGATCTCGAGCCTGCATGCCGGCAGCGGAGCCGTAAACGTCATACCGGGTTCGCTGGAAGTTCTCTTTAACTTCAGGTATTCACCTCAATCCAGCGTGGAATCCCTGCAGCAAGGCTGCCAGCAAATATTCGATGGGCATGGGCTTGACTATTCCCTTGAGTGGAATCTCTCCGGAGAGCCTTTCCTCACTTCGCCGGGCCAGCTTATCACTGCTGTAGAACAGAGCATTCAAAAGGTGACCGGCGGCGCTACGGCACTATCCACGTCCGGCGGGACATCGGATGGTCGATTCATCTCGCCCACCGGCGCCGAAGTGGTGGAGTTGGGCCCCGTCAATCAGACCATTCACAAGGCGAACGAATGTGTAAGCGTAAATGAACTCGATCAACTCGCCGAAATCTACGGGACAGTCCTGGAGGTACTACTGACGTAATGCTTACATTGGCCTCACGAGGATTGCTATGAATGGAAAAGCCAAGCCAGTCTATGCCGATATCGAGATCTATCTGCTCAGTAAAGGACTAAGCGATATCGTCGAGTGGTTGAAGAAAAGATTCGTTTTGTTACTGCCGGACACAGAGGCGAAGGGCAATTCAACCACTCATCACTTGCTGGCTAAAACAGACACTGCAACCATCAGGATCATCATCGTTGAGAAGGTCCTGGATGGTTACAGCAGTGTCCTCTTCGATTCCCCCAACACCCCTTGGGAATCGGACCTCGATTGCGCGCGCGATGCATTCCGTCATCTCCGGGTGGAAGTCAGATGCTGTGCCGGATCATGGTCACCGGAACAGAATCCGGATGAGTGGCTGAGCATTTGTCAGGAGGGTGAATCTGTCATAACCTGGTGAAATGACCTGCTTCCTAGATCACGGAAGCTCACCAAGTGATCACGGAAGCTCACCAAGTGATCACGGAAGCTCACCAAGTGATAAGTATTCAAATGAGTCACTTCAAAACATATCTCGCTGTCGGAACTGTCACCTTCGTACTTTTTGTGGTTCTCTTTGCGCCGGCGCGAATCATCTGGCAAGCATTCGGGGATGAGTACGCGGCCCCGCTGGTCTCCTTGTCCAGAATTGAAGGCACTGTCTGGCGCGGTTCTGCCATCTTGGACGGGGAGTTCCTGAAACCTGGAAAGGTAGCATGGCAGATCAAGCCGCTCGACCTGATGACGGGCCAGCTCAAGACCCATCTGAATATAGACGGCTCCTTCCATCAGTTGACGACGGTTGTTTCAGTTGCATCCAATTATCTGCAGATCAGCGAGCTATCAGGAATCATCCAGGCAGGGGCGGTCAATCCGGTAATACACAAGTACGGCCTTCAGGTGTCCGGTAGCCTGGATCTGCATGATTTGGCATTCCACATACAAGACAATTGGATTGAGCAGTTGAGTGGGGATCTTGAATGGTCGGGCGGCGCAGTTAGATACTCCACCTATCGCACCACCGATTTATATGAACTGCCACCGTTAATCGGTGACCTGGCGCTGCAATCATCCGAGGTTACTCTGCAGATAAAAGAGAAAGATAAGCAACTTCCCGTACTGGCTGTTCGGCTTGACCGAAACGGTTGGGGGAAGGTTGTCCTCAGAGGTCGCCTATTCGACCTGGCTGCCCAGCCGTGGCCGATCCCGGGCGCACCCGACGATGTTGTACTGGAGGTAGAGGAGAAGATATGGTGACGACCCCAATCAGCTTGGAGGGCACACAGATGCCTGTTTACATGGAATATAACGGTGTTCCCTGTTAAGGTAAATGATCACGTCCGGTAGAGATCTCCTGTGCATCTATTCTTGGATCTTTTTTCAAAACACAGCCAAAATCTAGCAAGAATGACTATGTTTCTGTTGGTCGTGCTGATTACTCTCTCCATCGCCGATACAGCACTGTTTGGCATCGACAATCTAACGGAATCTCCCATCGAACCGCCAGATCCGGTCGAACAGGGTCAATCTCGAACGCCAAGCAACACGAAAAAGACCAGCATTGCGGATTTCAATCTATTTGGTGTTGTCGAGCAGAAAAATATCTCACCGGATCTGGATGCACCCGAGACCAAGCTGAACCTTGAATTGAAGGGCGTGTTTACCGCCAAAAACCAGGCTGAATCGACTGCCATAGTGTCAGAGTCCAACAAGACAGGTGAACTCTACCGTATCGGTGACCGGCTGCCCGGCAATGCTATTCTCTCTGCCGTCCACGATGATCACATCCTGTTTAAACGTGGTTCCCGCTATGAAAAGTTGAGATTTAGCGAAGACGCGTTTCAGTCAACAGCCATCGAAGCAGCGACCAGCGAGCGACCAGCGACAAAGCCCCAGCGCAGGGACAGAAGAAGCAGCCAAAAGCTGAGAGAGTCGAGGTTACAAAGGGCGCGCCAAAAACAGGCAGAGAGCAGACAAAGAAGTAGCAGCAGCGCGACTCAGCAGAGATCCATCAGCGACGTCGTCAGTTCCTACCGAGAGAGGATCGACAGTGACCCCGAGTCGGTGCTGAGGGAACTCGGCATTGAATCAGTCTCTGCAGGTGAAACCAGCGGTTATCGGGTGGGCAATCAGATATCTCAGCAACAGCTTCTGCAGGCAGGTTTGCAGGGCGGGGATATAATTCTGTCCGTTAACGGTCGGCCTGTGGGTGATGTCATGCAGGACAGATCCATGGTGGATCAGGCAATGGCGGCGGGTCGCGTCAGAGTTGAAATTCAAAGACAAGAACGGCGGTTTTTTATCACCGTGCCAATCCGTTAGATCAGTGGACAGTAAACAACCAACATCCGTTAGGCCGATATCTAATCAATTGGGTTCTCGAGCAAATTAAAGTAACATCTCCCTGTCACTATTCAGCCTGGTTATTGAGTTAACCAGCTTTCGATTACATACAGAGTGAGTCGGTTCTGTGAAGCAAACAACAAGTAGGTTACTGCTGCAAACCAAGCAAATATTGGTGTCTGTTTTCCTTCTGAGCCTGTCACTTCATCTTCAGGCAGAAGAGCAGACATGGAAGGTTAACATGAAGAACTCCGATATTAAGGAGTTCATTACCTGGATCTCAACTGTCACCGGCAAGAGTTTCGTAGTCGACCCTCGAGTCAAAGGTAAAGTCACGGTTATCTCCAATACTTCTCTCGACATCGATGCAACCTATGAACTGTTTCTGAGTGTCCTGCGTGTGCATGGCTACGCGGCCGTCCCGGCAGGCGATGTGGTCAAGATCATCCAACAGGTTCTGGCAAAACAGAGCGGAAACACCATGGATTTCTCCTCAGAACGGGCGTCTGAAGAATTGATCACGAGAGTGATTCCGGTAAAGAATGCATCGGCAGTCGAACTCGTTAAGGTAATCAGACCCATGATTCCACAATATAGCTTTATTTCCGGACTCGCTTCACCCAATGTGCTCATCATCAGCGACCACGCTTCAAACATTCTCAGATTGATCGACATTGTCGACAGAATCGACGTTGCCGATACATCCAGGCTCGCAATCGTGCAGCTCAAGGAAGCATGGGTAGAAGATATGGTTGCACTGCTGGAAAAGATTGCCCCTGAACAGATCGGCAAAGGGGCAAAAGGTCCAAACAGAGTCACAGTAGTTGCCAGTGAACGAACAAATAGTCTGGTATTCAAGGGCGAGAGCTCGACGCTTGAAAAAATGCAGGCCCTGGTTGAACAATTGGATCAACCTGCTACACGCACGGGCACCACCCAGGTGATTCGCCTCGCCCATGCAGATGCCACAGACATGGCTGAATTGCTCAAGAACTTGGTTACGGACACGACCAAAGCACCGAAAGCAGCGGGCGCACAGGATGACGCTGTTAACATCCAAGCGGATGAGGGATTGAATGCGTTGGTGATCCGTGCCAATCCGACCTCGATGGCTGAGATAAAAAGCATTGTTCAGCAACTGGACGTCCGACGGTTGCAGGTACTGATCGAGTCGGCAATCGTTGAAGTTACCATCAATTTTGAAAAACAGTTGGGGTCTGAATTGATCGTCGGTGATACATCATCTTCGTCACTACCTTTAGGTATCACAGCGCCATCGGGCATTCTGGCATCACTTCTTCAATCGTTGGCAGTGGATCCCACTTTAACAACGGCACCCCCCTTGGGCGACGCTCCTCTTTTTGCCGCAGGAAAAACCAATGCTGACGGTATCAACTTTGCCTTGATTATTCGTGCCCTGTCACTGAATTCTGATGTCAATCTGCTGTCAACGCCAAGCATAATGACAATGGACAACCAGGAAGCAAAAATCGTCATAGGTCAGACCGTGCCTTTCAGGACCGGATCGACGGTTACCGGCAGTCAGGGCGCCAACAACCCCTTTACCACCATATCGAGGGAAGATGTGGGCTTGACGCTCACGGTTACGCCTCACATCCACGACGGTGACCTGGTTCGACTGGAGGTCTCGCAGGAGATCTCTGAAGTGGATGATCTACAGAACATTGGTGCAGAGGCCGCCGCCGATATTATCACCAACCAGCGTACGCTCGAAACAACCATCCTGGCTGACAACGGCGAAGTCATCGTCTTAGGAGGCCTGATGCGAGATAAGGTGACTAACAGTAATACTAAGGTTCCATTGTTAGGTGATATACCTTTTCTGGGTAGACTATTTAGGAGCACTGCAGAAAAGTATGAGAAGCAAAATCTGCTCATATTCCTCAGACCAACCGTCCTTGCCTCCAAGGAGGACTCAGCCAAAATCAATGAGAGGAAGTTTACCGGTGTATGGGAGGTCGTCATTGAAGGTGTCGATCCCAAAGAAGTCATCGACGGTCTTTTTGATGGTGAACGACCATAGAAGAGATTCCCTGAGAAAAAATGAAGACGTACGGGATAGACTCGTTACAGACGCGTTTCTCGTTTACGAAGGTAAAAGAACTCCACTACCATGTCCTGAGAAAACTACTCCTGGCATGGGTTGGACCACAGATAATAGGGGATGATGTCGAACGGCTTGGTCTTGAGTTATCCAAGCCCGTCTGCTACGTACTCCCCAACCGTTCCCTGACAGATTTGCTGGTTGTCGACGACTCCTGCGAAAAAGCTGATCTACCACGGCCCCACGATGCGATGGCCAACGGTTTCGAGCAGGAGGGGCGCTCTTTCTTCTTCCTTGCCCACACGGAAGGGCGTTTATTCAAAAGAAAAAGTTCAAGGCACCATTCACCAAGACTGCTACGCATAGTGGAAACACTCACTGCTAATCGGACTATGGATGTGCAGCTGGTCCCCGTGTCCCTTTTCTGGGGACATGCCCCGGAGCGGGAAAAATCACTGTTCAAGCTTGTCCTCTCAGATAACTGGTCAGTCACCAGTGGCTTCAAACGGATGCTGGCGCTGATTTTTCAACACAACCATATCGTCGTCCAATACAGCAGACCGATTTCACTACGCGCACTCTTCGACGGCGAGAAAGATGAGAGAAGAAGAGTCAGAAAACTCTCCCGGATTCTGCGGGTTCACTACCGGCGTCAAAAGCAGGCCATTCTCGGGCCGGACCTGTCCCACCGCCGCACCTTACTGGATTCGCTTCTAAGCAGCACATCTGTACGTGCCGCTATCCTTGAAGAAGCCAAGCTGCAAAACAAGCCTCTGTCGAAGATTGAAACAACAGCGCGCCGCTATGCTGAGGAGATCGCTGCTCACCAGTCGTATCGCGTGATCCGTTTTCTCTGTCTGCTACTGACATGGTTCTGGCACAAACTCTATAACGGCATCGTTGTGGAGAATGTCGAACGGGTTCAGGAACTGGCCCTGGGAAACGAGATCGTCTATGTGCCTTGTCACAGAAGTCACGTGGACTACCTGCTGCTTTCCTATGTCCTTTACATGAACGGGCTAACGCCGCCTCATATCGCTGCAGGTAAGAATATGAACCTGGCCCTGGTGGGCCCTTTTCTGCGTCGCAGCGGCGCCTTCTTTATGCGCAGGTCCTTTCAGGATGACCAGCTCTATAGAACGGTGTTCGACGAATATCTCCATATGACGTTCATAAAGGGATATTCAGTGGAGTACTTCATCGAAGGTGGCAGAAGCAGAACCGGTCGAATGTTACGACCGAGAACAGGCATGTTGAGCATGACAATGAGAAGCTTCCAGCGAAACCCCTCGCTGCCTATCGCGTTCATGCCGGTTTACTTCGGCTATGAAAAGATACTGGAGGCCAGCACCTACCTGGGAGAACTAAAGGGCCAGGAGAAGACGGAGGAATCTCTGGGTGACATCTTCCGAGTATTGCGATCCCTGCGAAGCTCCTTCGGGTCAGTCAATGTGAATTTCGGTCAGCCGGTATATCTGACTGAATTTCTGAGTGACAAGCTGCCCGGCTGGCAGGATCCGGAAAGCATCGACAAGAATCATTTCTCCAAAGCCTGTTCCTTGTTGGCAGATGAAATCGCGACCAACATCAATAGGGCTGCCGCGGTAAATCCAATCAACTTGGTGGCACTGATCCTGCTCGCAACCCCAAAGCAGGCCATAGAGGAAACGAGTTTACAACAGCACATCCAGATCTATCTCCAACTGCTGCGCAACATGCCTTACAGTGAAGAGATAACGATAACCAGTTTCTCTACAGATGAGATCATCGAGCAGGCTGAGACGATTTCTCTGATCCAGCGCGTCGCCTATCCCATTGGGGACATTCTTTCCGTACAAGGAGACGTAGCGATACTGATGACTTACTACCGCAACAACGTCGCCCACCTGTTAGCATTACCGTCTTTGATTGCACGCCTGATTAAGACAGATCCCGGCGTGGCCCTCGACAATCTGCTCGGTAGCGTCCAGGACCTATACCCCTACCTTAAGTCAGAATTCTTTCTCCCCTGGCCATTGCATGGGATGGACTCGATCTGTCAGCGCATCGTTGACGTCATGATAAGTATTGGTTTAGCGGTGAAACGGGATGGCGGTATAGACTCGCCATCGCCCATGTCTCCTGAATTCGCCTCCCTGACAGTGTTGGCTCAGATTGTCGAACCCACGCTGCAGCGTTTTTTCATCGCCTGTTCGCTACTGAACCAGAGCGATACACTCTCCCTGACGAGGGATCTGCTGGAGAGTACCTGTCACAATATTGCCCAGAACATATCGGTGCTTTACGGAATCAACGCGCCGGAGTTCTTTGAAAAATCGTTGTTCTCCACCTTTCTGGCAACGCTGGTGCAACGGAAGGAACTCGAAATCAATGCTGGCGCACTGACTGTAAGCGAAGATTTCAAGCAGATAAGCGCAGCCATTGAACCCATCCTGGAACGTGATTTCAGGTATGGCGTTCTACAGGCTGTGCGCCATATCACCAGCGAACCCTCTAAAGATACACATCAAAACGACTTGATCTCCCTTGCAAAACAAAGCTAGGTTTCAACCCAACCACGTTGCCGAACTTCTTGGGGCGCTTTACGACGACCCGAGAGGCATTTGACTGCAGTGCAGTCGACAACAGTAATTCGATATCTTCATCAACGCCGAGTAGTTTATGTAACAACTGCATGTCCCCTTTTACCAGAGCACTTTTCGTTCTCGGTGGAAACATGGGATCGATGTAGATGACATCGAAATCGATATTCTCATCAGCGTTGATCCAGCCCACAGCATTCGCTACACGGAGACTCATTCGATCGATCACAGCAGCGATATCGGAATCTCTTTGCCCCCTCGATAATCCGTCAGCGAGCAGCGCTGCCATAATGGTGGACCTTTCAATCATGATAACGGTGCATCCGAGGGAAGCCAGAACAAAACTGTCTCGCCCCAGGCCGGCCGTCGCATCCAATACCCTCGGTGTGTTGCCACCTTTCAGACCCACCGCCCTGGCAATGGCCTGTCCTCTGCCACCGCCAAATCTTCGCCGATAGTTCAAAGAGGGAGATGAAAAATCGATTCTGAGTGGACCATGGGCCATTGCGGTTGACACAAGCGAAACGCCGTGCCGATCGACGACTAGCAGCAAGGACTCTTCATCAGGTCGCTTATTCACCAGAGGCAACACAAGGTCAGCGGCCAAGTCGACCGCCTGCTGCAGGTATCTCTTATCCTCAGTGAATACCGCAATCGCCTGATCAGCTATCACGATGCGATGTTTCCAAATAAGTAACCGGGAGGCCCATCAAGCAGGAGTAACAGGAATGGCTCACTGGAACAGATTTTGTCATACCGGGTACTGACGCCATATATTGATTCAGTATGAGTTGTACTAGCTGGCAGATTCGCCCGGAGCGGCGGCTACTTTCTCTCTGAGATAAACGGGTCTGACGGCTTCCGCTGCCACGGATCGTCCCTGCAGGTGGTCTCGGACCCCGAGCGTTATCAGATCCCTGCCCACGGGATAGGCATTCAACTCTATTCCCTCGACTTCAATACCAATTGCTTGCTCGATTAGCGCTTTGTGTTTCCAGCCGTTTCCCACCCCAAACCAATTTCCTTCCTTTGGCAGCTTCAGATCGCGGCAATCCAGCACGTTCTCGTCCCCAACTGCAGTGGCAAGTCCGGCCACTATTTCAAAACAACCCCAATATATCTCATCCCGCCTTGCCTGCAGAGCAACCATGATTTGAAGTTGGCCGCCGGTTCGAAATTGGCCCTGGGCAAGACACGCAAGCGTCGAAACCGGCACGACCGGTTTACCCAATCCGAATGCGAGGCCCTGAACCACTCCCGTTGCAATTCGTAAACCTGTAAACGAACCGGGACCGCGACCCACCACGAAGAGATCCAGTTCCTGAAACTGTAACTCCGCGCGAGTCAGGATTTCCTGCAGCATGGGTAGAATCTGCCGATTGTGATCGCGCGGTATGATCCTGAATATCTCCTCAAGACCGGAAGCGTGCTGCAGAGCAACGGTACAGGCCTCAGTAGACGTATCCAGAGCAAGCACATGCAGCGGTTGGCTACTCATTTCAGTGCTCGTTACGCCATCGATTCAAGAAATGACTCGACCTTATTGAGACTTCTCGTCAAAGGCATGGTCGGCAAATTGTCCAGAAAGACCTTCCCATATGCACTGGTCAATATGCGTGGATCGCCCAACATAAAGATTCCCCTGTCTACCTCATCCCGGATTAAGCGACCAAATCCCTGTTTAAGAGAGATCGCTGCCTGCGGCAACATGTAGTTATAAAACCCGTTGACTCCCAGGTCTGTCATTGCCTCAAGCCTGGCTTGGACAATTGGATCCGCCGGACTCATGAACGGCAATTTATCGATGATGACACAGGTAAGCAAGTCGCCCTTGACATCCACACCTTCCCAGAAACTGCTGGTCGCCAACAGTACCGATCTCTCGGTATGTAAGAATCGGTACAGTAGCTCCGATTTCGGTAAGCTTCCTTGTACCAGGCAGACGAGATCACTCTCTCTGCCAAGCTGCTGCGCTGCTTGGTCAAGCGCCCGGTAACTGGTAAACAGGAAGAAGGTGCGCCCTTGGCAGGCTTGGATGACAGGCAACGCACGTTCTACCACAACGGAGGTATAGTCTGCGTCGGATGGATAAACGAGTTCTTCAGGCACATAGAAGAGTGTCTGCCGTTCAAAATCAAAGGGGCTTTCCAATTTGAGTACCTGGGATTCATGTTCAAGTCCCAAAGAGCTCAAGAAGTGATCAAAACTCTCGCCCACCGCAAGTGTCGCGGAGGTAAACACCCAGCTGCAGTCCTTTTCGCTCATCAGGGCGCTGAATTGGTCCGCAATGCTTACAGGTGACAGGTGAATCATAAAACTCGTTGCAGTCGTCTCCAGCCAGTGGACAAAATTGTGAGTGACCGACTCTTCCGTCAGCATTGCAAAGAGGTCCACCAGACGACTTGAGCGACGATAGCAACTCAGCATTCCCTTACTTCTGACCGAGGACTCTTCCAATATTTGCATCAGTTCGAGCAAGGAACCATCCACACTGCTAACGGCTTCCCTGACGCCACCATCCGATTGAACGTCTGACCAGGTTGCATTGGAACTCCCGTTTCCAAAACTCGACAGCAATGTTCGGCTGTTTCTTTCAAGTTTTTGGGCTGCGTCGATCAATCTGAGATCGTCATGTCCGAACTGAAATTGTTCCTTCAGTGTATCTCTTGCCAATTCAATCAGCTGACGACTGCTCAAGGTGGAACCAAAGAAACGGCTGGCAGTTTCAGCAAGTTGATGTGCTTCATCGAGAATAATGCCATCGGCATATGGCAGAACATGGCCAATGCCTTCCTCTTTCAGGAGGAGATCCGCGAATAGCAGATGATGATTGACAATGATCAGATCCGCTTCATTCGCTCTGGCACGTGCCTGGTATACGGGGCACTCACTGATCTTTGGGCAGGTTGACCCCAAACAGTTGTCCACTGTACTGGTCACACTTGGCCAGATGGAGGAACTCTCTTCAATACCGGTAATCTCTGAAATATCACCTGTTGTTGTTCCCGTCGACCATGCACGTATGGTATCTAATTCGTCGAACGAGATCCCTACACCAAGCTGCTCACCCTTAAGGCTAAGCGCCAATCTGTGTGGACACAGATAATTCGATCTGCCCTTGAGAATCGATGCGTTGAACGGGATATCCAGCGCGTCTCTTATCAGAGGTATGTCATTGAAAAAAAGTTGGTCCTGTAGATTCCTAGTGCCGGTTGAAACAATAATTGTCATTCCCGTCATGATTGCGGGCACAAGATATGCCAGTGTCTTGCCCGTGCCAGTACCTGCTTCAACCACCAAACTGCCTCCGTCCAGCAACACCTCTTCGATTGCAGCTGCCATTCTTTGCTGTTGTGGCCGTTGTATGAAGCCTTGCAGTTTTTCTACAAATGGTCCCGAGTCACTTAGCAACAGGGCGCTGCTTACGGTTGAATCCTGAGTCATTCCACTGACGTCTCAATTGTTGTTCGTCCACAGTTCCACTCGGTCAATAATACAGATTTTTCGGCCTGCTGTGGTGCTTTGCGTAAACTCGTCAGACGCGTACCAATCTAGCAGTGATCCTATCAGGAATACCGGGATAGCCATGACACGGGCTGGTTGTAACAGGAGTAGTTAACGAAATCCTCATCGGCCGCAACATGGGAACGGCGCTGCGATCATCGCTCACGGGTACAAGGGTGGCTGCAATCCAGTCAGATTAGAGCCGTTTACTTCTCGGATGCAGAGCGGTGTTCTAAAACTGGGGTTATTGATGGACTAGAACAATAACGCCCTCCTTCAGGGGAGGGCGTTACTGTATCAGCGACTGGCAGGGCGTCAATTATCGGCGGCTGCGTTTCTTCGCTGCGGGTCTTTTCCTGGCTACTGTCTTTCTTTTTGCTGCTTTCTTCCTGGCAGCTGGTCTTCTCTTGGCTCCAGCTTTCTTCTTGGCAGCTGGTCGCCTTCTCGCTACTGTCTTTCTCTTTGCAGCCTTCTTCTTGGCGGCTGGTCTTCTCTTGGCAGCAGCCTTGCGTTTCTTAGCTGCTGGTCGCTTCCTGGCTACTGTCTTTCTCTTTGCGGTCTTTCTCTTTGCAGCTTTCTTCTTGGCGGCTGGTCTTCTCTTGGCAGCTACCTTCCTTTTCGCTGCGGGTTTTCTCCTTTTAACAGCGGCCTTCCTTTTAGCTGCTGGTCGTTTCTTGGCTGCCTTCTTTCTAGTCGCTTTCTTTGTGGTCACTGTTTGCTTCCTCATTGTGGTTTGCTGTTTAGATGCTGTTGTGTATCTGGTTTCTAATTATTGTGGAGTCGAGCTACTGCGGTTCAATCTTCCTGTTTGCGGTTAAAGATCTGGCAAAAACTTCTAACTTGTGGCCAATCGATTTGCTCTACCCTGAGCATCTACGCGTTTGTGTAACTTGCTATCCTCTAACGATGTTACATCCTCATACAGATATTGCCTTTTCGTTGACCCAAAATATGGTGACAACTAATTCTTACCTCCTCTGCAGAGGTATTTAACACCCCGAAGTTCAGCAGCTATACTTAAGTCACTAAACAAACACGCAAAGTTTATGTAAAATTTTTTTGTTTTGCACCAAAAAAAAACAATTTTCTTTCGAAATAACTTGTTTTGTGTGTTTTTCGTCTTTTTTTTGCGCCTTAACAGTGTCTTTTACTTTCGAACAAGAACTATCCTTACTGAATTGACAATCGCGACCTACCAATTTCGTTTTCATAAATAGAAAACAGTCACTACTGAAATTCGACACCTTGATCAACATACCTTTTATGTCAGATCGAAGATGTCAAGATTTGTACGGTAACAATGGAAGAGCAGAACTAGTTGGACAAAGCTGCAAAAATTCGATCTCTAATCTGTTCAGCAGTTCCCACGCCTTCAACGCTTGAGTATTTGAGATTGTATTGCTCGTCTGCGGACGTTGTTTTGTAAAACGACACCAACGGTTCTGTTTGTTTTCTGTAAACCTGCATCCTAACCCTGACTGTTTCCTCTTTGTCATCATCTCGCTGTATCAATGGCTCGCCGGTAACGTCATCAATGTCCTTTATCTTTGGCGGATTGTATAGGTTGTGATAGATCCGGCCTGATGCTAAGTGTACTCTTCTTCCTCCCAGGCGCGCAACAATGTCATCTTCAGGTAATATGATTTCGATCACATGATCGACGTATATGGATTCCTGCAGTAATGCTTCCGCCTGAGGGATCGTGCGAGGAAAGCCATCAAACAGGAATCCTCCCTTACAGTCTGCCTGCTGAATTCGGGCATTGACAAGATCCAGAATAATTTCGTCTGTTACCAGAGCGCCCGATTCCATAACTTTCTGCACTCGCTCACCAAGCTCGGATTCGGTTTTGATCGACTCGCGAAGCATGTCACCGGTCGAGATCTGGGGAATCGAGTATTTCTCAGTAAGGAATTGGGCCTGTGTACCTTTACCTACTCCGGGTGCACCTAACAATATCAACTTCACTACAGTTACTCCTTCAAACACCAATTACATTTCTTAAGGATTATCGAACAGACCGCCTACTCAATCTGCGATACACGCCGTTTCGCTTCCACTACATTGGGGATATGTTCAATCTTTTCCAACAGTTTCAGTAGCGAGTCAAAGCTTGAAATATCAACTGTCAACATGAGATCCACAGTATTCTCCAAAGGATGCAGCTGTGTGTTTACAGATTTCATGTTTATTCGTTCATTACCTAAAACAGCAGTGATATCAAACAGCAATCCAGCCCGATCGTAGGCTCGGATAACGATGTCGACCGGAAAGGTGTGATGTTTTTCCAGTTCCCAGAATACTTCAATCAGATTGGCTGGTTCATCATTGAGCAATACTCCCAAGCAGTCTTGCTGGTGGATGTACACCAAATTCTCTTGATCTATCATACCCACAATCAGGTCCCCAGCAACCGGATTGCAGCACTCTGCCATCTTTGTGCTCATGTTACCCACACCAGCAACCACCGCGTGTGAGCTATCAACCGTTTCTTGCGCCGGTTCGGTCAGGGAGAGATTCAACTGGGTGTTATGGTCATTCGTGTTGACCAGTTTCTGCGCGACCTCAATGACGCGACTCGTATCCAACTCGCCCGCTCCCACTGCAACAAACAGATCATCGGCACTCGTCATTTCAATTAACTCAGCGATTTCGGCATAGTTCACCTGCTCGATTCCTAGATGACGAAATTCACTCGCCAATACACTCTCCCCTTCAGATATGTTCTTTGCCCTATCTCTTTGTCTAAACCAGTTCTGTACTTTGGCTTTGGCACGGGAAGTTTTCAGATATCCGAGGTGATGTAAGAGCCACTCTCGTCTGGGTACGGACTCATCCGCTGTCAGAACTTCGATTCGGTCTCCTGTTTGTAATGACGAATTCAACGACACCAGTTGACCATTGACCTTTGCGCCTCTACAACTGTGTCCTACTTCGGTATGCACTCTGTACGCGAAGTCCAACGGCGTTGCCGCGGGTATCATGTCGATGACATGTCCTTCAGGCGTGAACACATAGATTCTGTCATGGTGAATCTCATCCAGGAGATCCTTGGCCAGTCCAAGAGAATCACCCAGATCTTCCTGCCACATAATAATCTGTCTAAGCCAATTGATTTTCTGTTCATAACTGGTGGATGCCTGTTCAGATTCTCCGTTGCCCGTTTTATACTGCCAATGGGAACAAACTCCCAGTTCAGCATCTTCATCCATGTCGAGGGTCCGAATCTGTACCTCAACAATCTTCCCTTCCAAGCCGATGACGGCGGTATGCAAAGAACGATAGCCATTCTCCTTTGGTGTGGCTATGTAGTCGTCGAACTCATGCGGGATGTTGTGCCACAGTGAATGAACCACGCCTAATGCACGGTAACAGTCGTTTATTTCCGGGACCAGTATACGCACAGCCCTAACATCATAGATCTGTGAGAAACGAAGCCCTTTTTTCTTCATCTTCACCCATATGCTATAGATGTGTTTTGCCCTGCCATACAAAGTTCCTTCGATCCCCATCTCAGCCATCTTGGCTTCTAGAAGGGTTATTATCTCTTCAATGTTTCTTTCTCGATCGACCCTTCTTTCATCCAGCAAATCAGTAATTCGCTTATACGCTTCGGGTTCAATATAACGAAAGGAAAGGTCTTCCAGTTCCCACTTCAGATGGCCTATACCCAATCGATGAGCAAGCGGTGCGTAGATATCGAATACTTCCCGTGCGAGCCTCTGTCTCTTTTCTGCATCTGAGTGGGCGATGGCCCGTATAGCACACGTTCGTTCAGCAAGTTTGATCAAAGCTACTCGGACATCATCAACCAATGAGACCAACATTTTTCTGGCTTGCTCCAATTGGTCCTGTGCCTGCCCCAAAACGGGTCGTTCCGCCATAAACTGAATTCCGCTTATTGCTGCCATTTTGAGCACGCCTTGTACAAGATCGGCTATGGCGTGACCGAACTCTTGCTGGACAGATTCCAAACTCAGCTTCTCTTCCCTGACCGCCCTGTAGATTATTGCAGCAACCAGGCTTTCTTCATCCAGTCTTAATTCGACCAGAATATCGGCCATCTCCAGTCCTGTTCTGTAGCTGCTGGTGCCGACCGCCCATATGTCGTTGGCGGCGATTGCATCCTCTTCTGCTATGGCACTCATGGCGCACGCCTTGCGAAGCAGTGCTAGATCTCCAATCTCAGTTCTGTGCTTCAGATTCTCCAGCCACATGTCGAGATTAACGCTGCCATCATAGTGAAGGGGCTGTTCATCTCTTACTTTTACCATTGCAGTATCTCAATTGAGTATGTTGTTCCGATACTCCCGGCATTCCACAACGACGGTCAGCATCGCATGAGGAATTATGTCATCGGTCAATCGTGAGCGGTCTTCCGTTTGAGTTGTGTTTCGAACAAAGCGATCGACTCTAGGTGTCCGGTATGCGTCACCATCAGCGGTTCTGAGACAAATCGTGTTTTCACAGTATTCAGGCAGAAGATACTAGTTAGTAGTGAGTGGGGTACGGCCTCCCGGGGTACGGCATTCCGGGGTACGGCCTCCCGGGATACGGGCTACCGGGTGCAACCGCGTAGGACGCCAACCTATTGTCACGATCTCAGATAATGGGGACTATTATACCATTTTCAACTTGCGGTCCAGCCTTGGGTTCTCACCTGTAGTTATGGGCGATACTTCCGCTGCGCTCTGGTTTCGGGCCGTAGTTCCAGGCTGTGGTCCAGGCTGTGGTCTAGGCTGTGGTTCCGGGCTGGAGGTCGCTGAGGGGAGTCACCAAAACGGTTGTCCTAGCCCTACGGTGGTCAGAATACACCAATTAGGCGTAATATGGATCACGTCAAGATCCTTGCATTCAGCCTGAGCGCTGCCTCTGAGGATCAACCGGCGCAGGAGATTCAGCCAGGTGCCAAGCGCAGGTTCGGCTGCATCCAAACCAGGATGAGGAAATGAGTATCGGGAACAGAATATTGCTGCTGACACTACTACCCTCAATTGGCTTGGCGGTCATGTTAACAACCTACGTTCTCTCAGATCGCGCCAACGAGTTGCAGTCACGTTTGTTGAGCAAGGCAGAATTTACCGTAAATCAGCTGTCGGCGATGGCCGGATTGGTGGAATTCACCGAAGACGCACAGACTCTGGAGAAGCTGGCACGAATCACTCTGCAAGCTGAAGGCGTGACTTCTGTTTCATTTATCGACAAGAATAAACGCCCCATCGTTTCGCTCGGAACAAGCATGCAACACGACAACCTTGCCGAGCAGCAAGTCGTCACTGCCAGCGACAGATCCATTCAGGTCAGCGCGCCGGTGAACGACTCGCAAGGACGACTGATGGGCTGGGTACAGGTTATCTTCAGCAGGGCAGACACGGTGATCACGGGATACAGGGAACTCATCTGGAGTTCTCTGCTGATATCCCTCTCCGTATTGTTTGCATTACTCCTTTCCCATCAGACAAGCAAGCACATCAGTACTAGTGTACTGTCCTATACAAATCATATTTATGATAGAATGAGGACTTCTTCAATGGCGTTAGGTAACACTCATGGCGGTTGCACCTCGGATCATACTTAGAG
>PVBE011540235.1_pt1 | contig 77940 bp, 79 predicted proteins | sample 1631181 | NCBI WGS metagenome assembly PVBE01 (sample SAMN08397723, study PRJNA350692) | Marine metagenome, whole genome shotgun sequencing project. | isolation source: water | place: Pacific Ocean | collected 2012-04
CACTTGGAAAGGCTGATATGACTCATCCAAACCGACCTCGACCTAATGGCGATAGACAAAATAAGTGGCATTGTCCAAAATGTGTCATTCTGAGGCCGCAGCCGAAGAATCTGGTCGCTGAACACAGCTTGTTGCCTGAACAACTCCAAACGCTTTTCTCTCCGGGCCACCCAGCATGGTGAGAAACGTTGAGAACAACCTATTGGCTCAATTACCGTGACGGCTCAAGCGACTATTGCGTGTGGGCGACCCTTCGACAGGCTCAGGGCGAACGGATGGGTGCGTGGCTCGCCATGGACGGATGCCCAGGATCGTGAGGGGCGTTGGGCACAACTTATTTAGTTGAGGACCTTCAGGTCGAACATTTGGCCCAAGGCGATCTCCATTCGTTCATGATTGATCACGTCCCGTCAAGTGGTGTCATCGTATCCTGCGAGGCTGCTGAAGATTGTTTGTCGAAGCAAGGGAGTTGGCTTATGGAGGATGTTTTGCCGGTTCGACTCTCTGTGTCGGCGGCGGAATCGGTTAGTCCCACGGCGTCATCCAGTTCTCTGCACGCCATTAGCCTTGCATCGGAAGTGATGGTGGCGGCCTGAAATTCCAAACGAACAATGGCGGGACCGTGTCGTGGCAAAGCTGGTCGCGATATCCCGAGGGCTCCGGCCGCGCGAACGCGTCGGGCGGCGGTGTAATGCGTCTACTATCTCCCCGAACGGCGGGTTTGGTTTTTCTCGGATATCGATGGCTATGAGCGTGGCTCGTGCGTCCATCGAGCACAGATCCGCAGCGTGGCAGCTAGCCGCAGAGTTGCTTCACCAGGTCCGGAAAGTCGGTTGCGTTGATGTCGAACTCGGGCAGCGTGGACAGGTTCCGGTCGTGGCCTTCGCCTTGTTCGCCTGGTCTGGGGACGCACGCAGTGTGCATCCCCTCGGCTGCTGCGGCTCGAAGATCGCCGTGGTGGGCGGCGACCATCATCGTTTGTGCCGGTTCGAGTCTCAGTAGCCGAGCGGCGTGCTGGTAGGCTTCGGGTTCGGGCTTGTATCGAGCCAAGAAATCGCACGACAGGACGCCGTCCCATACGATTCCGGCTGCCTTCGAGCTATCGACCACGATCGCCCAGCTCAACACGGTCAGGACGACGACGGTGTAGCGCTCCCGCAGTCCGGCGATGGCTTCGGTTGCGTCGGGCCACACGTTCAGCCGATGCCACACTTCGTTGAGCTCGTCTCGCTCTGAATCACTCAGCGCCAGGGTCGTGTGCTTGTCGAGGACGTCGTCCAACGAGTTCCGGTGCAACCCGTCGGCGTTCATTCGTGGGTAATCTCCGGCCCGCATTTTGCCCAACAGCTCGAACATACGCCTGCGCCAGTCGCGAGCGAATTGTGCGGCGTCCACCTCGACGCCACGGTCCGACGCCAATCGAGCCACTTCAGGGCGGATCGAGCTGTGCTAGTCGAATATCGTGCCGCCAACGTCGAACGTGAGCGCTTTGATCGTTGTCAGGTCTAACATGGTTCTCCTCCGTAGTCGCATTCTGATGACGGCCCGTCATGGAATGGTATCGATTTGCTCGGACGATCTCAAACTGTTCGTAAGATCACCCATCGCTCACGCGAGGAGTCGGGTCCCTTCCAGGTAGTCGACGTTGGCTAGCCTAACACCAGGCGCGACGCGCGAGAGTTCTTCGCGAACCGGCGCCAGCGCTTCTTCGGTCGTCATGTCTCGAGTCCGAGGCGGCATCCACGCGTCGTGGTGGCCCAGGAAAAGCATCTGAGGTTTGAGCAGCTCGGTCACACGACCGACGAATTGCGTCAGCGAGCCTTGGATCGGCTCGCCGTCGACGTTGGCCGGCCCGCCATCGCAATGATCGCGACGTCCGGGTGCAAATCGCCGATGACCCTGGTCCAGCACCCCGAAGTGTCGTGATAGAAGATCGACCCTTCAGGCGTCTCGATGAGGTATGCGAGTGCGCCTCCGGTTTCGTGACTGCCCGTGCACGATTCCACGTGCTCCATCGCGACACGAGCACCCTCGGAGTCCGCGCCGTCGGGCATCATCAGTCGCCTGCCCGGTGGCCAGCGCTCGTCCTCGGTTAGGCCGTAATCTCCCGCGGCGATCTCGCCTGGATTCTCGGCCGCAGTCGACCAGATGCAGGAGTGCAGGTTCGGGTAGACGCGGACGGTTACCGTGTCGGACAGCCGGAAGTGCTCGCCGCCCTGAGCTCGGAGCAGCTGCTCCTGCGGGACGCCCTCGTCGAGCATGACGTGTGCCGTTTCGTTCGAGCCGATGTTTCGCGCGCCGGTGTTCTTCGCGATGTGCTCCGCGCCGGCAAGATGGTCGAAGTGGCTGTGGCCGACCAGCACGAAATCGGTGTGATCGACATCTAGCGCGGAGAGCCCAGCTGGAGGCGCTGACGGGACACGGTCCATATAGGCGTCGAGGTAGACGACGAGATCGTCGACGGTCAACCTGAATATCGCGCAGCCAAGCCAATCGAGTGTTACAGTTATCGTGCGTCCTCCCGGTTTGTGGCGATGGCTTTCGCTGATTTGTTGGGTGGATGGGCGAGCGGCCTGGTGTTCAATTCATCGCGAACGGTCGCTCTTGACCTCGTAAAGCACAATGGTGAGCCTGCTCGATGCAGACTCACCATTGAACGAAGGCTATAGGCGCCGAACGCCGGGTGCGCTCGTTGCTTCTCGACTAGCCGGACAGATTCATCAATCGGGCCATACGAGCCTTGTGGTAGGCGGAGTCGCCCAGGTAGTGCTGGAGCGTTCGGGCGCGCTTGGTATACTGCGTCAGGCCGTACTCGAGGTCCGCGCCGATGCCGGCGTGGACGTGGTGAGCGGCGTCGCAAGCTCGCGGGAAGCCCAGGCTTGCCACGGACTTCGCGGTGGACACGCCGATGGATGCGCCTTCCGCTCCGGAGTCGAGCAGCCACAGCGCCTCGAAGGCGGTCCATTTGGCCGAATCGGCGTCGTTGAGCGCATCGATGACATGGTCCTGTACTCGCTGGAAGGTGCCGATCGGCACGCCGAAAGCGATGCGGGACTGGCTGTACTCTCGGGTCATGTCGTATACACGCTGCGTTCCACCAGCCATAAAGGCGCACAGGACTGCCGTCGCGTGATCCAGAGCGCTCTCGACAGCGCCCCACGCGGAGCCCGCTTCGCCGAGCACGCTGGCGCCGTCGACTTGCACGTTGTCGAAGTTGATCTCGCAAACCTTGGGTCCGATCCAACCGGACATGACACGGATCGAAACGCCCGATGCCTTGGGATCGACGATGAACACCGAAATGCCATCCTCGCCGGCACCGCCGGAAGTGCGCGCCACGACGAAGAGCTGATCCGCGACGTTGGCGTCCGGGACGAACAGCTTTGTGCCGCTGAGGCTATACCCGCTGCCATTGGATGTCGCCTGCATCTTGACGCCGCTGGGTCCCCATGAATAGTCGGGCTCGGTCTGCGCGAACGCGAAGATTTGTTGGCCGGACGCGATTGAAGGCAAGAGGGCTTTCTTCTGGTCTTCGGAGCCTCCCGCCAAGATCGCTTGCGCTGACAGTACCGCGGATGACAGGTGGGGGCTGGGGCAGGCGTAATTGCCCATGACTTCGTAGACTACCCCTAGGTCGACCCAGCCTTGGCCGAGTCCGCCGTATTCGTCAGGGACGATGATGCCGGGCCAACCGAGGTCTGACATCTGTTCCCATAGACCGGAGTCGAATCCCGAATCGCTGTCGTCTATCTCCAGCACTCGAGTCTTGGGAAGTTGGTCTTCCATGAAGTCGCGTGCCGAGGTTTGTAGCATTGTCTGGATTTCGTTGAGAGTAAGGTCCATTCGATATACCTCTGTAGCTATGATTACGCGGTTTTCGGACGTTGCTTCGGGTCAGGGTCTTCTGACTCGACTCGATTTCGGAATTCGTGGCGTGTGCCTGACGCCGCCCCGATTATACATTGACCGTACGCTCATTGCCAACCGTGAAATTCAGGCCGCCCTTGGGAGGTCAAACATCATCGCTACTAGCGTGGCTCCGTCAATTTGACCTGGGTTCATCGTCCGATTCTTCGTCGGAATTGGTTGGGCGTTGGTCCGGCTCTTCCATGCCGAGCCCGGCTGCCATGTCTCCCGCGCTGGGGTTGCCGGATTTTTCAGACAGTTCTCGAAGTTGCAAGCGCTGGAATCGGCCGCCGCCGGCGGCGGCGGGGTCGTCAGCATCGAGCAGCGCGTAGATGCCGATGGATTCTTGCGCGGCCTCGGAGAGGCGCTCCATCGCCCGTTCCTCCCACAGTTTCGCCTCGGCTTCTTCGAAACCCTCGCCCTGGCCTGACTCGCGAAGCCAAGCGCCTCGCATTCGCAGGAGTCGCATCACGCGACTCGCGATGTACGCTTCGACGAGGAGCTGCTGCCGCACTGGCTCCGAGCTCAACGTGGCGCCGTCGACGCTGGTTTCGCGGGTGTATTGCAACAGCGCATCGGTCTCGGATTCGAGGAGGGTCGGCAGGTCCGCCAAGTTCGTGTGGGCCGTTTGGACGCCCATGATGGGTGGCCCGTCGTCTTCTTCCCCCAGCATGTCAGAGCGCGGCACCCACACTTGGTCGAAGAACACCCGGCGCACCGAATCGGCGACGAGAGACCGCGGAGTGGTGATTCGAACGCCGTCCAGGTCCGTCGAAACGAGGAAGCAAGCCATCGGCTCTCTGTTTCCGTCTTCGGACTTTACGCGGGCCAGCGTCCACAAACGAGACGGCTGAGCGCCGGGACCTGAGAACATCGCACGGCCGTCGAGGATGTAGCCGTCGGCGTCCGGGAACGCTCTGATGCCGACGCTAGCCGATTCGAGTCTGGACGGAGGCGGCAGCACGTGCTTCCAGACCGTGAGTTGTCCGAGTGCGATCGGACGTATGAACTGCGAGTGCTGCTCTTCGTCGCCCCACTTGCGCACCGCGGATCGAAGCGATGACGATGCGTCCTCCAGCAGGTGTATCAACCCTGCACGGTTCAGTTCCTCGAGGATGATGACGTTGTCGTCCGCGGTCAGGCCGGCGCCGCCGTCCTCGGTGGAATCGGTCGGAGCGAGCCATCCTTTGGCGCCCAACTCAAGTCGGAATCGTTCGACGACGGTTGCAGTCGCGCCGTCCAGAGGTCCGCCGTCGAGCAGGTTCGTCAGATCAGGGGCATGGCCGTCTAGCCAGGCGGCCACCCCACGACGAAACGCCTCTTGCTCGTCGGTGTAGTGATAGGCGAAGTCCACTAGCCGTCTTGCTCAGATCGTTGGTTCCGCAGGTACGAATAGATGCTCTCGATCGTCCCGTCTTCGCTGATGCGAAATGCCGAGCCGCCACGCTCCGCCTCGATAATCGACTGGGCGATCTCCCAGCCTTGGTACGGAGGGCCGAGAAGACATTCATCCGATACGAATACATCGTCGAAATATACGCGGCGCTCACTGCCCATGAGCATCCGCATCGTCTTGATTTCGATGCCGGGCAGGTTGGCGTCAACCATGAACACACCCAGGTTCATTCTGCGCGGACGGTCGGGATCGGTGACCGCGAGGGTAACCATAGTGTCCGGGTCGAATCGGCCCGTAATGAACGCTTTGGAGCCATTGATTCGCCACCCGCCCTCTTCCGGAACGGCCCGAGTGTGGACGGTCGCGAAGTCGGAGCCGGAGTCCGGCTCGTTGAACGCCTGCCAGGTGATGGTCAAGCCACGCAGGCAAGGCACAACGAAGCGCTCTTTTTGCGCTTCCGAACCCCAGACCATCATGGCCGGGATCCAGCGAGTGTTGTCTCCCATGCTGGGGAGCTCAAGCTCGCGCATCTCCTGCATGATGATGAGGTCGAACGCGCGACTCAGGCCGCCGCCGCCGACTTCTTTGGGCCATGATGGAGCCAGCCACCCCTTTTCGCCAAGGAGCCGCCTGAACGCTTTGACTATCTCTTGGGTTTCGGCGTTCAGCGGACCGCCATCGGGCGGAACTTTCAGGCCTGTCGGGGCGTGCTCGGCGAGCCAGGTTCTTGTTGCGATGCGAAACGCTTCCTGGTCGGGAGAGTAGCCCATGCTGAAGTCCATAGCGTCTCCTCATATCGAACTTTGGTGTTCGAAACTCTAAGTCGAAGAAAACAGAAGGGCCTTCCGAAAGAAGGCCCTTCACGAGTACCGGTATTACGGCTTTCCTGCTGGACCTAGCCGGTGCTGGCGCCTGCCGTCGACGGCGTGGCCGCTGCGCGCTCTCTGGTCCGGCTGATACCGATGCGTCGGGCGATAATGACCTTCTGGATCTCGATCGTCCCAGCGGGGTGGGCGCCTACAAGGCTGCTGCGTTGGTAGACTTCGGGTTGGCCGCCGAACGGAGCCCTTGGCTCGTCCGTGCCGCACACCGAGTACATGCCCATGATGTCCCGAGATCGATCGGCGTTTTCGATGCGATATTCCTTGCCGAACATTGAGGTCTGAGAGCCGTGGTAGGTCATCTCTTGGCGAGACTGGTACATGCCGTAGTTACGCGTGTTGAGCAGACTGTGGACGTGAGAGTCGATGTATGCCGACACGGCCGTCTGCGCGATCAGCGGATCGGCTCCAATAGGGGCTCCGTCTGACTTGGTGTTCTGCACGTAGTCGATCAGGTTCTCCAGAGCTTCGTCGCGAGGAATCGCCTGTCCACGTCCGCCGTGCTCGATCTCCAAAGTTGTCTGGGTGACCTGCCAGCCCTGATGGTCGCCGCCGATCAGATGGTCGCCTTGGACTCGGACGTTGTCGAAGAAGAACACGCTCTGGTCGTCGCCCGAAAGCAGGTTCATTCTTTCTTGCGCCAATCCTCCGGCCGGGCACGGCACCATGAAGTAGCCGAGGTTCCGGTGTCGAGGGGCGTCGGTGTCCGTCACCATCGGGCCGAAGAGCAGATCGGGTTCACGAACGCCGCTGATATAGATCTTCTGGCCAGTGATCAACCAGTCGTCGCCGTCTCGAACAGCTCTCGCCTGGAGGGATGCCAAGTCGGAGCCAGCGTTGGGCTCGGTGAAGTTCTGGAAAGCGACCTTTTCGGCGCTCAGCAGCGGCTTCAGGAACATCTCTTTTTGATCGTCGTCGGCCCACACAAGCAGCGTCGGGAAGACCAAGCTGTTGGTAAAACCGCCGACGACTCGGGCGTCGCGGAACTCTTCTTGGAGTATGGTCTCTTGCTCGCCGCCGAGGCCTCCTCCGCCATACTCTTTCGGGTATGTCGGGTACAGCCACCCTTTTGCGGCAAGGGTCTTGTGCATTCCGCGCCAGAAGTCGTATTGCTCGTCCGTGAGTTCCATCCGGTCGACGGGCGCTCGCATGTCCGTGGGGATATTCCCCGCGAGCCAAGTTCGGACTTCATTACGGAAGTCTTGCTGCTCGTCTGTGTACTGATACGTGAAATCCATCTACGCCTCCTGAGCGGCAACGACGCGACATTCGATATCGCGCCTGTTGTCTTCGTACGATACTCTGCGCAACTGTAGTTCGCAGGGCTGGGAGTGTCAATCGCGAGGAGCACGGATTCTACTCTCTTCGTGTGGAATCATTCACGCGCCGATCGCCCCACCGCGTCGCGCCGCACAATGTCTGCCCACGTCTTGAAAGGCGGATCGAGTCCGGCGACCGAGCCCGGAGTTTCGCCGTCCAGAGCTTCATGCGGTCTCAAGAAGTTGTAGTGGACTCGCCATCCGCCCAAGACGAGTTCGGCGGCGGCCATGTTGGACATGCCCCGCATCACCTTCGCCCGACCCTGTGCTCGATCGACGTAGTCATTCTCCGCCTCCGTCGAGTCAACCACCTCGACTACGCCGTTCTCAGCCTTCGTAGACTCTGGATAGAGCGTAGGTTCGATGCCGCAGAGACTGCTCGCCAACTGTTCGGCGACCATGCGCTTTGGCGCTTGGCCAGCCCACTTCATCGTTTCTGTGGCCCAACTACGTACGACATCGGCACGCCGCGTATTCGACAGTCGTGACGCCAGCAAGAATCGGCTCGGATCATCAAAGATGTCCCAGACCCAAGCTTGTCGTCCGCCTATCTTGATGGAGGTCTCATCAACGATCCACGTGTCTCCCGACATGGGCGTCAGGTCCTCTGCCAAGACCAACGATGTTTTCGTAAATCTCAACACCCAGTCGTACACGGTCGAGTCCGAGGGTCGAAACTCGTATACGCGGTTCAACTGGCGGCGGACCACGTTGAGCGACATCCCCTCGTAAAACATGCTCACCGCCGCGCCGACAATGACCACGGGAATCCTCATGCCGGGCAGCGCGTCGGCGCCGACGAACGTCAGTCCGCAGTCGCGACACTTGTACCTTCGGACGCCCGTCGTCGTGAATCCGTGGCGATACAAGCTTGCCGATACGCACGTTTTGCATCGTAGGCCTTGCGGCAGAGGGTCTTTCGCGGTCGGAGGGCTCACCACGCTCCAACTTCCGTTGGGATCAATATCGGATCGTTTGCCTTGGTGTTATTCAGGGTCGGCGGCGCGCTCGGTAAAACGCGATGACGGGGTCAGCCTAACATTCGCTAAAGCATCAGTCCACACTTACCGAGCATGTTCGACGTTGACACTTAGGCGTGGCGACCGTCTTCAAGCAACTTCGGGGGAGGCCGTTGAGGCATCCGGTTTCTTCGATCAAGTTTGGCGTCTCGACGATTTCTGATACCCTGGGCGGCACACATACTACATGAGAGGCGATCGATATGAAACCCAACGTGCTTAAGCAAAAACTTGATGCTGGCGAACCCACACTCAGCACCCACATCCATAGCGTGTGGCCGTCCGTTGTGGAAGCGATCGGACACACCGGCTTGTACGACTACGTCGAGTTCGTCGCCGAATACGGTCCGTCGGACCTTCACGACTTCGACAACCTGTGTCGCGCGGCCGAGCTCTATGGCATGGGGAGCATGTGCAAAGTTGACCAGAGCCTGATGCCGTACCTGGCTCAGCGCGCCATCGGCGCCGGGTTCAGCAGCATCCTGTTCACAGACACGCGCAACATGGAAGAGGTGCGAGAATGCATCAGTGCGGCCCGCGCCGACCATCCTGACTACGGCGGTCATTACGGCGTCGCTATGCGTCGCAACTCATTCATGGGCTATGGCGGCACGCAAGAATACGTAGATTCTCTGGGCGATACGGTTCTGGCATTCATGATCGAAAAGAAGGGCGCGGTCGACGTGTTGGAGGAGATCTTGGCCGAGCCGGGCGTCGGTATGACGCAATGGGGCGGAGCCGACTTCTCGATGAACATCGGCCATCCTCGCGAGATGAACCACCCCGAGGTTGTCGCGGCGAAGAAAAAGACGTTCGAGCTGTCCGTCAAGATGGGCATTCCGACCCGCGCGGAGATCCAGTCGGCAGACGAGGCAAAAGAGTATCTCGACATGGGCGTCCGGCACTTCTCGGTGGGCACTGACATTTCGATTCTGTATTCCTACTGGCGAAGAGAGGGTGAGGCGATCGTGAAGGCTCTGCAGGGCGGCTAGAGAGGCGAACCATGCTCGAGGTCAGCACCGAACCGCTGCACATCAAAACCAGCGAGATAATCGATGAGAAGGGCGAAGGCCCATGGTACGAGTCGTTGTTCACCGACGGCCGAAACAACGTCGGACTGATATGCGACGTTCCGGGCGCGGTCAACGATCACCACTTTCACCCTGACTTCAACGAATTCTGGATAGTCCTGAAAGGGCAACTGGAGTTCGAGATCGGCGACTACCCTGTTGTCCGCGCCGGCGTAGGCGATATCGTTCTGGCGCCGCAAGGAGACCGTCACCTTATCCGAACAGTGGGCGATGAATCGTCGGTGAGGTTGCACGTAAGCAAGATCGGATCCAACCACGACAGCAAAAACGACCGCAGCCCCGCGCTCATACCGTTCCCGGACCAGACGGAGCCGCCCAACTTGTTGCACACGACGCTGGGCTCGGTGATTGCGCAAAAAGGCGAGCCGCAGTGGGTTTCGAGCGTGGTCCAGGATTCGCTGAACACCGCCAACCTCATATACAGCGCCCCCGGCACTCCACATAACGCCCACTGGCACCCGGATTTCGACGAATGGTGGACCATCCTGAAGGGCGAACTAACCTGGGACCTTGGCGAGAAACGGCCTGTCTACTCCGTCAAAAAAGGCGACATCATGTTCGTGCCCAGGGGTCTGAAGCACTACATCTTGACTCAAGGCGACGAGACTTCGTTCCGCCTGGCGATCACTGACTCCGAGGGGCTTCACGTCTACCAGGAAGGCGACGCGGACGCACCTCCGCCGCGAGAGTAGGCCCGCCATTGTCGGCGCTTGCGGCGTAGCCGCTGGCGTCACGAGCAACCGATAGTCAGGAGCAGTTCGAGTGCCTCCCGGCTCCGAAGATCGAGTCGATTACGACCGGATCGCTTCGCATTACGACCGCAGAGGTTCGTGTCGCAACCGTCCAGCGCCATCGCGGACGCGTTGAGAGAACTCATGCGACAGGTCGACGCCCGCCGCGTGTTCGAGGTCGGATGCGGCACCGGCCGGTGGCTGGCGACACTGGATTCGATTGCGGGCGAGGTCGTCGGCCTCGACTCGTCGATCGGCATGCTGTATCAGGCGCACGCCAAACGTACGGCGTCGGCGCTGTTGCAGGGCGATAGCGCCGAACTCCCGTTCGTCGATGGCTCGTTCGACGTCGTATTTTGCGTTAACGCGATCCACCACTTCGGTAGGCCGGAGCGGTTCATCCAAGAAGCCGCCCAACTTGTTCGAGCTGTTGTTGGTAGAGATCCTCGCGGTGGATCAGCAATGCGTTGCGGTCACGAACTTCTTGCAAGGCCATTTGCAGCGCCTCGAGCTCGAAGTAGGCGTCGGACAATCGACCGTTGGCGTCGTTTACAATCTCGGCGTACGCTTGTTCGATCTGGTCGACAGTCTGTGCATCGTAGGACTCGGCAAGCAGCGCGTTGGCTTGCTCCAACTGCAGTTGATACGCGGATTCTCTCGCCAGTCACTCTTCGCTCGTGAGATCGTCGGCGGAGGGGTCGTTGAGCAGTTCGATGTTGTCGACCGAGGCTCTCAATGAAGTGATCTGGGCGATGGAGTCCGCCAGAACCTGTGAGGTCGGATCTAGTCGATCGCCGTCATGCCCCGTCAACAACTCCGAGCCCATCGGCGATTGCCCGGTGACCGGAAACTCGGCGTCCGGACCGGCCTGCATTCCGAATCGGTTGGCGAGCCCGTTGATCTGGTCCTGCAATTTGGCGAGGAGCAACTCGGTGTCGGCGATTTGCTGGTCGTATCCGGCCTGTCGGAGCTGCGCCGAGTCGGCAGCGGCACTGAAGGCTGACTCGCCGTCGAACGGAAAATCCGTTATCGAATCGGCGACGGGAGTTCGCATCAAAACGATCAACCCCGCAATAGTTATCAATACAAAAACTGTCGCTGCAGTCGTGACACCTAGCGCGATCTTTCGAGTCATGCCGTGCTCTCCTCGATCCAAATCTGGGCGAGTCGATTACTCACTATTGTACGATACTGGAGCGGGAGACCTGGGGGGTTAATCGGTTCTCAAATTCAGGTTAATATCCGTTTAACCTGGTTCGCCATCTTTGCAGCATGCGCTCCTGAATTCGCCGCTGCGATATCGTTGCAAGGGGCGACGAGCGCCCATCCAGGTGTGCCTCCGCTGATCGTCAGCGATTGGCGGCGGCTTCCGGATTCACACAAGACGGCATAGCTGTCCCTGACAACGCGCCGATGACGTTTTGAGCCGTGAGCTCACCCATCTTCCTGACCGTGGATGAACTCGCGCTGGCGATGTGAGGAGAAATCACCACATTCGGCAGAGACAAAAGCGGGTCGTCGAACGGGATCGGCTCGGGGTCGGTCACGTCCAGTGCGGCGCCCGCGATCTGGCCCGTCTTCACGGCTTCGTACAGCGCGCCGGGATCGACTGTCGGGCCCCGCGTAGTGTTGATGAGGAACGAGTGCGGCTGCATCAATTCGAGTTCACGCTTGCCGATGATGCGTTGAGTTTCCGCGGTCAGAGGGACGTGCAAGGACACGAAGTCTGATTCCGCTAGCAAATCGTCCATGTCCGGTCTCCACTCGACTCCTAACTGTTTCTCCACCTCCGGCTTCCGGTTTCGAGAGAAGTAGATGACTTTCATGTCGAACGCCTGAGCTCGCCGAACGACGGCGGTTCCGATAAGCCCCATGCCGATGATTCCCAGAGTAGCGCCGTGAACGTCAGTGCCGAGGTACGGAATCTGGTCGAAGACTTTCCATTCCCCTTCGCGTATCCGTCGGTCGCCGTAGGTGATATTTCTCGCCACGGACAGCATCAATCCGAAAGTGAAGTCGGCACACGATTCGTGCAGGACGCCCGGCGTATTCGATACGAAGACTCCGTGGGCCGTTGCCTCGCCGATGTCGATGTTGTCCATCCCGACAGCCCGATTGGCGACGACCTTGAGTCTCGGAGCTTGGTCCAACAACTCTTTGTCGACGAGGTCCGTTATCTCCGTAATCATGCCGTCGCTTTCCCGCGCTTTTCGGAGGAACACGTCTCTCGGCGGGGCTGAACGTTCCGACCACACCTCGACGTCGACCGACTGTCTCAAGCTCGCTATGGCTTCGGGTATTATGTGCTCGCGCGTCACAAAGACTCTTTTGGTTGAAAGTTCAGGCATATATTTTCCAATCACAGGCAATAGAACTGCATCAATCTCGATTCCGATCGATATGGTAACGCTCGCGAACGTATGCTTCAAGAGATAAGCCGTGGGGATGTCCAGTCGTGAGCCGGCGACAGCGTATCTCAGCAGGGTTCCTCACACTTGCGCAAGCGTCACGTTTGGTCAGACTAACCCCTGGTGCGATTCACCACGCTTGTTCGCCGCTGCACGACCGTTGCCACTCCCACGAAGATCGCGGCGATCAACAGCCCCTGTCCGATGTGCGGCCACGGCCACGGATCCTCCGCCAGCCTGCCCGCCATGAGCAATTGCGACGACGGATACGTGAAGAAGAAACGCTCCGCCTCTTGTCCGAGCGACATGCCGACCCCGACGACCAGCAGCACCGGGAGCATCCCTTCGGTCGGTCTTGGGAGCGGCGTGCCGGCAACGAGTCCGAACCCGGGGACCGTGTCGAGCAGGGCGCGCAGCTCGTCGCGGAACATCGGATGGTCGTGGACCATGAGAACGCTAGCTGTGACCATTGACCGAACCGTCATTCGCGTTGCCGTTGGAGTGAGCGCCGCCAAGCGGCAGCCGAGTGTCGACGATCGTGCCGCCCGGTTCGTCAACGGCAGGCCAGAGGCAGAGTTACTCGGATTGGAATCGGGTGAACCAGCCCCGCACCCGCCGGTTCGGACCACGTCCCCGCCTCCGAGGATATCGGAAGGACGACTCAAACTCCGCCAAACATCCCCTGTGCTATGATTGGGCCGCCTAATTCCGAGCCTGAATCACCTGCGAAGTGCTCATGTCAAACTACCGCATCGGCATCGACGTGGGCGGTACGTTCACCGACATCGTTGCATTGGACGATGGCCGCCTTCATCGACGAAAGATACGCTCCACGTCCGACGATTTCAGCACCGCCGTGCTGGAAGGCTTGCATGCTTTGTTGACCGGAGCGGACGCCGAGGGCAGCGACGTGACCGAGGTCATCCACGGCACCACGGTCGTGACCAATGCGATCATCGAGAAGAAGGGCGCGCCCACGGGCCTGATCACCACCGCCGGATTCCGTGACATCCTGGAGATCGGCAGATTGCGAACGCCTCGACTCTACGACCTGTCGTGGCGCAAGCCGCCTCCTCTCGTGGCGCGGGAGTTGCGACGAGAAGCGGACGAGCGCATACAGGCCGACGGAAGCGTGTTCAAGCCGCTGGACGAAGAGAGCTTGATGGCGGCGGCCGAAGCGCTGATCTCACGAGGCGTCACGTCCATCGCCATCTGTTTCATAAACTCGTTCGCCAATCCCGAACACGAGCGACGGGCGGTCGAGGTCGTCCACTCAGCGTGGCCCGAGATTGCTCTGAGCGTGTCTCACCAGGTTCTGCCTGAGATGCGGGAATACGAGAGAACTTCAACGACTGTGATCAACGCATACGTCCAACCTCTGGTCGACGGCTATCTGCGCGGACTGGAGAGCGGCCTGACCGAGATGGACGTTGACGCTCCGCTCCTGGTGATGCAGTCGAACGGCGGGATCATGGGCGCGGCGCAGTCCCGCGAAAAGCCAATCTACATGGTTGAGTCGGGTCCAGCCGCGGGGGTGATGGGCAGCCTCCACATGGGTCGCCGCCTGGGTCACGACGACATAATCTCGTTCGACATGGGAGGCACCACGGCGAAGGCTGCGACCATCCAGCAGGGTAGAGCGGATCTGCACTCAGAATACGAGGTCGGAGGCGATCTACATCTGGGACATCATCTGCTCAGGGGCGGGGGTTACATGCTTCGAGTGCCGTCTATCGGCATCGCCGAGGTCGGCGCGGGCGGTGGCAGCATCGTGTGGATCGACGACGGCGGCGTCATACAGGTCGGCCCCGAGAGCGCGGGCGCCCAACCGGGCCCCGCGTGTTATGGCGCCGGAGGGGACCGACCTACGATAACGGACGCGGCGGTCGCGCTGGGCTACCTGAACCCCGAATTTCTCGTCGGAGGCGAACTGCCGCTGGACGCAGGCGCGGCCCATCGAGCGATAGAGGACAACATCGCGGCGCCACTGGGCATCGACGTCACCGACGCGGCGTACGGTGTTTTCCTGGTCGCCAACTCGCGCATGGTGCGGGCTGTGAGGGCGGTGACCAGCGAAAAGGGACGAGACCCGAGCGGCTTCACAATGTACGCGTTCGGGGGCGGTGGACCGATGCACGCTGTCGAGATGGCAAGACAGGTCAATATCGGCGAAATCGTCGTGCCTCCGGCGCCAGGGTTGTTCAGCTCGCTGGGCTTGCTGTTCGCGGACGTCGAACACCACTATGTCCGAACCCTGATGCGGGACGTGCCCGAAGGTCTCAACCTCGCCGAATCGAATGCGATGCTCGAGACCATGGACACCGAAGCCGCCGCCGCCTTGCGCGAAGAAGGGTATCCCCGCGAACGCGTCGAGCTAATTTGGCAGGCCGACATGCGGTACGAGAGCCAACAGTACGAGCTGCCGGTCGCCCTGCCCGCGGGACAGCTAACAGCCGCAGACCCCGCGACGCTGGAGGAAGGCTTCCATCGTGAGCACGACCGCACGTTCGGCTATCGCTCCGAGGAGCAGGTCCAACTCGTAAACCTGCGACTGATCGCGCGAGGCGTGCCCGAGGAACCTCGCATGCCCGATCGATTGACCACCGACCCGGGCGTCGTGACCGCATCGTCTCGCCGAGCGTACTTCGGTACGGATCACTCGTGGGTGGAGACGCCCGTGATCGCTCGAGAAGAGCTGAACGCGGAAACTCGGCGGGGTCCGTTCATCGTCGAAGAGTACGACGCCACCACGGTCGTGCCGCCCGGCGCTTCGGCGCGGCGAGACGGTTGGGGGAACATTCTGATCACCGTCAACGAACGGGAGGCGTGATGACACACCAGGGACTGACGCTCTCCATCGAGCTCGAGTTGCTCAAGAACTCCGCGGAGTCCATCGCCGACCAAATGGCGCTGACAATCGTTCGGACCGCCCGATCGTCGGTGGCCAAGCACAGCATGGACTTCTCGACAGCTCTCGTGAACGCGCGTGGGGACGTCGTCGCCCAGGGACTTTGTCAACCGCGACACATGTGCGCCATCCCGAGCGCCGCCGGCGCCGTGTTGGATCGGTATCGCGACCGTTGCGAGCCGGGCGACATCTACATCGTCAACGACCCCTACGAGGGTGGAACGCACCTGCCGGACATCTACCTGTTCGAACCGTGCTTCCTCGAAAGGCGGTTGCTGGGGTTCTCGTGCGCCATCGTCCATCACACCGATGTTGGCGGCAGGGTGGCCGGCGGCAACGCGTCCAACTCCACCGAGATCTACCAGGAGGGGCTGCGCATCCCGCCCCTGAAGTTCCATGACCGAGGTCAGCCCAACGAAACGTTGTTCCGGCTCATCGAGAAGAACGTGCGCGTCCCTGACAAGGTCATGGGCGATTTCAGGGCCCAGGTGGCTGCCTGCGCCCAGGGTCGAAAGGGATTCGAGGACCTGGCGGACCGATACGGACCGGAGCGCCTGGAAAACTTGTTCGACAGCCTCCTCGACTATGCCGAAGAGTTGACTCGAAGCGCCGTCCGTCGCCTCCCGGACGGCGAGTGGGACTTTACGGATCACATCGACAACGACGGTTTCACCGACGCGCCCGTGCCCATTCATATCAAGATCGTTAAGGAAGGCAATACGGTTACCGCCGACTATACGGGCACGTCGCCACAGGTGAAGGGTGCGATCAACTCCACGCTCTCGTACACGTCGTCTATCACTTACGCCTGCGTAAAGTCCGTGCTGGGCGTCGACATACCGAACAACGCCGGCTTTTTCCGCCCGATCCATGTGATCGCGCCCGAGGGCAGTTTCGTCAATCCGCAGTTGCCCGCTCCGGTGGCCGCACGAGGGTTGGCGGCTATGCGCATCACCGAAGCACTGTTCGGCGCGTTCGCCAAGATGCTGCCGGACCGTATATTCGCGTGCGGGGTCGGCCTCGACACCGGCGTGACCATCGCCGGGTACTACCCGGACCGATCTCCATTCCTGTTCTTGGAGTTCATGTACGTCTCTTGGGGCGGTGGTCCGGATCAGGACGGAATGGATGGTTGTTCGCTGCCCCACAGCAACTACTCGAACACGCCGGTGGAAGTGATCGAGGCTGAGCAGCCGCTGATGATCGACACCTACGGGTTCATGCCCGACCACTCCGGCGCGGGGAAGTACCGCGGCGGCCTGGCCTTTCGCCGAGACTTCCGGTTGCTCACCGACGAGGCGGACCTTCAGCTCCGATCCGACCGTCAGCGGTTTCTTCCGTACGGGCTGCACGGCGGCCATTCGGGGACGCCGTCGCTGAGCCAGCTCAACCCGGATCGGTCTGACGAACAGACACTGGCAAGCAAGGGGCTATTCGCACTGAAGAAGGGCGACGTGTTTCATCACGTTACCGCGGGTGCGGCGGGCTGGGGCAACCCGCTGGAACGGGACGAATCGCTGGTGCTGGCAGATGTCCGCAATGAGAAACTCACTCCGACCTACGCCCGCCGAGAGTACGGGGTGGTCATCGAGAGCGATGACGCGGACCGATTTCGCATCGACGAAGAAGCCACGCGCAAGCTCCGTGCAGAGATGCAAGCCCAGGCGGAGGCTTAGCAATCGAGCTCGAGGAGGGTGCCATCATGACCAAAGAATGGAAGCGCATGGGCGTGCTCATTCCGCCCGTCAACATCACCGTGGAACGGGAGTTCAACCGTTGGGCGCCGCCCGGTGTGACGATACACGCTCAACGGATGTTCCGCAGTCGCGCCGTGCTGAGTCCCGATGACCTCAAGGACATGCTCAAGTACCTGGACGACGATTGCCGTCGCCTGGCGTTCGCCCGGCCTGATTTCGTCATGTACGCGTGCACCAGCGGCAGCTCGCTGGAGACCGGTGGTTACGACGATCGCATCTCGGAGCGCATCGCCAACGAGTCCGGGACTCCGGCTTCAACGACATCCACCGCGGTCGCGACGGCACTCAGATGCCTGGGCGTCAAGAAGATGGCGGTTGTCACGCCGTATCCGAAAGAGATCAACGACAAGGAAATGGCGTTCTTTGCCGACCTGGGTTTCGATCCGGTCACCCTGGAGAGCTTCCTTCAGGGCGACAGTTACGAAATCCCGATGATCTCCCAGGACGATACGCGCGCCCTCGTCGAGAAGGCGGACCGTGAAGACGCCGACGGTGTCTTCATTTCGTGCACCAACCTCGCGACCGCCGACATCATCGAGCCGCTGGAACGCGAGCTCGGCAAGCCGGTCGTGACGTCAAACCAGGCCACGTTCTGGATGGCACTGCGCAAGATGGGGATCGACGACTCGGCGCCGGGCTGCGGGCGGCTTCTGAACGAGCCTCTGCCCTAGCGATCTCGGCCGGTTGGAACGCTTGGCGATCGACGATCGCGGATCAGTCGCGAGCGAGCGCGGTCGTGATGAACTCTCTTACCACCTCTTGTGCTCCGGGCGGGCTGCGACGCACGACGCCGTGGCCGCAATTGGGGTAGACCTTCAACTCAGAAGCCGGTATACCATCGGCTATCAAGCGTGCCTGACTGGGGGGACACTGTAGGTCGTCCTCGCCGGCCAGCACCAGCGTCGGGATATTGATCTCCCCCAGGCGCGAGCGGGTGTCGAACTCCTCGAGGCGGCGCATTATCTCTCCATAGGCGAACGGGTTTCGGTCGAGGGTGGTCCCAGCCTCCTCCCACAGCGCCTCGGGGTCGTCGCTGCCCTCCATCCGCGACCTGAGGACGAAGTAGTCACGCAGGGTCTCCCAAGACGGATCTTCGATCAACCGATCGAACTCGGGCGCGGCCCTAGCTTTCGGGTACAGGCTTGTCGGATCGTCTTTGTAGTGATGGCTCGCCGCCGTGGAATCGAGGATCAAGGCCGAGATCGATTCCTGGTAGTCCAGCGCGTAGATCAGCCCCACGAACCCGCCCATCGAAGTGCCCCAATACGACCATCGATCAAGTCCGAGGTGTCGTCGCACCGCGTCCAGGTCTTCGGCCAACCGCCAGAAGCCGTAGTCGGAGGAGTCTCGGGCATCGGAGCTCGCCCCGAACCCCCTGGGCCACACAGTGGTCGTGGTAAAGCCCGGAATCGGGGTGTGTCCCGCTTTCGGCGTCGTGTAGGGGTGCGACGTGGCGATCGGCGGGCCTTCGCCGACGATCAGATAGGCGATTTCGCCTCCATCCACAGGCGCGATGCCTCGGCCGGGTTTCACGGTGTCCATGTTGGAAACTCCCTTCAAATCAGCGGTTGCACCTAGCGGGCTGGGTGAGCCGCCAAGTTGGTCCATCCCCAATTCTTGCGCCAAGTGCAGTCGTCGATTGATTGAACGGACTCGACGCGCGTCGGCATTGTCGCATGGAGTGGCGGCGATGAATTCGTTGACCCGTTGCCGCAGCCCACACATAATGAATGTCAATCGATCAAGGAGAATCCGATGCCCAACTACACGCTATCGTATTACGGCGAGCCGCAGTTTGACAGCCAGGAAGAAGGCGAGAAACACAAACAACGCTTCATGGCCTGGGTCGGCGATCTTGGCGACGCCCAGGTCAACCCTGGCACACCGCTGGGAGAGGCCACGACCGTGAGCGCGAGTGGTGTGTTGGAAGATAGCGGACGCGATCGACTGACTGGATTTTCCATCGTGAAAGCGGACAGCATGGATGCCGCTGTCGAGATCGCCAAGGCGTGCCCGTTCGCGGAATTCGGGACAATAGACGTCGCCGAAGTGATGGAGATGAGGCCGCAATAGCCAGCGTCGCCATCGTACCGGTCTGGTCGACTGGCGTCCGGGCCGGCGCATCGAGCTGTTGGTGATCCAGCGTGTCTCAGGCTTTCCGCACGAGGGACGAACGGCGTAGACGGATCGTTGTCTACCTCAATCGCGAAGCAGTCGGGTTCCGTCACACGGGCGAGTCCCTGAGTCGAACTCCTAGTTTCGCCGTCGGCAGGGCGCCGCGCATCTAGCCCAGTTTCCGTATATCGCCGATTACGTGTCATGTCTCGTTGGCGGCCTCTTCGTCGCCCGCTGTCCGTTTTGTCGCCATTCGAATCAGTGCGTGCGATCACGTCCGTCGATCTTGGCGATGGGCATCGATCGAGCGCGAATCTTATTGCCGATGGGCCGTAAATTGATATCATGGCCGGTGTTTTGCCGTCGGCCCACTTGCCGTCTGGCGGCGAAATCCGGAAACGTGGAGACCGTTTCAGAAGATGCGATGTCCCCGTGACCCGATGCCAACCGTGAGGTTGATCGATTTTTCGGCACGATTTCGAATCGAGGAGGACCGCGGATGCCCTTGCTACTTACGGACAGTGATATCGACGGATTGGTGACGATGCAGGACAGCATCGAGGTGATCGAGGATTCCTTTCGCCAGGTCGGCGAAGGCGAAACCTGGAACCGTCCTCGATCCAGAATCCGCATGCCGCGCGGATTTCACCATTTAATGGCCGCCTCGGTCCTGGGCAGCGAGGTCTTCGGACTGAAGACGTACACTAGCTTCAGGGCTGGAACTCGATTCCTCGTTATCTTGTACGACAGCAACACGGGCGACCTGCTTGCGATGGTGCAAGGCGGCCGGCTGACCCAGCTCCGGACCGGCGCGGTCAGCGCGGTCGCGACCAAGTACATGGCGCGCGAAGACGCGTCGACGGTCGGCATTATCGGCACGGGCAACCAGGGCCGTGCGCAACTCGCCGGGGTGTGCGGCGTACGGAACGTCAAGAGGGTGAAAGCCTACGACCGCGTCGAGGAATCGGTGCAGGGATTCATCGATGAGATGGGCGCCGAGCTCGGCGTCGAGATCACGCAGGTCGGATCCGCCGAGGAGGCGGTCACCGACTCCGACATCGTGATCACCATGACCACGTCCAGGACGCCGGTGCTGCTTGGCGAATGGCTGAAACCCGGACAACACATCAACGCGGCGGGCAGCAACCACTGGATCCGCCAAGAGGTCGACGACAACGTGATCCGGGGCGCGGACACGATCATCGTCGACAGCATCGAGGACGCGCGGGTGGAGGCAGGCGACTTGCTGTACCCGATCGAGCGCGGTCGAGTGCGCTGGAGCCAGATCCACGAACTGTCCGACGTTGTCGTGGGCCGGATCAAGGGCCGCGAGTCGGCCGAAAGCATCACGCTGTTCGAATCTCAGGGACTTGCCGTGAGCGATGTGGCGGCGGCGGCGTACCTTTACGGCAAAGCCAAAGAACAGGGCGTCGGTGTCGAGCTGCCGATGAGCAGCTAGCTGTCGCTTCGAAGGGTCTTCCGCGGAGTTGTCGGCGGGCGATGTTGTCTTGCCCCGCCCGCCCAAGAGGGTGTTTGGGGGACACCCCCAATCCCCCGCGCAAGGGGACGCCGTCCCCTTGCTGATCCCCTGCATCATGACATCGGCGGTCGAGGTGGAACATCCAGGCGGCGGCGTGATCGCTAGGCGCAGGGTTCGACAGGCTCTCCCCGAACGGATGGAGAGTGAGTGGTTACCCGGGCGGACGGTCCGACGGGCTCACCCCGAACGGAAATACCGAGCCCGCCCCGTACGAAGTCGGCCGGCGTCGTCGGGGCAGGCTAGTCCTGCAGAACCAACGTCGCTTCTGCGACGCCCATGATCTTGCCGAGTTGGTTGTGTCCTTCGATCTTGCAGTCGACGATCTTTTTGCCGTCTTCTTCGCGTTTGTCGGCGATCTTGCCGGTGAAGACAACGGTGTCGCCCGGTCGGAATGGGTCGATTGCCTTGAACACGAGCCCGCCGCCGTCGTAGAAATTGTTGGCTGGGAACCACTGCTCCAGCATCGTGTTGACGTAGGCCATCGTGGTAATGCCGGCGTTCACGGTCCCGGCGAACAAGCCTTCTTTGGCGAACTCGGGGTCGGTGTGTATGTTGCGCGGAGTCTCATGAGTGTCGTCAACGATGAGCCTCGCGCCGTTGATCGTCTCCTGGGTTTCTCCGATTTCGAACGAAGGCAAATCGTCGCCAACCTGGATGGTGTCGAATGTGATCGGTTTGGTGTTCGTGGCCATGTGTCCTCCGTCGGAGATTCAGGGTTGATCGGCGCCTAGAAGGGTCGGCCGTGAACGGCCAGAGCACCGGGCTGCGTTTAGTCGCGCGAGTGTTGGCCTTTCGCGTACTCGAAGATGCAGGTGTAGTCGTATTCGGCGACTTTTTGGTCGTCTTGGTTGCTTGCCTCGACCCGGAACGTGACGAACTTGTTGCCGCGCCGTATCTGCTTGTCGACGATGTGTCCGTAGCTGGTGATGATGTCGTTTACGTGTATCGGGGCGAACCAGCGCACCTCGCATTTGGCGAAAGGGGTCTGCCGCGAGTTCTCGCTGACACGTTCGAGTGCGGTAAAGCCGTTTTCAGATGCGATGTCCTGACGGCGCAACGGTGCGATCCGGAAGATCATGGTTGGCATTGCCAGCTTCAACTGATCTTCGGCGCTGTCCTCCGTGTAAGCTGGGTTCGGGTTCCGCGCGATTTCCGCGTATCGCGCGACGAGCTCGTCTGTGATCTCCAGCGTGTACGGAGGACCCGTCTGCCCGATCTCGACGGCTTCAAACTCCCAGCGAATCTCTTCGCCGTTGCCCATAATTTGCTCCTCGTCGGTTTGATCTCGTGCTAGACTTAGCCTGCATTTTAGCCTGCATCCAGTGTTCCGTCTACTGACCGACATGGTTCGGCGAGGGTATGGGGTCGGCGATCGAGAGGACTGTCGAATATATGAAATCGGCGCTCGCCGGCATCAAGGTTCTCGAAGTCGCCGAGGCGTGGAACGAGGTCTGGGAAGACCGAGACGTTCGCGTGGTCATCCTGACGGGGGCTGGGGACCGCCATTTCTGCGCGGGGCACAATCTCGCGCCGAGACCGGGAGTCACGCAAGAGGATCGCGATCGAATGCGGGCCGAGGGACTGTTTTGGCCTCTGGCGGGCACGGTGAACGGCGCTCGCATCGGGGCCGATGGCCGTTTGGGCGACCACTACCCGCAGATCATGAAACCCGTCATCGGCGCGATCAACGGCTGGGCTGCCGGAACTGGCTTCTACATCATGCTGACCTCGACCGACATAAGGATCGCCTGCGAAGAGCACGCACGATTCAAGTTTGCGCTGCTGAGCCAGGGATGGGTCGGCGGCGGGCCGGGTGCGACATATCTGCCGCGACAGATATCGTACGCCGACGCCATGCGTATCTTGCTTACGGATGAGCCCTTCGACGCGGCGGAGGCTCTTCGGATCAACTTGATCAACGAGACAGTGCCCCACGACGATCTCATGACCCGATCGGAGGAGATTGCAACTCACATCGCGGGCGTGCCGCCGTTGGCCGTTCGCATGATGAAAGAGTTCGTGATCAGATTCCGTGAGACGCCTGTGACCGAGGCATGGCGAGTTCAAACCCTCATGAATGCGCTCCTGACCCAGCTCACCACTGACGATGGCGAAGGAAGAGACGCTTCCTGGCTAAGCGCGCCCCGCAGTTTACCGGCGGCGTTCGCCAGAAGGCCGAAGGCTTCCCCGAGCTCGACGACGAGCAGTGGGAGCGGCTGATGGACCTGCGTCGGGACATGGGGGGTTAGATCGCACTCTGTGCTTGATCGCGATTGGGTGATGTGGTCGTGTCCATAGCCTTGATCGTGATTCGTTGGGGCTTCGAATGCGCCCGTGGCGTTGACGCGAGCGATCGATCAATAGCGAGAGTGACGGCGTAATTATTAATGCAAACGCTATGTGATTCGTAATGAAGCGCCGCGGGAGGGTTTGAAACCCTTCCCTACGATGGCGGGCGTGGGTAGTGTGCCATTACGATGATGGGCGCGGGTGGTGTGCCACTACGATGATGGGCGTGGGTGGTGTCCCATTTCGTTTTTGGACCGATTCCTCGCTTAGCTACGCGTAGCTCTCGGTGACCTCTTGGGCGAGTCGGGCCCAGTTCGTGAGGACCGACGGGTCGCCGCGCACTGTTTCGACGTCGCCTAGGTTGATGTCGATCGCGCAGTCGCCGGCGATGTCCATAATTCGCTCGAGAGCCGCGCGCATCTGCGCCGGAGTGTGCGTGTACAGGACGTCTGCGTACGCGATGTGCGTCTCCAGTACGAAGTCTCGGCCAAGTTGTTCGGCGGCGGCCTCGAGATCGGTCCATGCTGAAATGTGGAACCGCCGCAGGTTCGGCAGCTTACGGATGATCGGCAGCTTTTCCGTCAGGTCTTCGCAACCGTGGTAGTAGACCCGGTTGTCGCCCAACTCACGGGCCAATCGGTCGTGGTACGGCTGGAGGAACTCGGCGTACATGTCCGGAGAGAGCCCCGAGAGACTCTGCGCGCTGACATACCACCAGGAGCTTGAGAGCGCGCCCGCGTCTTCGTCGGGACGGAGTTTTTCGCAGTGAGTCCGAAATCCCCATGTCGATTCCGGATCGAGCGCGCCTGCTGCTTGTCGTTCGCGATGGTAGGCGATGTACCCATCAGTCACGAAATCCATCATCTTGTGAATGAATTCTGGCCTGTCGATGACGCCGTACAAGACGGCTTCGATGCCCATTAGGCTAACGACGGTTTCGGACGGACTGGCCGCCAACTCGTCGGTGGCCAGCTTGACCGGCAGCCGCCCGTCAACGAGCTCATTGACGCGTTCCAGCAACTCCAACGTCGCCGGTGCGTCGATTTCGTATCGGGGATGGTGAAGCAACTCCATGTCCGACTCGTCGGTCACGACTGGGGCCACCTTGTAGGCGCCTCCCGGGTCGTCGGTGGCGTCCACCCGGAACGGGAGCCCCCACAGCCGCGCATCACCCTGGCTTCGCGAGCCGTGTGTGCGGTCCGCGACGCCTTGACTCGATCCTCGATCGGCAGATTCGGCGCCGACCGGTCGAATCGGAGACACCCAAATCGTGGGCAGCAGCACTTCGTCGTCGGGGATGTGGTCGTGCTTGTACAGCTTCTGCCGGAGTTGAATTTCGACGCCGCGTTCGAGCGGGTCTTGCGATTCCAATGTGTCCGGAGGGATGAGCTCCTGCCAGACAAGACGGTAGTCGCTGTGAAGGTGAACGCAAACTGGCGCCTTACGGACCTTCTCGAGGCGGTTGTGGCGCGTGTACATGTCTTTGCGCGCGGCGTACTTCGGGTCTGCGGCGGCTTCCTCGACGCGCTCGACCAAGCGCATGATGTGTGAGGGAGCGTTTCCGTGAGCCCGTTTACCAATCGATTTAGTCATGCGCGTCCCGTCTCGACTTGATCGTTGCCGCCGCGTTCGACGCCATTATAGCGATGTTCGCGATGACGGTGGCGGCGCCAATGCAGGCATGCCTTCGATAGGTCGAGCCGTCGGATTCGGCCTATTCGGACAACAACAGGTGGATGTCGTGGCTGACTTCGTCGGGGTCCAGCGGCTGTGTGAATACGATTCGACGGTGTCCCGTACGGTCGATGAGATAGACAGGGGTCGAGTGTCTCACAAGGTAAGGCTCGGTCGAGAGTTGACGCAGCGCGCCTGCCGGTCCGCCGCCCTGGGAGACCGGGGCCAGGTAGTACGCCCCCCAGATCGGCTCCAGGCTGGCTCGGTCGCCAACGAGGAAGCTCCACTCTTCAGTGAGTCCCCAACGCTCCAAGAATCCGTGCGCCTCCTCGATTGTGTCGCGCTCAGGGTCGACGCTGATCGCCACGACTTCAACCTCGGCGGCGCGTTCGCCCAGCGATTCGTAGATTCCGTCGAGCTGAGTCGTGACGATCGAGCAAACGTCGGGGCAGTTCGTATACATAAACGTCAGGACGACGACATTGCCGCGCAGATCCCGGAGGGCGACGGGGCTACCGAACTGGTCGTCGAGCTGGAAATCGTACGCGACGCCGTCGTCGTCGAGCTCGGTGCCGTCGAAGGTTTCGACGGGTTGGGTCGAGCAACCTACAGTGATCAGCAGGCAAGCGAAGACCACTAGAATCGTGGCGATGACGGATGAACGGTGACGGAGCGTTATTCTGACGGACCTCAGCGAGCAGGGTGCCTAATCATACCGCATCGGCTCACGACAGCCGTTCCGAGCAACAAGCGCCGACGTATGTTGTCAGCTAGCCGAGCCTGCACGGTCCAACAAGTACGCGGCGCCGGGAACCGCGACGACGATCGCGACTCCCAGAATGATGACGCCGGTTTCCTCGAGCTCGGTCTCGTTTAGGATCATGAACGCCACGCCGAGTCCGCCGGCGATCGCGATGATGGTCGCGACCGCCAGAACCGGGATCAGCATGGACAACTTGAAGTTGATGCTCAATGTGAGTGTGCCCTCCCGCGGCTAGCCGTTTGATTCGGCGATGCGTTGTTCGCGTTCGATGTCACTGGCATTCGGCGACAGACCTTAATTGGCTTCTTCTCGCGACCATCTGAAGAACGCGACGATCAGAAGGGTGAGGAACAAGAATCCACCGCCCACTTTCATGATGACGGCTCCGATCTGTTGGTCTTCCAACGGAGTCAGGCCCCGAATTCTAGGCGCGTTTTCGTAGAACGAGTACACGGGCTCAGAAGAGAAGACCAATCCCCCGAATACGATAATCTGGGCGATCGAGAGTCCGAGCAGGTAGATCATCTGCGCCGGGTACGGCAACCGGGGAAGCTCCGGCATCCGACTGACAAGCGGCCACCACATCATCGTTGCTGTGCCGACCATCGGGAAGTGCTCCAAGAAATGAATGGCGTGGATGTCGATGGCGCCTTCGTATAGAGCCGGTGTGTGCCACATCGAAAACACGAGGTTGAGCGCCGCGAACGCTACGATCGGATGGGTCAAGATTCGAGCGAGGCGATACGTCCAGGCTGGCCTGAGCAACGGCCGGATCAGCCAATTGGGAGTGCCTGAGATCAAGAGCGGTGGCGCTGCCAGTGTCAGCAGGACGTGAAGGCCATGTGCGCGCTGAACAGGTATCGTTCGCTGGCCGCGTGGATGGGCGAGGCGACTGCCAGGAGCATCACGGCCACACCCAGCGAGAACGTCGCCATCTGTTTCGGATCAACACGAGCGGCCAGTCCGTAGCGCGCCCTTACGGGGCCGACGCCGAGCGGGTAGACGACATGCACAACGATGATCACGATCATCGCGTCGGGGTGCCCTTGCCATTGGGTCAGGAGGGACTCAGTCCCGTCGACCACGTTTGCCCTCCTCCGATCGCCGGCTCAACACAGTCGGTTACACGAACACCTGGAACAACCCTAGGAGCGCGAAGACCACTGTGACGGCCAGCACGACTCCCGTAACGAACATCGCCGAGAATAGGCGCGCGTCGTATTTCAGATGCATGTAGAACATCGCGACGAGCGCGAATTTGACGGCCGAGAGTATCGCGAGCACCGGGATGATCCCGTAGCCCAATGACGTGACGTAGAACACCCCGATCTCGACGCCGGTTATCGCCACGAGGGTCATCGCGACCTTGAAGTACGTCGCCGGCGTTGGGTGTCCGGTGTGGACAGCCGCTGACTGCATCGCCTCCTGGGTTTGCTGTGACGGCCGCGCCGATTGGTCGATCATCTTTGTCTCCGATCGCTGGGTTCGAGTGTCTCCGGCTTCGAGGTCACTAATTGAACCCTTCGAACACGCCGAACAGGTAAACCACCGTGAAGATGACGATCCACACGACGTCGACGAAGTGCCAATAGAGCGCAGCTATATCGACGTCGAGGTTGCGCTCCGGAGTCACGCCTCCTGATTTGAATGACAGAAAGAAAAGCGAAAGCAGCCAGATGACTCCACCGATCACGTGCGCTCCGTGAAAGCCGGTGAGTGTAAAGAACGTGGTCCCAAACAGGTTCGTCTTGGGGGTTAATCCGTGCTGGGCGAAATCCCGGAACTCGAACGTCAGGAACGCAGGAACGTCATTCCCAGCAACGCAGTGGACGCAAGCCAGATTCGGAACCCCTTGAGATTTCCCTTGGTCAGGCTGGAGTACGCCAGAACCATGCTCATCGAGCTCATCAAGAGCACGAACGTAATCACCGAGGTAACCGGGATGCTGAACACGTCCTCGGGCAGCGGACCTGCGATGCTCTTGTCTTTGTAGATCAGGTAGGTGGCGATCAGAGTCCCGAAGAACATGCAGTCCGAGCCGAGGAACGCCCACATCAAGAGCTTTCGATTGTTCAGTCCGGTTGAGGTTGCTTCGTGCCCGTCCGCGTGAGAAATAGCTGTTGCTTGCGCCACTTAACGTCTCCGGTTCTAGTGGTTCGATTGGGATTCGGCGAACGCCGGATCGTTGAGCGGCCCGAAAGACCAAGCGTATACGCCGATCGTCCCGATGAGCGCTCCGAGAATGGCGAATGCGAAGATTACATCGTTGAAGACGAGGCCATATGCTATTCTGGGGTTGGCTGGCAAAGAATGTCCCGGTTCGACCGATCGTGAGAATGGCGCCTTGCGGGGAGGCAGACAATGTCGAAGATCGCAACTTGGGCCGGTGGAGTCATCCTCATCGTCAGCTTGCTTGTCATCAGCGGATACGCGACTTACTTCTTCGCCAAGGACGTACTCGGCGACTCCGACGTGCCGCTTGCTCTCAGAGTGGCGATCCCCGCCTCGGCTGTCGGCGCGCTCGCGCTGCTGGGCGTGGCGCTTGGCGATCGACTTCGCGCGCGCAAACACGAACACCTCGAAGGAGCCGACTATTGATCCTGACAACTACGGACACGATCGGAAACCGGAACGTCACAAACGTGTTGGGGTTGGTGAGTGGGAGCTCGGTCCGGGCGAGGCATGTGGGCAAAGACATCACGGCTGTCTTCCGCAACATCGTCGGCGGCGACGTGCCAGAGTACACGAAGTTGATGGCGGAGTCGAGAGAGGTCGCGCTCGCCCGCCTGACGGAACGCGCCGAAGGCATGGGCGCCAACGCGGTGGTCGGCCTGCGAATCATGACGTCGATGATCATGAGCGGCGCGGCGGAGATCCTGGCGTACGGTACCGCGGTGGTTGTGGACGATGCGGCAGGGTGAGGGGCTGGCGTCGGCCGTACTTTGATCTGTCAGGGCGTTCGACAGGTTTCCAAATAACGGCTCACCTTTCAAGCACGATTTGGGTGGCTCGAGGTTGCCCTGGGCGTCCAGACAGGGAGCGGGACTTTTGTGTGTGGCGACCCTTCGCCAGGCTCAGGGTGACCGGGTTTGGGAGTGGGCCCTCCCCTACATCCGTTCGTGGTGAGCTTGTCGAACCACCTTGACTGGACCAGTTTCGTAGGCGAGTCGAGTACCCTTTGATCAACGCCTGCTTCCAACTAACGGCTCGAAATTGGTCACCCTGCGGGGCCCCAGATTCTTCGTCCTTCCGCCCGCGCGCGGAAGGATCAGAATGACACTGTGTTGTGGCACCGTTGCTGCCCCATTCATTGTCCGACCCTCGAAAAAGGTGCTCACCACGAACGCACTAAGTGGCGCCGCACATGAGTCGAGTCTCGTAACCTACGAACCGGATGGGTCGCCAATCGACGAGCTGGGAATTCGACGTCGTCGGGCCAGGCACCGAGACCGATACTTCCGCGGCCCTAGAACACGAATTCCGGGCCGGGGATGTATGCGAAGCGCTCTAAAGCGTCTTCGCGGAGGGTGAAGCCCAGTCCGGGCTCGGTTGGGGCATGAACCGTGCCGTTTTGGATGTCGTAGGGCTCCACGAACAGCTCGTTCATCATCGGCATGTATCCTTGGCTGACCTCGAGGATGTGACAGTTGGGCGCGGCCATCGCCATGTGCATGCTGGCCGCGAAGAGCACGCCCGATCCCCAGGCGTGTGGCGCGAGCCGGATGCCTTTGGCCGAAGCCATCGCTGCGATGCGCCTGATCTCGGTGAAACCTCCCGCTCGTGCGATATCCGGTTGGGCGATGTCGACGGCGCGATGCCGGAACAGGTCCTCGAAGTCGAACCGAGTGAACTCGCGTTCACCGGTTGCGATGGGGATCGTTGTCGAGCGCCGGACTTCGGCGAGGCCGACGTGGTCGTCTGGGGAGATCGGCTCCTCGAACCAGTCGATGTCGAATTCCTCGAGTCGCCGAGCGAGCCTGATCGCCGTGGAGGTGTCGAGCGAGCCATGCGCGTCAACCATGAGCTCGACCGACGGCCCGATGCCGCGACGGGCGGCGGCGACGCGCTTCATGGTGTTCTCGACGGAGAATCCGTCTCTGCCTACTACTCGCATCTTGACGGCGGTAAATCCCCAGGCGGCGTAGCCCGCCATCTCTTGCTCCGCTTCGTCGCCAGGCGCCCATCCTCCAGAGGCGTAGCCGCGCACCGAATCTCTGGTTGCGCCCAACGCCTGATAGATCGGGATGCCGAGCTTCTTGGCCTTTACGTCCCAGATAGCGATGTCTACGCCCGCGATCGCCTCCATGGTTACACCGCGTCGCCCGTCGCCGGGTTGGGCGTGTCCTCGATCCAAAGCCGGCTTCCAGCGGGAGCCGTTGTACATCTTCTCGTAGAGTCGCTCGGAAAACATCGGGTCTTCTCCGACCAGAGCGGGGGCGAGATCGTGCTCCACCAGTCCGCAGAGCACGAGCGGGCTGCCCAGTGACGCACCGATTCCGGTCAACCCCTCGTCGGTCTCCACCTGGACCAACACCGCGTCGCTCTTGACCTTCGTGCCGAGGTCGGTGCGGTGCTGACGCTCTGGTGGGACAGGGTCGGACATCGGAATTGCTCGTACGGCGGTAATCTTCATCGGGCATGGCTCCTTGATTTTCGCGTTGTGGGTCACATTATTCCATGTTTCCGCGTTTTACGATGATCCTCAATGTCGTTAAGGTAGTCAATAATCAGTTTTGCTCTACGCTTCTCGCTAACTGTGCCTACCGCAGAAAGAGAAACTTCTGGAGTCCTGCGGGCAATTGTGTGCGGCCAACGACCAAATTCTTCGGCTGCGGCCTCAGAATGACACATATTACTCGGCGTTACCTATTTTGTTTGTCACCGTGACGACATTAAATTCGGTCGACAGGTGCGTCAAGAGACGGGAGCAGTCAAATTCCCGGGTCGTCGGGCGCGGGTCCGCTGATCAACTGAAGTGCAATTCCCGTGATATAATTCCCCGCACCATTCCCAGGCGAGCTGTTCAAGGAATCTTTGGCCCTGCTTTCATACCTGACCGCAAACTCCGTCTGGGCTTCCTCGTTTCGGTACCGAGACTATCGCCTGCTGTGGGCATCCACGGTCGTGCAGTCGATCGGCATGGGCATGGAGTTCGTGGCGCTGGGCTGGCTCGTGTTGGAGCTCACCGACTCCGCGTTCATGGTCGGTGTGGCGTCGGCCGCGCGGATGGCGCCTTTCTTCTTCTTGGGCATCTTCGCTGGCGCCGTTGCCGATCGGGTCGAACGCCGGTTGTTTCTGCGATGGATCACGCTCGCGGGTTCGGCGATCTCCGGCATAACCGCGTTCGTGCTCTTCAGAGGGCTGGAACAGGTTTGGCCCGTCATCGCGTTGACCTCCGGGATGGGCTGCGTCTGGGCGTTCACGATGACTGTGCGGCAGGCCTACACGTTCGACATCGTCGGGCCCGAAATCGCTCTCAACGGACTGTCGTTGACCGCGTTCAGCCAGCGGTTGGGCGGCGTGTTCGGCGCGCTGGCCGGCGGATTTATCATCGAGACGGTGGGCATCGACGGGCAATACCTGGCGATAAGCGCCATGTACGCGCTCACGGCCGTGGTGCTCCTGTTTACGCGAGAAGCCGGTCAATCAGCGATCGCTACGCCAGATTCGGTCTGGAAGAACCTCGTCGGATACTTCCGGCTTCTGGGCGGCAACCGGACCCTGATGCTTCTCATGATGCTCGCCGCGATTACCGAGGTGTTCGGGTTCACGCACCAGAGCCTGCTTCCTGTGCTCGCGAGAGACGAGCTCGACATGGGCCCGTCGGGCCTCGGCATCATGGGCGCTTTCAGGCAGGGCGGGGGTATGATAGGCTTGATTTTCCTGGCCAGCCTGAAAGATTTCAGACACAAAGGGATGGCCATGTTCGTGCTAGCCGCGGGGTTCGGCCTGGGGCAGATGGCGTTCTCGTTGGCCGATGACGTCGCCGTCTTCATTGTCAGTCTCGTGGTCGTGAACGCTTGCGCTTCGGCCGTCGACACACTGTACAAGATGCTCATGCAATCCAACGTTTCCAACGAGGAACGCGGGAGAGCAATGGGGTCCTGGGTCCTGAGCATTGGCGTCGCGCCCGTGGGTCACATCGGCATAGGGGCGATGGCATCGGCTTTCGGAGCGCCCGGAGCGTTGCTGGTCAACGGATCGATCTTGCTGGGCGTCAGCGCGCTGACCGCGATCGGCATGCCGAAGATGCGGAGGTTGGAGTGACGGGAAGATGAACCTGATTTTCGTGAGACACGGCGAAAGCGTGGGCAATGCTGCACGACGGTGGCAGGGGCACGCCAACGCCGCGCTATCGGACTTGGGCCGCGAGCAGGCCCGGAAACTGCGCGAGCGATTCGCCGCGGTTGGATACACACCGACTCACATCTACGCGAGCCCGCAGAGCCGCGCATTCGACACGGCCGCGATAGCCTCAGAGCACTGGAACCTGCCGATCACCGCGTGGGACGACCTGATGGAGGTCGATGTGGGCGTGATCTCGGGGCTGACGTGGGACGAGTTCGCATTGCGGTTCCCGGAAACGGCCGCCGTGTTTGCGAAGAACCGGAATTGGGACGAGATCCCCTTCGCCGAGAAGATGAGCGATCGCAGCGAACGCGCTCGACGGGCCCTCGACCGACTGATAGCGGATCACACCAACGACGATCGCGTAGCAGTGTTCGCCCACGGCGGCATCATCAGCCACCTGTTCGCCGAGCTCATGGGCAGCAAACGATTATGGAGCGTCCACGCCGAGAACACCGCGGTATACGAGTTCAACGTTGACGTTGACCTCTGGGACCAAGACGGAACCGCGCTGAACGTCTCGAATCTGTGGCGCATCGTCCGATTCAACGACACTTCTCATCTTGCGTAGACGCTCAAAGTCACCTTGACCGACGTAAGCCCACGGGTGTAGCCTTTCTCGGTACACCTGCATACCTTTTCTGCAATCCTCATTCGCCTTGGAGCGGCGTTGCCCCAAACACCTGCGAAATCACCCGGGCCTGCTCCGGAGCCGTCGCCCCCTCAGGCGCCTCAAGAACAAACTTCTCGGTTCTCGTGGGCTCGATACACGATGTCCGAGTCGTTCCAATACCGCGATTTTCGCTGGTTGTGGGCTGGCGGTCTCGTCTCGTTCATGGCGATGAACATGCAGATGATTACGCGCGGCTGGCTCGTGCTTCGCCTGCAGGACGATTCACCGTTTGCTTTGGCTCTGGTCATGTTGTCGTTCGCCGCGCCGCAGACTTTCATGTCGCTGATCGGTGGAGCGCTGGCCGATCGCCTACCGAGAAAGCATCTGGTCATTTTCAGCCAATCCGGCAACGCACTGCTGACCCTTTTGCTGGGAATTCTGGATTTTTCGGGAGTGATTCAGTTTTGGCATGTGCTGGCCATTGGTGTGGGCAACGGCGCGATGATGTCGTTCAACATGCCAAGCCGGGCGGCCATCGTATCGGAGATCGTTCCCGAACGCTCTTTGGTGAACGCGATCTCGCTCAACAATTCAGGGATGAACCTCACTCGCATCTTCGGACCCGCGCTGGCGGGGTTCCTTATCGTGTTCATCGACACTGCCGGAGTGTTTTTCATCGTCTCGGGAATCTACGTGTTCGCGGTCGTTTCCATGTTCATGGTTAAGGCAGGGTCAACTCCGGTGGCCAGATCGCGCAAGAGTGTCGCCGGCGATATCAAGGCAGGTTTTACCTACGCATTTTCCGATGCTCGGTTGACGGGAATCGTCAGCTTGGCGTTGATATCGACTCTGTTCGGGTTTTCGTTCTGGGCGTTGATGCCCGCCTGGGCTCGAGAGGCCTTGAACGTGCAATCCGACGGGCTGGGCATGCTCATGATGATCATGGGCATTGGCGCACTGGCAGGCACCCTCGGATTGGCTGGGCGCCGCGACATGAAACACAAGGGGCGCGTGTTGCTCGGATCGTGCATTATCTGGGGAGTCTCGCTCGCGGTATTTTCTCAGCTTACCAACTACGCCATGGCCGTCCCGTTTCTGCTTATCATCGGCGCCGTCAGTTCCATATTCATGTCTCTCAACATGACGCTGTTGCAGGTGTTAGCCGCTCCCGAGATGCGCGGGCGGATGATGAGCATCAACATGGTGACATTCGGGGCCATGCCGCTGAGCGCGCTGCCGTTCGGCGCCATGGCAGAGCGCATCGGCACACCCGACGCTCTGCTGATCAGCGGAATCCTGCTCGGATCGTTGACGTTGATCTTTGCTTTCGCCAACCCGACGTTCCGCAAGATCCAGTAGCCGCGGCTTTCACTTCGGCCCCTTGACGCCTGTTCTTATGCGATGTTAGCCTCGCTGCGATCGATCCCAACCGCATGGGATGTCGCCGTATTAACATCGGGAGAGTAGACCGTGTCGGATAACACCATGCGTGGGAAAGCGCAAACCGTACTGGGTCCCGTCGAGCCAAGCGAGCTCGGCCCGACGATGACCCACGAGCACCTGTTCATCGACTTTCGGGTCATGTTCAACCCCCCCGCCGACGCCACGATACAAGACAAGGCTATGCAGCCGATCACCTTGGAGAACGTCGGTTGGGTGAGCTACAACCAGTACAGCAGCCTCGACAACCTGATGGTGCTCGAAGAAGACGTCGCGATCGACGAGGCGCGGCTGTTCAAGCGCGTAGGCGGCGGGACGATAGTCGACGCCACGACGATTGGAATCGGGCGGGACCCGCTGGCCCTGGCGCGTGTGGCGCGCGACGTCGGAATCAACATCGTCATGGGCGCGGGCTTCTACGTCGACCCCACCCACGCCGACGACATGGACGACCGGTCCGTGGACGACCTCGCCCGCCAGATCATCGGCGACATCCAGGACGGAGTTGGCGACACCGGGATCAAGGCGGGGATCATCGGCGAGATCGGTTGCTCGTGGCCCCTGACCGACAACGAACGCAAGGTGCTTCACGCAGCCGCTTCGGCGCAGCAAAAGACTGGGGCGTCGATCCTGATTCATCCGGGACGCGACGAAGGCGCGCCCGTCGAGATCATCGAGGTTCTGGCGGAAGCCGGCGCCGAGATAAGTCGAGTCATCATGGGGCACCTAGACCGAACAGTTGCCGATTTCGACAACTTGCAGCGTCTGGCGAGTACAGGGTGTTGTCTGGAATGGGACCTGTTCGGAAACGAATCCTCGTACTACCCACTGTCAGACATCGATATGCCGAGCGATGCCCAACGATTGCACTTCATCCGGCGAATCATCGAGGCCGAAGCGTGCGGCGACAGAGTCGTGATCGCTCACGATATCTGCACGAAGCACCGGCTCGTCCGGTACGGCGGCCACGGTTACGGTCACATATTGGAGAACATCGTGCCTCGGATGCGGCGAAAAAGGTTTGCCGAAGAACAGATCCAAGCGATTACGGTGGATAACCCGGCTCGTCTCTTGTCGTTCGTCTGATCGGCTTGCGATCGGATCGTTTGCTGACGCGGATTGGTAGGCTCGTCACTCGACCCACGGCAACAGGGTGACGCCGTGATGGCACGTGTAAGCGACGAGCAGGCCCTTGATGATCTTGCCTACCAACACGATCGCCATGAAACGCTTGAACGGATAGCCCACCGTGCCTGCGGCGACCCCGACGACGTCGAAAATAGGGTTTGGTATCGCTGACACGATGAACAGGACCAACGTGCCGCGCTTTTCCATCCAGCTCCGGAATTTTGGCCGGACCGCACGGTAGAACGGCATGCGGTCGAAGATCGAGTGGCCGCCGTAACCGACCGCGTAACCCGACCATTCGCCCAACGACTCCCCGACGCCCGCGAGAGTACCTAGGACGAATGGGTCCAGGGTGGTGCTCAGTCCGCAAACCGTGAGCATCGCGGGCACTGGCAACACTAACGAGACAGCGCCAAACCAACTTACCAGGAACACGCCCGGATATCCGGCGACTTTGGAGGGCGAGACGTAGTCGCGGAGCGTCCATGCCACGATGGCCAATATGACGGCGGCGACCAACGCGGCCAAAGGCAGCCAACGTTGATGGCGAATCCACAGGCTGGCGGATCCGCCTGATTCTGCTGAGACCTGCCCGTGCAAACTCGCGTCGCCCTTTCGCTGCATCGAGAATCGGTCGATAACACCGTGTGGGCCTTGAACGACGCTGTAGCCTAACATCGATCAGGCCCTGCCCTGGGAAAACCCTGCCGAGCGTTCGGACTGAACTCGAATGACTCGTTCGAATCCGCGACGCCACGGCCGGAGCCGATGACCGGCCAGCGCGATTGGTGCTGTCGGACCGCCAGGTTCACTTCGAATTATACGTTAACGCGAGAGAAATTCCAGTGTTAGAGAGTTGAATTCGTCGGAGCGCTTCATATGTGGCCAATGGCCGCAACTGCCGAACACGTGGATGTCCGTCCGCGGATCCGACAGTTCCGCGCGATGGGCGTGTTTGACCGGCAGTATCTTGTCCTCGGTCCCCCAAGCGAACAGCACCGGCATCTCGAGCTCTTTCAGCCGCCTGTGGAGGATGTACTCGGATTTGACGCCGAGAATGGAAACGGTGTTCCGAATCACCTTGAGTGCAGCCCGTCGCGCCCCCGGCGATCGATTGGCTCTTTTGAGCTCGTCCAGCAACTCCGGTGTGACGAAGCTTTGATCGCCGAACGCTGTCTTGAGCATGACGCCCGTGCTGCCCACAAACCGGCTGGTCATCAGCTCGCCCAGAACCTTGAGTGACGCGATTCTGAGTCCCCCGTTGACCTCGCGCCCGAGACATGCGCTGCCAACCAACATCAACCGAGAGACGATGTTCGGGTGGGCAAGGGCGGTCATCAACGAAAGGCCTCCGCCCATGGAGTGGCCGATCAACGCCGGCCGTTCGATGCCCAGCGATTCGAAGAATCCTCGCAGGAAGTAAACCATCGAATCCGCGTCGTATGACAGGTCCGGTTTTTCCGAATCGCCGTGGCCGGGCAGGTCCAGAGCGAAAACCTTGTGGCGTCGGGACAGCGGTTCGATGTTGTCGCGCCACGTGATCACCGACTCGCCGAGACCGTGGATCAGCGCGACAGGACGACCGTTTCCGGAGACGACGTAGTGTGTCTTGACGCCGCCAACGGTAACGAATTCGGATTTTCCATGCAGGATCGTCATCGTCATAAAAGTATATCCGAAACTCGAACCGGCGAAAACGAACAACGGGCGCCGCATTTGCGACGCCCGTTGTTCAGCTAATGTAAAAACCGGCTGCCTCCAATGCGGTCAGACCGTCGCGGCAACGAGCTCTGTCTGCTCGGCCTCGAACGTCAGCCCTTCGTCTCCTGCGTCCACGATGACGTGGCTGCCCAGCTTGAACTCTCGTGACAGCATCCGTTTCGACAGCGCGTTCTCTACGTGGCGTTGAATCGCTCGACGCAGAGGCCGTGCGCCGTAGACCCGATCGAAGCCCTCGCTGGCGAGCCATGCCCTGGCGGCTTCGGTTAACTCGATCGTGACGCCGTGTTCCCTGAGTCGTGAAGCGACTTCGTCGATCATGAGGTCCACGATTTCGTGTGTCTGATCTCGCGTGAGTTCGTCGAACACGATGATGTCGTCGATGCGGTTCAGGAATTCGGGCCGGAAAGTGCGCTTCAGGGCGTCTTCGATCGATGCTCGCAGCTTGACTGACGCGTCCACCTCGTCGGCGCTTCGAAGGAATCCGACTGGCTCTTTGTCGACCGCCGTCATGCTCAGGTTGGACGTCATTATGACTAGGGTGTTGCGGAAGTCGACCGTCCTGCCATGGCCGTCGGTCAGGCGGCCGTCTTCCAGAACCTGGAGCAACGCGTTGAACACGTCGGGGTGCGCTTTCTCGATCTCGTCGAACAGCACGACGCGGAACGGCCTGCGCCGGACCGCCTCGGTGAGTTGTCCGCCTTCGTCGTATCCGACGTAGCCGGGCGGCGCGCCGATCAGCCTGGATACGCTGTGCTTTTCCATGTACTCAGACATGTCGATGCGGACTAGGTTCTGCTCGTCGTCGAACAGATACTCGGCCAGGGCGCGTGCGAGCTCAGTCTTGCCGACGCCTGTCGGACCAAGGAAGATAAAGCTGCCCATCGGCCGCTTCGGGTCTTTGAGGCCGGATCGGGCTCTGCGAACCGCGTCCGACACTGCCGTGATCGCCGACTCCTGGCCGACGACCCTGGCGTGCAGCCGGTCTTCCATATGTAGGAGCTTTTCCGCCTCGCTTTCAAGCAGCCTGTCAACCGGGATGCCTGTCCAGATCGCGATCAGCTCACCGATGGATTCGGCGTCGATGACCATCCCCACGTCGGAGCGGGATATCTCGGCCCTCGAGCTCGCGTACTCTTCCGCCAACCGCATACGCTCGCCTCTCAACTCGGCGGCCTGTTGATACTCGGCTTGCTGAGAGGCCGCTTCCTCCTCGATCTCCAAGCGGCGCAGGCGGGCTTCCTGTTCCCGCAAATCCGGCGGGAGCGCGTGCACGTCCATGCGGAGCTTGGCCGAGGCTTCGTCGATCAAGTCGACCGCCTTGTCCGGGAGCAGTCGGTCGGATATGTACCGTTGGCTCATGCGAACGGCGGCTTCGATGGCCTTATCCTCGACTCGAACCTTGTGGTGAGCCTCGTATCGAGGGCGGAGGCTCTTGAGCATCTCGATAGCCGTGTCGGCGTCCGGTTCTTCGACCAAAACGGGTTGGAATCGACGCTCGAGCGCGGCGTCCTTTTCGATGTAGCGGCGGTACTCTTCCTCGGTCGTTGCGCCGATGCACTGGAGTTCACCGCGAGCGAGCGCTGGTTTCATCAAGTTGGAGGCGTCGAGTCCGCCCTCGGCAGCTCCCGCGCCCACAACGTTGTGTATCTCGTCGATGAAGAGGATTATCTCGCCTTTGGCTTGCTTGATCTCTTCCATGACGGCCTTGAGTCGCTCTTCAAACTCGCCCCTGAATTTGGACCCTGCGACCAGCAACCCCATGTCGAGCGCCAGCACGCGGCGTCCGGCGAGCTCGTCGGGCGCGTCTTCCGACACGATGGCCTGGGCCAACCCCTCGGCGATGGCCGTCTTGCCGACGCCGGCGCCCCCGATCAGGACGGCGTTGTTCTTGGTGCGCCGGATGAGCGTTTGCATCGCGCGGCCGATTTCCATGTTGCGGCCGACGACCGGGTCCAGCCTGCCGTCTCTGGCGAGTTGCGTCAGATCGATGCTGAAACGCTCGAGGGACTGATAGTGGCTCTCGGCTCGTGGATCGGTGACTCGGTGGTTGCCGCGCACCTTTTGCAGCGCCTGGTAGACGCGCTCCGTGTCGACGCCGTGCTCACGGAGGACGCGGGCGACATCGCCTTCGTCCTCTTGAGTCAACGCGACAAGCAGGTGCTCCGAGCCGATGAATTCGTCACCGAGACGGTCCGCCTCGGCCTTTGCCCTTCCGAGCAGCGCCTCTGCTCTGGGGGTCATGAATATCTGGTTTGCGCCACGCTCAAGCGTCGGAACTTCGGCCAGAAGAATGTCCAGTTTGGAGCGAATTGCATCCGGAGACGCGCCGAGCTCGGAGAGAACCGCGAGCGGGACGCTTTTGGTTTGCTCCAGCAATGCCATCAAGACGTGCTCGGAGTCCCATTGGCTGTGCCGGTAGCGGCGAACGATCTCCTGGGACGTGCCCAGGGCTTTTTGTGCTTGTTCGGTAAAGTTGTCGGGTCGTAGAACCATTGAATCGCCTCTTGTAAAGTGATGCTGTGGATATGTTTAATGCGCTTTGTGTATAAGCGCGAGTCATTCTATAATATCAATAATATTGATACGATGCAACTAAAGGCAAGATCGATCTTGACTTTGGAAATCTGCGGTGACAGACTAGAGCGCAGTTTGATTGGCAGACTTCGGAGATTAGCGTTTGATCATAGACATTCACACCCATACGTTCCCGACCTCGGTCGACAGCATGATTACGGCGGACGAATTGATCGAGGAGGCGAAACGAATCGGACTCGACGGCGTTTGCATCACCGACCACGACGGCTTCTGGGATCATACTGAAGTATTCGAGCTCTCCAAACGGCACAACTTTCTGGTGCTGCCAGGTTGCGAGGTAACCACCGAAGAAGGCCACCTGCTGGTATACGGTTTGCGAAACTACATCTTCGGAATGCACCGCGCCACGTTCGTCAAAAACCTCGTCGATGAAGACGGCGGCGCGATGGTGGTGGCGCATCCGTATCGGCGTACATATCGCAAACATGCCGACAGCAGCCCTGCCGCATACTATGAGATGCTGGAAAGAGCTTCGAGGAATCAAGTGTTCTCGATGATCGACGGTGTCGAGGTGCTGAACGGTCGAGGGTCCGAGGAAGAAAACGCCTTCTCTCACGAGATGGCTCGATGGTTCAAGCTTCCCGGCACCGGCGCGAGCGACGCTCACAAGCTCAGCGATCTCGGAACTTTCGCCACCGAGTTTCACGGCGTTATCAAGAATCTGGACGATCTCATCCGGGAAATCAGAGCCGGCGCCTTCAGCCCTATCGTGCTCGATGGCGCGCGGGCGGAACACAGTCACGGGTAGTGCCTCGATCCATGACAGCCAGCACCCCCGGCAAGACCAATCAGCTCGCTCTGCATTCGTGCGCCGAAAGCAGGCATTCGAAACCGGAGACCAGTGACACTCGACACGGGACCGTTCTCGAGGCGGCCCAGTGAGTGCGATACTTCACATCGAAGACCTGCACACCCATTTCACATCGAAAGAGGGTACGATCAAGGCCGTCAACGGGGTGTCGCTCGAGTTGGGAGAAGACACCGTCCTCGGCCTCGTCGGCGAAAGCGGTTCGGGAAAGACCATGACCGCGCTGTCGATCATGCAGTTGGTGCCATTTCCCGGCAAGATCGTCCAGGGCAAGATCGTCTACGACGGCCGCGACATGATGACGATGGGTGAGCGCGACCTGCGCAAACTGAGAGGCAATGAGGTTTCGCTCATTTTCCAAGATGCCGGCGCAGCGTTAAATCCCGTGGTCCAAATCGGCCAGCAGGTCGAAGAAGTGATGCTCGAGCACGCGCCCGTAACGAAACGGCAAGCGCGAAATCGGGCCGTCGAATTGCTGGTGCAGATGGGGATTCCGGACGCGGCAAAGATGTTGGATCGGTATCCGTTCCAGCTCAGCGGAGGTATGGCGCAGCGTGTGCTTATGGCAATCGGGATTGCTCAGAAACCGCGCGTGTTGATCGCCGACGAACCGACATCGAACCTGGACGTAACGCTGCAGGCCGAGATGCTGCACCGCCTCAGGCTGCTTCGCGAAGAAGCCCACACGTCGATCCTTCTCATCACGCACGATCTCGGTGTGATCGCTCAGATGGCTCAGGCAGTTGCCGTGATGTACGGCGGCTCAATCGTTGAGTACGCGGATACGATTACGCTCTACAAGCGGCCGTTGCATCCGTACACATGGGGGCTGTTCCAGGCGTTGCCTCGGATGGATTCACCGGAGCGGTCGCTTCAACCCTTGGCGGGCACGCCGCTGACGATGCTGGACCCGCCGGACCGATGCCCGTTCCTGGAACGTTGCAACAAGGCGGTCAACGAGTGCCGAACAGAACCTCGACCGGCCCAGGTCGAGCTGGAGCCCGGACACTATCTGGCTTGCTACAACCCCATCGTTCCGGTGGGGTGACCGTCAGAGACGGCTCTATTTACGCCGACCACGATCCGCCGTATGGCTGGATCGCATGTTGTTGGCGCCTTCGATTGCTCTCGACGCTTGACGGTCACCGAGCGCGATTCTCACCCGCCAGTTTGACGCCCAGATTTTCGAGCATGTCGTCGGCCATCGTGTTCAGGTCGTATGACGGAGACCAATCCCACTCCTCACGGGCCGCCGTGTCGTCGAGCGAGTTGGGCCATGAGTCGGCGATCCCCTGTCGCAGTGGATCGACCTCGTAGTCGACGCTGAAGCCGGGGACCTTGCCGGAGATGACTCCGGCCAGTTCCGCCGGAGTGAAGCTCACCGCGCCGACGTTGAAGTCGGTGTGATGCTTGAGCCGCGAGCCGTCCGCGTGTGCGAGGTCGACGATCGCCTTTATGCAGTCGGGCATGTACATCATCGGCAGGCGTGTGTCGGGGCGTAGGTAGCAGATGTATCGACCTTCCCGTATCGCGCCGTAGAAGATGGCGACCGCGTAGTCCGTTGTGCCCGCGGTCGGTTCAGTCTTCCAACTAATGATTCCAGGCAGCCGCAAACCTCGAACGTCTAGGCCCAGCTTGTCGACGTAGTAGTTGCCCATGAGTTCGCCGAAAACCTTCGAGATGCCGTACAACGTGGCGGGGCGTTGCAGCGTCTCGTTCGGTGTTTCGTCCTGGGGTGTGTCGGGGCCGAATGCGGCTATCGAACTCGGCAGGATGAGCTGGTCAAGGTCGTTGTCGACCGCGGCTTCCAGCACGTTGTAGAGCCCGTCGATGTTAACGGAGTGCGCTCGTTGCCGGTTTGACTCGGCGAAAGCCGACAGCACCGAGCTCATGTGATACACGGTCCCGACATCGTGATCGCGCAAAGATCTCTGCACGCTTTCGCCGTCGGTTACGTCGACGGTGATTGCCGGACCGGCGTCGCGCACGTCGTCCGGCATCGGCGTCCGGTGACCGGCGGCGATTACGTTGCCGGACCCGTATCGCTCACGCAGGGCCGGGACGAGCTCGGAGCCGATCTGCCCTGCGGCGCCCGTGACGAGTATCTTTCGCATAGGCGACGGTCAGGCCGATCTTGACTTGACGGCCGTGAACTTGACGCTCGCGACCCTGCCTGCGACGAGGGCAAGATCCGCAGCGCTGGGAGGAGGACAGAATTCCTCTCCCGGGCAACTCGCCAATGCCCTCAATTCATCATTGGACAGGATGTGGCGGTTCACGGTCCGCAGGTCTCCGAAACCCGCGTCTGACACCATCCGCCAATAGCCGGACTCGGCGATCGCTCCCCCCAGACACCCGGCCCCGGCCGCCTGGAACCGCTCCCTGAGTTCAGGCGCCATCTCTTCCGTCAAGGCAATGTCCGAAATTGCCAACCGTCCGCCGGGCTTGAGAATTCGATAGGCTTCGCGATACACGGCGTCCTTGTCAGGACAGAGGTTGATGACACAGTTTGATATGACGACATCGGCGATGCTGTCCGGAAGGTCGAGCTCGGCGATGTCGCCGACGTGGAGTTTGACACGGCCTGCCAGGCCCTTCTCGGCCACGGCCTGGTGAGCCCGCTCGATCATCCGAGACGAAAAATCGACCCCAATCGCTCGACCGTCGGAGGTTGCTCTTTCAGCGGCCAACACCAGATCGATCCCGGCGCCGCATCCGAGGTCCACGACCACATCACCGGATTTAATATCGGCGAAACTGACTGGGTTTCCGCACCCTCTGGACAGATCGAGGGCTACTTGAGGCACATCGGCGAGATCCGAGGGAGCGTACAATCCTTGATCGATCGCATAGCCCGAACCGGGCTGAGCTTGGCTCGATCAACACGCCTGCCCGTTGCCGCCACTCTCGGCAAACGCCCCGTATCTGGTTTTGACGGCTTGCTTTACTTCCGCGAGTTGCATCTGCGTCCTCCCTGTGCATATCGGCATGGCGCGATGGTATCACGAACAAGCGCTGACACTGAACAGCCGTTGTGCTTCGTCAGCGGTGTGGCAGATGTGCCCTCGTTAGCAGGTTCTGTCGAGCACGAGCGTGGGATCGACGAGTTTGCCGATTCGAGGCAGTTTCTTTGCCGGTTCAGCTAGTCATCGCGTCGGGAAAGCCGGCGAGCTCAACCTTGGGATTGGCAGTCTCCCAGTCTCTGGCGCGGCGCAGCACGTCTGAATTCGGATCTTGACCCAACGGGCAGAGGGCCAGGCAGGCGACTTTGCACATTCTGTTGCCGAAACTGTCGATAGCTCGATGATCGCTTGCGGCATAGTTGGCGCCCGGCAGGTCCATGGGATAGCCTTGCTTGATGTTCGCGCGTATCTCCTCAAAGGTCGTTCCCCGGCTGCCGCAATCCGAAGAGCATCTGTAGTGGTTGACGCGTCCATCGGGAGATATGGCCCGCGTTGGGCACACATCGACACAGATCGTGCAATTCGGAGGGCAAGGGTCGTCTTCCAACGGCTCCTCGTTCTCCAGGACGGCAGTTGTGACGACGCAACCCAGGCGTACTCGTGTCCCAAACCTGGGAGTCGCAACGAGGCCGTTCCTGGCCCTGCGACCCATTCCTGACAGCACGGCGGCGCGCTTCATGCTGAATACCCCGTACAACGGCGCGGTGGCGGTTTCATCTCCGTCGGCTTCGTGGTTGAACCGAGCGCCCACGAGCGCGCCCAACGGCAGCGTCCGATGCGAGCGAGCCTCCAGCCAACGCGCGAGGTCGTAGCAAATCGAATTCAGGAGTCGATTGAGGTGCACGTAGCCAAAGTTGCCGAAGGCATACGTGGTCTTGGCGTCTGAAACGTTCGACTCGATCACTCCTCCCAGTTGGCCGATGCCAAGCACTATCACACTGCGGGCGGGCGGCAACAGATCGGTCGGACCGTATCCGGAAGGTCGGTAGTCGAATACCTTCGAGGCATCAGATAACTGTGGCGTCTGCCATCTCTCCACCGCGGCCACGCCAACGAGGTCAGCGCCAAGTTCCTGCGCTCGTTGCTTAATCTGTTGGGTCAGTCCCTCGATATCCTGTGCACACACGCGAAACTCCGTTACGATATCGTGCTAAATGGGTGACGCCAAATTGGCTCATGATCGGGACGCACATCTACGGGCGGGCGCGACCGCTGGATTCGCCGGACGGCGCCGCGAACTGGAACGTGTCTCGCGTCGCGAACGTATCGAATACACCCCATGCGCTACGGCACGTCCGCCGCGTAGCCGGTCCCTATTTGGTCGAGACGCTCCAACTCGGCGTACTCGGCATCGGATACGCCGATGATTTCTTTGTAGACGTACTCGTTGTCTTGACCGAGGCCCACCGGGTGCCTGCGAAGGTTGTTGGGCGTCTTGGACATGTTGAAGATCAGGCCCGGATATGAACGCGTCCCGGTATCGGGGCCGGTGAGGTCCTGGAAGAAGCCTCGGTCGCCCAGCTGCGGGCAAGCGAATGCGTCCGCTTCGTCCTGGACGGGCCCGGCGGCGACCCCGGCGGCTTGAAGCTGGTGGAAGAGTTCGAACCGGTCGCGAGTCTTCGTCCATTCGGCGACGTGCGCGTCGAGCTCTTTCTGGCGCCGATGCCTGCTCACCTGGTCGACGAACTTTTCGTCGTTGGTCCAATCTGGGTTGCCCATGACGTTGCACAAAGCGGCCCACTCGTCCTGAGTGCCGACGTCGATGACGATCCACCGGTCTTCCCCTTCGCACGGGTAGGCGTTGTGCGGAGCGTGCGTCGGGTGACGGTTTCCTTGGGGTTCCGTGACCCGTTGGTTCATCGAGTAGTCGAGCATGAATTCGCCCATATACGGAACGAAGCCCTCGGCCAGCGCCATCTCGATCTGCTGACCTTTGCCAGTGCGTTTGCGTTGCCGCAACGCCAGCATGACGGCGAATGCGCCCTGCACGCCAGCGGCGGCGTCGCCTGTGAACGAGTCTCCGGTCATGGACGGGTCCATGTCCGTGTACCCGCGAATGTGATGGTGACCGGTCATGCCCTCCATGTGGGTGCCGAAAGTTCGGTAGTTCTTGTACGGACCGGTGAGTCCGTACCCGGGCATCCGCAACTGAATCAATCGCGGATTGATCTCGCTCAGCTCCTCGTAGGTCGCCTGTGCGCGTTCGATGGTCTCGGGCACGTTGTTCTCAATGAAGACGTCCGACTTGGCGACGAGACGCCGGAATATATCTCGGCCCTCGGGCGTCATGATGTCGACGGTCATGCTTTTTTTATTGCGGGCGTGGCTGTTGAACGAAGGCGACCGGTTGAACGGCGTCTCGCCGGGGTCCCAATCAGGAAACGCGTAGAACAGCGAGCCTGCTGTCGCCGTGGAGTTTCTGACCGCGTCGACCTGCTCCTTAGTAACGTGTGCGGTCTGGCCCCGCGTGGACGGCTGCATCCGGTTTCGCGGCTCGACGCGTATCACCTCGGCGCCCCATTCTGCGAGGAGTTGGGTGCAATGGGGACCGGCCCACACGACGGTTACGTCGATGATTCGAATGCCTTCCAGGGGCAGTTTCTTGCTCATTGTTGCTCGACTCTCAATTTTTCAGCACGGACAGCGATAACGTTTTTCGTCGCCTAGGCTTGGCTTCGGGGGTTCCGGTGTGACGGGGCCTGGCGCAAGGTCAGACGATCCCGCGCTCCCTCAACTCTGCTATGTCTTCAGCGGAGCGGCCGAGCTCGCTCAGCACCTCGTCGGTGTGTTGCCCCAGAAGCGGCGCCGGCGAACGATGCGGCAACTCGGCGCCATACATCTTGAACGGCCTGCCCGGGTAGGTCAGTTCGCCGGCCCGGGGATGTTCGATCGGGTCCCAGAAGCCGCGCTCGGCAAAATGCGGATCGTGGAAGATGTCTTCGACGTTGTTGATCGGCCCGGCCAGAAGGTGGTGTTCTTGGGCGACAGTCACTGCCTCGAGCATCGTGTGTTCCATCAGCCACGGAATGTAGTACTCGTCGAAGAGGTAAGCCGCTTCGGGGTCGGAACGGCCGGCAGGGTTGCTCAAGACCGGATGATCGGCCAATTCCGGGTGGCCGATCATCTCGCAGATGTTACGAAAACGGGGACCGAACCCCAGGATGTTGACGTAACCGTCCGCGCATGGCCTGGTTCCTGACGCGACGCGCACCGCGGGGTCGGGACGGGAACCGAGGTAGCCCGTGTAGGAGTGAGCGGTCAGCCACACGACCCGCCGGTCCCTGAATCCGGCCTGGGTCTCGTAAACAGAGACGTCGATGTGCTGGCCTTCGCCGGAATCCTCGGCATCGAACAGCGCTAACGTCGATGCGTAGGCCGCGACCGAACCCGAGTGCATCGCCACGATGTTGCCGGCCAACTTCAACGGCTCGCGATCCGCGTGCCCCGTGATGTTCATCGGACCGCCCATCGCGTAGGCGACGAGGTCGGATGACTTCAGATCGCGGTAAGGCCCGGTTTGGCCGAAGTTCGAGATCGACGCGACGACGACAGCGGGATTTATGGCTTCGAGCTCATCGTAGCCGAGCCCCAACCGATCCATCACGCCGGGGCGGAAATTCTCGACGACGATGTCGGCGGTGGCTGCCAAGTCTTTTGCAATCTGCGCGCCAGCAGGATCCTTGAGGTCGAGCGTGATCCCGCGTTTGCTCGTGTTCAGGTGCAGGAACATCCCGCTTTTCTCAGGATGGGGCTCATCGCCTGGATAGGGACCCATAGCCCTCGCAGAATCACCGGCTCCGGGCCTCTCGACCTTGATCACGTCGGCGCCGTAGTCACCAAGCAGCTTGGTGCATTGCGGTCCGGCTACGTGGTGAGTCAGGTCCAGAACCCGGACTCCAGCCAAAGCGTTGTCGAACATTTTCGTATTCTCCGGCCGTGTTTCTTCACAATCGAGAATGTAACGCAGCGGTGTGGGGACCGGCTTATGGCCGAACGGCGCGAGCAACGCCTGAAATCGACGATCCGCTGCCTCGTCGCCAATGGGCCGTAAGCTATCAGCGTACGCCGCGCGCGTCAAGGCGACGTCGGATTGAGCTCGATCCAGCGCCGGAGCATGCTGGAATGTTCGGCCAGCGTCGATGCCCTGGGCGTGCTTGACCCGCTTCACGCCCGCAGCTAACATTGTGCCAAGGTGAAAATCATGGATCTACTGTTTATATGCCGAGACGCACTGGAAGACTCGTTGCTGAGTACGATCGCGATGGCGATCGAGGCGCGGAAAGCGAACGCTGAAACGGGAATTGTCTTTACGGGCGAATCCGTTGCCGCCCTGTCGGGGCAGTCCTTCGACTGGTCGCCCTTGCTTCGGGATTGGGGCACTCGGGTGCGTGTCTCCCGGACCGCCACGGAGATGGGTTATCCCCTCGCCAAAGCCTGGGACGCTCGATGGACGAAGCCTCTTCAGCTTCTGCCTGCGGCCCGGGAAACGGGCGTCCGCCTCATCGCATGCCCGCTTTGGTCGAAACTACTGGGCGTCGAGGAGAGATTGCCGGAAGAACTCGAGCGTCCGGATATGGCCGCGCTGATCCAAGAATTGCGGCAGAGTGACAAAGTCATCGGCAGTTACTAAAAGGAGAGCTTCATGGGATGGACCGACTGGACACAGCCCGAAGGATTTCGACGCCCTGTGCACGTCATTTACGAGAAGAAGCAGCATGAGGAACTTGGAGGCGGCATCGCGCGCCTAACCATGAACCGCCCCGAGGTTCTCAACGCGTTCACCGGCCAGACATACTCGGAGTTTGCCCGAGCCATGAAAGACGCCGAGGACGACCGGTCAATAGCGGCCATCATCGTCACCGGCTCCGGCGGCAACTTTTGCAGCGGCGGCGACGTGATGTGGGAGGCAGAGGCGAGTTTCGAAGAATCGGCGGGCTCTGAGCCTGGGTTGAATCGGCTCGTGCGAATGTGCCCGAAGGTGGTTATCGCGGTGGTAGAAGGGTACGCGATCGGCGGCGGCAACCATCTGGCCTACACGTGCGACATCACTTTAGCCGCTGACACCGCGATATTCGGTCACAACGGCCCCCGCGTGGGCAGCCCCCATCACGGATACACAGTGGCGCTGGCCGCTCTGACCATCGGGATGAAGCGAGCCAAAGAGATGCATTTCTTCCTCCCTCGGTACACGGCCCAAGAGGCATACGATTTGGGCATGGTCAACAAAGTTGTCCCAGAGTTTGAGCTGGACAACGAAGTGGATAAATGGTGCGAACAGCTCCTCACGATGAGTCCGACCTGCATCCAACTCCGCAAACGGTCGTTCAACGCCTTGATGGACATGGCCCGGGCATTCACCGGCCCGACCGGTGAATTGCTGCAGAAGCATGCTCCCGACTTCCTCGGAAGCGCCGAGCGTCAGGAATGCCTGGCGGCTTTCACCGAGATGAGGACGCCACGACCATACGCGGTCTACGCCGCAGAGCAAACGGCAACTGCCTAGGCGGGCGCTTAACGTCCGTGTGAGCGAGCGGCGCAACTCGTCAGCGTTCGGTTTCGACGGTGATGGATTTGCCGTCCGTGAGCACCTCGATCGACCCACGATCCATCGTGACGTAAATGTTGTCATCGAGGACGTGTTGTTTCAGATGTTTCAGGATTTCCGTGTGAGGGTGATCGAAGCGATTGCCCACTCCGGCCGAGATGACCGCGAGTACAGGTTTGACCGCGCTCAGGAATCGTTCCGAGGACGAGCTTCGGCTGCCGTTGTGTCCGACCTTCAAGACGTGGCTGTTGAGCTCGGCGACCGAGTTGGTCATCAGGGACTCGCCTTCGCGGAACGTGTCGCCGGAAAGCAGGAAGCTGATCTCGCTGTACACGACCCGCACCGCCACGGACGCGTTGTCGATGTCGGAAGCCGTGTTGTTCAGCAGCCGGGTTGGCGGTCCGAGAACCTCGATCACGACGCCGTCGTCGAACGCCAGCGCCATGCCTCGGTTCAGTGACAGTTCGACGGCGCCCTCGTTGCCCACGACCCGGCGCCAATCTGCATACTGAGGCGTATCGTAGTCGAATTCTCGTTCGAGGACGTGCCGCACGTCGTATCGCTCCAAAATCTCCGTCAAGCCCGACACATGGTCGCTGTGCGGATGCGTGAGAACAGCCAGGTCGATGGACCGTGCCCAGAAAGGCAGCGTTGAACTCACGGCCTGCGCAGCGTTGGCCGGAGACGGCCCGCCATCGACGACGATGCGATGGCCTCCCGGCGTCGTGATGATCGCCATATCGCCCTGTCCAACGTCTGCGAAGACGACGCGGAGATCGTTGCCGGGAAGCGTGATCGCGACGATCCACAGCAACTACGCGACCGCGAAGGCCAACACGACTAACGGCCACGTCGCGCCTCGCGAGCGGTTCGACCAGTCTCGCTCCCAAGCGCGCGCAAGCGACCAGAGCTTGATGGCCTGCCGCCTGACGGTTCGGTTGAATATGGCGGCACACGCTGCCACGTAATACACCCACACCAGGATCGATGCGAACCTTCCGGTCTCGACCAATGCGCCAGGAACGCTGCCAACGAGCGATGCAACGCTTGCGATGTATGCCGAGCTCACCCACGCGATCCAACCGAACGGCGCCGCAAGCCAACTTGAAACCAAACCGATCGATCCCGCCAAAGCGCTGGACTCAAGGGCGAGTGGCAAGATCGGCATAGTGATCAGCGTCGACAGCAAGCCGACCAAGGAAACCTGCTGGAAGTGGAACGCCACCAAAGGCACGGTTGCCACGGTCGTCGCGATCGTCACGGCCATCGCTTCGATGACCAGACGGGCAATCGCCGGGCCAACGCCGTCGCGGTCTTGGGTCAACTCGAGCTTCGCGGCAGCCCACTCGGACATCCGCGTGCTCAACATCGCGATGCCGGTCATGGCTGCGAAGCTGAGTTGAAACGAGAAGTCCGACAGCACACGCGGCTCGGCCGCGACCATTATCGAGGCTGCCAGCGCCAAGGACGGCAGCACGCTCCGAGGTCGACCCACGGCCAAAGCGCCCAAGTACGCAACGCCCATGATCGCGGCTCGGATCGCCGACGGAGGCGCGCCCGCGATCAGCGTGTACGACACGATCATCAGCAGCGGCCAGATCAGGTATAACTGGTGACGCCGACCGACGGTTGATGCGCTCAGCGAAAGACTGATGCCGAGCAATACCCCGACGTGCAGCCTCGAGATCGCCAGCAAGTGGGATGTCCCGGAGCGCCGGAAGTCGGCGACGAGCTCGTCCGGCAGCTTGTCGCGGATGCCGAGCAGCACTGCCTGAGCGAACGACGCTTGAGGCTCGGGGATCGTGCGTCCGAGGGAGTCGGACAGCTTGTGACGGAGCTTGTATAGGTTGCGATAGATTGCGGCGCCCTCGCCATCGTTCAGCAGCACCGGCTCGGAGAACGTCATCACGGTCCCGATGCGTTGACGCTGAGATACGCCGGATAGTCGAACTCGTCGAGCTGTTCCGGTGGCGTGAGGACGCCGGTCAGAGCCAAACGGTCGTCGTATCGGAAGAACGGCTTCTCCCTGGCGCGAGCGATGTTGGAGGTTTCGCTGACCAGAACCAGAACCTCACCGTCGGCTACGGTCCAATCAGAGCCTCCGGAAAACCGCACGCGCTCGACAACCAACTTGAGGCGCGTCGCTTGTCCAGCGGCGGATGGGTCGCCGGTCACGACGCCCTCGACAACGAGATCTGGCATGCTGTGGAACCGGTCCAGAGATCGCGCGGCGTCAACTTCGTCGATCGAGGCGCGGAGCATTCCGAGGACGAGGAAGGGCACGGCGAGCACCGGCAGGATGCGCCATCGCAGGCTGACGGCCAACGGCACTGCCAGCACTGCAGATACAAGGAACAGTGCGACGGCCCACAGCGATCCGTCAAGGTCGACGCCTAGCAGAACTCCGACGACGAACGCCGCGGAGAGGACCGGAAGTCGCAACGCGTCACTCCACTCATATTCAGGTTGATGGCGAGTGTATCACGCGGGTGATGGACAAGCAGCATCCAGGATGCTGGCGATGACCAGTGACAGATTGTCAATCCGCGAGGCGGGCCAGTGCGCGTTCGTCGATCTCGATACCGAGGCCCGGGCCGGTGGGGACTGCGACGTAGCCGCCGACCTGGTCGAACGGTTCTTCGACCAAGCCTTCGCGAATGCCGCTGGGGGTTCGGTCGAACTCCATCACCGGCTCCTGGACGAACGGCACCGGATCGCCGGAGGGCGGGCACGGCGGGATCGCCGCCGCCACATGCAGCGAGGCCGCGATCATGATCGGCGAGCCCCAGACGTGAGGGTTGACCTGGATGCCGAACGCGTTGGCCATCGCCGCCACGTTTCGCATCTCCGTGATGCCGCCGACATTGATCACGTCGGGCTGGGCGATGTCATACGCCCGCCTCGCGAGGAAATCCTTGAACTCGTACCGAGTGCGAAGGTTCTCGCCGCCGGAGACAGCCATCGGAACTCCAGCTTTGACTTGGAGGTAGCCTTCAATATCCTGTGCGTTGACCGGTTCTTCGAACCAGAGGATGTCGTGCTCGGCGATCCGCTGGCCGAGCCTGATCGCGGACGCAGCGTTGTACGCTTGATTGGCGTCGATCATCAGCTTGACGTCCGGGCCGATGGCGTTGCGCAGGGCTGCGACCCGCTTGACGTCGTCGTCCATCGGCAAACCGCCGACCTTGGTCTTCATGCCCATGAAGCCGGCTTCGACGTAGCCGGTCGCTTCGTCGAGCAACCGAGTGGGGAACTCGCCTTCGGTGTAGTAGAGCCCGGTGGCGTAGACGGCGACGCGATCGCGGATTCGTCCGCCGAGGAGATCGGAGACTGACAGACCGGTCGCTTTGCCGGCGATGTCCCAGAGCGCGGTGTCGACGGCGCTGAGCGCGGAGCCGCCGAATCCGACCGCAACGTTGGCGTTGTACAGCCGCGCAAACATCTTCTGCCAGAGTCCGACACGGTTCGTCGGATCCTGGCCGATCAGCGCCGGTTCCAGCACCTCGTGCACCGCGGTAGCGGCCGGCCCGCCCGCGCCTTCGCCCCAGCCGACGATCCCCTCGTCCGTCGACACCTTCACGATGCCAGCGGTCCGGCGATCGATCCAACCCTGGGACCACCCAAACGGTCTTTCGAGCGGCGAGCTCAGAGAATAGGTCTCGATTCCGGTGATCTTCACGGAGGGCCTCCTGCCGGTGCTCAATGATGGAAAATGCGGGGCACGGCACCGTTACGTGACGAGTCTATCAACGCGACATTCGAGGGTCAATCGTGGCACAACGGCGGCCTCGAATAACCGAGTGCCGAGGCCAAAGGAGCGTTGCGACGTTGGTGCTCTGGCCGTTCACGCCCAAGCCAACCCTGGATCGCCGCGCGGAGGCCACAGACGCAATGCGTGGGTCAGAATGACACATGGCGGTTGCCACCACCGTATCAGAGCATGAAAACTAGGCTTGGCCCTGATGGCGATAAACAATATAAGTGGCATTGTCCGAAATGTGTCATTCTGATCCTTCCGCGCGCGGAAGGACGAAGAATCTGGTCGTTGAACACCCATTGTTGCCCGCGGGACGCCAGAAGTTTCTGCATCTGCGAAAGGTCCAGCGCGCAAGAAAGCGTTAAGCAAAACGATTTGGGTTGATGAACATAACGGCTTAAGCGACGCTTGCGCGTGGGCGGCCCTTCGACAGGCTCAGGGCGAACGGATGGGTGCTTGGCTCGCCATCGACGGATGCTCAGGATCGCGACACGCGTTGGGGACAGTGTATTTAGTTGATGACCATCAGGCCGACACCGCGCAGCTATTTTAACACCAATGACACCTAATGTCCGGCACACATTATTATGTTTATCGCCATCACGGCCAAGCTCTGAGAGGAGTCGGGCACGGCTTGACATCGCCCCGTCGTCAGCCGAGAATCGCGTCACGCGTCGGTCCCTCGTTAATTCTCACGTCTGACGGCGGCACGCGAGCGCTGGATCGAAAGCAATTACACGCCTGATGACAAACCGCCTCCCATTCAAACAGACCCTCGACTCGCTTCCCGATGAGTGGTCGATCGACCCGATCCCGGCCATCCGAAGCTCGATTGCGAGAACCGGCGCCAAGCTGGCGGTTCTGGATGACGACCCGACAGGCGCCCAGACCGTGCACGATGTGGCGGTTTTGACAGACTGGTCCGTCGACGCGATCGTCGAAGAGCTCGCCACTGACCTTCCGGCGATGTTTCTGGTTACGAATTCGAGGAGCATGCCGCTCGCGCGGGCGCAGGCAGTTACCGCCGAGGCAGGGCGCAACTTGCGTGAGGCATCGGCTCGTACCGGGCGTCGAATCGACGTGGTGATCCGGGGCGATTCGACGTTGCGCGGCCACTTCATCGGCGAGTTGACTGCCCTGGAACAGGCTCTCGGCAAGGGAAACGATGCGTGGTTGTTGATTCCATTCTTTTCCGAGGGCGGGCGCTACACGATTGACGACGTCCACTACGTTTCGGACGACGAATGGCTGACACCGGCGGGCGATACCGAGTTCGCACGAGACACGGCGTTCAGCTACCGTTCCTCGAACTTGCGAAAGTGGGTCGAAGAGATGACGGACGGGAGCGTGAGCGCCGCCGACGTAGCTTCGATCTCGATCAACGACCTTCGGCTCGGCGGACCGGAGCGAGTTACCGAGGTATTGTCTGATCTCGAGGGCGGTCGAGTCTGCGTCGTCAACGCTGTTGCGATGCGCGACCTCGAGGTGCTGGCGCAGAGCCTGTTGGCAGCCGAAGAGCGAGGGCAGCGGTTCTTGTACCGGAGCGCGGCGTCGTTTGTGCGGGCCAGGTTGGGCCAGACCGGTCGAGAGTTGTTGACTGCCGATGACCTGGACCTGCCGAAGTCGGGAGGCGCGTTGATCGTCGTAGGCTCGCACGTGGCACGGACCAACGGCCAGCTCGACGAATTGCTCCGACGACCTGGAATCGCGAGCGTCGAGATCGATGTCGCGGAGCTCGTATCCGACGCTGGCACTCGGGAGACGGCTCGTGTGGCGGGCTTCGCCTCCGGTCAGCTTCGGAAGGGGCGAGACGTCGCGATCTACACGAGCAGAACTGTGCTCACGGGCATCAACGTTGCAGAGAACCTGGCGATCGGCGAGAGGATTGCCAGCGGGGTCGTCGAGGCGGTCCGAGGGGTCGAACAGCGACCGAGGTACGTGATCGTGAAGGGCGGGACGACGGCGAGCAACGTGGCTACTCGATCTTTTGGCGTGGCCAGAGCCGTCGGCAGAGGCCAGGTGGCTCCAGGTGTGCCAGTCTGGGATCTCGGCCCCGAAAGCAGATTTCCGGGTCTCAAACTGGTGGTGTTTCCAGGGAACGTCGGAGACCCTGACGCCCTGGTTGAGGTGGTTGTAAAGCTGAGCGCGTAGCCTTTCGAACGGTCACGCCGCCAAGTGAACGGCGAATCCAAGGCAACGCAAAGGACCCATATGCTAGTCAACACACTCGCATTGTTGAGGATGGCCGAACGAGGTGAATTTGCCATCGGCGCTTTCAACGTGTACAACCTGGAGGGCGCTCTGGCGGTCGTCCAGGCCGCGGAAGCGGCTGCCAGCCCGGTGATGCTCCAGATCATGGGAGGGTCGACCAAACGAGTTGGACGGCCCCTGGCGGCATTGTGCTTGGAGGCGGCGAGTTCGGCCAGCATGCCAATGGCGGTTCACCTGGATCATTGCTCCTCCCGCGACGAAATCGAAGGGTGGTTGGAGGCAGGGTTGAAGTCCGTGATGGCCGACGGCTCGGATCTCGACTATGAGGCCAACGTGGAGTTCACACGGGACATCGCCAAGACGGTCCATTACAATGACGGCGTCGTCGAGGCGGAGCTGGGTCGGCTCACCGGCGAAGAGGACGGCCTGACGATTCCGGATTACGAATCGAAGCTGACGGACCCTGCACGGGCCGCGGATTTCGTCGAACGGACCGGAGCAGACGTTCTGGACGTGTGCATCGGCAACGTCCACGGTCGCTATAGATCCGACCCTCGCCTGGACTTTGAGCGATTGGAGGCGATCGAACGGACCGTCACTGCGCCCTTGGCGCTTCATGGGGGCTCGGGCTTGGACGACGATTCAGTTCGCCGCTGCATCGAATTGGGCGTTCGCAAGATCAACGTGAATACGGAAATGCGAACCGCCTACGTGCGGTCACTGGCGGAATCGGTGTCAGCGGGCGATCAGCCGGAGTTCGTGGACGTGATGGACAGGGCCGTGGCGGCGATGCGAGACGTCGTCGCAGGAAAGCTCCGACTGTTCGGTTCGTCCGGCGGTTAGGCGGCGGATGTCGCACGTCGAGACGGTGTTGCAGGCGCGGCGCGAATGGGTTGAAGGGGTATGTTCGGTACGTGGCGCTCGAAATACGGAGGAAACAATTGGTCCCGACCGGACCTAATAGTTGAGGAGGCATTTGGATGGGAAAGCTTGATGGAAAAGTAGCGGTCATCACCGGCGCCAGCCGGGGGATCGGCAGGGACATGGCGGTGGTGTTCGCTCGCGAGGGAGCGAAAGTGGTGGTGTCCGCGCGGACCGAGAACGAAGGCGACTTCCGTATTCCGGGCAGCATTGCGACCGCCGTGGATCGCATCAAAGAAGAGGGCGGCGAGGCGATCGGCATTCGTTGCGACGTCACGCAAGAGGACGAGATCCAGGCGCTGTTTGACCAAACCGTCGAACACTACGGCCGGCTCGACATCCTGGTCAACAACGCCGCCGTTCTGATCCCAGGAAAGATCGAGGACATGCAGGTTCGCCACTGGGATCTGCTATACCGCATCAACATCCGCGGCCCGTTCGTCGGCTGCAAGCTGGTCGTGCCGCAGATGCGAAAGCAACAATATGGGCACATCATCAACATCTCCTCCGTTGGCGCGATCGGTCCGGGAGAGGGCCCGTACACGGAAACCGGCGGCGGCGGCACGGCATATGGCTCCGGCAAAGCGCACATGGAGCGCATGACCCAGGGCATGGCTCAAGAGGTGTGGCAAGACGGCATCGCAGTCAACGCTCTGTCCCCGAGACTAGCGATCGCGTCAGAAGGCCAGCGTTGGTTCCGCGGCGGCAAAGCATACTCCGGCGCACGTGAGGACGGCATCATCATGGGCGACGCTGGAGCGATCATGTGCGAGCAGGATCCCAAGACCTACACCGGAAAGATTCTGTACGACGAAGACGTGCTTACCGACGCGGGAGTCACCGACTTCTCGCAGTACACGATTATCGCCGACGAATAGCGACCGGTCCGGCCGAGGGTCGTTGGCCCGAGGCGTTCAGTGAAACTCGTCGAGGAATGATTACGGTGCGAGCCCGTCCCTTCCCGGTGCAGGTGAAGGGATGGGCTCGTTGTATGCGCCAGCAAAGTAGGGGTTTGGCATGCTCACGGATTTAGTGGAAGTCACTACTGCCGACGGGATCACGCTCGGCGGAGCTTACTTCGAGCCGCGAGAGGTGGCCAACGATTCGTCGATAGACGCACTGTGTTTCTTTCACGGCGACGGCGGGCATTTCTATCGGACCCTTTATCTCGAACTTGGGCAACGGCTGGCGGAGCGAGGAATCGCCTTCATCGCCGCCAATCGAAGAGGACATGACATCGTCGCTGGCGGAGCGCCCGGAGGACCGCCGAAAGGCTACGCGTACGAGTCGGTGGACGAATCGAGACTCGATTACGCGGCATGGCTGGGACTGCTCGAAGAACGCGGGCATCGGAGCGTTGCCATCGGCGGGCACAGCGGAGGCGCGGTCAGGGCCGTGTACGCTCAATCGAAGGAGCACTACGCCATCGTTCGAGGCGTCATCGCGGTGTCACCCGGTGAGTACGAACACGACGGCGTCGTCGCACTTCACGGAGATCTGTTTGCCGAGACGTTCGCGCGTGCAGAACAGGAAATCGCGGACGGCAGGGCGGGGACGTTGTTCACGCCCGGCATGCCATGGGGCTCTACCTGGACCGCGCAGTCGTTCGTGGATTGCTTCAATCCTGACTGCCGCTACAGCGTGAACGCCCGGGTGACGGATACGGGATGCCCGACGCTGTTTGTGTTCGGTTCGGAGGAGTGCTTCGGACCGCAGGTGCTCCCGGTCTGCGGAGAAGCGATGCGGCGTCTGAGAGAAGCCAGCCATTCGCACGTGACTGTCGAGGTGATCGACGGCGCCAACCACGGCTACCAAAGCCGGGACTTGGAGCTGTTCGAGATGATATATGGGTGGCTGAGCTCGGCGTGACGTTCAGTCGGATTCGGTGGCGTCAAATGGTCAGGACGGTCCGGCCCACCGGTGGGCGACGCCTGAGGGTTTCGAGGGCTTCGCTCAAACCCTCTATCGCAACCGTCTCCGAGACAACCGGCTTGAGGCGGCCTGTTTCGACCAATCGAACCACGTCTACGACATCCTGCAGCGTCGATGCTCTCGTGCCCATGATGTCCCATTGGCCGTGGATGAGGTCCGCGGTATCCACGCTGAGGGGAGCGCCGTAAGCGTACCCAACGACCATCAGCCGACCGTTCGGCTTCAGGCACTTCACCGCGTCGCTTAGGACGCCGGTCACGGCGCTGCCGCCAACGCACTCGACGACGGCGTCGGCTTTTGCGCCTCGCGTCAACGCGTCGATTTGTGCGGGCAAAGGCTCTTCACTTGCGTCCACGGTCTCCGCGCCGAACTCTCGCGCGGCGGCGAGTTTGTCCGGTTCCACGTCCGCGGCGATGACCCGCGCGCCCATCGTCATGGCGAGTTGCACGGCGTGGATGCCGAGCCCGCCGACGCCGACCACGACGACGGTTTCGCCGGCGCGAACCCTGGCCCGTCGAGCGAGCGCGTGGTAGCAAGTTGCCGCCGCGTCGGGAAGAACGGACGCCTGCGTGAGGGGCACGGACGAATCGATCTTCACCGCGTTTCGAGCCGGCGCCTTAATGTATTCGGCGAACCCTCCGTCCATCTCGAATCCGATTCGGGGCGCGTTGAGGCACAGGTTCTCGCGGCCGACACGGCAGGGGTCGCACAGACCGCATCCGACGGTGGGGTAGAGCGTGACATGATCGCCCGTGGCCAGACCGGCGACCTCTGAGCCGACCTCGGCGATTTCGCCCGCCGCCTCGTGTCCCGATACGTGGGGCAGACTCACGCCCGGCACAAGTCCGTCGACGATCTTCAGATCGGTGGCGCACAGTCCGGCGGCGCGCACCCGCACGAGCACGTCGCGCGGTCCGATCGTCGGGTCGGGAACGTCGCGCCAGACGGGCGGTTGGTTGAACGCTTCTAGAACCATCGCCTTCATGTTGCGACTCCTTCGAGATTCACCGCAGTCTATCGATAGCTCGCCAACGCGGCACAGGTAGGGCGGTCCCCAATAAGAGGCGCGAGATGCTCTAGCGCGCGAATCTGGCGGGAGAGAACGCTTCGATGTCGAGCCCCGGGTCTCCGGTGGTGATCAGGTCTGCCGTGATCCGACCGACCGCGGGGCCGAGCAGGATGCCCTTGCGCCCGGTTCCGGTAGCCAGATACGCGCCTCGGACGCCGGGAGCCTGTCCCATGATGAGTTCGCCATCGGACGCGACGGGGCGCAGGCAAGCGGTCTGCTGAACTAATTGGGCTTCGGTCAGCGAAGGGGCCATCTTCAGAAGCGTGCCCATGATCGCGTCACGAGCCTCGGTCGTGGTGTTTTCGTCGTAGCCCGCGTGTTCCTCGGTCGTGCCGGTCCAGAGCAAGCCGTCGGGTTTCGTGGTGGCGTAGTGGCCTTCCCAGCCGAGCGAGCACTCGAAAGGACGGCCGGGCGCGCGCAGTCGGAGTATCTGGCCTTTCAGCGGTAATATCTCGATCGGAGTGTCGATCCAATCAGACACGGCGTCGCTCCATGGGCCAGCCGCGAGAACGACCGTTTCGCAGTCGACCACCTCGTCGCTCAGAACGACGCCGGTGACGCGGCCGCTCTCGCGCCGCAGGCCGGTGACTTCGCCGTGCCGAATGAGCGATCCTTGGGTCTCGACTACTTGCGCCAACGCCAACACCAGACGATAGGGTTCGACGTCCGCTTGACCGATGGTGTGAACCGCGCCCTGAATCTCTTCGGATATCCGCGGTTCTATGGACCTGGTCGCCGCGGCGTCGAGCCATTCGACCTGGCAGCCTTCGGGCGCCTGGAACGTCGCGAGCCGCTCTTTCGCCGCCCGGACCTCTTCGTCGGTGAACGTCAGCGCCACTGAGGGACGTTCTCGGTACTCGGTGTTGATGCCGGACTCCTCAGGCAGGCTCTTGCTGAGATCGCGATGGATGCGCATGCCTTCGTTGGTCAATTGAGCTCCGGGAGTGAGCTGTCCGGAGGCGCCGGTCTCGCCAGTCGGGCTGAGGCCGCCGTACGCGAAACCCGACGCGTGGCTGCCGACCGAATCGCGTTCGATGATCGTGCTCCGCACGCCCCGCTTGCCGAGGAAATAGGCGGTGGCTATGCCAACGATCCCGCCACCGACAATCACCACGCCGTCGTTCTGCGTCACGTTTTCGCCTCCATGGTTGCTTCAATGCGCATAGTCATGGGCAGCATGGTAGTCGATTGAGGCGCCTCGATCAATCCGTGGGAGAATCCTCACGGACGACCCGAAGATTTTACAGCCTGGCAGTTGGTCATCGCGGCGACAAAAGGCTAGAATACTCTGAGTCGATGTGTGATCATTCTTGATCGAGTTGCAATGCCTGATCGTGGCTCGGATTGGGCGAGACTCGGCGCGCGCGCCGAGTCCAGTACATCGAAGGACCACAATGGACAGGTGGATAGACATCCTCGCCCGCGGGTTGACGCTCCGCAAGTTGGCGTTCGTGGGCACCGCCATGCCGCTGAGCTTTTTGGCGGTGTATTCGTACGTGTGGCTGGTGCCTGCCCGAAACCTGCTCGATACGAGTTGGGGCGCGCCGCTCCTGATAGCCACGGTCGGGCTCTCGATTGCGGCATTCTCGGCGTTGATATTCGGCGCCATCGCCAGGTTGCAACACCGCGTAGAGCGGCTCTCGACCGTCGCGGAGCGCCGAAACGTCCAACTCCGATCGCTCAATGACGCGAGTCTGGTTCTCTCGCGAGAGATGCTGGCTTCGACGTTCCTGCAGCGTGTGGCCGACCTCAGCCGGGAACTGGTTCGAGCCAAGTATGCCACGCTGTTCGTATTCGGCGAAAACGGGAGGGAAGGGACACAACAAAGATCGGGCATGGGCGAGGCAACTCAAGATGCGATGCACGGTCCGCCGACCAGGGCTGGGCTGCTCGGACTCGTAACGAACCAGGAAGGCCCCATGCGAATCGACCGCATGTCTGAGCACCCTGCATTCACCGGGTTCCCGCCGAATCATCCGGCAATGACGACGTTCCTGGGCGTCCCTATCCGTTACGCGGGCAAATCTCTTGGCAGCCTGTACATGACCGAAAAGCAGGGCGGCGGCGTATTCACGGCCGAGGACGAAGAAATCGCCCTCATGTTCGCAAATCAAGCGGCCGTGGCCATTCAGAATTCCCGATTGTACGACCAGGTGCAAACGCTGGCAATTGAAGCCGAACGAAGCCGGATTTCGCGTGAGATGCACGACGGCCTGGCGCAAGTGCTGAGCTTCGTGAACACTAAGGCGCTCGCGGTAGAAGCATTCCTGAAACAAGACGACGTCAAGTCCGCTCGGGAACACGTGACCGAACTCAGCGAAGCGGCACGTGAAGTGTATCGGGATATCAGAGAGGGAATTCTCGCTCTGCGCACACGTGTCGGACTCGACGCGACCCTGCGTGAAGTGCTCGATGAATACGTTTTCGAGTACGAACACTTGGCGAAACTTCAGGTTGTCGTCGGTTGGGAAATCAGTCCGGACGAGTTGGGGCTCGAGCCGTTCCAAGAGGTGCAAATTCTGCGGATTATTCAAGAGTCTCTGACGAACGTTCGAAAGCACTCGGACGCGACCGCCGTTTCGCTCGACGTCGTGGCCAGCAAAAACGATCTGGTGATCGAGATCAACGACAATGGCAACGGCTTCAATCCACTTGCCCCGATTCGAGGCGAGTGGCCGCACTTTGGCATCCAGGCCATGCGCGAGAGAGCCGAAACAATTGGCGGGACGCTGGAGATCGAGAGCGCGCCCGGACAGGGCGCTACGGTTCGTCTACGCGTTCCCGACGTCGTACGCTCCGCTGTCACAGACGGGGTCGTCGGGGGCGGGCAATGAAGGTGATGCTCGTCGACGATCATCCGTTGGTGCGCAACGGCATCGCCAGCCTGCTGAACGCGGCTGGTCACGAAGTCGTCGCGGAAGTGGGCAGCGGCCAGGAGGCAATCGAGGCGCTGATCGATGCAGCTCCGGATCTCGTGCTCATGGACATTCGCATGCCGGGGATGAGCGGGCTCGAAGTGACCCGGGTGATCAAAGCCCGACATCCCGATACGAAAGTCGTTATGCTGACCGTGTCCGACGACGAGCAAGATTTGTTCGAGGCGGTCAAAAGCGGCGCTCACGGGTATCTGCTCAAGGACCTGGAAGCCGCTGATTTCTTCGACGCCCTCGACGTCATCCAGCGCGGAGAGGCCGTGCTCCCGACGCGGCTGGCGGGCAAGTTGCTGGACGAGTTCCGATCCCAGTCCGTGCACGTCGACGAGGCGCCGGAAGACCATCCGCTGAGTTCGCGCGAGCAAGAGATCCTGGCACTCGTGGCTCAGGGCCTGACGAACCGAGAGGTGGCGGAGAAGTCGTTTATCAGCGAGAACACCGTCAAGTTCCACATGAAGAACATCCTCGACAAGCTGCACCTGCAAAACCGATCGCAGGTCGTTGCGTGGGCCGCGCGACGAGAATCCGGCAACCCGCCGAGAGGCCGGTAGCGAGTTACGCTCGGTGCGTCCGCATTGCCAACAGCGCGACCCCAAGCCCGATCAGCGCGACAGGCCACAACCAGGCGCCAGCCGAATCGCCCAGGCCGATCGCAAGCAGCACCACGCCGAAGACGAGGCTCGCTCCCGCTTTGCCGCGTAGCTCGGGGACGAGTACACGGATTACCGTTCCGAGCAGAACGAGAACTCCGGTTCCGACGAAGAATACTGCCCATCCATTCCACCAGGCTAGGGCGCTTGTATTCCAGATCGCATCGACGAGCGCCACCAAGCCTCCCCACAAAAGCACCGCGCCCCATCCGATTTTGTCGAGTTCGTCGGCCTGCCACAGATCGCCGCACAGGCCGGGTTCTGTCTGATCGTCTGAATATTGCTTTAGCTGGATCATGGTGTCATCTCAAATGGAGAGTTCGGAATCGCCAATCGAGCGCTGGCTTCGACTGCGTCGAGCGCGGATGTCGCGCCCCGGTTGCGGCGGGTGGATATCCCGAAGGGGATGTATCCTGGGCAGTCGCTCGTGGCGCCGGTCACGATCGGCACTATTGCGTAGGCCGAGATTCCGATCCCCGCCGGGTCGCCCTGGGCGCCGCCCAGCCACCAAATGCCAGTCAGAAGCAATGCCGTGCCGGCAACGACCCTGACTGATCTGTCGAGCCAACCCATGTTCTTCGTGAGCATTGTTCTGTCTCCTTCGGTTGATGTCGTGGCAGCTTCGATTCGGCCTATCGTTCTCTTCACATAGACGTTGCGGATCCCGAAAGGACGCAACCGATCGGATATTTTCGTAAGCTGCGCAGCTTGGCATTCCGGTGGCCCTCAGACGTTCTGCGAGAATATCGTCATCACGCCGTGGGCGCAGATCAAGGATGCACTACAGCTTAGCCGTCAATGTCGTCGGTTCGGTTGAAGCGATGATCGAGGCCACGTGGTCGAAGCTGTGATCAGAGCCGAAGATGTAGTGGCGTACCGGGATTGCGCCGTTGAATATACAGGACACGACCATCGCGCCAATTACGCCCAGCAGGCCGAATATGAGCAGCCTATTCCGTTTGTCATTCGAATTAATCAACGTAGTCATTGCAAGTCCTCCAATCAGACGTTTTCTTCGATATCAGTTCGTCTCCACGTATTCGACGGCAGCAGGTTGACGGCGGCGTCAGCCGTGTCGACGTGTAGAATGCCCCCGGCATTCAGCCTCAGCCTCAGCCGTACCAGGGTTTTTCGTAGGGCTCGATGCGCAGGTCCTCAACCAGCTTGTTGAAGCCGCTGAAAAGGTCCACAACCGCCATCAGCTCCGTGACGCCCTCGTTGTCCAGGCCCAACTTCTGCGCCGAAGAAGTGTGGACGTGTATTCAATAGTCACAACCGTTCACCGCGGAGACGGCCACGGCGACGATTTCTTTAGTCAGGTGGTCCAGTTTCCCCGGCTCTACCGTCACTGACTTGACCTTGTTCCAGTTGGCCTCCAGATAGTCGGGTTTGGAAGCCATGGCATTGTAGAGATTGGGGACGAAGTCGAGGTCAAGTTGCGCCATGATCTCCCGGTAGAGATCTTTGACTTTGCCCGATGCTTCTTCTTCCGATATCAATTTGACCGACGCCATCTTGGTTTCTCCGTGCTGCTAGGGGTTGACGCGTCGGGCTCCGGTCCCCTTTGCACGCGGGTGACGGTTGTGCGTCGGGGTGGTTCGGCAGGCTCACTGCGAACGGGTGGGTGCGATGTGCCGCCTAAGTTGGCCTGTTTCACGCCGATTCGGCGAAAGCAATCCGGATCCAAAACGTTAGAGGACCCGCGGGACTGGCTCTTTCTTCGTCGACTCGAACATCGACTTGAACATGTCGGGCATCGGATGTTCGGCGCCCGGGCTTGCCATGGGTCCGCAGCCGGCCATCATGTTTAGCATCTTCGCGCTCGACGACCGGGAATTTGTTCCGGAGCAACAACTTTCGGCCATGGACGGCATCATCGCCTCCATCATCTTCTTCATGTCGTGCATCATCGTTGGGCCTTCTGAGGCGATCGGTCGCCTCGTGTTCGGATTACGGATCCACGCGGCGAAGTGTATCGAGCGACGTCAGCCAACTCCGGTCGAATGAAGCTGGCTGATATCGGTTTACGCCCAATCCGCGCGCGGCGATTCGCTGGCGTTACTCAGCGGGCTTGACCGCCTGCACGACGGCTGACAGGACGTAGTCTCGGGCGTCGCTGCCGGAAACCCACTCGTCGAGCACTTCGGTGTGCTCGTCCTTGGGCCGAATCTCGATCCCTTTAAATCCGGCTTCGGTCAAGGCCGCTTCGACCTGCCCGAACCCGGCGGCGCCGCTGACGCAGGAAGCCACGAGGTCAAGGTCGTTGCGTGCCGAGCCAGGGAGCTCCCCGGAGGCAACGACGTCGGAGATCGACAGCCGTCCGCCTGGTTTCAGGACGCGATAGGCTTCGCGATAGACAGCCGACTTGTCTGGTGACAGGTTGATCACGCAGTTGGGCAGAATCACGTCGGCGGTGTCGTCGGCGACCGGCAGGTTCTCGATCTCGCCGAGCCTGAACTCGACCGTGTCGTAGCCGTTGTTGCTGACGTTCGCCCTGGCCCGTGAGATCATCTACGGCGTCATGTCCACGCCGATCACGTGGCCCGTTTCTCCGACGCGCTGGACCGCGAGGAAGCAATCCAAGCCGCAGCCGCAGCCGAGGTCGATCACCGTTTCTCCGGGCCGGATGTCGGCGGTCGCGCCTGGGTTTCCGCTCCCGAGGCTCATGTTGGCCGCGGCGGGGATGCTAACGAGTTCGGCTTCCGAGTACCCCGTGGAGCAGGAGCACAAGGACGCGTTGGATATTTCGTTGCCCGACGACTGTGGCTCTGTGCCGCACGATGACGGACCGCATCCGCAATCCGGTTCAGGCGCCGCCGCCGGCTTTGGCTCGCCACGCGTGGCCGCTTCGGCGCAGTGCTCTCTGACCGCTGTCTTGATCGTGTCGTTAGTGTGTTGCTCGCTCATGAAAACTCCCGCTATGTTGATTGCATCCGATTGTTTCGCCGTTACCAATACATGCCCGAATTCCTTAACCGGTGGGCAGCTTTGAAGTCCTTCAAGGCTTCGTCTGCCGTTGGGGTACCGCAGCAGATCCGCGGCCGATGTCGCAGCACGCTGCTGAAATAACTCCCGAGTTCCTTTCTGGGCGACCACTTGCTTCTGAACAACTGTTTGAACATTTGAGCCTCCTTTTCATTGGCGTTTGATTCATAGACGCGGCTCGCGGAAAAAGGACGCAAACATATTCCGTGCTTCTCCCGGCGTGACTCGATCGGCGTCGATCGAATTCGATCGATAATGGGTACGCTCACGCGCGAAACAAATCATGCGAATCGATGTGGCATTGACAAATGCGAGGAATTCAGTATAATTCGATGGATGTCGAAATATCGTATTGAAGACCACATTCAGTATGCAGAGATGTTCGCCGCGCTGTCGAATCCGAACCGGCTGCGCATCTTCTTGCGGTTGATGGACTGCTGCGGCTCCGACATGCCGGCTTCTTGTACGCCGGATGAGCTGACAGGCGCCTGTGTCGGCGACCTTGGTCAGGACATGGGCATCGCGCCGTCCACCGTTTCACACCACATCAAGGAGCTCTACCGCGCAGGGTTGATCGAGACGATCAGGCAGGGCAAACAAATCGAGTGCCGCATCGCCCCGAGCAAGCTCGTCGATCTGGCGGCGTTCTTCAACGGCCCCGCCGTACAAGAGGCGCCAACGGAGTGCGCGGTCGCCTAACAGCCAAACTTTGCGGCGCCCGATACAGAGCCGCACGCGGAGAATCCGATGCAAACTGAGACATTGGCACGACACGAAGCCCGCGCGGGCGCTACTGAAGAACTCTGGGATTCGTTCGGAGATCGACTGAAAGGTTTTGTGCGCAAGCATGCCCGGAACGACGCCGACGTCGACGACATTCTCCAGGACGTTTTCGTCAAGGTTCATCGCGGGGTTGGGACGCTGCGTCAGCAGGATCGGCTTGTTCCGTGGCTCTTCCAGATCGCGCGAAACACGATCACCGACCACTATCGCCGCCAATCAAAGCTGGCGGACGGACTCGAAGAAGATGTGCCTGAGATGGCGGCTGAACGGTCTGGTCTCGATGACGAGCGCGAAGCGTATTCATGGGTCAAGGCGATGGTGGATGAGCTCCCGCCAGCGTATCGCGAAGCGATCCTGCTTACCGAGTTCGACGGGATCTCTCAACGTGAGATGTCGCGCCAACTTGGCATCTCATTCTCCGGCGCCAAGTCTCGTGTTCAGCGGGCGAGAGCCAAACTGAAGGACAAGCTGCTGGACTGCTGCCATTTCGAGCTTGACCGGCGCGGCGGCGTGATCGACTATCGCTCCAAAGAGTCCGTGTGCGGATGCAGCTCCGCCCCGAACACGCAGGCCGCTATCGCTCGATAACCAACGGGCCGAGGACGGATCTCGCTGCTCCGCGGGCGGGCGTATCGTTCGCCCAGAATGGGTGACCTTTAGGACGCTCACGCACGAAATCGCCGTGCAGCGGGCAACTCCAGGCGACACATCTTTCGGGTGATATCGGTGTCGGCGCCATGGCCCGTGGATCGATGGCGTCCTTTCAGCGATGACTGTCAGTGCAACGCTCGCTGCTCTTCAAAATTCGGGTGATTCTCACCACACGCCTTACCTACCCGACGGGGTAGGCGGCCGCCTACCCTGCTGTTCGTAAAACTACCCGCAAGCCCCTACTTGCAGACGGATCGCGCGTTCCCGCGACGCGGTAGAGTAATTCTATTGTGCCAATCGCGAACTCATAAAGCCGTCTTGCGGCCTGTAAACAGGAACCGGGGGCTGAATAGATGACCGACCACACCGGGTACGAAAACTCCAGATTCTCACGCCGACAATTCTTGAAGATTAGCGGCGCGACTCTCGGCGCCGCCGCCGCGGTCATGTCGTTGGAAAAGACCGCGTTCCTCCAGAACGTCGATGAGATCGAAAATCCACTTGAGTTCTACCCGAGCCGAAACTGGGAGCACGTCTACCGCGACCAGTACCGAACCGACTACTCGTTCTCGTTCGTGTGCGCTCCCAACGACACGCACAACTGCCGCCTCCGTGCTCACGTACGTAACGGTGTGATCACGCGCATCGAGCAAGCGTACGACGTATCGGAGTATCGGGACCTCGACGGCAACAAAGCCACCGCAACCTGGCACCCCCGCGGCTGCCTAAAGGGCCTGGCGTACGCCCGCCGAGTCTACAGTCCCAACCGAATAAAGACGCCGGTTGTTCGCAAGGGTTGGAAGCAGTGGCGTGACGACGGCTTCCCTCGGCTTGCCGACGGCCTCCCCGACCGCAAGTACTTCAAGCGCGGCGAGGACGAATGGGTGCCGATTTCGTGGGCCGAGGGCGAAGGGCTTGTCGCCCAAGGGATGACCAAGATCGCGGCTGACTACAGTTCGCCTCAAGGGGCCGACTGGTTGAAGCAGCAAGGCTTCGCGCCGGAGATGATTGAAACGCTTAAGGACGCCGACGGCGACTACGCCGGCGTTCGGACCTTCAAGATGCGCGGCGGAATGGCATTCCTGGGGGCAACGCGCTTGGCCGCCGCTTACAGGTTCAGCAACATGCTCGCCCTCTTGGACAACCACATCAGGGGCAAAGGTCCCGAGAAGTCCATGGGCACACGGATGTTCGACAACTACGCATGGCACACGGACCTGCCTCCCGGGCACCCCATGGTTCACGGTGCCCAGACCTTCGATCAGGAGTTTCACGATTTCTGGAACTCCGACCTGATCATAATGACCGGCCTGAACTTGGTCAGCAACAAGATGGCCGACCCCATCTGGTGGCAGGCCGCGATCGAACGCAATAAGAAGATCGTGGTCATCGCACCTGAGTACAGCGCATCGTCGCCAAAAGGCGACTATTGGCTCAGCATACGTCAAGGAACCGACACCGCGCTGATGCTCGGTGTCGCTCACCTCTTGATCCGCGACGAAACCTACGACGCGACGTACATCAAGCGCTTCAGCGATTTCCCGATGCTTGTCCGAGAGGACAACCTTAAGATGCTCCGCCTGGAGGACTTGACGCAGACCACGATCGAACTGGATGCGGGTGACACCTGGGTGGAGCACGACGGCGAAAACGCCCAGAAGATCGACGAGCCGTTGAAGACGACAGGAGTGATGGCGCTGCGGGACGGCCGATTGCTTGCCCCTAGCCGCACAACCGTCGGCCAATATCTCGAGGACCTGATGGGCGAAAACGGTCTGACGTTGGATGACATCCAAGAGGACTGGCAAGGAGACGTGCAGACCGTCGACGGCCCTGTAAGGGTCCGCTCGGTCTTGAATCTGTACAGAGAGCTCACTGAGGAGTACACGCCCGAAAACGTGGAGAAGCTCACCACGATCAAGGGAGACCTCGTCCGCCGGCTGACCGACGACATCGTGGCGGCCGGAAGCACCGCGTTCCTCACCGGCATGGGCATGAACATGTACTTCCACAACGACCTGATCAATCGGGCCTATTACGTGGTCGCGACGCTCACCGGCAACGTCGGAAAACCCGGCGGCAATGTGGGAAGTTACGCTGGCAACTACAAGGCGCCCGTGTTCAACGGCACGCCGTCGTACGTCGCCGAGGACCCGTTCGCCCCGACTTTGGATCCCACGGTGGACGGCAGAGACATCAAAAAGCGTGGCTACAGCAAGTTCGAATCGGTCCACTTCTGGGACCACGGCGACAAACCGCTGATAATCGATACCCCCAACGACGGTCGTGTCGTCATGACCGGGGAAAGCCACATGCCCAGCCCGACAAAAGTGATCTGGGCTGTCAACGCGAACCTGTTGGGAGTGGCCAAGTGGCACTACAACCAGATAGCCAACACGTTGCCCAGGCACGAGTTGTGGGTCGCGCAGGACTCCGAATGGAACATGACCTGCGAGTACGCCGACATCGTGTTCCCCGTTGATTCATGGGTTGAGTTCAAGCACCCGGACATGACCGCCTCATGCACTAATCCTTTCGTACAAATATTCCCGCGGGGCGGAATTCCGCGGATTCACAACACGCGGCATGACATCGAAGTATTCGCCAACGTGGCTAAAGCCCTCGGTGAACAGACCGGGGAGGAGCGTTTCATCGACTACTGGAAATTCGTCCACGAGGGCAACGTCGAGGTCTACATCCAGCGCATCATTGACGCCAGCAATGGCTTGCGCGGATACAACGTCCGCGAGATGCTCGCCGCGGACACCGGTTTCCTAGTGATGTTCCGCACCTATCCGCGGGTCCCCGGATGGGAGCAAATACAGGAGAGCAAGCCGTTCTGGACTCGCACCGGCCGCTTGGAGCTCTACCGCGACGAGGACGAGTGGATAGACCAGGGAGAGAACCTGATCGTCCATCGAGAGCCGATCGAGGCGACGCCCTATCAACCGCGAGTCATCGTGGCGCCGAAAGATTTCCTCACCCTGCGCCCACGCGACTACGGCATCACGGACGAAGTGACCGACGGTGACGCCAAGGCGCTCTACAACAAAATGATGACGACGGGCGATTTGGTTGCCACGGAGAACCCTCTGCGCGCAAAGGGTCTGGTGTTCACTCTGAGCACGCCGAAGCCGCGTCATCGCACTCACTCTTCTTGGGGAAGCAGTGACTGGAACGTCATCTGGGCTTCTAACTTCGGCGACCCCTACCGCAGAGACCAACGGATGCCATGGGTGGGCGAAGAAGAAGTCGACATGCACCCCGAAGACGGCATGAACCACGGCATCAGCGACGGGGATTACGTCTGGGTCGACGCCGACCCCGCGGATCGCCCCTACATAGGGTTCAAGGAAAGCGACCCCTTCTACGAGGTTGCACGTCTGAAGATACGAGTCCACTTCAACAACGCTCTGCCGAAAGGCATGCTGATGATCATCCACGGAGGGGCCGGCGCCACTCACAAGTCAGTCCAAGCGCAGAAAACCAACGCCGACGGCTCCTCGTTGACGAGCACCGGTTACACCGCAGCTTTCCGGAACGGCTCCCAGCAGAGCACCGTCAGGGGCTACCTCCAACCGACACAGATGACGGAGAGCCTGGTTCACAAGGACTATTTCACCAACCACATCAAGCAAGGGTTCCAGGTCGACACTCACACGCCGACGGGTGCGCCGAAAGAGGTGTTGGTGAAAATCACCAAGGCCGAGGACGGCGGTTTGGATGGCGAAGGCATCTGGGCGCCCGCGAACCGAGGCACGACTCCCGGATCAGAGAACGAAAACATGAAGCGATTCCTGAGCGGAGGGTTCATTTCGTGATTGGGGTAACACTCTCTCGCTCAAATTCAAGGTCCTTGGGAAGGAGTGGAGCAGAACCGTGGCGCTTTGCTGCTTCGCTCTCTCCCCCGGGGTTCCAATCAAATGGAGCGTCGTTAAGGTTCCATCTCGATGGGCCCGCGGCACACAAAGCGCAAGAGGAGAAGTCAGATGCCGACTAAGAACTTCGACCCCCATGATCCTTTCGATCTTGTGGGCACGGTCATTCCCAGCGAGGATGGAGTTGACGGCGTGGAAGAGATGGCCCGCGCCCTCGTCTCCGAGTACTTGACGATGGGATGGGATCCAGACGTCATCTATGACCTGTTCAAGAAGCCTCAATACCGAGGCCCGAACATCATCTATCGGCAGATGGGCGAAGAATACGTACGGAATCTGATCGCTGACGAACGCGAGAGCCATCGCGCGATGATGGCCCGCATCTTAGGCGAATCGGTCCTCGAGGAGGTATAGGCTATGCCCACGGTTTTTAACTGGCACCTGAATCGGGACATGGAGTACCCATACGAGGAGTCCAGGCCCGAGAAGCAGTTCGCCATCGTGTTCAACATCAACCGGTGCATAGGCTGTCAGACTTGCACCATGGCTTGCCGCAACACCTGGACCTTCAGCCCGGGCCAAGAATACATGTGGTGGAACAACGTCGAGACCAAGCCGTACGGCAGCTATCCTCACAACTGGGACGTCAAGTTGCTCGAGAAGCTGGGTCCCCAGACTTGGGACGGGGACACGTACTCGGGCGAGACCATATTCGAGGCCGCTCCGGCGGGCAAGCGGGTGCTGGGACACATGCCCACGGAAGAAGATTGGGCGCATCCCAACATCTACGAAGACACTCCGGCCGGCGTCTTTCAAGGCTCGACTGAACTCCCTGAGCACAGCCTCTGGATGTTCTACCTGCAAAGGACCTGCAATCATTGCACGTATCCGGGTTGCCTGGCCGCGTGTCCTCGCAAGGCGATTTACAAGCGGAAAGAGGACGGCGTGGTCCTGGTGGACCAGAGCCGATGCAGAGGCTATCGGGAGTGCGTCGAAGCGTGCCCGTACAAAAAGGCGATGTATCGCACCACCACACGAACTACCGAGAAGTGCATTGCCTGCTATCCCCGCAACGACCTGGACCTTGGCTCCAGATGTGTCGTCGGCTGCGTCGGCAAGATCCGGCTTCAAGGGTGGCTGCATTCGCCCGACAAATCCGATCCGGACAACCCGATGGATTATCTGGTTTACGAATCCAAAGTAGCGTTGCCGCTCTACCCGCAGTTCGGGACGGAGCCCAACCTGTATTACATTCCACCCAGGTGGGCGCCTCGGACTTTCCTGAAGCAGCTATTTGGGCCCAACGCTGAACAGGCAATCGAGACTTACAAGAAGCAGGACAAGAAACTGTTCGGTTTGCTGAGACTGTTCGGCACCACGGAAACCATAATCTCCAAGTTCGAGGTGACCAACACCGAGGCTATCGGGTATGACCGATCCGAACGCGAGCTCCTCCGCGTGGCGCTCGACGAGCCGATGTACATACGACCCGAATACGATGAGAAATACGCCGTCTCCAGGCTGAACGAGCCATAGGCGGGCGTTACCGTTTGAACGAATTCATCGAAGTGCGTTTGAGATTTTAGGAAGAAGAGGCAATGGATAAGAGATTTCTCTTCCTGTTTGTCGCGGCCCTGTTGGCGGTGTCAGCGCTTGCAACGACTCTAAACATGGCGACCGCGGCAGCCGTAGACACAGAGGTTGTCTCGACCTACATCGACGAGGATCTGCCTTTGGCCGATCCGAATTCGCCGATGTGGGACCAGGCTCCGCTCGCGGACGTCGCCCTGAGCGGGCAGGTCGTGATCGCGCCGACTAACGAACAGAACTCCGTTACAAGCATGAAGGTCCGTTCGTTGAACAACGGCAAGTGGGCAGCCTTCCTGCTTGAATGGGACGATCCCACCATGGACTCAGGGGGTGGCCTGCTGGATTTCAAGGACTCTGCGGCCATCCAGTTCCCATCTGTGGCGGGAGAGCCTTTCTACTGCATGGGGATGGCTGGCGGCACCGTCGAGATTCTCCACTGGCGGGCGGACTTCCAGCGGGACATTGAGATTGGAATGCCCAACGCCCAGGACATCTACCCCAACATGTGGGTCAACATCTATCCGGTGGACGATTCGGTGAAATTCGGCGACTCAACGCAGTTCCTGACCGGAAGATCGGCAGGGAACCCATTGTCGCTCCCCGAAAAGGACTCCCCCGTGGAGGACATCGTCGCCGGTGGATTCGGAACCCTGACCAACCAGGATCACAACGACGCCGTTGGTTGGGCCGAATGGAACGACGGCGCTTGGAAAGCGGTAATCGGACGCCCTACGATCACATCAGACATGACAGACGCTCAATTGACAGCAGGTCTCGAGACATCCTTGGCCCTGGCGGCTTGGGACGGCGGCAACGACGAAATCGACGGCAAGAAATCGGTGTCGACGTGGCTGACCCTGAAGATCGAGGGCGGCCCGCAAGCCGCGACGCCCGCCGCCACGACTCCCGACACGGCGCCCGCGCCAGCGCCGCCGGCTGCGGTGGATCCGGAAGACGACGACGTTTTGAACGGCCTTACGATAGTAATGATCATCATATTCGCCGCTCTTGTGGTGGTTGCTTCCACGGTGAGTTGGTTCGTCGCCCGGAGGACAACAAATGCATGACGTTGAGACTAGTCTCGCGAGATCGGTTTTCTACGAAGTGGCGTCTCTTGGATTTTCTTACCCGTCCGACGAGGTTTTGGACTACGTCAGCGAACAGTTGGCCGGATTGTCGTTGACGGTCAAGGCGGCAGGTTTCGACCCCGACACCGCGAAAAAATGCGCGACGTTTTTGAGCCTGGGCACTACTCTCGACCGAGACGAAATTAAGCGCGGGTACACCGAGCTCTTCATCGGCGGGCAACAGTGCCGGCTGGATGAGAGCGAATACAGTGAGCACATCTTCTACCGCCAGCAACGCATGGCCGACGCGGCTGGCTTCTACCGAGCTTTCGGATTCGAAGTGGCGACGGACGGGCATCAACGGGCTGATTTCATCGGGACCGAGCTCGAGTTCATGCACGTGCTCCTGTTGAAGCAAGCCTATGCGATCGAAAAAAGCTGGGAAGACAAGGCCGAGGCGTGTTTGGACGCCGAAGGCGAGTTCTTCCACGAGCACCTGGAGTGGTGGATACCTACGCTCTGCGAGAAGATGAGGGAAGTGAGCTCATGCGCTTACTACATGTCGCTCAGCGAGTACCTGGAGTCGTTGGCTCGCAGCGAAACATCCGTGTATCCGCTTCCAGTATAGAGCGTGCGCTTCCCGCGTTCGCGGGCGTATTGGTCGCGGCCGTCCTGATCGAACTTCTGCTGTTCAGAATGTTCGCAAGGACCGGAATCTACTTGTTCAAGGGCGACACGCCCAGGTGGGTGTACGACGTCTACCAGACGCTTGTCTGGATCGGCAACACGCTTTTCAACTTCGCGGCGATCTTGACCGTACTGTTGTTCGCGGTCGCCGCCGGTTACTTATGGATGCGGCGGCGAACGTTCGGTGGGTTGCTGCCCGTGCTGGCGGTGGCGATGGTCGTCTGGCACCTGGCTTTGTTCGTCGTCTATCCGTCGGCGATTCTGTCACTGCTCTACCTGGCTCTGTCGGTCGCCATGGTGGTTGCGTCGGTGGCCGCGTCGTGGCGTGCGATGACGCGTATGGGCCGAACAGCGATGCTGCTCCTCACGGCGTCGTTTACGTGCGTCTACTATTTTGAAGCAATCGCGCCTTTGAGAATCGCCGGAGTGAGCTTTGCCGATCACGGCATCGGCGTATTCCAGTTCGGCGAGGCGGTGGCCGGCTTGGCCATCGTAGCGGCGTTCGTGGCTTGGGGACGAACCCGAAGTGTTCGCGTGCTTGCAGTTCCCGCCGTCGTCGGCTTGTTGATGGTCGGAAGCTACGTCTCCGGCCCCGAACGGTTGCCGCTCATCAGCACATGGTCGATGGGCGTGATCATGAACATGCCGTTCGCCGCGTACGCGGTGGCGATACCGCTGATGATGGTCACGATTTTGCGACTGAGCGTTTCGGGCCAACCGCTTTTGGGATTCGGTCTGGCGCTGATGTTCTTCAGTCACCGAATGCTGCCGCTGACCTACTTCAACATGCTCATCCTTGGCGGGTTCCTTCTTGCCGCCATCGCGCTGAACGCGGGCCGGACCTCGCGGCTCGCCGACGGGCGCCGCACCGAGGTCCTGCCTGCATCGCTCGATCACTCGCCCATCTGAAACGACAAAGGCCAATCAACGGGTGCTTGGCGTTTTGTGCCGTGATCGGCGATCTCTACCCCAGCGACTCGACGGTCTGGTCTTCGACGCCCGGCATGACCCATGGCGGGCGGGGCGTCGTGTCGAACTTGACGCCGGGAGCGTCCGGGTGCACGCCCGCAAACGTCAGATTCATCGGCTCGAGGTATTCGATCTCGCCATTAGCCAGCCGGAACGAGCGGTCGTGGCCCGGATAGATGACGTCGGCCTCGTCCAGGATGCGACTGATGCTCTTTTCGGCGTCGCGTTCGTTCCAGAACACGAGCGGGTTCGTCTTCGTGAGCGCCACGTTGGCGTAGTGCAGGACGTCGCCGGTGACCGCGCAAACGCCGTCGTCGGTGTCGACCAGCACGGTGATGCTGCCCGGCGAATGGCCGGGCGTGTGGATGATGCGTACGCCGGGCTCGATCTCGTATCCTTCTTCGACTTCGACGATGTCGGGCTGGAACTCGACCATCGCTCCGGACCAGGCCGGGGTCGCCCAGTCGTTCGGGTGCGGGTGTTGGGCGTATTTGCGCTCCCAGGGATGGACGAGCATGGGCGTCTTCGTGAACAGGTCGAAGTTCTGGCTGTGGTCCCAGTGTGCGTGACTCATCACGGTGATGTCGATGTCGTCGTAGGCTAGTCCACGTTCTTGGAGGGCCTGCTGGAGCGCCAGCCTCCGGCCCACGTGGCCGACGTCCACCAACGTCTTCTTTTCGCCCGTGATCAGCAGACTGCTGCAAAAGCCTGGAATTCCCTGGTCCGTGCGGAAAGGGAAGCCGTGAAGCAACACATCGATTTTCGGCATGACGGTCTCCTGATATCAGTTTGCAGCGTCCCTGCAGACACCGGCGCCATTATATACCCTGCGAATTGTCAGGCATCCTGCGAGCCGCGACTCCGTCCACATACATCACGTGCACCCGTTTGACCCGGTTTTGTGTCGAACGTATAATCGCGTGGCATTCGCCCCATCAAGAGCTCGACGCCGCAGCCGAGAGCCGACGCTAGGAGGTGTGCCCATGGCACAGAACCAGTACGACGCGATCATCATTGGCGGCGGTCACAACGGTCTGGTTACAGCGGGCTATCTGGCGAAAGACGGGCTCTCGGTGTTGGTGCTCGAACGGCTCGACAAGGTCGGTGGGGCGTGTTCCACCGACGAGATCTTCCCCGGCTTCTTCGGCCCCATGTGCGCCTACATCTGCTACTTGCTTCAGGGCAAGGTCATCGACGACCTGAAACTTCGCGAGCACGGCCTCGAGATCATCCCGCTGCCAGGCTCACGCGGGGGATCGAGCGGTCTCCATCCGTTCCTCGACGGCACACACTTGAAAGGGCCCGGTATCGAATCTGCGTATGACGTCGCCGAACAGTTGCGGGGATTCTCTGAGCACGATGCGCGGTCATACGGCGGCTGGGCTTCGTTCTGGGAGCAGGCGTCCGGGATTCTTCATCCGTACTTTCTCACGGACCCGCCCACGCTGGCCGATCTCATGGACGACGTTCGCGGGACCAGACGCGAAGAGGTGCTCGAGAAGATGCTCACATGGAGCATGATGGACCTCGTACACCACTACTTCGACGATGACCGGGTGAGGGCGCAGTTCCTGGGCATCCCGGAGGCGAATCCCAGCGCCGCCGGAAGTGTCATGAGCCACGCGTACTTCGATACGACGCACCTCGTTCGACCGCAGGATCGTGGAATACCGCGAGGGAGCATGGGCGCGATATCCGCAGCGCTGGAGAGTTCGATCAAGAGCCTTGGCGCTGAGATCAGGACAGGGACTGCCGTGCGCGACGTGATCGTCGAAAACGGCCAGGCGATGGGCGTTCGGTTGTTGAGCGGCGAGGAGATCAGCGGCTTCGTCGTCGTGTCGAACGCGGATCCGATCCGCACGTTCACGACGCTCGTGGATCCCGCTGACGCCGGTGAGGAACTCGTTCAGAAAGCGAAGGACTGGAAAACGGTCGCCGGATGCGTCAAATTCCTAGCCGCGCTAAAAGAGCCTCCGGACTTCTCCCGGTATCTTGGGGCCGGATACGATCGAAACGCCATCGTGAACGTCAATATTTGCCCGTCGGTCGAATACTTCCAGAAGAGCTGGGACGACGCGCAGGCCGGTCGACTGACCGACAGTCCGTTGATGCACATCCAGATGCCGTCGATCGTTGACCCCGCGTTGACCCCTCGCGGCGGCGTGATGCTGTCGAACTGGGCGCTGTACTTCCCGCCCAAGCTCAACGACCGGTCGTGGGCGGACGCGGGACCCGAGCTCGGCGAGCGGATCATCGAATTGCTGACCGAATACGCGCCGAACTTCCGCGACAGTCTCATCGACTGGACAGTGCAAACGCCCGACGACATCGAAGCGCGGACCTGGATCACAGCGGGCAACATTCGCCACGGAGACATCATCCCGCAGCAGATGCTGTACAACCGCTTCCCGTACCGTACGCCAATACGAAACTTCTACCTGTGTGGGGGCGGCACGCATCCGGGCGGCGAGGTCACCGGCGCCCCCGGCCACAACGCGGCCAGTGCGATACTGAAGGATTTGCAGCGGGTGGCGCAGTAGCGAAGGCCGCCCTCCGCTGGACCGGCCGGTGCACGGGATGCGAGACGGCAGGACTCCCCGAGACGCGGGGGATCGGATCTGTGTTCGACCAGATGTTTTTTGCAGCGGAAGGCTCAGAGTGACTCGTGGCGGTTGTCACCGCCGTGGCAAAGTGTGAAAACTGGCTTGGCCCTGATGGCGATAAACAAAATAAACAGTGCCGAACAATCTGTGTCATTCAGAGGCCGCAGCCGAAGAATCTGGTCGCTGAACACGCCTGTTTACCCGCAGGTCTCCAGAAGTTTCTCCTTCTGCGGAAAGCCCAGCATGGTAAGAAACGTTGAGAACAACGTATTGGGTCAATTACCGTAACGGCTCA